>SAMEA104315430__coassemble_438_pt1 | contig 18325 bp, 19 predicted proteins | sample SAMEA104315430__metabat2_low_PE_026 | metagenome-assembled genome bin SAMEA104315430 (sample SAMEA104315430) | gut metagenome | biome: Monkey gut; feature: monkey-associated habitat; material: faeces | place: China | collected 2013 | reverse complement strand
AAATTGGCTAATTCTGCCTGACTCGTGGCGGTTATTTTCTCCCGACGCTAACAATACTAGAAGGTGTAGTACCTTTACATATAAAACCAAGTACGTGTTGTGAAATCCTTGCAACTTTAGTAGATTTTAGTCCTTGTATATATCCTGTTGTTTCAGAATTTATACATCGCTATAACACAAAGAAAGATACTCATTTTACAAAAGTATATTCTCCAAGAAGAACAATAATTGAAATAAATACTGAGAAATTCTCTGGTATTCAAACTGTAGCTTCAATAAATCCTTATTCCAATTTACCTCTATTAAGAAATAGGACTAATTATTTCACAGAAACAGATTATTTTAATAGAACGATATTTTTTGAAGTAAGTGCAAAAGCATCTTGATTCTTTACAGTAATTCAATTTTAGAGAACATTTTGTGACAATTATATTGGAAGGACTAAGATGAATACAAACCAAGAACAAATTCTCCTTACTAAAAATCTAAATCAAAATAATGAAATCACAATCAGCTATAAAGATGAAAATGATTCGATACAAATTATAAACAGAATATACATACGTTATATGTATTCAAAGTATGAACCTAATCATTTGTTTGTAATTGCTAAAGAAAAAACTGGAAATTTAGAAAATGGAACCTTATGCACCATAAATTCTCTTAGTTTAAGTGAAATTAATTTCAGAGCAAAACTTTTCAGAATTTGTGATTTTAATTTCGAAAGAGCATGTGCTGATTTAATAAATCTATATCAATACGATTCTCCGGAAACTTCTTTTGAGATATTTGAAGCTATTGATATTACAGAGATATAAGCAGTTCCTGGCTTCTCAAAAAAACTGAAGTGAATAATTTCTCACAATCGTCCATGCCACATCTGGTAAAGGTCCAGTCTGCGACATGAAAGACATTCATAAACTTAAGCTGATAAATCCTGGACATCCTCCTTCTCTATCTGTTTTACTTCTTGATTATACTCTTGTTTTGAAAGTTCGATTTTTGGACGTTCTACTGAAATCTTTTCAAAGAAAGGTTCAAATTCAATATATGCAAAATGTTTTCTAGCCTCATCATTGTTTCCATATTGATACATTGTTTGTAACCATTTGTTACAAACTTTTTCTGATACGGAATCAAAGAGATATAAATTCTGCCATTCAGATTAGAAGTTTTATAGATCAGCCCGTTTTCTCTTGCAATTTCTATTACTTCCTCACGAAACAATTTTATTGCTTTCACAGACTTAATTTCATCATCACTTTCTACACCTGAAAGTTGCCCCAAAAGATTGTTATAAGTTTGCTTCCAGAATCTACCAGTAAGATGATAAATTATCTCATTCAGTTCTAAACAAGTTTCATATCTTTTTGTCATATATAATAAATATGGACTAATAAGACTATCATATATTGATAGTCATTCTAGTTTTCACTTCATAAATTCGTTCATTATTTCTATTTCCCGAATAAGAATGTTCTTTACTTTTATTTCCCCCTATAAGACGTTCCATTAATACTTCAATTTCATGATCTTTTTTCTGCACAATAGGAACAAACTTATAATTAAAAACAGAAAGCATCACAATAAATGTTATGATTACTCCCTGAATAAAAAAGAATATGCCATAAAATAATGAATCGTATTTAAAATTTGTCATACTGTTACCTACCCTACACCTACTTATTCTTAAACAGCTTTTTCAAGATTCCACCACCAAAAGACAGCCCGTAAGTTCTTTTCCCGCAATGAGGGCACACAGGTGGTGGCCCTGCAAAACAACCAATAATACTCTTGCAGTTAGGACAAAGCATAGTATCTGAAGCAATTGGCATTCCTTCAAACCCTGGAATTTTTATACAGTCTATTCTGTTTCCTTTTTTAACTTCATCATCTTTTTCTGTTTTTTCATCTGTCATAATTATCATATATTACAAATATAAACTAATGAGACTATCAAATAGTGATAGTTATTTTAGATTTTTTTCCATAAATCCGTATAAAACCACTAATTAGGTCAAAAATAAATATTCGACTTATTCACAAATTTCAGCTTCGTAAGCATCATCGCTAATATTTACGATTCTACACTTGATTTTATCACCTTCAGATTTACCGGGAATTTCTTTCTTATTAAGCACAATCGGTTTGGTAACATTAGGATAGGCACCTCTCCATTTTTTACCTTCTTTCTTTGGTTTTAACAGCGAAACTTCATATTCTTTTCCCTTAAACAGCAGTTCTTCGTTCGATTTATAAGTTTTACTCAGAGCCTCTTTTAAATCTCCAGAATTACTTCTTTGCAGTTGAAACTGAGACCGTTTCTGGAATCTACCATAACCGACAGCCGTTTTTCCTCCAAAACCAACTTTTTCAAAAGCAGTTTCAAAAAATGCCTCAATATCTTCTTTCTTTTCATTTTCTGAAAGTTTATAAAGACATCTAAAAGTAAAACCGCACCCTTCACTAACCACTAGAAAATTAATAGGAACAGGATCTTCATTTTCCAATGGCTTTGTATTATCATTATCTCCATTATAGTATTTCTGAAAATGAGGATTCATTATATCCAGCTTTAATTCAGGTTTTTCCGAGGGATAAACATCCAGGAAGATTACTTCTCCACGCTTTGGATTTTTATCCGAAGTTGAACCGAAATATTTTTCGAAAATTGAATCTTTAACTATTGAATCTTTAACTGTAGAATTACCAGCTTCTACAGCCTTGTTTATAGCGTACGCTAATCGACAGACTCCTTTTACAGAACTGGCAGGAATATAAGGAACTCCCAGGTTTCTATCAAGAATCATTCCTGTTTCAGTTGGATGACCAGAACCAAGACCGCTGATAAATGGAGTTTTCGTATACATTGTTTTTTCATATACCATATAACCATTTTCTTTTGCTGCAACTAAAAATGAGTTCAACAGCTTATTTTTTTTAGCAATGAACACTTCAATATTTTCATAAAGAATTTTACTTTTAATCATTAAATCAGAAATATTGTTTTTTACTGTAGCATATTCTTCTTTTTCTTTTTTTTTCGTTTTATTGTTTATGGTTTCTTTATACATCCATTCGGTCATTCTTGGAGAATAAAGACCAAAATTAACAGTTTTTGAGTTTTTTAACAAATCTTTTGTTTCATCTGGAATCGGAATAAAGTTCTCTACCACAGTTTTATTATCTTGATCTTTTTGATTATAAGGTTGTTTCCCCTTATTCTTATTATTATTCCAATCAGATTTATGATTATTATATCCACCAGCCATAAATATCCACCTTATTGCTTATCTTTATCTTCTTCCTGGAAAGCTCTGGCATATCTCTTTAACCATTCACAAAGACGAAGACATTCTCTCTGAATCTCCAGATATTTATCTTGCTTTAAGGTACAGAAAGTCTTTATAAAATCCATGTCAGATTTATCTGTAAATCCCAAATTAGCGTATTTTTTACAAATCCAGTTTTTTAAGATTCTATACACTTTTTTTTCTTTATCAGTCTTAGCCAGCAAGAATGCCAAAGTTTGACCAATTCCGTTTGAAAGAATCATATTTGGCATCCCTACTATAAAAGTAGCAGTATCTTTATCAATTACCTGATTGCTTGAAATCTTTTCAAGTTGTTCTATTGCAAATTTTGCTCGTTCCTGCTGTATATTTTCCATAATTATGTTCCCCTATTCTCTATTCCGCTTTTGAATCAGTCCAGTCAATTAAAAAAATACCACGACCACAAGTTTCATCACCGGCAATCTGAATGTGGTTACCAATAACAGATTTAACATAATTTTTTACAGTTTTATTTAAGTCAATACCTTCTTTGTGAGTAGATTTTTCCCAATGAATTACTGTATACATAATTGAATCTGCAGGAAGTTCTTCCTGATATCTTAAAGTACCTTTTGCAGTTGCCCCAGTCTTATCATCAATTTTGATTTGAGCCATAATCTGAGTACATTCAGTAATTCCATAATCAAAAACCTTGTCCGAAACGACAAGAAGTCTTTCTGCCTGTGCAAAATATTTTTTCAATTCTTCTGGCAAAACTCCCTTTTTTACTTCAACAGCAATGTCTTCAAGTAAGATTTTACCATCAGCCACAGCTTCACTTCCCAAAGAATATGCCTGTTCAGAATCTGCAGCCAACAATACCGAACTAATATCTCCAGAAGGTAAACCTGCAATTTCCAAATCTTTTACAAGTCTTTTTAAAACAGCAGGACAAGTAATCCATAAAAAAGGAGCCACACTTGAACGCATTGGAAAAGCCAGGATTCTGGCATCTGTAATTGCCAATGCCCCCATATATGCATTATTTGGGTCCGAAGAACCAAAAATTAAATCCTCAAGATTATTAAAATAAGGATCATCTCCTACCTTTTCCTTTGTTTTAAAGTTTCTGAAGTTCGCTCTAAAAGCACCCTTTACTCCAGATGCCTGAATAATTGGATAATTAGTATGTCTTTCTCTCTGAATAGGCAAATCTACAACACCAACTGAAGAACCACTGCCTGCATGGCAAGGTGTTACTGCATACAAAGTTACTAAAGAAGTATTATCAAACATAATTATTTCCTCCTATTTATCAGCCTTTTTTCCCAAAGGCAAACATGAATTATTTACATTTTCATTGAATACCGCTCCCGCAGGTATCCAGTTCACAGTTTCTTTATGGAATTTCTTTGCAAAATCCCAACCGGAAGTTACAAAAAGCTTTCCAGAAGCAATCAGTTTTTCACTTAACAGACTATTCTCAGCCATTACAGGCACAGAAGATACCCACAATTCAGAATCACATTTCTGGCTGCCCATTCCAGCTTCCACTTTATATTGAATAACCCGTTTTTCGCCACCTAGCTGCAATTTTCCAGAACTTCCCAAAAAATTCAGTTTTTCGTTATCCTCAAAAACCACAACCATGGAAATATCATCTTTTAATCTGATATGAGTTGCTGTATAAAGCAGACCCTCAACAGTGTGCTTATGATTATCCAAAGCTACACCAGTTCTTGATTCAACCACATACACATCACTTTTTAGCAAGACAGTATCTTCATCAAAGATAGATTTACTTTCTGTAAAAAAAGATGTTTTAACCCAGCAATCAGCTAAAGGCTGCGCTTCGTTTTCAGCTTTTACAAAAACAACATCACCAGCAGAAGTCTTTATTCCAAGTTGTTCAGAAATCTTTTCATTTAATTTTTCTGCAACTTTTAAAGAAACCCCTTTTAAGTCTCTACCTGTTTTAACTTTCTTTTCGCTGTCGTAATACCAGGTTGAAGGAGAAGGTGCATAATAAGCACCATTTTTCTTTATAAAAAATCCCTGAACTTTTGGCATATCAGAAGGTTTTCCATAATCAACAGTTCCTTTGCATGCCAACTGACAGGCAGCAGTCCAGAAAGCTCCAGACAAAACTGTAACAGGAGGAGGAAAAACAGAAACAACATTCTGCATTCCAGCTTCCATTGGAATACTTCCTCTAAAAAATAATGTATCTAAAGGCTGCATTTCATAACTTATACTCATTACTCATTACCTTCTTCGTATTCATTTACTTCGTCAGATGTCTTACCGTCTGCCTTTGCTATAAAATTAGCTACCACTGCCGCATCAGGATTAAACCAGTCTGTTTTATGTTCTTCAGATTTTGAATAAGGAATACAAATGGTAGCCAAAGCTTCAGCCAGTTTTTTAGAATCATTCGAATTTCCACGGCTATGACTCACTTCATATTCAAACAATTTCTTAATCTGAGTTTTATGGACTTCTGACAAATCGCTAAGAGGTTCAATCAATCCGCGTAAATTCTCTATATTATATAGAAGAGAAGTGCTTAATTCCTTTGATTTTGCACTTTCTACTACATATTCAAAAGCATGTCGCACCTTATGACCGTACAGTCCTTTTTCATCCCATTTAAACCACACATCACGATCACCACCAGAACGCGCCATAAATCTTATTGCAATAGAGTTTCTTCCAGATTTCGTTTTAGCAACACCATCCAGGACAGAATGAGCAGTCATAATAACTTCCCGCAAAGGCTGTTTATGATGAGCTATAATAATTGCCCCAGAAATAGAAATTTTTTCAGCGCCAGAGCCTAAGTGCATTCCAATTTTTGAATACTTAGTAAAATCAGAATGAGAATCTTTAATTTCTTCCAGCTCACCTGTTTCTGAATTAATTCCCGCAAATGAATAAGTGTATGTACGGCGAATAGAATCTGCAACTCTAAAAGCCTCACTCAAAGGCAAAATAGCACAAACATCATCGCCACCTGCATAAATTAAGCGTCCAACTTCTCTACCTTTCTCATCATAAAAAGCAGGCTGAACGCCATAACGGGCAAAGTTATTTAATGAATCAGAAATCATTGCATGAAGCGCAGGATTAATAGAACGTTTCCTGTTCATACAATCTTTTCTAAATGGTGAATCTGGACAGAATTGTTTATCTTCAAAACGCTTAACAAGTTCGGAAGACAGAACATCTTTCCAGGTAGCCTCAATAGAATCACCATTTACAAGGTCACCCATTTTATCGCCATCCATCAAAAGAAATGCATAATACTTATCTGTTCTGCTGCCATCAATAGACTCTTCACTTGAAACTTCGTTTTTATGATATTTCTGGGCCAGTTTTTTCTGCTCAGATTCAGATTTATCTTTATTTACTTCCCACAAAGCCATTTCGGTTGTAGAAGGGAACGATTCTACACCATCTGCCAAAGTCTTATACAAAAGATGAGATTTATATTTTTCCAATGCTAATGGTAAAAGTCGTTTTGTGGCGCAAACTGCACAAAGCCGTTCTTTTTTACCAATCTGAATATGTTCCTTATCTTTTTCTGCCTTATTTTTATTGTGATCAACTGCATCACCTAAAGTAGTCCAGAAAGCCTGAGTAGCCTTATTATATTCCGCTGCACCAAAAGCACCTGTTGTGACAAAATTATGAAGAACCTGATGTTCTCCACACAAAGGGCATTTTTCTCCCTGTTCAGAATTTTTCAGCATATTTGGCTTTGTTTTACCAGCAGCAAGCAACCCCTGAACAAGTGAATGAGTTGCACCGTACATTTTTGCATTTTCAAACAATCCAGCCTTCAAATGTGTGGCATCCAGATTCTTGGTATTCTTAAAGATTTCCAGAGTTTCCAGCTCAGATTTATATTTTTTTTCTGTCAAAAGCCGACCAACAGCCGCTTTGCCATCCTCAGAAATATCAACAAACTTTGTAGCCGCCCAAGAGAACTTCCAGAATGTTTCAACAGTGTTATCCCAAATAGCACAGAAAGCACTTCCCTGCTTTCCAGCTTCTTCGCAAATTGCAGAGATCTGGGCACTGTTTTCGTATTTTTCAGCAACCTTAACAAAGTCCTGTTTTTCAGCAATGTAGGCTTTTACAATATCTGTAAGTTTCAACCATTCTTTCTGAATATATATCCTAATTTCCTCATTCAGTTTTTCTGAATCTTCTGAATTACAGATAAAAACAAATTTATTTGGAAAAGCCGCAATTCCAGAAGAAAGCTTATTCAATTTATTAAGCACATCATTTTTTTCTGTAAGCCCTTCATCAAGCTTTGAAGCTTTCCACTCCTGTCTTAAAAATTCATCTACAAGAAACTGATTCTGCAGCGAAGGATAAACCACATGATCAGGTCCCAGAGTTTTCATTACATAGGAAATTCCCATAAACGAAAGATAAGAAAGAATTACAGAACCAGACCAAAAATCCCGAAGCTTTCTAGCTTTTCCAATAAAATCCTGAACAGGAGTAATTGAAAAAACATTCATACAAAGATTGTCATCATCCATTCCTTTTTTGGAAGAATAAATTGCAGAAGTAAGCCCAGCATGATTCCACAAAGAATGATCAGGTATTCGAGTATCTGACGGAAGCAAATCCCATAAAGCACCAAGCTGTAATACATTATTCCCACGAAGCTGACGAGAAAAAGCAAAATAAAGATAATTAAAAATGTAACGAGCACGTTCTTCCAAGTCAGAAACCGTTTCCATTTCTTTTGCAATTTCTTTCAGCAGGGCAGTTACAGGAATCATAAACTTATCAATCTCAGTTTTTTTGTTTTCTCTGGAACTTTCTTTAAGGGAATCAAGATTCATGCTATTTAATATAGAAGAATTCAATTTAAGTTCAATTTTCTGATTACCAACAAGAGGATGATTCAATTCTGCACAATTTTTAAATTCCACAGCACCGTTCAGATTTTTTTCCTGATTATAAGCAGGAACTGCGGCCCGAGTCATTTCGGTGGCAATCATATCTGCTCTAAGAAAATGAATATATTCCTCTCCCAATTCCAATGGATTTCCATCTTCATCTTTTTCGCGGCTCTGCCATTTATCAATATTTTCGTAATCCTTGAACAATACAGCATTTACAGAAGCCGACATGTGGCGATACATAGAAACACCAAAAACTTTTGTAACCGGATAATAAAGCCATGCCGCTAATTTATCCTGCCAGTAAGTTGAGTTACTCATTTTGTACCTCCCAGATTTTCAATTAATTTGGAAGTATTATCTATTAATCCTTCACTCTTCATTCCGGCAATCATCTTATTAATTACCTCTTCGTAATCTCCCTCTTTATATACAGGAAGCTTTTTATCCTCATAAAAATTAATTGGAAGAATAAGAATATATCCTATAAAATCATTTTGTTCTTTTCTTACACCAATATAAAAATTTTTGGGTATTCGGTCTTTAGTAGAAAATGGAGCTGTATCTTTTCTAATCTTACCATCGCTGCCCCTTTTATTATCATCATAACTATTTGGGATAATAGGTCTTGCTATTAAACCTCTCTTTTCAAAATGATGTTTATTCTCGATTTTTGAAATTCTTGTATTTCTATAAGCTTCCCCTATCTTACTCAATGCCAAATCCCATTGGCGTAAACTAGTTGATTCCAAATAAGCAAAATCTTTAGAAAAAACAGGGAAATCATTCTTTACTTTAGAAGAATCCACATTTCCAGACCATGACAATTCATCAATCTCTTTGGAATACATAGAACCAAAACCATTACGAGATTTACCTCCTACTCCTCCAAACATAATGAAAAACTTTAGTGCATCAATTATTTCCGATTTTTTTTCAGAAGAAATTCTAACATTAAACGAAATTCTGCTCCCCGGTTTCATAAAACGATAATTCTTCTTAATAGGCTTATTATTTTTGGGATTAACATCATTTTCATCGTCCAAAGTAAATTTCCCTAAAGCAAGATAATTCAATATATTCATACGATTATCTTTACTCCCTATTTTTGCATGAGTAATTCTATCTCTATCAGAAATTTTTTCATACACTTTATCTGAACCATATTTTATCTTTGTAAATGAAGTTATTGTTTTTTCTTCTTGATAATCAATTCTGGAATCAACAAATTCCCAAATCACCCTAGACTTTCCGACTCTAGTTTTTGCGTCGCTTTTGGCAGTTCCAAAAATCTCATCTTCAACAGATTTTAGTTTGTCACCATATTTCTGACCGTATAAAACTCTCCACCAGTAGCGCAGACCTGCCTTAAACGGAGCAACCCGCACTTCTGCATTCTGATCAGCACCACCTAAAAAGCAAGGAGTAAGAAATTCAACTGTAAAATCTATTTTCTCAGTATTTACATATCTCGAAACATCCATTTACTATTTCTCCATCTTTGTTGTTCTTTTCCAATAATCAATATTTCCAAGTCCAAATATCGTATTTTTCCCAAGTCCAAAAGTTTTTGCAAACTCCAGCAGCATTAAATCTCGCTGAGAAAACAGTCCATGCATTGCAAAGTTTCCGATTATGCCACCCATCTTCATAGACCTTTTCTGTCTTGCTGAATAATGGACATCTTCCTTGTAAGAAAAGTTTTTTTCACACAATTCAAAATCAGTCTTTTCATAAACAGAAGACTGTTCTTCAAGAAAGCCGTAAAGCCCATATAAAGTTTTTCGACGCCGCTGAATTGCATTCATAAACTGCACAGCAGTAAAATCATTCAGATATTTACCATCAATTTTTAAGCGTAATGGTGATTTTAATACCACCAGTATATCTCCCGTTTCCATGGAAGAATTTTCAAACTGTTTTTCATTCCATTCTTCAATACAAAAATCAGGAATCAGATTTTCTCCATTCAGCAATTCCTTTCCAGCACAAGTAACAGAAGAAACTGTGTATTGAGTTCGGGTCTTACCAAAACCTTCTTTGCCGCCATTTAAAATCGCCATATAAATCTCTTTAATATTTGAAATGTAGTCACCGTATAACTGTATTTCAAATTTATAGGAATCAAATCGATTTTTTAAATCGCAGATTTCTCCAGCACGCAATAAAAAAGGATGAGCACCACGGTTTTGATTAATCAGCACATCATTGTCTTTTGGTAAAATTGTCTCAAAAAGATTTGCATAAACACAAGACTGCTTAAAAAGGCACCCCGGACACAAGTTTTTTTCACAACAACAACAGAGCTTTCTTAGCTGGGACCCAATAATACTTCTTAAAATAAAAACAGGATCCGTATTAAATTTTACGGGTTTATTAAAACTGATTTTAAAAATAAAGTTAGAATATTTAAGCTGCATAAAAATCCCTAAATAATTATAACACCAGAAATTCCGTAAATCAAGAAATTTTCAGTTTAATTTACAGATGCCTAAAACTACATTTTCTCTTTCAATTACATATAATGAATGTTTTTATAAAAAATTGACATTTAAAATAATTTTTTTTCGTGATATAATAGTTTTGCTGTGGATTTTGCTGCATTTTTAGGAATCTTTTGGAACGGAGACTTTCGCATTTTGTAATTCGTTGCAGAATAAGGAGTTAGGAGATTTTGGTACTTAATTTTTCAGACTTTTTCCGTTTTTCTGCCCCTTTTTGGGGAGACTTTCGGAAATACCTTTTTAATTCTTTGTATTATAAGGAGTTACAATGGGTACTGTCTGAAAGATTCTTTCCCGCTTAGGGGATTAAGACCATTCGGTTCAGAAGAATGTTCTTCTTTACCATTATTAGTCTGAAAGATTCTTTCCCGCTTAGGGGATTAAGACCAATAAGGTTAGAACTCAATCTAACATCGTAATTTTTAGTCTGAAAGATTCTTTCCCGCTTAGGGGATTAAGACTTGAACTGGAACTTGAATGACTGTTTGAATACCATAATGTGTCTGAAAGATTCTTTCGCAAAAAAAATAGGGCATCTTGAATTTCAAGGTGTCCTATTTGCTTTCTTCTTTATAAAATCAAAACTTCGGAATCCTATACAAAATATTTATTTATACTTAAAGGGATGGACATTTTTCCAATTTAATCTGATATCCAAGACAGCGTAAAACAGAAGTAAAAGTTGTGAGCGTTACTTTTTCAGCATCTTTGGAACGGAGTTTTTGAATAACTGTTGGCGAAACATTTGCCTGTTTTGCAAGCTCTCGAATTGAGATATTTTCTTCTGCCATCTTTTCTAACATAAATTCCGAAAGCAGGAAATCATTATATTCCTTTTCGTAAATAGATTTCTGGTCAGGATTTTCTTCAAAAAATTTATCAAAAGTTGTCATTTTGTTTCCTCCGTATTAGGATTTCTTGCAAGATAATCTGCCATATTCTTTAATGCCAGATTCTTTTCACATTTTGGAAGTTTTTGACTTTGTTTTCTATAAGCATTAGTAACTATGATCTTCTTTCCTCTTTTGAAAAAACATAGATATCTGTCTGGTTGTGGTTTGAAAGCATAAATTCCATCTGACTCATTTCGAAATTTCTGTTCATCAAGAATCTTTCCAAAATCACCCATTCTTTGACATAACATCAAGAACTTTCTTTTTTGAGATAAATCACAGGTCTGGAAATAATCATAAGGTTGACTTTTCCCATCTGAATCATAATACCACTCAATTTGAAAAAATGAACCTTTATAGATTACACATCCGTCTGCATTCATATTAACAATGTATCACTTTTATGGTACATCGTCAAATTTTTCTGCCCCTTTTTGGGGAGACTTTCAGAAACCCTTTTTAATTCTTTGTATTACAAGAAGTTACAATGGGTACGCGATCTGAAAGATTCTTTCGCAAAAAAAATAGGGCATCTTGAATTTCAAGGTGCCCTATTTGCCTTCTTCTTTATAAAATCAAGACTTCGGAATCAATTTCTGTTAGTGCTTTACACTCAGCTCCATAAATCTGCTTTGCATTCCATTTTGTATTATCTATTGGAAAAATAAACACAGAATCATCTTCCGTAATTGAACGTCTTATTCCTTCCTGAACTTTAGAAAGCCGGTTAAAATCACCTCCCATTACGAACACAGAATACTGAATCCTTTCACAAAAACTTTCCAGCCATTTAGTCAGTCGCCGCCGTCTTTTATTATCATGTACATCAAAACTTATGATATAATGCAGTTTTTCCATAGGCACTCTACCTCATAGCAAAAGGAACATAAGATTCTTCCTCATTCATAATGAATTTTTTGTATTTATTTGCCTGATTAAAAATTAACTCCAGATAACTGAATCTCTGTTCTTCTTTATCATAATTTATTTCATTCCTCATTTTCGACTCAAAAGCCTGAATAACCTTCTGGCAACCGTCTACCGTCATATAAACACCTCCATCACGTTCTTCAAAATCATCAGGTTTTAGCACACCATGATTAAATAGACTGCAACAAAGTGTATCTGCAATTGGCGTTCTGAACTCTTCCATTAAGTCATAAGCAAGGGAAGTTTTTCCGTAAGTCATTTCATGGAGATTTGAACACATTGTATCAAGTCCGTACGCTTCCAACGCATTTTGAACTCTAACAGCGAGTAAAGAATATAAATAACTCATTACGGCATTTACATTTGTCTGTGGTGGCTGCCTGCTTCTTTTTCCGAACACAGCCCAATCAGGAATAATATGGCAATCAAATAAATCAAAATATAATCTAGAAGCAGTTCCTTCAATTCCACGAAGCTGGTCTTTTGTTTTGCATTTATCAATTTTCTTTATCAGGACTTTAAATTTTGTTACCGGCAGAATCAAATCATTTCTCGAATCTGCACGATTCAGTCTGTTCATAAAAACTAATTGATTCTTAATTTTCCCTTTTACGATGCTTTTGGCTATATTCAAAGCTTTATGATTATCGCTGGATATTAAATACTGCTTCTGTCTCAAAAAACCATTCTTACTGTTACCAAAGTCCAATGTTATATTTGGGATTGAGCCATTTTGCAGAAAATACACAGGAATGCTGTTCCTTGCCAGCAAGGTAAGAGATTCGCCTGTAACCGAAACATGATTATTTAAAACAAGCAAATCTGTCTGATCTGGCATAATTCGCTTTGTTTCTCCATCTTTGTTTTCAAAAATCAGATTTTCATTACTTTTCTTGATTCTTCCAATTTCAGATACAATATAAACACTAGCCATATTTTCCTCCATGTTATACTTGTATATAAAAGCCTTTTTTTATAAAAAATTGACATTTAAAATAATTTTTTTTCGTGATAAAATAGTTTTGCTGGAGATTTTACGGCATTTTTTAGGAATCTTTTGGAACGGAGACTTTCGCATTTTGTAATTCGTTACAGAATAAGGAGTTAGGAGATTTTGACACTTAATTTTTCAGACTTTTTCCGTTTTTCTGCCCCTTTTTGGGGAGACTTTCGGAAATACCTTTTTAATTCTTTGTATTATAAGGAGTTACAATGGGTACTGTCTGAAAGATTCTTTCCCGCTTAGGGGATTAAGACCCGAATATTCTTGTTCTATCTCGACTATCAAATAATTCGTCTGAAAGATTCTTTCCCGCTTAGGGGATTAAGACTTTAATGTACTAGGAACATACACATTTGAAACGGAACGTGTCTGAAAGATTCTTTCCCGCTTAGGGGATTAAGACCCCTCAATTCTAATTCCATTTCTACCATAGTGGCCTCCGTCTGAAAGATTCTTTCCCGCTTAGGGGATTAAGACAACCTGCAAGGAATCCGCCACCGATAAAGCCAACAATGTCTGAAAGATTCTTTCCCGCTTGGGGGATTAAGACATAGTCAAAAGCATTGTTTGAATCGACTCTGGAGCAGTTGTGTCTGAAAGATTCTTTTCCGCTTAGGGGATTAAGACTTTGCCATAGGTGGCCTCCTTAAATTGTGCTTAAGTTGTCTGAAAGATTCTTTCCAAACTACTGTGGGGCTTGTTAAAAAGAGAGAAGAACACTTCATAAGGTGTTCTCCTCTCTTTTTATGACTCATTACTTTTTTTTTCTATTCCATCTCTATTGTATATTCTTCAAACGCCGGTTTTAGCAATGCCCTTATAATATTTTCCGTATTCTTCTTGGCCTTAATGTATATACTTTCATTATTCTTTACTTCTTCACTCATATCATCAAGACACACCCGGTAAGAATCCTGGGCTATCATTTCGGTTTCGTATTTCTTCTTAGTAAAAATATAATCTATACTGTCAAAATCAACTTCAATATCTAAGACCTTTGGATCAGGCACTCTTACTCTTATTATTTTCTCAGCATCATTTTTATCAAAAGCTATTCTTTCATCTGTTCCCAAAGTTACAAAACCACAATATCTTACCAAGTATAAATCCCTTTCAAGTCCATTTTTATCTAACACCTTCTTTTCTGCTATTCCATTAAACGGCACTTTTGCCATACGCACTTCCTCATTATCCATAATCCGTTCGATTACATTGCTCGATGATATGGTCGTTTTTGCATGAAGCTTTCTCTGAGCACCACTATAAATTGAAAAACATAACAAGGCCGCTACAAGCACTCCTACCACTGCAATTCCACATTTACACAAATCAGTTACGAATTTATTCATTTCTTAAGTCTCCCATAAAAAGTCAAGAAGATTGTTTCAACAATCGATTGACTTTTTACGCTGCTCCGTAATGTAATGAGGAACAGCAGATAAATATTAAGTTTGCAACGCAAACTTCAGGTAAGATAAATCCGCGCTATTTTAGCGGTTTTATCTTACACCTCCGTTTACTCAAAAAAGCCCCGCCTCTATTCCTAAAGGTGGGAAACATTGATTTTAATACTTTCCGCCCTCAAAGTTCTTTGCTACTATCCATCCCAGACCCTCTGTTATTGATGCTGCCGTTGAGGCATTTATTATATTTCCCACACCTGGAATCCATCCTACAAGAGCCTGCGATACTCCACGACCTACCAAGGTTGCTGCTGCTGTTCCTGCAATTGATTTTGCTGCTGATTTTGTTAGATCGATATTGAACACTGCTCCCAGTGAAATAATCATTGTTGTTTGAATTGGAACTAAGGCTGCATTATCACAAACAGGTAGCTGTGCTAAACCTGCGCCTACGAGAGCAGCACTAGTGGCTGCGGCGTGAATAATTGCATTACATTTGATTGTTTCTGATTTTGTCATAATTTACTCCTTGTAAGGGCTGTGCAGTACACACCCTATATTCAATATATTTCGTTTACACCTTATACAAAGAAGCGAGATTACAAGAAGTTGACATTTTTATGATTTTTTTTTATTTATTTTTCTATTTCTATGAATTTTACTTGGCAGATTTTCTGTGATTTTGAAATCTGTCTTATTTCTGCTTTCAGAGTTTGGTTTACATAGTCCATAGGATTTTCCCATTCCGGCAGAACAAGAGGAATATCATATTCATAGCCTTTTATTCTTACTTTTTTAGCCCCTACACAGACTGCAGACACAATTTCTCCAACCTTCAAATCAGTACTAAAGATTGCTGGCTCTTCAACAACCTCAACATCTTTTTTTTCTGTTTCGATTTTTAGAGTATTAAAAATATCTAAAGCTAGAATAGCATTTTCAATATTGGCCTTTACGGTTTTTAATGAAAAATCATCAAAATTATAACCATATTTTGCTAATATATTTTTCTGCTCTTCATTCAGATTTTCTTCTGCAGAAGCATGATTTATCTGATTTCTTAAAGCCTTTATATAACTGTATCCATACAAAATAGAAACAATCTTTTCTTTTTTAATTGAAAAACTAAAACCTTCTGGAATTATTCCATTTTCAATATTTTTTATTCCAACAAATTTTGAATTAAAATTATCTTCTCTTTTCTTTTCGTCTGTTCGCTTTTCTCTATCAAGTCCAATAAGTTCTGCAATTATATTAGGATCATTACAAATTGAATTATAGAAAGCATTCTTTGTTTTGCAATTTAACTTATAAAGACATTTATATTTCGCATTAAGCTCATAATTAAGCGGAATTGGATAAGGCATTTTTTTTAAATCTTTTACAACCTTATTAATTTCAGAATTTTTTGTACTTTTTCCATCTAACAAAACAGCCTTAAATTCTTCAATTAAAGGATTTTCCTGGTGTTCTATTTTGCAGCCCGCTAAATAATTCCAAAAAGAAACATATTCCCAATCATATTCTTTTTTATTTTCAACACATAGATTTCTCATAGAATCAGAAACTTTTATATAGCCTTTATTGAGAATGTATCTTGGTATTTTTTCGTTGAAAACTGTAATAGCCTGCTGAATAAGTCCGTTATCAATACACCACTTTACAATCTTTAAATAATCAATTCCTTCCTGCATATCACCAAGCAGTTTTTCTTCAATTGTTGGAAGGAATTCATTTATGATTACTGTTCCAATTTCATCTTCCGAATCAACAGAAACTTTTTGGCATTTATCAATACAAATTCTTAAATTTTCAACGGATGAATCTAAAGAGTCTACAACTCCAAGTCTAATTTTGTCAGAAAATTCTGTCATTGTTTTTAATAAATCTGAATACGCCTGCTTTAGACTTTTATCTGAAAAATACTTCTGTAACTGATCCGATTTTCCAGTTGTCATAAATTCGTTCATTGAATCTGCAATATCGGTCATTTTCTGAAAAGAGGTTGTATCGTAAATCTGAGCTCCATTTTGAATGTCAGAATATAATGAATATGGATTTTTTATTCCGTTGTATTTTAAGATTTTCGTAAACAGCTGAATAAGACTGCTTGTTGTTCTGGCACCCCCGGCGCTATCAATATAAACAACATCTTTTTTACTTATCTGTTCACATATTTGCTTTAAGATAACAGCCTCTTTTACTGGGACGGAATCAACAGAATCTGTTTCAATACTAATTTTTACAATCTCTATATCTCCAAAACATTCCTGCACCTTGCTGCAATAATAATCTAACGCCGTAGACTGATAAGCTTCAATGTAATCATTTTTTACTTTATTGGAAACAAGAGCAACTATCTTATTTATTCCGCCAGTTTCTTTTACAGATTTTATATGAGAAACACATTTCAAAATACTTTCGTTAGTGTGAATTGCTTCTATTTCTGCTCCATCATAATCGCTGATATTAACTTTATACTTTCTTAAATTGCCTTTGCTCTTACTGCCATCTTTGTTTTCCTTTACTGGTAAAACACTGATATTTGTAATTAAGATATTCATAATTCCCTCTATATCAATAATGTAAATAAGTTTATACTTTAATTTTCACACAGTCAAATATTAACTCTCAGATTATAAAAATTATAGAAGCCCGCATTTTCAAAAAGCTCCTTTTTCAAATTATTTAAGTTCCCATTCCACTTCGTATTGAAGTCCATCTGCGGTTGTAAATTCGTCTATATAGTTCTGTATTATTTTTTTTGCTCGTAACTGGGAATCTCTCATCAGGTCTTTATTATTTTCAGTGGTCTCTCTAATGTTCTTGTTAGCTTCCGCAATTGATGTATTTTGGTCTTTGGCTGTAAACTTAATTGGAAAGGCTTTTGAAGTCCTGAAGGACTCTTCATTAAAGGAATCTAAATCACAGACAATTGAAAGAACTTTTGCTGCAGGTATTGTTATTCTTATTTTATTTCCTTTTTTTTCCATTTCAAGTTCTTCTACATCAATTCCAGTCTTTACAATCGCTTTATACTCAATCCACATTTTCCGTTGCTTTTTTCCAAAGAACCAGTCTTCCTTTTCTACATGAGCAACATTATTATAATCAATTTCCGTAGTTCCCAATGCACACATTGTTTTAATTTCTTCAAGCTGAGGTTCTTTGATTACATAATTTGTTCTTGCGGGAAAAATACTAACAACAAAAAGCAATAAAACTAAAAATCCAATAACCAATAAGCCAATTTTTACTAATGTTGTTTTGTTCATATTAAATCTCCTATATACCTAAAATATATAGGTGAACAAATCTATGAAAAATTGACATTTTAAATCATAACCACCCGTCAAACGGGTGGTTTGCACTTAGCCTATAAGGCTAGGTTC
>SAMEA104315430__coassemble_390_pt1 | contig 20005 bp, 12 predicted proteins | sample SAMEA104315430__metabat2_low_PE_026 | metagenome-assembled genome bin SAMEA104315430 (sample SAMEA104315430) | gut metagenome | biome: Monkey gut; feature: monkey-associated habitat; material: faeces | place: China | collected 2013 | reverse complement strand
GTAAAGTGTGCAGGGTATGGGAACAGTATGGCGATGAAAGAGCCGCCGAAGCAAAGAAAATAGGCATAAATGTTGGTCTGAAAGAAGGTAAAAAAGAAATGGCTGCCAGTCTTTTGAAAGACGGAACTCTGTCTGTGCAAAAGATTGCCGAGATTTCTGGGTTTTCTGTGGAGCAGGTACAGAAAATGGCTGATGAGATTTCACAAAAGAAAGAACATTGAGTTGTGGTACGTAAAATTAACTTGAATTAAACAGACTGTTTACTTATCACGTTCTATGAGTTTTAACGGTAGTGTCAGTATAAAGAAATCAGACTGTTATCAGTTATGGTATAAATTCTTATATTGTTGTTATGTACCGCAACTAAATGTAAACGAATGATGGAAGACGACTTGCAATCTGAATTCTATTAAAAATAATCTTAAAAAATTACTTGATTTTGAGTTGAATTGATTTAAAAAAACTGATATAATTTTAAATATTTTTAGAGATATAAGGAGCTTTTAGAAAATGAGTAAGCAGACACTTAATGCTAAAACAAGAACTGTTACTGGTAAAACAGCTGCTAAAAATCTTCGTAAAGAAGGACGTATCCCTGCTGTAGTTTACAATGCTAAGGGTGAGGCTACTTCTATTGACGTGGATGAAGTTGAATTCAACAAAATCTGGAGAACTATCACTCCAACTACTTCTATTGTATTGAATATTGATGGAAAAGAAAATATTGCTTTGATTAAAGATGTAGAATACAACATTCGTAATGATAAAGCATTGCACGCTGATTTCTTTGTTCCTGATGCTGACCAGAAACTTGTTATGAAGATTAAAATTCACTTCCAGGGTACTCCTGCAGGTGTTCTTAAAGGTGGTTTCAAAAAAGAACGCAATAATCAAATTAAAATTAAGGCAACTATTGATGATCTTCCAGAAACAATCACAGCTGATATTTCAAAAATCAATGTAAGCGAAGCTTTGCGCGTAAAGGATCTTGTTCTTGGTGACAAAGTTGAAATTCTTACTGATATGGAACTTCCATTGGTAACTGTTTCACCAGCTCGCTAATCAAATTATTGAAAACTTCTCTTTTTGAAAGTTATTTGATTTTTATTTGATTATACATTTTATTTAGTATAAAATAAGACTGTCTTTTTTAGAGACAGTCTTTTTTATTTTTTTGCAGTTTATTGTTTTAATCGTGAACTTTTTTATATTTTTTTTGAAAATACTGATTTGTTTTCCTGTGAGATTGGACTTTTTTTCAGGAAAATAAATCATTTTACCTGTCTGCAAAAATATGTGAGGAATGATTTGTGTGATTTTGAAAATAAGGTTTTCGAAGGGATTTTGAATTGTGTGCAAAAATCTTCTTTTGGGAGTTTAAACAATCTTAAAAAAATTGCTGTGGGTGTTTCTGGCGGTGCTGATTCTGTTTCGCTTTTAATCTCTCTTTGCAACATTTTTTCTCCACTTGGTGTGATTTTGCGTGTCATCACTGTAAATCATAATATTCGTTCTGAAAATGAAACGGGCGGCGATGCTGATTTTGTGGTTGATTTATGTTCAAAACTTCAGAAAGAAGGAAAACTTGTTGAATGTTATGTAAAAGAAATTTGCAAAGGAGCTGTGCAGCGACTTGCAGGCGAACGTAAATCAGGAATTGAAGAAGCTGCGCGTTTTTTACGTTATCAAATTTTTTCAGAGTTTTGTAATCAAAATGATATTCAGGTTTTGTTTTTGGCACACAACAAAAATGATAATCTTGAAACTGTTTTGATGCGCTTTTTGCAGGGTGGTAATGCTGACAGTTTGGGTGGCATTCCTTTTGTGCGTTTGCTTTCTCCAAAGACTGAAATTTTCAGACCGCTTTTGGAAATTGAACGTTCTTTGATTGAACAATATTTGCAGAAATATGAAATTGACTGGAGAAATGACAGCACGAATCTACAAACAAAATATCTGCGTAATAAAATCAGACTTAAGTTAATTCCTTTTTTAAATCAGGAATTTCCTTTTTGGCAGAATGCGGTTTTGAGTGGAATTGAAAAAAATCAAAATGATGCTGAAACTTTGGAAAAAATTTGTGATTGCGTGAAAATCAAGTATTCGTGTTGTGATGAAAGCGAAAATTCTGCTCCTTTTGTTTTTTCTAAAGTTTATGATTGTGCTGAAATTTGTCTGACTGACTTTTTGAATGTTGATGATTCAATAAAAATGCGTGTGCTTATGAAAGCAATGAATGGACTTGGTGAAAATTCCAGAATTCCTCATGCTTTTTTAAATGATTTGATTAATGAAATTGTAAAAGTTCATGTAAAAAATGGTAAGATAACAAAGAATTATGGTGAGATTACATTTTTTATAGAAAAAAATGCTGTTTTTTTGAAAAAAAGTTTTAAAAAACATACTGATTTGAATTTTTTTGATATAATAGAAGAAAATGGATTTTTTTCTTTTCCGTTTGGCATTTTAAATGTTGTAAAAAACAGTCAAAATGTTGTATCGATTTTTATAAATGATTGTTTTTGTTGTGAAGGGATTTCTCTTCCTTTTATTATCCGCAGTTTTTATACTGGAGATTCTGTTATGGCTGCTGATGGAACAGATAAAAAATTGACGGATATTTTTTCTGCATGGCATGTAAACGAAGAAGATAAAAAACTTATTCCAATTATTCAGAGTGTGAAGGGCGAACAAAAAATTCTTTACATTTTGGGAAATTTTTTGGGATATAAAAATTGGATAGTTAAGCAGGATTTGATATGAAAAAAAGTCTTTTATCAGTAATAGTTATATTATTTTTGTTTTCTCTTTCAGCACAAAATTCTTATCAGGCGGCAAATAAAAACACTGCTGTCAGATGTCTAAAACTTGCTGAAAACTGTCTTATGAGCGGAGATTGGAATAATGCTTTGAAGCAGGCAGAACTTGGAATTTCTTATGATGATTCCATTTCTGATTTGATGTATGTAAAAGCCGCTGCTCTTATGAATATGAATTTCAAAAAAGCTGATGTTCTTGTTCAAATAAAAAGTGCGTTTGAGCTTGACAATTGGGTTAGCAATAAAAAAAACGGTGCAAGAATTCTTTATGCTGATTTACTTAGTGATATTGGAAAATATGAGGATTCTATGAATCTTCTTGACAGCCAGCCATTTATTTTTTCTGCTGATGCAGAATTCATTAGAATTAAAAATTTGTATAGAATGGGAACTTCGCAGTCTGTGGAAAGTGCAAGATTAAAGCTCAACAGCGCAATTAGAATTTATCCTTCTGATTCTCGTTTTGCAAATCTTTTTTTCATGTTTGAAATGACTTTGATGCAAAATCATGCAATTTTGGGGATGAATTATGAAATTCCTGATATTGTTAAAACTGTGGCAAATTATTATATTTCTAAACTTCCCGATTATGAAGGAAAAAATCTGGAACTTGAACTTTTAACTTCGTTTTTCGCCCCTAAAGATATGCAAAACAGACTTGTGCGTGCTATTGATTCTAAAGAGCAGACTGTTCATCCTCTTTTGGCTGTAGCAGGGCTTCAAGTCGGGCTTTATTCAGAAAAAAAAGCGGTTGAACTGTTTTTTGAGACTGTAGGAAATGCTTTTTGTCTTTCAGATTTGGAATTTTTGACGCTTCATTTACGTGATTCTGAAGTGTCTGATTTTTTAATAGAAAAACTTTTAAATTATGATGGTTTTGTTTATGTCGACTGTGATTTTGATTTGCAGAATGAAATTGTCATTGAATATGAAACTGGACGACCTTTGAAAATTGACTGTGATTCTGATAATGATGGAAATCAGGATTTTTATGCAAAATGTGATTTTGGTTCTCCTGAAGTTGTGCATCTTCCAAGTGAAAAAGTGTCTGTTTTTTATGAAGAATATCCTTTTGTTTCAAAAATCATTTTCAACGATGATTCTAAAACAGATGAAATGCAGCAGAAAGTGTTAGCTGTTTTGAATTATTTCGGAAAAGAATTTTCTTTTGCTCCTGTGGAACTTAAAGAAAATGATATTTTTGGAATGTTAGGTCTTGAATTTTATATTCCTGTTTTCCAAAATCCCCAATTATTTCTTCCTGATTTTGACATTCTTTATGAAAAAGCGATAAGTGTTGAATATCCTGTAAAAGAACGTGAAAATGCAAAAGTTGTTTATACAATTTTTCAGGGTAAAACAATTTCTGCTGTATTCCTTCAAAATGAAAAAAATTATGCTTTCTGCAATTTTTCAAAAATTCCTTTTGGGAGGGCAGTCGATTTTGATGATGACGGAGTTTATGAAACTCTGGAACAGTACGATTTGATTTTAGATAATTCAGACAAAAATTCTCTTTATGAGCCGGAATTATTGTCTGAAATTTTTGGTGAAAATTTTTTGCATCAGTTGAATAAAGAAAATAAAAAAATCTATCTACAGAAGATTAGTATTGATCGAAATTCAAATCAATTTTATGAATATTCAGAAGAATATCTTTCTGATAATGGCAAAATTTCCTTATGGGATAATAATGATGATGGAATTATTGACTGCAAGCATACTCGTTTTCCTCAGAAAAATGGTGAATCGCTGCAAGAAGAATCTGTTTTTTATGATAAAGAAGGAAATAAAATTGTTTCCATAATTTTTATTGATAAAACTCCAATAAAAATGTTTGAATCAAATACAGAAGTTTTGATAAATGCTGGCGAAAACAAAAATTTTTATTGGATTGAGAATGTTCAGCCTCAGCAAGTTGAAAATAAAATTTTTAATTCTTTTAAAAACATGATGCAGGGAGTTGTGGAAGTCTTTGAATTTGAAGGTGCACGATTCAGCATTATTAAAGTGGATGAAAAGTATTTTTGTAAACTTTTACCAGAATCAGAAGTTGAGAAAGACGAAGCAGAAAATGAAAAAGAGAATACAGATGTTTCAGCTGACGATTAAGAAAGTTTTCAGATTATTGATTTCTTTTTAAAATATTTTATACACAAATAAAAGAGGTTTTTGTGATTTTTTTAAATATTTTCGAAAATAAAAAAAGTTCTAAATTTTGTTTTTTCTTTCTATTTATATTGAATTTTTTTGTGTTTTGCTTTATTTGCATTTCCTGTAAAAGCATTAATAATGTGAAAAATATTCCTCAACCCATTGATTATGATGATTCAAACGTTGTTCAAAATGAAATTCAAAGAATAAACTCTTTTATGGAAAGTGAACCTGTGCGTGCTTTATGGCGTGCAATTTTGCTTGATGATGAAAAAATGATTTTCAAAACAAAAGAGAATCTTTGGAATCTTTACAAAAATGCAATAGATGAGAAAAATTATTATGAAGCAATGAAATATCTTAAATCTCTTGAAACATCAGGTTTTTCTGATTCACAAAAGTTGTCTTCTGAGAAGTCCATTTCTGAAAACAAATCTTTTGAAGAATTATCCAAACTTTTTTTGCAGGAAGTTCCAGGACTTCAATCAGACAGTGAAAAAAAGCCAAAAACTATTGCAGATTGCATGGATGCTACTGTGACAATTTGGGTTGATCGTGGAATTAAAGTACAAAATGGCAGCGGTTATGCTGATATTGTAATCGGTTCTGGTTTTTTTATAGACAGACGCGGTTATCTTGTGACAAATCATCATGTTATTGATTCTATGGTGAATCCAAAATATGAAGGATTTTCTCGCCTTTACATAAAACTTCTCGAAGATTCCGATACAAAAATTCCAGCAAAAGTTATTGGTTATGATTCTGTGCTTGATTTAGCTTTGTTGAAAGTGGAAGTGGAACCTAAATTTGTTCTGGAATTGGGAACAAGCGCAGATTTAAAAATCGGAGATAAAGTTTCAGCAATAGGAACTCCAATTGGGCTGGAAGGAACGTTGACTTCTGGAATTATTTCCTCTACAGAGCGCAAACTTATGACACTTGGAAATGTTTTTCAGCTTGATGCTGCTGTAAATTCTGGTAATTCCGGGGGACCTCTTATTGATGAAAATCTAAAAGTACAGGCAATTGTTTTTGCTGGAATGCTTCAATTTCAAGGATTGAATTTTGCAATTCCTGTGGAATATTTGAGGCAGGAACTCAGCTTAATGTACAATCGCTCTGAAGTCGTACATTCTTGGATTGGCTGTTATGGACATACAAAACGCAATGGAAAACAAAAAGTTGGTCTTGAAATTCAATATGTGCTGCCAGGAAGTCCAGCTTTTCTTGCCGGTTTGAAAGAAGGCGATGTGATTACAAGTGTTGATGGAAAAAAAGTATTGAGTCTGGAAGACTTTCAGTTCATTTGCATGGGATATGAACCGGAAACACTTTTGAGTTTTTCTTATGTTACTGGTTACAGCGATGAAAATTTATCAGAAGATGGGAACGATGAACTGACAGAAAAAAAAGGTTATTTATATTTAGATAAACGCCCAAAAGAGCCTGGTCACGAAATATTTAAAACTGACTTTATTCAAAATGGTTTTATTCCACTTTTTGGCATGAAAATGATTCCAGCATCGACATTAAACAAAAATTCATATACAATAGAAAAAGTTATTAAAGGAAGTGCTGCAGATGAATTGAATTTTTCGAAATTTGATGCAGTTACTGTTCGTGATATGAAAATTGACATGGAAAACGAATATATTTTTGTGCAGATTTATTCAAAACGAAAAAAGAAAGGTTTCCTTGACATCACAATGGTACTTTCGGCTCCTTTTGATAATCCATATTATTTTTAAAATTTCAGCTTGATTTAAAGGGCAAAAATATTTTTTCAGAATATTTCCACGGAGGATTTAATTAAAATGACTGACATGAAGTTTAAACGTAATTTTTGCATTGTGGCACACATTGACCATGGAAAATCAACTTTGTCCGACAGACTCATTCAGAAGGCAAAAATTATTGATGATAGAAAAATGATGAACCAGATTCTTGACAACATGGATATTGAACGTGAGCGCGGAATTACAATCAAAAGTCAGGCCGTAACAATTCCTTATCATGCAAAAGACGGAAATGATTACGAACTGAATTTTGTTGACACGCCGGGGCATGTTGATTTTTCCTACGAAGTTTCTCGTGCAATTGCTTCCTGCGAGGGTGCGCTTCTTTTGATTGATGCCACTCAAGGAGTTGAAAGTCAAACTGTCAGCAATATGTATATGGCAATTGAACAGGATTTAACTATAGTGCCTGTAATCAACAAAATTGATTTGGCATCGGCTGATATTCCTTCCTGCAAAAACCAGATTGATAATGAGCTTGGTCTTGATTCTGAAGATGCAATTTGTGTTTCAGCCAAAACTGGTGAAGGAATTGATGAACTTTTAGAAGCCATTGTGACAAAATTTCCTTGTCCTACTGGAAATCCAAACGAAAAACTTGCAGCACTTATTTTTGATTGTCATTATGATGTTTACCGTGGAGTAGTTGTGCATGTGCGTGTTATGAACGGCAGGTTAAAAACTGGTGATTTAATCAAAATGATGAGTACAAATACTGAATACAAAGTAGAGCAGTGCGGTATTTTCAAAATAAATTATGAAGAAACAGGTGTTCTGGAAGCTGGCGATGTCGGTTACATCATTTCAGGACTCAAAACCGTAAGCGATGTTAAAGTTGGTGATACAATTACATCTGTTTCAGACGGAATTACACAGGCTCTACCTGGTTTTAAAGAAGTAAAACCAGTCGTTTATTCTTCGATTTATCCTATGGATTCTAATGATTACGAAGAATTGAAGGATAGTATGGAAAAACTAAAACTAAACGATGCAAGTTTGATTTACGAAAAAGATAATTCACTTGCACTTGGCAATGGTTTTAGATGTGGATTTTTGGGTTTACTTCATCTGGAAATTATTCAGGAACGTCTTGAACGTGATTTTGACCAGGCAGTTATTTTTACAGCTCCTTCTGTACGCTATCTTCTTCATCTTTCAAATGGAGAGGATATGTTTATAGATAATCCGTCAGAATATCCACAAGGACGCATAAAGGATGCAGAAGAACCTTATATCAAATCATCAATAATTACTCCAGCCGAATTTCTTGGTTCAATTATGTCGCTCTGTACTGAAAAACGTGGAGTTCAAACAAATATGCAGTATCTGGATACAAAACGTGTTGAACTTACTTATGAAATGCCTCTTGCCGAAGTTCTTTTTGATTTTTATGACAGATTAAAAAGTTACAGCCGCGGTTATGCTTCTTTTGATTACGAAGTAATAGGATATCGAACAACAGATTTGGTAAAAGTTGACATGCTTCTTAATGGAAAAATGGTTGATGCTCTGTCTTTTTTGACTTACAAACAAAATGCTGTAGAGCGTGCTAGAAAAGTTTGTGAACGGTTAAAAGGAGAAATCAGCCGTCAGCAATTTAAGGTTGCAATTCAAGGCGCAATTGGCAGTCAAATTATTGCAAGAGAAACCGTTAATCCTGTTAGAAAAGACGTTCTTGCAAAATGTTACGGTGGTGACATCACTCGAAAAAGAAAGCTTTTGGAAAAACAGAAAGAAGGAAAAAAACGCATGAAGATGATTGGCGATGTTGAGTTGCCGCAAAGTGCTTTCCTTGCTGTTTTAAAAGAAAAAGAAGAATAAAAAAATCTGGAATTAAATTACTTTCAGGAAAAAATCAATTTCATTTCTGATTCTGTTCAAAAATGACTGTTCATAAACAAACTGATGACCGTCTGGAAAGTGCAGAAATAGATAATCTGTTTGTGTGGCTATCTTTGTGATTTTTTCCTGCAGTTCCTCTTTTGAAAATCCACAGTCCTCTGAAAGAAGTTTTTTAAGTTCCAGAAGTTCTTTTTTTTCATTTTCAAGCGCAAATTTCAATTCATTTTTTTGATTATCTGTAAAAAACGAAAAATTGAAATCTAAAGCATGATTTTGATTGCAGCTCTTTTTTTGAAATTGGAAGCACAATTTTTGCATTTCCAAATCATTTATGCAAGGAAGATTTAAATTGATACCGCATTCACCCACGTCAAAAACATTTTTTGTATCACCAAAAAGTGAAATAAATAAATCAGCATAAGATTGAAGTACTATCGAAGTGTAAAAAGTTTGTCCTTTCTTATCAGTAATTTTGATGCTATTTTGACTAAAACATGCATGAAAATTTTCAATGCAATTTAATCGATTGTGATTTAAAATCCGAGTTGTGTAAGCAAGCGTATTTTTTGCATGAGTAAATCCCTTTGCGTATGAAAAATCAAGTCCGCTGATAAAAACAGGGACAGAATCGTCTGTACGGAATTTAAGTGCATAATGAACAGCAGTTAATCCTACAGAGCCAAATGGATTATTCACTGGCGGAAGAAATGAAAATTTTGAAAAACGAGAAAGAAATTCCGCTTTTGTAAATTCAGTAGTGAAAAAAGAAATCTTTGAAGGTGACACAATGTTTTTTAGATAAGGAATTGAAGATAAACCTGCAAAAATTTGTGTTTTTAAATCATTTGTAAAACCAATGAATGCTTTTAGAATTACACTTTGCGCTTCTTCAATAAAAACTGCATCTGGAATGATATTTCTTGTAAGCAAAGGTTGCAATGCAGTGTCAACGCAGATTATAAAAAAATCATCTAAATTTATATTAGTTTTCTGCAAAAATGAATCGATGCTTTGTCCAGCTCCGAAAATTATAACAGGTTTAGCAATCTTTTGAAAATAATTAGAAATTGGAACAGTTTGAGAAAGAATCGAAAGGTTTGAAAAAAAATTATAACTGTAGCGGCGACCAAACTTTGTCAGCGTAACACGGTTTTTCCAGTAAGTCATAATAGAATTTGTGCAGGCTGATGAAAGTTCATCATAAAAACCAGCAAAAAATTTTACACCGGCTGAAAAATCTATTCGTGTTACCCTTTTGTATTTTCCAGAACGAGCTAAATCGTATATAATTAACGGAAGATTTCTTAAATCATCAGGCATCACAAAATGAATTTTCTGTTGATATTTTTCAAAGTTAATTGATGATTTAGCAAAATCCATAAGTGCAGAATCTGCTTCAATAAAAAAAACAATGCAATTTTCCGGGAGTTTTGATAAAAGTTCTTCCAATCCGTATCCCAAAACTGGAGAAATGCACAGAAAAATAGTGCCTGGAAGAATCTGCAGATTGTTTATGGTTTGAACAATAACTTTTGAAGGATTGTATTTCGAATAGAGTAATTGATTATTGTAGGAAACAGAAAAGCCCTGCGACGTTTGAACGAAACAGGGCTTTTGATTATTCATTTCTGGCAAATGTTTTCTACTCCAAAAATCAATAACCCATCATATTTGAAAAATAAACTTCAGCAAAATTGTTTTCAAGTTTATCGCTGGAAAGAATAAAACTGTTTGCAGAAGATTGATCCAAATCAGAAATATTTGAAAGAATATAAGCTGCATCGTCATTTTCAGAATCTTCAGTTTCTTCAGTTTCAGAATCATCAATTTCAGTACCGTTAGTTGTATATTTGATAACAGCAACATAACCATTCAAAACCATAGGTTCAGACATTTCATTCATCTTCAAATTGAAAGCAGTTTCCAAAAACTTTTCATTTGTATCAGCAGAACCTAATCCTTCAATTGAAGTGTTAAGTGAATCTGCAATATCAACACTGCCATAATTCAATGGGAATGCAGGAATTTCAACATTTTTGATATTCATAGATGTGCAGGCAGATTCAAAATCTGATTTAGCTGCTTGAGCAATAAAATCATTTGCTTTTGCTGTAAAATAATCTTCGATTCTTGTTTTTTCATAATTTCTCAAATATGTTGAAACTAAATCTTTATATTCATCAATCTCAAAATCAGGAGTTTTTGTTTCACCATTCTTTTTGAAAATAGAGAAAGTATTTGAAGTTTCAATTACATCAGTAATAGAATCTACTGCCAAATCAGTGAGAATTGCCAAATCATCTTTATTTACAAGAAGATTTTCAATCTGATATTGATAAGCACTTGTAACTTTTCCTTCACTGTTTGTAAAATAATTCAAAGAATATTCAGAAATGGCATCTTCAAAAGTGATTTCATTATTATTGATTCTTTTTAACACAGTTTGAGCTTTTGCTTTATCTTCAACAGTTACAATTGAAATGTCATATTTATTGAATTTTGCCTGATTTTCTTTTGCAAACTTTAATTTTTCTTCTTCTGGATAATCACTTGTGTTAAAAAGTGCCATTTGGAATCTGCGTTTATTTGCATTGTAAGATTTCAAGAAATCAAGTTCTGCATCTGATTCTTTTAAACCATATAAAGCTTCACTTCCAACAATATCTTCTTCCGAACCAAAAAGGTCATCGCTATAACGAGAAGCAACTAATCCAGATTGAATGGATTTTCTTAAATTTTCGACAGTTTTAGGATCTGTCTGTTTATAAAGCTTTGAAGAATAATTTCCGTTTTCATCAGAGAAAAAAGGAACCATATTGCGATTTACTGCAGCTTGTGGAACCACATATCCGCTTTTGTTTACAGCATCTTCGTATGCGAATTTTCTAACTGTAGCATCAAAAGCATATTTAAAAACTGTATAATAAGTTTGTTCGTTAAGCTGCTGTCCGTAAGCTTGGAACATTTGTCCATATTGTGAAACATAATTAGCGAAATCAGAATCTTGTTCGTATGTAATTTCTCTCTTGTTATATTTTCCAAATGGTGGAAGTTTATTTTGTTGTCCTTCTGAACCTGTAAATGCAGGTAAAACTACAAAGCAGAATGCACAAATCAAAAGAACAATCAAAGAACCGATTGTGTAAGCAGTATTTTTTTTCATTTTTAAATTCCTTAAGAAATAAAATAATAGTAAAATATTTTATCATATTTCTATTGATAAGTCTAGTTTTTAATTTTTTTTATTTTTTATCCTATCGTTGGGTAGATAAACGACTTTTTGCTTCGTAACGAGAAAAACCTTCTTGAATCAAAAGTTCTAGCAATTCTGTAAAATGAAGACCTGCACTATCGCACATTTTTGGAAACATGCTGATTGGTGTAAAACCAGGCATTGTGTTCACTTCATTTAAATAAACTGCATTTGTGTCTTTATCAATGAAAAAATCCACACGAGCAAGACCTGTTACATCAAGAGCTTTGTAAGCGGCACAGGCAGTTTTTCTGATTTTTTCTAAATCATTTTCACCAAGATTTGCTGGAATTAGAAGGTTTGCACCGTTTGGGTCATTGTATTTTGCATCATAATCATAGAAAAGTGCATTTGGAGCAATTTCGCCTGGAATATATGCAGTTACATCATCATCACTTTGATTTTGTGCAGTAACAGAATTTCCTGTAACTGAACACTCAATTTCACGAGCGTTAATTGCCTTCTCAATCAATACTTTGTTGTCCCATCCGAATGCTTCCATGATTGCATAAGAAAGTTCCTTACGATTTACAGCTTTGTTTGCACCATTTGAACTTCCTGCACAGCAAGGTTTTACAAACATAGGATATCCAATTTCTTTTTCAATATCTTCGATTACAGCATCATATACCACAGAATCTTCTATTATATTATGTTTTATGCAAACATAAGGAACAACAGGGATTCCGACACTCTGCAAAATCATTTTTGTTTTTTCTTTGTCCATTGTGATTGCAGAAGAAATGTGAGAACAACCAACGTAAGGCATATCCGCCATTTCAAAAAGTCCTTGAATCGTACCGTCTTCACCATAAGTTCCATGAAGAACTGGAAAAACAATGTCAATTTCCAAAGGATTTTCCTGCACGCAAAAAGATTTATTTTTAAGTCCAGGAAAAATGTTGACTAGTTTGCTAGAATCTTCAATTATAGTAAGTTTTTCCGAAGGATTATTGAGCATTTTTTCCTGCAAAGAATCATCCTGTAAAAACCATCTTCCATCTTTTGTTATTCCAATCAAAAATATTTTGTGTTGTTTAGAAAAACCTCTTAAAACAGCTGCAGCAGAAATAAGACTGATTTCGTGTTCTCCACTGCGTCCACCATAAATTAACGCAATATTCATAAAAACCTCATTTTTAATTTATTTTCTAAAATGATTATCAAAAACTAAAAGGACAAATGTCGAGTTTTGAATTTTTTTTAGGGTGGCTTTTTGCTTCGCAAAAATCAGGCTTTTCAGGGTTCCGCTATCGCTTCATTCCTTCGCTTCGCTTCGGAACTGGCTTCGCCAGCCCTTACAATCCTTGCCACGGTTTGTAAATCAAATACTCGAAATTGAACCTAAAAAAATTATTTTTTTAATTCTTGAAGAGCTTTTTTTGCTTCTGAAATTTCATCATAAGGCATCACGTAATCTTTGTAAATGATGCTGTTTTCATGAGATTTTCCAAGCAAAAGAACAATATCACCTTTTTTTGCCATGCTAAATGACTGTCTGATAGCTTCAGGTCTGTCCGGCGTTATAAAAAGATTTTGGTCCATAATTTTTCCTTCTTTAATAGCACCATCTGCAATCATTTGTAAAAGTTCAACAGAATCTTCGCCACGAGGATCTTCGTCTGTCAGAATGATTATGTCGCAGAATTTTGCAGCAATCTGCCCTTGAAGAGGACGTTTTGTCAAATCGCGTTCCCCACCACTTCCAAAAAGGGCAAAAATTCTTCCCGAACAACGTTTTTTTAAAGGAGGAAAAATTGTTTCAAAACTAGAAGGAGTGTGAGCATAATCTACAATCACTTCAAAATCCTGACCTTCATCAATAACCGTCATGCGCCCTTTAATCGGAGTAAGCTGTGGAATTTTCTGTGCTATATCAACAAAAGAAATTCCTGTTACACTTGAAACAGCTATAATTGACGCCATTAAATTGTATGCATTAAAAGCACCTGGAAGCGATGCCTTTACAGAAAAATGAGAATTAGTTCTCGGTAAAACTGGGTCAAAGTTTTGTGGATAAAGTGAATTTTCACCATCTGCATCTACATCAAAAGTAAGACCGTATGTTGCACTTGCAATATTTTTGGCAGTCATAAAGCGTAGATTTTTTGGAATTTCTGGCAATGGAACTGCATTTGCTCCCACTTCTGCAGCTGCTTTTCCAGCTTTTCCTTCTGTTGTAAAACCGTAAACTTTATGTTTTGTAGAATCAATGAAATATTTTGCAGATTCATCTTCCAGATTTACGATTCCAATAGAATTTATGGAAGTTTCAGTTCCAGCAATCTTTTTGATGTGATTATGTTTGTCAAGAGCTCTGAAAAGATTTGCCTTATCGCTTCTGTACGTTTCAAAATTTTTATGAAATTCAAGATGTTCTAACGTAACATTCATAAAAACACCGCAATCAAAAAGAATATTTCCACAACGATTCAATTTTGCAGAAAGTCCGTGTGACGAAGTTTCAATGACTGCATATTTGCATCCGTTTTCAAGCATCTGATTTAAATGATGCTGAATAATCGGAGCTTCTGGAGTTGTCTGATGCTGAGGATTAGGCATAGCATCATCACCAAATGAATATTCAACTGTTGATATAAATCCTGCTTTTTCACCACAGGCACGCAAAAGCTGCCAGATAAAACTTACTGTTGAAGATTTTCCTTCTGTACCAGTTACGCCGATTACAATAAGCCTTTCTGATGGATTATCATAAAAACAGGCTGATAGCGGTGCCATGGCAACTCGAGAGTCTTCAACTTTAATCAAGGCTGGAGCAAATTTTGTTCTTTCTTGTGAAACAGCATTGTCAATTGTACGTTTGATGATAGCTTTTGCAATGTCTTGCTGCTGTTCTGAAGAAAACTCTCCCTGATAAACAACAGCATTTGCACCATTTTCTATCGCTTTAGCAATAAAATTATTGCCGTCAGTGTGAGTTCCAGGCAGAGCAAAAAAAAGCGAATTTTCAGATACATCCCTTGAATCAAAAACAAGGTTTGAAATAGGGATTTTATTTATTTCCTGTAAATCTAAAATTTGAACACCGTCTGCAGAAGTAACTGTATTTTTAATTGACGGTAAGAGTTGAGATAAAGTTTTAGTCATAAAAATGATTATAACTCCAAATCAAAAAAGATAAAAGGGGAAAACAGGGACAGACCAGGTCAAAACCCGTTCAGATATTGAAATCCGACCTGTGTGTGCAGGTGGAGATAATTCTCTCTATCTTCCGCTTCTCATCTTCCGATACTCCGACGGCGAAACGCCTGTGTGCTTGTGAAAAAGACGGCTGAAATAAAGGGCGTTATCATATCCGACAGATTCGGCAATTTCAGAGATATTATATTCAGTTGTTTCAAGTAAATTCTTGGCATTTACCATTCGCAGAGAAAGAATATACTGCATAGGTGTAACTTTCAGAATTTGTTTAAAGCTTCGTATAAACCAACAGGTGCTCATATACCGCGATTCTGCATATTCATCAATATTAAGAGGTTTGTTGTAATTTTCATTAAAATAATGGGTAGCACGTTCAATTTCATTCTGAATGTCGCTACCCGTTTTTCGTCCCTCTTTAATATAACGGTTAATCATAATAAAAATATGACGAAGCATAATAGCAATCAATTCTTCATAATTAGGACGGCATAACTGCATTTCCTGAATAATCTGACGATACAGCCAAGTGTAGTCAGGGGAGTTACCTGTGTAAAAAACATTTTCATCACGTGGCATTTCGTAGTTGTCCAGAATTCCTTTCACCATTTTTCCTGTGAAATGTATCCAATAAACTTCTGTCTTATCGGGAGCGTAATAATAATACATCTGAGTTTCGTTTGGACGGTATAAAATCATATTTCCTTCGGTTATGATATGCTCTTTTCCTTCAAAGAAAAAATGCCCCTTTCCCTTGGCAATATATAAAAGCTGATAATCCTTTCTGCCTTTCGGGCGTTCGGTAGCAACGACAGGTCTGCTATGAACCCGATAATATCCACAACTTGTAACGACGAGAGATTTGCTTGTATCAACCGTATCATTAAGTGAATTATGAAGATATGCAACATTTGTAAACATAGTCAATACCTCCTTTTCTTAAGTATATCAGACATATGATGATATTTTAATAGATTTGTATCATTTTGTGCATATTTTAGTCTATTGTGTTTATGGTACGAGGGTAAAAACCGTGTTAGTATGTAATCAGGAAAAACAAAGGCGACCTTAAATGGAAACAGTATTCTCTATTAAAGGAGAGTTTTCTATGGATAACAAGAAGTATCTTAAATGGTATAACAAAATCGGATATGGCTCGGGAGATATCGCAGGAAACATTGTTTACGCGTTTCTCGCAACATTTGTTATGATTTATCTTACCGATACAGCAGGACTTAACGCAGGTATAGTCGGAACGCTGATGATGGTTTCAAAAATATTTGATGGCTTTACAGATATCATTTTTGGTTCACTTATCGATAAGACAAAAACAAAAATGGGTAAGGCAAGACCTTGGATGCTCTGGCCTTACATAGGCTGCAGCTTGATGCTGATTGCAATATTTGCCGTTCCGTTAGAATGGGGAGATGTAGCAAAATATGCATATTTCTTCATCACATACACTTTACTTAACGGTGTGTTCTTTACAGCAAACAATATTGCATATTCCGCTCTCACAGCACTCATTACCCAAAACGGTAACGAAAGAGTCCAGATGGGTTCAATCCGATTCATTTTCGCATTTGGAACAAGTCTGCTTATCCAGTCAGTAACTGTAAAGGCTGTTGAGTGGTGTGGTGGCGGAGCTGAAGGCTGGAGAACAGTTGCAATAGTCTACGCAATCATAGGTCTCATCGTAAACACAATCTCTGTATTCTCTGTAAAGGAGCTGCCCAAAAAAGAACTTAAAAAGGAAAATCCCGCAGATGAAGAAGCAGCAAAGTTTTCGAGCGATTCTTATCCCGACTTTGAGCTTGCATATAAGGAAAACCGTGTAAAGGACGAAAGTAAGAAATATTCACTTGTTGATTCCGCAAAAATTCTTCTTGCCAATAAATACTACATTCTGATATGCGGCATCTACATTCTGACGCAGCTTTTCTCATCAACACTCAGTATGGGAATCTACTATATGACTTACATTTTAGGTGACGCAGATTTACTTGTCACATTCTCCTTCGCAATCAATATCCCGATGATTTGCGGTCTGCTTATTACACCCTTCATTGTAAAGAAATGCAAGGGTATGTACAAACTTAATCTAACAGGTTACCTCATTTCTACCATCGCAAGAGCACTGGTAATGGTTGGCGGATATATGCAGAATATCCCGATGATGCTGATTTTCACAGGTGTTGCCGCAATCGCAATGAGTCCTATGCAGGGCGACCTTAACGCACTTATCGCAGCTTGCTCCGATTATACATACCGCAAAACAGGCAAACGAATCGACGGAACAATGTATTCCTGCTCATCTCTCGGTGTTAAAATCGGCGGCGGTATCGGAACAGCTCTTACAGGCTGGTTGCTTGCAGCAGGCGGATATGTTGCAAACGCTGCTGTACAGCCTGAATCCTGCATCAATATGCTGCACTTTATGTATCTTTGGTTACCGATGATATTAAATCTCTTGATTACAATTCTTCTCTCACGTCTTACAGTTGAAAAAGCAAACGAAGATTGGGATAAAACCCACAGCAACTAAGGAGGACATCTTATGAAACCTACACTTGAATGGCTTAAGAATCCAGAAATTTTTGAAGTTAACCGTGAAAAGGCACACTCCGACCACTTATGTACTGTAAACGGACAGCAGCTGAAACAGTCCCTCAACGGCACTTGGAAGTTTTCATATAGCGAACATCCTGACAGCAGACCTGCCGATTTCTACAAGAACGATTTTGATGTAACAAGCTTTGACGAAATCAAAGTTCCGGGACATATTCAGTTACAGGGATACGATAAACCACAATATGTGAACACACAGTATCCATGGGAAGGCCAGGAAAAACTCCTTCCTCCGCAGATACCGCAGAAGCGAAACCCAGTAGGAAGCTATGTGAAATTCTTTGATATTGACAAGGCTCTTATCGGCAAAGATACATACATCAGCTTTCAGGGCGTCGAAACCGCAATCTATGTGTGGCTTAACGGCGAGTTTGTAGGTTACTCCGAGGACAGCTTTACTCCTTCCGAATTCAGTATTACCCCTTATCTCAAGGAAAAAAACAACAAGCTTGCAGTTGAGGTTTACCGTTACAGCACAGCAAGCTGGCTTGAAGACCAGGATTTCTGGAGATTTAACCTTAATATATTAATAGAAACATTTCTTACCCAGCATCGGGAATCAGATCAATGGGACGTAAAAGAAGAATGGCACGAAAATTCTGCCGATCTTATAAAAGATATTATTTGTTTCGCAAATACAATTCACGATAAAGACTGTTACATTATTTTTGGTGTTAATGATGAATTAAAAGTATGTGGTATGCAAAATAAGCGTTATAAGCAAAGTGACATCTTAGACACATTATCAAATTTGCAATTTGCAGGAGATATAGTCCCACAAATCGAACTAAAAACCATTTCAATGCAAAGCTCCTATGCACCATATGATGTTGTCGATGTTGATGTTCTTATCATTTATAATACTAATATGACCCCCATATACTTAAAAAAGCGGTATGGTGAAATGATTCAGGGTTGTATTTACAGTAGAATCGGTGACAAAAATACGCAAAACAATGGCAATAGCGATATGGGGCAAATTGAAATGCTATGGCGGAAAAGGCTTGGACTTACAAAACCGCCCTTTGAATACATAATGGATAGCCTTAGCCGCAAGTTGGAATGGCGTGAGTACAAAGGCTCGTGGTATAATATTTATAAGCCTGAATATGTAGTGCGGAATAATTGGGATGTGGATAATCAATTGAAAACCGATGATTTTTACTCGTATTCGCAAGTCAATGAAAGCACGCATTTTTACACGTTGGAGATAATTGTCAATAATACTGTGCTTGAAGAGTATCAGACAGTTTCTCTTGATGGCGGAAGGCTTTTAGTACCTGTTCCAGAATTAGGAGTTTTCAGTGAATGGAACAAATCTGACGAAAAATATTATCGTTATTATATAGAGGAGAATGACAGGTACGTTATTTTGAAATTCTTATATAATCCCGAAAACTCTGAACAACGTATTGCATATGACAATCTGTTGAAAATAGTTTTAATATATAAATCCGATGACGAAAGAATTAGTTTTGAGAGCTATGTTAAGCAATCGTATTCGGATTTTGTTCGAAGAATTGAAAGCTGTAATGAGTTTGATAACATTGGTGCCGGAGATCCATATAGAACAATGGTGTATAAGCAACAACTTAGAGTTGGAGCGGTTCTTAATGAAATGCTTAAGGAGTATCGTGAGATGATTAATGGGAATAGTAGTAATTTTGAATAATAAATATATAGTAATATTGGGATGCAATTTCTATCTTGACAGAAAGAAAAAAAAGATGTATAATATATACAATGGGGTTTGTGTACCCTTTTGATGTTTTCAAGTTATAATCCACACAAGTTGGCTTGTGTAAAATATTACTTAAATACAATGCGAGGAAAGGAATTATCATGGCAAATAAAGAGAAAATGGGCCCTCCTACATTAGAAATGATTCAGGGCAATCCGTACAATTATACTTTTGATGAAGTAGCCAAATGTATGGGAGAAGAACGAGCTAAGTCTTTATTCAAAACCTTGTATAAAAATGGCGTAAGTCCTAAAAATCAAACTATGACTATAAAAGACATATATGTAGGGGGAGATACTACAAAGTATGCTTTTGAATTACAAGATGGCTACTGCATTGAAACAGTATGCATTAAAAGAAGGACTGGCAATACGGTATGCGTTAGCACTATGGTCGGTTGTCCGGTGGGGTGTATTTTCTGTGCATCAGGAAAAAATGGATTTATTCGCAATCTTTCACCAGCTGAAATAGTTCAGCAAATCGTTCTTTTGAAAGAACGTGTCAACAGAATCGTTTTTATGGGGATGGGAGAACCTCTCTTTAATTATGATAATCTGATTAAAAGTATTCATATACTTCGTGATCGCAATGGACTTAATTTTCCTACAGATGG
>SAMEA104315430__coassemble_358_pt1 | contig 20949 bp, 12 predicted proteins | sample SAMEA104315430__metabat2_low_PE_026 | metagenome-assembled genome bin SAMEA104315430 (sample SAMEA104315430) | gut metagenome | biome: Monkey gut; feature: monkey-associated habitat; material: faeces | place: China | collected 2013 | reverse complement strand
TTTCATATGATTCACAGCTTTTTTTTCGGTAAGATTTAACGTGATTCAATTCGTTCTCTTGCCATAGTTTTATTTTCCATGTATAATTTCAGAATGACAAAATAGATACAAAATGTCATTAATGTATCAAATGGAAACTTCCGAGAAGTAATTTTTTCGGGATGCCCAAAACTAAAAAAAAGGATGAACTTAAAAAATGGTATTTGATGTTAATTACACCATTCCAAAGATGATTAAGGATTCAGCCGAAAAGTGGCCTGAAATTCCAGCTCAGTACTCCCGTGTAAAAGGTGGTGATTTCCAGCCTATTATTTATCGCGACATGTTTCAGTATTCGCTGGATTTTGGTGCCGGTCTTTTGAACCTTGGAATTAAACGTGGAGAATTAATCGGTTTGATTTCAGATAACCGTGCAGAATGGCTTTACGCTGATGTTGGTCTTATGAGCATTGGCTGTGCTGATGTTCCAAGAGGTTGCGATGCAACGATTAATGATTTGGAAAAAATATTTTCTTTGACTGAAATTCAGACTGTAATCACAGAAAATAGCGCACAAGTAAACAAAATTGTTTCGTTAAAAGAAAAAGTTCCTTCAATCAAACAAATCATTGTTTTTGAAAATGAAATCAAGTCAGAAGTAAAAGAACTAGCTGAAAAGAATCAAATTGAAATCATCTTCTATTCTGAATTGATGAAAAATGGTCAGAAATGGAGAATTGAACATAAAGGTGAAGTGGAAGCTGAACTTGAAAAAGGAACTCAGAATGATTTGGCAACAATCATCTTTACATCGGGAACAACAGGAACTCCAAAAGGTGTCCAACTTACTCATGGGGGATTTTTGGCACAGCTAGATGAAATTCCTGAACGCATCTTTTTAAATCCTGGTGATAAAGCACTTTCTGTTCTTCCTGTTTGGCACGTTTTCGAACGCGAAGTAGAATATGTCATTTTGATTCAGGGGGCTTCCCTTTGTTATTCAAAACCAGTTGGTTCTATCCTGCTTGCTGATTTTAAAGCTATTAATCCTCATTTACTGCCGGCTGTTCCTCGTGTTTTTGAAGCAGTATATGACGGTGTAACAAAAAAAATGCGTAAAACCGGTGGAATTGTACTTGGAATGTTCAATTTTTTTGTAAAAGTTGCAAAAATCCAAAAGTGGATGTCGCGAAAAATGTTTAAACAAAATGCATGCTTTACACGTTACAACGCTGGCTTGTGGTGGGTAATCTGCTTTATTCCATGGTGTTTGCTTTGGCCTCTTTATTGGCTCGGAGATTTAATTGTTTTCCGAAAAATCAAAGCAATGCTTGGTACAAACTTTAGAGCTGGAATTGCTGGCGGTGGAGCTTATCCTAAAGCAATTGACGAGTTTTTCTGGGCAATCGGAGTAAACATTGTCGAAGGATATGGACTTTCAGAAACTTCACCTATTGTTGCTGTTCGTCCTATTGCAGCACCTGTTTTCCGTACAATTGGTTCAGCAATTCGAGGTGTAGAAGTACGCGTTGTTGACCCGATTGACGGTTATGTTTTGGATAGGGGTCAACAGGGAGTTTTGCAGGTTCGCGGACCTACAGTTATGAAAGGATATTACAAACGACCAGATTTAACAGCAAAAGTTATCAATGAAGAAGGATGGCTGGACACTGGTGATCTCGCTGTCATGACAATTCACAATGAAATTCAGATTCGTGGACGCATCAAAGATACAATAGTTTTACGAGGTGGCGAAAACTTGGAACCAGTTCCAATTGAATCAAAACTGTCTGAATCAAGATACATTAAACAGGCTGTAGTTGTCGGTCAAGATATGCGTTATCTTGGTGCTCTTGTTCTTGTAGACGAAGAGGAAATCAAAAATTACGCTGAAGAGAATGGAATTCAATATGACACTTATGAAAATTATCTTCAGTCAGAAGAAATACAGAAACTTTACGAAAGTGAGATTTCAAATCTCATAAGTGCAAAAAATGGATTTAAAATGTTTGAACGAATTGCAAAATTCAGATTAATTACAAAACCGTTTGAAGTGGGTGTGGAATTATCTGCAAAACAGGAAATCATGCGCTTTAGAATTAACGAAATTTACAAAGACAAAATAGACGCGATGTTCCAAGATTAATTCTGATTTTGCATTTGCAAAAAAAAGGCACCTGTTCAGATTTTCATTCAGGTTTTGAAATAAACTTTAAATGAAAAAGCTGGCAGGTGCCTTTTTTATTTCCAGATTATAATCTCCAAATCTATAAAAAAACTATTCGATATAACCCATAGCCACAATCGTAAATCCAAGTTTTTCTGAATCAGGATGCATTTTTACTTCTATTTTATGTTCTCTTGCTTCTGTTCCATTGAAAAGAACTCTTGCTTCACAGTTATTCCATCCACCTTCTGCACCGCCGTCATAAGTGCCAGCAAGTTTCCCATCAACATAAACTTCGGCCTTACCAAGTTTTTCAGGCATCCAGTTACCCTGTACTTTATATGTAAGAATAAATGTCTTGCATTTAAGATTCAAAACCAAAGGCTCAGAAGATGAAGAATTTTGTTTTTTGTGCCAGTTTACAGGAAAATTAGATTTATTTGTTTTCTTCAAAGTCTGGCAGGAAGCATCAGTTGAATCAAAACTACCTTTTGAGATTTTAACATTGTCATCATCACCAAGAATTCTTACAACATTAGTCAAAGCTTTTTTTACAGCATTTTCAGAAGGAACATTTACTTTTTTATCTTTTTTTACATTGTCAACAGTTTTCAAAAGGTTCATTAAACTGTCACACATTAAAGTATGACCATATTTTGTAGGGTGAACATAATCTGCATAAAAATCTTCTTTTTTGAAAGTTCCATTATTGATTGCATCATTTACAACAGGAAGCATGTCAATCTGCGGAATCTGATAGTGACTTGCAACTTTCTTTTTATTTGTTGCTGTGTTTCCGTAAGTTGCTGCAGAATAAAGCGCAATTACAGCACAATCTGGATTAGCTAACAGTGCATCACGGACAATTCCTTCAAAACTTTGATTAAATACTTCTTCTCCACCATCATTTACTGCAAATTCTACAATCAATATATCTGGTTCATGACCTAAAACATCTACCACATCACTTTGATATCGCAATTTTCCAAGTAAAGAAGGAGTTCCGCTCAAACCTGCATTATTAAAATACACATTTTTTCCACCATCTGGCGCAAAATCCTTTTTTACTGCCTTAAAAAATTGATAGGCATAACCGTCTTTAAAATCTTGAGGACCTGCACCTTCAGTAACAGAACCACCAATCGCAGCAATGTAAACTTTTTCACCTTTTTTGATTTTTCCAATCACTGTTTTTAGTCTGTAATTGTTTCCAGTGTCGACTAAAGCAGATTTGACCATCTCATCATATTTAGTATCTTTTGTTTGGGGCTGATTTTCCGCTGATAAACTATAAGTCATAATTGAACACATAAAAACTGCTCCTAAAAATTTTTTCATTATATAAACCTCATTTTTTAAAAGTAATCTCCAAAAACTGACAATTTTCGAGATTACAATTAATAGTTTTAAAATATTTTAATATATATTGATATATCTTGAAATAAGAGAAAATACCGAGGAAAATGTAGAAAAGGTCGAAGAGTGTTAACCAAAAAGAGAAAAATTTTTTGAAGATTATGCAAATGTAAAGACTGGCAAGCTGCACCGCACCGAGCATGGAGCCGGCACGAGCGCATGCGAGTGAGCCGCTTGCGGCCGAGCGGTAGCGAGCGGCGTAAAGCGACTTACAAGGTGAATTTTGCCCATCTATTTTTTATTCTGAATAATTCCTCTAAACTCATCCAGCTTTGTATAACCTTTACGTTTCATAAATGCTGAAAGTCCATCTATAATTTCAATCATCGCATTAGGATTAGCAAAAGTTGCGGTTCCCACTTGAACGGCGCTGGCTCCCGCCATTATAAATTCCACAGCATCCTGCCAGGTTGCAATGCCGCCAATAGCCACAACAGGCACACGTTTTTCCACAGGAAGGGAATTAATTGCTTCTACCAGTTCATAAATCAAGCGCACAGCAATTGGACGCACCGCAGGACCGCCAACACCGGCTTTCAATTTTTCAAAAACAGGTACACCACGTTCAATATCAATTGCAATACCTTGGAAAGAATTGCACAAACTTATTCCATCAGCGCCAGCTTCAATACAAGCCAAAGCCACCTTATTTAATTCCGGTGACTGAGGAGTAAGTTTTACAAGCAGAGGTTTTTTGGTCAGTTTGCGAACTGCTGACACAACTGTTTGAGCGGCAGAACAACTCATTCCAAAAGCAGCGCCACCAGCACTTACATTCGGGCAAGAAATATTCAATTCAATTACAGGCACATCAGTTTTATCCAAAAGTTTTGCACCTTCGGTATAAGTTTCAAGCGAAGAACCCGACAGATTTGCAATAGTCACAGGCTTAAGCTTCATCATTTCAGGCAATTCTTCTTTTATAAAATGAGGAATTCCAGGATTTTGCAATCCAATCGAATTCATAAGCCCAGAAGGAGTTTCATGCAGACGAATTCCATCATTTCCTTCGCGAGGTTCAAAAGTCAAACCTTTACTAGAAATTCCACCCAGACGGTTTACATCAAAAACAGATTTATATTCAGTTCCAAAACCAAAAGTTCCAGACGAACCAATCACAGGATTTTCAAAATGCACCCCTGCAATATTCACAGACAAATCAGGCTCCACGCCATCAGCAAGAGGTTCACGCTTAGGCTGCACTTTTACCCCTGCAACCTCAATTGCAGCTGGAGCAAAATTCAAAACTTCACCAGAAAAAATTGGACCGTCTTTGCAGCAACGTTTTTTTCCTTCAGAAGTGTCAATCACACAGCCAAGACAAACGCCCACCCCGCAAGCCATTCTGCTTTCCATACTCAAAAAACATTTTAAACACGCTTGTGCACAAATCTCCTTCAAATAAGCAAGCATTGGAGTAGGACCGCACGCATACAAAACAGAATATTTTTTTTCCTTAAGAACCTGAGCAGTCAGAGCAGCAGGCAACATTCCATGCACGCCCACAGAGCCATCATCGGTCGTAATCACAAGATTTTTTGCATTAAGATTTTCTAAACCATAGCTGCCACTTTTAAACGAAGCATAAAAATCATAACTTTGTGCAGGCAAAGTCTCAGCAAAACCAGCTACAGGGGCCACACCAATACCACCGCCAACAATACAAACTTTCGCAGTATTATCATTCAAAGCAGCTTTGTTTTCGGCAAAAAAATCATTATTTATAATTTCAAAACTGTTACCGCAGGGACCGAGCAAACTGATTTTATCACCATTTTGTAAACTGCAAATTTCACAAGTTCCAGTTCCTTCACCCTTTTTCAAAATCAAAAATTCCAGAAACACAACACCATTTTCTTTTTTTGCATGAAAAATACTAATTGGTCTTCCCAAAAGAAAATTCGATCTTTCACAATGAAGCATAAAAAATTGACCGGCAGCAGGCTCATTATTCTCGTTCACCTTCACTTTCAGTAAAAAAACACTGTTTTTCGGAAAAGCCGACTCCACAACACTACAATTTTCAACAATTCCCTTACAAAAAACAGGAAGAGGATTTCCATGACAATCTTTTACCATAATAATGCCTCCAAAAAACATTCGGGCGTGCCGGCTTACGCCGTCAGGCTTTGCGCACTTCGCCGACTAACCGCGGCTCATCCGTCGTAAAAACTTCGTTTTTACTTCCCAAGTTTTGCAAGCAAAACTTGCTCCACTACGCTGCGCTACGTTCCGGGACTGCCTTCGGCAGGTGCTCCAATCCTTCACGCAGTTTACCAATTACAAACTTCTTTTTGCACTAAGCAAATCATCTTTTGAAAACAAACTTGCCTTTGCAGCCGAACCGGCAATGTCTTCCATTGTCAAAGCTCCATTTTCCACCTTCGAAGCAAGTTCACCATCTTTTTTCCATGCACAAAGAATTCCGCGGCTGGAATTCACTGTACCGCCAGCTTTATCAAGTAAAGTCGCAGCAATTCTTGCAGCTCCCCCTTGTGCTCCATAACCTGGAATCAAAAAGAAAGTATTTTTATATTTATCACGCAAATACCTTGCATCAGATTCCTGAGTTGCACCAACAACTGCGCCCAAAACACCACAACTCTGGTTTTCATAAAACTTTTTATACTCTTCGCCAATTCGTTCAATTTCATCACCAACTTTTTCCAGTAAAATGGAACCATCCTCAAGTTTTTGATGCTCAATATCTTTCATTCCAGGATTTGATGTACAAAGCAACACAAAAGCACCTTTTCCACCCTTCTCAGGAATACTCCAGGAAGAAAAAGGAACCAAAGTATCAAATCCCATATACGGATTTACCGTTATAATGTCAGTTTCAAAATCTCCAGTAAAATGAGCTTTTGCATACGCCTCAGAAGTTGCACCAATATCACCTCGTTTAATATCACTGATAGCAATTAATCCTGATTTTTTTATCATTTTTAGAGTTTCTGCATAAACTTTAAGGCCTTCTATTCCCATCGCTTCATAATATGCAATTTGAACTTTAAAACAGCACGCAGATTTATCGTTTACAACACGTTCAATAATAGCCTTATTATAATCAAGTACTGCCAGAGCAGAATTTTCATATTTATTTAAAATATTCTGGGGAATATAAGACGGATCAGTGTCCAGTCCAACACACAAAGGTCCATTTTTTACCGAAAGCTCCTGCAAGAGCTGCATATTGTGTTTATCCATACAATTAATATAGCTAAAATTCTAATAATTTCCAAGTATAATAATAAAACAAAGTAGCACAGGACCTCCGTATTTAAAATACTTTTAAAGTGAATAGTATTTAAATTTTTAGAAATATAATAAGATTCTTTCAGGTGGGTAAAAATGAACTTAAAAGAATCTTTGGAAACAATCAAAGACATCAGGATAGACAGATGCAAGAAGCATAGTCTTGTCGATATACTGATGATTGTATTTTTTGGACTGCTTTGCAGATACAATTCTGAGGGTACTGGCAAAAATCGACACCGAACAGCTGGGAAAAGTATTCATCGAATATGCAAAATCCGTTTTTGGGAACAGAATCAAAGACGGGGATGTGATTGCTTTAGACGTAAAGACGGAATGCGGAGGAGCTGAGGGGACGTTCTGCGTCTCCCTTTTTCTATTATTCTCTTATTGTGCAAACAAATCTTCTGCAGTAATAATCGCCTGAAGGTCAGCTGCATATTCGTTCTGAACAACTGGATATGTTGTAACAAGTGTTGGATGAATTGCATGATTTGTTTTTGTCTTTTCTCTGAGAGATTTAATTTTGTTATTCATTTCCATAATAAATGAATTCGTTACAAAGAAACTAGATTCAGTATATTTCATTTCACAAAGATTAATTATCTGATCTTTTCTTACAAGCATCAAATCAATTTGAGCACCTTCAATTCCAAGTTTTTTATCTTCTGAACACTGCCAGGCATTTACATCAGTATAAACACCGGATATCCCTAAGGCTTTCTTTATCTGTGGAACGTGTTCCAAACAGACTTTTTCAAATGCAAGTCCAGTCCAGGAATTTATAGCAGGAGTATTAATCTGATTCTGCCAGAAGTGTTCTTCAAAATGATTCTTTTTCAGGAATTGGTGATAAAACAAAGTGTAATTATCTATCAGCTGATAGATATAACAGCTGTCTTTTTTTCCATAGGGAATATATTTTCTGATAAAATCGCAGTTTTCAAGTTCTTCAAGTTTCTTGGAAAATGCACCAGAACTTGCAATATGTGTTTTCTTGATTATTTCTTCACGTGTAAGACCATTCTTTGCCTGACTTAGTACATTAATAATCTTCAAGTATTGAGCAGGTTTATTAAACAAAGCATTGTAAAGATTGTCATACTCATCTGCCAATAAAGCGCCATCAACAAAGAATAATTCATCAATATTTTGCGGAAGGCTTTTTCCTTTTTTTAGGAGACTCCAATAGAATGGAACACCGCCAAGAATCATATAACACATCAGAATCTGATGAGGACTAAAAACAATTTTTCGTGATTCAAGGTATTGCTTACACTCATAAAGATTAAAAGGTTTTAAATGTACTTTTCCGGTAAGCCTATTATGAAGGCCGCCTTTTGCATGAATAATATTTTCCATTATCCAATAAGTTGCAGATGCACATACAATCAGAATTACATCCTTTTCTTTACGAGCTGTGGCCCAACCATTCCAAAAACTTTCCAATGCAGAAATAAGGCCACTGTCTTTGGTATCCATCCAGGAAAGTTCATCAATAAAAATAACCTTTTTCTTTTCTCTCGAAGCTTTGATAACCTCTTTAAGGCCGTTGAAAGCTTCATTCCAGGAAGTTATTTTTTCTGAAGGTTTATATCCAAACTCTGCTAAGGATTCCTGGAATTTTTCAAGTTGAACAACTTTCAGTGAATTTACATCTAGAGATGCATTACTAACTCCAGTATGTTCAAAAGTAAATGAATGCTCAAAACTTTCTCGAATAAGATATGTTTTACCGACACGGCGACGTCCGTAGACAGCAACAAATTGTGGTTCATCCTCGTTTATTAAAGACTGCAAATACTTCTTTTCTTCAGTTCTTCCAATCATAATGCCCTCTTATACAAAATTTCCAAAAGTGGCTATAAAATGAAGTTTTGGAAATTTTGTATAATTTGATAATACAGCAAAAATGGCGGGATTGCAAATATTAATCTATCTGAATAAAACTAGGAACTTTTAGCTTTATAGAAAAGTACAACAAAAAAACACAGACCTTTATTACTCACTATCGTCCTCTTCATCCTCAAACTCTTGGAAAGCATCATCAATTAAATCTCTTGCATCATCACAAAGACAGCCGTCATTCAACTGCACAAGTGAGCCATCACAATCTTCTCTGTATCTAATCCAGTCGTCTGCATCTATGCCGTCTTCTTCAAGTGCATCAGTTGTATAAAAATCAAATGCGACAAGTTCGGGATGGTCCCAGTTTACACAGGTTATGGTTGGTGAAGAATAAATTGATTCATCGCAGGTGTCTTTAAGCCATTTGTAGAAATCTACAATCTCTTAATTTTTTGATTTTGAAAACTCTTCTAATAAAGCTTCTACTGGTAAGTTTGTTGATACGCTCATTGTTTTTTTCCCTTTTATTTAATTTTGAAATAAGTGACTTTTTTCTATTATTTGTAACTCAATAGGGTCTGCATACTTGTTTAAGAATGTATTTTCCAAAATAAATAAAGCGCCAAACGCACGGCTAAGATTTTTTAGATTAGCATTATTATAATTCGTACCACCTTCCTCTTTTTGTTGAGTCCTTTCATGCTTTACTTTATTGTATTGTGTCCACCAAAAGGGTGTATGAGCATTAATTGAAGTACTCAGTTTATAGCATATTGATCCTTTTCTATTATTATATCTTTCTATTGCATAGTTTTCCCAAGGCTTAAAACTTTCAATATCTAAGAAATCAACTTCCTGCATATTTAATGCAAGTCCATTTGAAGTATGTACTGTTTGTATTTCATACCACCATTTTTGGATATTAGCTTTTGAGCCATTAAAATTAGGATTTTGTTTTTTCGCAAAAACTTTTCCCATAACATCAATCTCACTACAAACTGCAAGATAAAGCCATAAATATTCCAGAGAATAGGTTTTGTAGTTATCCTTACTAAACTCAACATATTTGAGAGTGTGAATAAATTCCGCCTCTAAACGTAAATAATACTTCCAATAGTTTTTTACAAAGTCTTTAATTTCTTTTGTCATTATAATTAGCTCCATCAGTAATTTGAAAAAAGTTTTATTTTCTTTTCTGTACTCATAATTAACCTCTTGATATAGCTCTCTATTTTAAGGAACGCACAAGGCGGAACCCAATTGTTGATGTTTCCGTATACCGACTGCATAAACTGTCGTCGTCCACACTGCAAGAGTTGGAAGTTGCTTTGCTGCTGCCTCCGTAAACAGTACCGTACAAGCCACGGCCAACATGGTGGGGACTGTCAACCCACTCCCAGACATTTCCTGACATATCGTAAAGTCCGTAACCGTTAGCTTTCTTTTGTGCTACAGGGTGTTTTCGACAGTTACTGTTGCCTTCATACCATCCAACTTCATCAAGGTTGTCGCTTCCTGAATATTTGTAGTTTTCTCCGCCTTTTGCCGCATACCGCCATTCATATATGTATGGAAGGCGGAAGCCGTCTACATTATCGTTTAGATTGATTTTTTCTTCGATGGAGCCTTTATCCCATTTTCTTTCATCTGTATTGCCGTCAACGGAATATGCAGGTTCTAGTCCAAATCTTCGGCTTAAAGCATTGCAGAAATATATTGCATCATACCAGGAAACCATTACTACAGGATAATCCTCACCTTCGAAGTCACTCGGATTTTCTCCCATCACCATAGCATACATTTTCTGAGTTACCTCTGTATTGAGAATTGAGAAATCCTCCCCTGGTATTGGCACCATTTTCGAAGTTCCTAAGAACTTTGCAATTTCTTTGTTGATTGCTACAGCCTTTTCAGCAGCAAGTCGGCTTCGCCCCTTTACCATATAAACTTCAACAGGATATTTTTCTGCATCAAATTCTGCTTTTTCTTTTTCTGCAATTCCCGCAAACTCCCTCAAATCCCACTTAGGTTTCATTGTCCTTGGGTGTATCTTTGCAAGGGTGCTTGTCTGTGTAACTTTTCCACTCACGGTATTAATAACACGTATTTTGTTGAAATTAAACAAGTATTCGCTTGGTTTCTCATCACTTTCTGCTTTTGCAGTATAATCAATTTCAAAGTATAAAATTGGATCGCCGCGAACTAAAAGAGAATTATACATATCTACATTGTTTGTATATTCTTCGATTACCTTATCATCAAGTTCAGTTTCCATATTTGGTGCTTTTTTTCCGCTCACAGCCTCGTAACCTACAATAAAACTGTCGGAATATAAAAGAACTCCATCAGAATATAGAGAAAGATATGCATTCCATCCATTCTTGCTGCCTTCGTAAGTTCCAAAAGAAACCTTAAGTTCTTCTCCCATTGAAGAAACTGTACGCATTTTTTCCAAAGACTTCTGGTCTGTCCTGATTTCTGCAAGAAGAGATGAATCCTGAGTAGCTGTGCTTTTTTTGACTTCTTCGCAATCAGCAAAAAACTTGTTTGTCAAATTTGTATAACTTTGTATAATTTGATTTTCACGTCGTTTGAGAGCCGCCTCTGTTGGTTTTCCATCGCTTCCAAGCTCTACAGTACTATATGTCTTTGCTCTAATTTTTTTTTCTTCATCATCCCGGTCTTTTACTAACTGTTCATAAAGTTCCTGTGAGCGAATTTCAACAGCATTTCGTATTTCTACGAGAGCTTTTTTCTTAGCTTCAAGAACATTTATCTGACCAAGAACTCCCTGTTTTTCCAATTTCAGTTTTCGAACTTCTGCAGCCTTGTCAGCAGCGTCTTTTGCCATTTTGTCTCGCTGTGTTTTGAGTGCAATTGAACGCTCTGCTTCAAGTTTTGCATCTTCCTCGGCTCTCTTTTTCTGCTCAGTAAGTTCTGCCTGTCTCTTTTTTTCAGCATTTTGTTTTTCTACAAGCAATGCTTTTTCAGCCTCAATTCTATTCTTATTTTGAATTGCGTTTATATCATTCGACATTTGAAGTTTTTCGAGCTCTGAATCATACTGTGCCATCATTTTGTTAAAGTTCTCTTCGTTCTGCTTTGCAAGAGCCATCTGTTCATCTACGCTGAAAGTTGCAGAACCTGATAAAAGAAGATTTTGATTGAGCTGAGAAATATTTATTCCAAGTTTTTTTCCAATTGAAAGTGTAATTTCATCAACAGCACCCGTAGAACCGTATAAAGATTCGACTTCACTATATTCTTTTGATGTAGCACTTGCCATCTGCTCGCCCGTTGTCAAATCTGTGAAGTCTACACTAACAAGGTATCCTTTTGCTGTCTTTCTTATTTTAGTAAACAGAGCAAACTTTGCAGTGGTGATTTTTCCGAATTCTAATGCAGTATTCTCATCTCTTGCTTCGCTTTCGCTTTCTGCTTGAAGCTTCTTTAAAGCGACTTCACTCTTAGAATCAACAACAATCTTCATTCCAAGGAAGTTCTGTAAATTCTCCTTGAATTTATCTTGTACCTGTCCTGGAAGCCAAGAGCTTTCTGATACAGACAGATTTACTATTTCCTGATTTACAACTTGGACTGGCATTTTTGTAAGATTAGCAAGCCTCTCTTTTTCTCTTTGAGCTTTTTCTTCTTCTGCGACTCTTGCTTTATATTCTTCTACAGTTTCAATACCTTCAATATTTGTGATAGAATAACGCTTTGTCTTTAAATCTATTGTCTGGAATGTTGTAAAAAAATTAGACCTTTTTGCAAATATAATTCTCTCTTTTATATTTGTCATGTCCATTCCAGCTTCTATGATAACCTTACTTTTCGCAAAAATCGGTAATGAAACCTTTCCGCTATTAGAGACTGATATATCTGATAAATTTATATCACACTTGAAAACTGCAGTTTCATCTTTGTTCTTTTCAAGCGTTTTTACAAGATTTTTTTGTGTAATATTGTTTTGTGCAAATGTTGCTGTTGCTAAAAGCAAGCTAAAGCAAATCATAATAAGTTTTTTCATCTGTATCTCCTACTTCCTTTTTTTATTGCATAATTTTAAAGATTTTCAATATCTGCCAGGCAGTCTATTATTAATTGGCACATAAAAGAGTTTATAAATTCTAATTCAAGATTGTTATTTGTTGTAAAAAGTTTATATTTATCATCATTTTTAGAACCATGAAAATATGAACAGCGTACAAAATAAATATAATTTCTCAGAATTAGTTTTAAGTAATCAGAAAGTCTTTCAACTTCTGTCGATGTTGTTATAATAGTATTTCCATAAAAATCTGTTGAAGATAATGCATCAATCTGGGTTTGTAAACTATTATAATTGGTACTACCGGGCTGTTTTCTTGATAATTCTTGTCTTTTTTTATCAAGAAGTTTATCTTTACATTTTATTAACCATTTCTCTTTGAATTTAAAAACATTTATTATCCTTTCAGTCTTGTAATTTGAAACAAGTTCTTTTAATGTGCCTCTTTTTACAGAATTTGTAATTAGTTCTTCCCATCTTAGTGAATTAAAAACTTCATCACCTATTGAAAGCAATTTCTTAATTGACGAAGTAAAATGACTTGGATTAGCTTTGATGTAATCAATAATTTTATCGAGGCCTACAGCGTCTTTTGTAGAGTCGCTGTGCATATTATATATTAAATTAAAACTTCTCCATAAACGTTCGAAAGTATGAAATTGACTATCTTCATGATTTGCTTGTAGTAAAAACAATGAAGAATCATAAAAACATTTACCTTTCTTGTTTTTTTCAAATATTTTTTTTGTGTCTATATTAAATTGAATATTATCAAATAATTTCAAAGACTCACCTGTCAAAAAGTTTATCTCAGGTGTTGTTTTTATGATTTTGGAGTTTTCATCATCATTTAAAATAAAGGATATTGATTCTATAACAGGGGCTTTTTTTGTTGCTAGGTAAACAAAAATTAATGATTTTAATATCTGATCATATATTGTGCTTTTATAAAATTCTGTTAAATCATTTTGATTTTGAAAAGATATAAATGCCTTAGTATCGCTTCGCTTTCCTTTAATAATAATGCCATTAGTATTAATTTTTATATGATCTGTTTTTTGTGTTTGAGAATGATAAACAACATCAGATTCAAATAAAATCTGATTATTATCACAAGTTTGCATAGCTATTTCTATACAAAATGTTACATTACACTTAATACTTTTTTGACGCATTTATTACCTTCTAAATAAATTTCTTAGATTTTTATGGGATCTCTAAAAATTGTGATTTCTAGAGATTCCCTTATTTCAATAAATTACAACAAGAATTCCGACAAATCTCTTGCCTCTTCTGCAGCGGCTTTTGTCTGGGCTTCCTGTGCACTCATTTCTTTGGCTTTTGCGGCTGTTTTGGCTGTCTCTGCGTTTGCTTTAGCGGCATCGGCATTTGCTTTTGCACGTTCTGCTTCAAGTCTTGCAATCTGTGCCTTGTATGCAGCTTCTTCTTCGGCCTGCTGTTTTAAATCTTTTTTGTCTGCATCTTCCTTCATTTCGCTGAACAATGCACCAATCTTCTTCTGAGTTTCAGTTTCTAAATCTGCTCCGCCCATTAAATCCATAAGATATTTTTTACAGAGAGCATCCCAAGTTTCCTTACTCATTGAATATACTGTGTAGTAAACATACTTTTCAGATTTTGCTTTTGTATCAGCATTAATTGTTCTTATTTTCTGATAAAAGCCTGTTTCTTCGCGAAGGCCTGCCATTTCTGCCTTTGTCTCACTTGCTGCAACAAACAAAGCTTCAAGCTGTCCGGCATCATTCAAGCCCTGTCCTACACGGCCGATTACTTTCTGATTCAGTTCGGCTGCCTGTGTATATGCAAAACCTGCCCGGCTAAGAGCCTGTGCTGTTGCTTCTGTTTTTCCAGTTGCCATACTGATTTTTACAACTCTCTCAGAAGGAATGCTCCATAGTTCTTTGAATGTGTCTGAATTTCCGCGTCGCATATTCTTAAGCCAGGTTGGGGCAGAAACTTCTCCAAGAGCGCGGTCTGTCCAGTCAACAACAAGAACCTTATCAATTTCATCTTCTTTAGGCTCTTCAACCTTTCTTACTGGGTCTGGGGTAACAGGGGCTGGAGTTACCGGTTTTGGTGTTGAGCCACAGCTTATAAATGTTGTTGCACAAATAAATGCAAATCCTGAAAGTTTTAATAAACTCTTTTTCATTCTCTTTTCCTCCTGGAATGACTTTAAAATCTATCTGCAAACTCTGTTTTTATTACTTCTGAAATTTTTTCAGCAAACAGAGGGAATGCCTTTTTTTGAGCTTTTTCTAAAGAATAAGCCAATGTTTTATCTTGAGAATTTATTTGTTCTGAGAAAATTGTATTTTTCTGATTATTTTCAATTCGGATTTCAAGCCCCGGCTTTATAGAAAGTGGTTCGGCCCCGCTTTGATTCAGCTCAACATACGTTTTACAGTTATATGCGGCTTCTGCCTCTGAACGCACAACTCTAAAGCCTGATTCTTTAAAGACTTCCATAAGAGCAGATTGCACGTGTTTTTCATAATCACCCTGAATATCAATAAAAATTGTACAGGAGTTTTTTTCTTTTTCTATAAGAGACGGTATCTCGCTTACGGTTTTTCTATCATTCTTGTAGTCAGCTTCTTTTTCTGAGTTTAAAATCCGACCGTATTCAAGGTGATGCAAGAAATCTTTTCCACTTTCCAGGGCCTTTTTATACATTGAACAGCGTAAAAGAATATCTTCTTCTGTAGCTGCATTATCATAAATAGCATAAAAAGCGGATTTTGCGTCTTCAATCTTTGGCTTATACTGGTTCCAGGCAGTTTCTCTTTTTATAAAGGCTACGCTATACCATTTTTTTTCTTTCTTAAAATAATAGCCATCTGTATATTCCAGCCCAAAAAGTTCTACATTACTCATTACAGAGATTTCATCTTCAACGGTAGTTTTTTCTGAAACTGAGTCTCCTGATGTTACTGATTGTAAAGTGGTTGTTAGATTTGCATTAACGCTGGTCTGGAAGTAACGTGAAATTTGAGCAAGAGCATCTGTTTTTGCCTGCTCTTCTGTATCGCCACGACCACGCTGGGCGATATAATCTGAATCTGGATAGAGAGTGCGCCAGTTTTTGAACCATTCGGGTTCAGATGGCTTTGCGAAAATTGACGGTGCTAAAAGAAATAAAACTGTTACAGGTAATAATACGCGCTTAGCGTATGCGAATTTTACGCAATTATCAAAAAGTTTGTTAATTAAAAAAAATGGTATTTCAATAATTTGAATTAAGGGATATAGAATAATCCTATATAGTATTTGACTAAAAGACATATTATACTATACCCCCCCCCGTTCAAAATTGTCAAGAGGAAAGAATAAAAAATTCAGGTCCTCCGCATTTAAAATACTTTTAAAGTGAATAGTTTTCTAAATGCAGAGGACCTGCAAAGTAGCAAGTATCTTCTTGACTAAGCAGTTTTTATAGGTAATACTTAAAACAAAGTGTGAATTTGCATAACCTGCACGTTTTTATCTTATTTAAAGATTGCGTTTCAAGTGTGTTGATTAATTGGGAAGGAAAATATGATAGAAAATATTGGAAAAGATGATTTTTTTGATACAAAATACGGTTTAAACCTGAGCGTTCTTGATTTGGCAGAAAAACCAATTCAACCAGATTATTCAGAATGTATTGTAAATCTTTCAAACTCTATTCTTAAACATTATGGTATTCCAACAGATAACGCTTCCCTCCCCGTCGCCGATTCCATTTTGTCCAAAAACAAAAAACATGTAGTGGTTGTTTTGCTTGATGGTCTTGGTGTGAACATTCTTCAGGAACATCTGCACTACAAGGATTTTTTACGCAGGAATTTCGTCTGTACATATTCATCAGTTTTTCCACCAACTACGACAGCGTCCACAACATCTTTTTTGAGTGGAAAATATCCGATTGAACACGGCTGGCTTGGCTGGGATTTGCATTTTGAGCAGGAAAATAAAACGGTAACGTGTTTTAAAAATTTTATTCAAGATTCTGAAACTCCTGCCTCAACAGAATATAATATTCCATTTAAATACCTGCCTTATGAATCAATCTTAGAAAAAATCAACAAGTCGGGAAATGCAAAAGCTTATCAAGTGGTAACTTACGGAGACGAACCTTGCACTCAACTAGACGATTGGGTTAAAAAAATCCATGAATACTGCCATAAAGATGAAAGAAATTTTATTTACGCTTATTGGAATGAACCTGACCATTCTCTTCATCGCTACGGTACAAAATCAAAAGAAGTTCATGATATTATTCAGGAATTAAATATCAAAATGATGGATTTATGCGAAACTTGCCCAGACACAACTTTTATTCTCACAGCTGATCATGGACATTTTGATATTTCCAATCAAGAGCTTTGCACTGATTTTCCAGAACTTTCAAAAATGCTCATACGACAAACTTCTATCGAACCTAGAGCAATCAGTTTTTATGTAAAGCCTGAATATCTCGAAGAATTTCCCAAAAGATTTGTAAAAGAATTTGGAACGGACTATGTTTTGTTCACAAAGCAGGAAATTTTGGAGAAAAAACTGTTTGGGCTGGGCTCACCTCACTCAAATCTTACTGGCATTGGAGATTTTGTAGCAGCCGCTTTCACGCCTAAAACTCTTGTTTGGAATGAAAAATCAAAAAAATTCCGTTCCCATCATGCTGGATTAACAAAAAAAGAGCTTGAAATTCCTCTAATTAACTTTGAATACAAGAAAAATCGCGAAGGATTGATAGTTTATTATGGTCTCGTAGCAATGATTGTCATCTTTTTGATTATGATAATGATTTAATTAAGTGTATTCCAAAAAAGGCATTTGGGGTCTCAATTTTTCCCAAATGCCTTTCTTATCCGTTTATAATTTATTAATTAAGTGTATTTTTAGTCGTTGTTTCTGTCGCGAATATTAAAACTCACCCCAACATAAGGAGAAACATCAAAATACCATGCTTTAGTAGGAACCGTTTCATCAAGTGGTCGCTCAACTATTGTAACACCTGTAGAACATGAAACTCCTATTATAAATGAGCAAAATCTGTCAGCTGTCATTTTTAACTGAACATCATTTCCCCACAATAAATTATTTGAATCTCCAAAAGTAGAACCTTTTTCTCCGTTGAAAGCAGAAATGCCCCATTTCAATCCAGTTGAAACTTGCAATCTTAAAGAATCAAGTAGATTAAATCCAAATGCTGGTCCAAGAAACAGATGTGCTCCCCAGTATTCTATGCTACAACCTTCTGCAATACCGAATGTTTGAGTTTCTCCAAAAAACTGGTGTGCATTTACATAAAAACTTACTTGATTATCAACAGGATGTGAATAGGCACTAAGTCTTAAACCTGTTTGAATATCAGAATCTGCAAAACAAGTACCTGCAGCCAACACAAATAAAACGGATAAAATTGAAATTATTTTTTTCATTATAACACCTCTCTTAATATAAAATATAACACATAACAGATGAAATATCGATACTTTTTTTGGAAAAAAATCATAAAAAAAAGCACTCCCATTTCTGAGAGTGCCTTTTTATCAGACTAAATTAAACTTATTTGCTATTTTGCAGCTTTAATTACAGCCTGAGCTCCTGCAAGTCTTGCAGCTGGTACACGGAATGGTGAACAAGATACATAGTTCAAGCCAAGCTTGTAGCACAATGCGATAGAAGCTGGGTCTCCACCATGTTCTCCACAGATTCCAAGGTGCAAGTCAGCTTTTACTGAACGACCTTTTTCTTCTGAAAGACCAATCATTACACCAACACCGTCTTCGTCCAAAGTCTTGAATGGGTCTTGGAGAAGAACTTTCTGATCCAAGTAAGAATCAATGAACTTAGAGTAGTCATCACGGCTGAAACCGAATGTTGTCTGTGTAAGGTCATTTGTACCGAATGAGAAGAAGTCAGCATATTCTGCAATTTTGTCAGAAGTAGCAGCAGCACGAGGGAATTCAATCATAGATCCAATCTGGAATTTCAATGAAGTTTTCTGAGCTTCATTTACTTTTGCAATTACAGCTTCTGCCTGAGCACGAATCTGTTTCAATTCATTTGCTGTAGTTACGTTTGGAATCATGATGCGAACATCGTGTTTAAGACCTTCTTTTTCAGCCTGAGCAGTAGCCAAAGCAATAGCTTCAACCTGCATTTCGTAAATTTCTGGATATGTGATAGCAAGACGACAACCACGGTGACCGAGCATAGGGTTGTGTTCATTCAATTCAGCATATTTAGAGTTGATGAAGTCAACAGAAACACCAAGTTTTTTAGCCAAAGCAGATGCTAATTCTGGAGTTTCAGCCTGAACGAATTCGTTTAATGGAGGGTCCAACAAACGGATTGTAACAGCGCGTCCTTCCATAGTTTTGATGATGTTATAGAAGTCTTTCTGCTGAAGTGGAAGAATTGCAGCAAGATTTGCTTTTCTTTCTTCTGTTGAATCAGAAATAATCATTTTCTGGAAAGAAGTAAGTTTTGGTTCTTCAAAGAACATGTGTTCTGTACGGCAAAGACCAATACCAGCAGCACCAAAGCGGAATGCCTGTGGAGCTTCGTTCTGTTCAGCATTTGCAAGAACTTCAAAACCTTTAACAGTTTTTCCAGATGGAGTTGTGCGAACTGATGCAGCACGAACTTCGTCTGCCCAAGAAAGATATGTTTCCAAGTCGCCAGAAACAGCAGCTTCTTTTACAGGAATTACTTCACCGTAAACATTACCTGTTGAACCATCGATAGAGATGAAATCACCTTTCTTGAATGTTTTTTCACCAATTTTTACAGTTTCTTTGTCTACAAATACAACATCTGAACATCCGCAAACACATGGAGTTCCCATACCACGAGCAACAACAGCAGCGTGAGAAGTACGTCCACCTGTAGAAGTCAAGATACCCTGAGCAACATACATACCAGCAATATCATCTGGAGATGTTTCTTTACGAACGAGCATTACTTTCTTGCCTTCTTTGTCCCATTCAACTGCTTCATCAGCTGTGAAAACAATCTGACCACATCCAGCTCCAGGAGAAGCGTTGAGAGCAGAAGCCAAAGGTTTAGCAGATTTAAGAGCTTTTGCATCAAACTGTGGGTGGAGCAACTGATCAAGCTGATCTGGTTTTACGCGGAGAAGTGCTTCTTCTTTTGTAATCATTCCTTCAGCAACCATATCAACTGCCATCTTAACAGCAGCAGGACCAGTACGTTTACCGTTACGACACTGAAGCATGAAGAGTTTTCCTTCCTGAACAGTGAATTCCATATCCTGCATATCGTGATAGTGAGCTTCAAGACGATCACGGATTGTAGAAATTTCTTTAAAGATTTCTGGCTGCTGTTTTTCGAGTGCAGAAATATCCATTGGAGTACGAATACCAGCTACAACGTCTTCACCCTGTGCGTTAATAAGATATTCAGCCATAAAGTGATTTTCACCAGTAGATGGGTCACGTGAGAATGCAACACCAGTACCAGAAGTTTCACCCATATTACCAAATACCATTGCCATAACTGTAACAGCAGTTCCTTTGATAACATTTTCGTCAATATTGTTAAGCTTGCGGTAGATGATAGCACGTTCGTTCATCCAAGAACCAAATACAGCTCCAATAGCAGCCCACATCTGATCTTTTGGATTCTGAGGGAAATCTTCACCTTTTTCAGCTTTGTACATTGCTTTATATTTAGAAACGATAGTCTGAAGTTCTTCTGTTGTAAGTTCAGTATCTTCTTTAATTCCACGAACAGCTTTTACTTCGTCAATGATAGCTTCGAATTTATCGTGTTCAACACCCATAGCAACGTTACCGAACATCTGGATAAAGCGGCGGTAAGCATCCCATGCAAAACGTGGATTGTTAGTTTTGTTTGCAAGTCCCACAACAGACTTATCATTAAGACCAAGGTTGAGGATTGTGTCCATCATACCAGGCATAGATTCAGCAGCACCAGAACGAACAGAAACCAAGAGAGGATCATTTTCGTCACCAAGTTTTTTACCGAAAACTGTTTCAAGTTTGTTGAGATATTCATCTACCTGAGCGTTAAGATCTGCAGGATATTTTCTACCCAATTTGTAGTATTCCTGACAAACATCGATAGAAATTGTGAATCCAGGTGGAACTGGAAGACTTAAAGGAGCCTTTGCCATCTGAGCAAGGTTAGCACCTTTACCACCAAGGATAGGACGCATTGATTCATCACCTTCAGCGTC
>SAMEA104315430__coassemble_348_pt1 | contig 21280 bp, 15 predicted proteins | sample SAMEA104315430__metabat2_low_PE_026 | metagenome-assembled genome bin SAMEA104315430 (sample SAMEA104315430) | gut metagenome | biome: Monkey gut; feature: monkey-associated habitat; material: faeces | place: China | collected 2013 | reverse complement strand
AAACAAATTCGGGGGGGGGGAATACTGTATTTATGAATCGAGTAAACTGAGCCTTTTGTTTAGGATTGTTCAGTTAATTCATTACGAATAAAAAAAATCAAAATTTAAGAGAAAGCTTATGAGTTTCATGAAGAAGTTAATAATCTTGGTAGGTATATGGATCGTCATAAGTTTACTGACTATAATCATATAGCGGGGGGGGGGTATCAATTATTTATGAGAAAAATTTTATTCCCATTATTTTTATTGATAATCTTTCTGTTTCCTGTATTTGGACAAAACTTACAAAGCGAAAATAAATCAAAGGAAAATTTGGAATATTCTGCTCAACTTGCAATATCAAACAGTGATTATATGGTAACTGTTGGTGATGTTTATCGTCTTTCTTATGCCATGTCTGGAAATGTAATCAGTTACGAAATTATGGTGGATTCTTCATATGATTTACGAATAGGAAATTTTGGTGTAATCAAAGCAAAGGGAAAATCATATATTTCACTGAAAAAAGAAGTAGAATCTGTTGTTCTCAAAAATTTTCCAATGAGTGGAGTTCAATTTGTCTTAGTTTCACCAGCTATCTTTACGGTAAAAATTACTGGTGAGGTTAGTAAAACTACAGAAAAAGAAGTTTGGGGATTAACCAGAGTTTCTGAAGTAATTAATGATTTATTAACAGAATATTCATCATTAAGAAATATAAAAATAAAATCAGAAAACGGAAAAGTAAAGGTTGTCGATTTATTCAAGGCGAGAAGAAATGGAGATTTATCAAATGATCCATATGTAAGACCTGGAGATGAAATTATCGTACAGCGATTGGACAGAAAAGTAACGATAACAGGAGAAGTTGAACGCCCGGGAACTTACGAACTTCTGCCAGGCGAAAACCTGAAAGAACTGATAGAAAAATATGGCAACGGACTTACTGAGTATGCTAATACTGAAAAGATAGGATTAGTGCGTACGATAGGAAGTGAAACGAAATCTGGTGATAAGGTATATTTAGATGGAGATGCAATAAGCCGGAATTACAAGTTGAATAACGGTGATAGGGTTGAAGTAAGTGGAACGAATGAATTGATGCCAACTATTATTGTAGAAGGTATAATAAAAAATCCGAGAAAAGATGAAGACAGTGCAGAAAATGCAAACGATAAGTCTACGCCGCTTGATACCAGCTACAAAACTTACGTAAGGTTTTATACAGGTGAAAATTATGCAACTATGATAAGGCGCATAAGCGGAATGTTCAATTCATATTCAGACTTGAAGAATGCCTATATAGAGCGTAACGGTGAAAAAATAGGACTGGACATTGAGCATATACTGTATGATGCTGAACTTATGAGTGACAAGACAGTTATGGCAAACGATAAGCTTGTAATTCCTTTCCAGCAGCACTTGCAGAAAGTTTTGATTACAGGGGAAGTAAAGAGTGTTGTTGAAGAAAATGCATGGCCTCTAAAACGTCTTTCTCAGATTATTGCCGATAACCTTACTCCATATTCTTCGACACGAAATATCATTGTCCGTACTGTTGAAGGTCAGGAAAATGTATATGACCTTTTCGCTGCGTCAAGGAATGGTGATTTGTCGCAGAATCCTTATGTCAGAAGTGGCGAAACTATCTGCGTACAGCGATTGGACAGAAAAGTAACGATATCAGGAGAAGTTGAACGCCCGGGAACTTACGAACTTCTGCCAGGCGAAAACCTGAAAGAACTGATAGAAAAATATGGCAACGGACTTACTGAGTATGCTGACTTGTCCCGCATTCAAATAGAAAGAGTTATCAGTGAGAATTCTGTTTCTGGTGAAATGAATTATTTAAAAGCAAATTCCATTGATGATAAGCTTTTAACAGATTATGTTTTGCAATGTTATGATAAAATTAATATTATGTCTTATTCATCTTTGAAACCTGTACTTTTTATTGAAGGTGCTGTTTTACAAGATACAAATGGCGCAGGTACTGAACTTGTAACATCCACAAAATTATCATTAAATTTTGAGTATGGAACTAATTATGCTTTCTTTATTAGGCAACATAGAGAGATTTTTACATCTGTTTCTGATTTGCCAAATGCTTATATTATAAGAAAGAATGAAGAAATCCCTATCAATTTGGAAGATATTTTGTATGATGCATCATATTATTCTGATTTAACTGTAGAAAATGGTGATACACTTGTTGTTCCTTTCAGACAGTTTTTCGTTACTGTGTCCGGGGCTGTTTATAATCCAGGTAGATATCCGTATATTCCTAACAGAACTTATGATTACTATGTAGCTTTGGCGGGAGGATTCATTAAATCTCAGAATTCAGGAGCGGCTGTTAATATTTATGATATGAATGGAAAAAAACTGAATAAACGCAGTTTTATTACTCCCGAATCAGTAATAGAAGCTCAGACAAATTCTTTCTTATTTTATTTTAATCAGATTGGCGGAGTTGTTACTACACTTATGAGTATAATTTTAAGTGCAATTTCGATTATGGTTACTGTCGGACGATAATTTTTGTTATTTTGTACAATTAATATAGAGATTTTTTATTTGATTTTTTTTGAATTTGGATTCATAATATAAGTATAGGGGAAAATTCTTATATTTTAAAAGTAAGGAAGACCGAAAATGAAAATGAAATTGAATTCCAAATTTTCAATGATTGTTGCACTTACTGTAATACAGGTTGTTATCCTTACGGTAAGTTCTGTCTCTAGTACAAATAAAATGACACAAATGAAGGAATATCAGGTTGTTCAGGCAAAGGTAACTTCCAGCCTAAATGAACTGATTACATATCTTGATGATATGGATTATCGTGGCTTCCGCACAATTTCTGCTGAGCGTGAATGGAGTAGTAAAATTGCAGATTTGGATGAAGCCATAAATCAACTTCTTAATTCTTCTGTTGTAAAGTATTTTCCAGAAGATTTTAAAGAAAATGTTGAATCTATAGCAACTTTATGGGAATTGTTAAAAGCACGTTTTAAACCAATAAACGAAGTTTTTGCGCAAATGGCAACAATTACACTTTCTGTTCCCAATGAAACAGCTATTATAACTTCTGGCATACGTCAAGCTTATCAAAATAATCCAGAAAATGAAGTTTTTGCATCACTTTATGATTTAGTTGAAGTTGCTCATGCTGAAGTAGAAGGAATAAACCGTTCAAGGGATTCAATTTTAAAAATAAACAAACAGTCCAGCTATCAGATGGCATCGCTTTTTGCATCAGAATTTAAAAAGAATATGATTACTTCTATAATATTGGCTTGCCTTTCTTGTATAATTCTTGCTGTTCTGATTCTTTTTGTAACAACAAGAGAAGCAAAACGTATTATAAAAATAAGAAATGCAACATCAACATTGGCACAAAAAGATTTTTCTGTGATATTAAAACCTTCTGGAAGTTCTGAAGTATTTTCATTAATGACAAATCTTAATGAAATGATTTCGCAAATAAACGACTTTTTTGTAATTGTAAAGACTACTGCTTCGAAGGCAATTTCATCTGGATATCAGATTAACGATTCTGCTAACAGTACGGCTGCCGCAACAAGTCAAATTGATGAAAGGCTTGATTCAATCAATAAAGAATTTGAAACAATATCAAATGTTGTTACACAGGCAATGGAAGCTATTTCTCAGATGAATAATCATATTTCCATTCTTGTAGATAACAGCAAAACTCAAAATATTGCTTTGACAGAAAGTAATGAAGCTGTTAACGAGGTTGTAGGAACTCTTGAGAATATTAATGATATGTCGAAAAAGCGTACCCAAAGTGCTTTGGAAATGAAGAATTATGTTCAAGACGGTGATGAAAAAATCTCTGCGACAAAAAAACTTTTAAATGATATTAATAATAAGCTTGATGAAGTAAAAAATGTTGTTACAATCATTAATTCTGTGGCAAACAAAACAAATCTTCTTGCTATGAATGCTGCAATTGAATCGGCACATGCGGGAGAAGCTGGAAAAGGTTTTGGAGTTGTTGCTGCAGAAATTCGTTCACTTGCAGAAGCAACACAAACAAACTCTGTTCGCATTTCTGAAGTTGTGCAGAATATTGTAAATGCAGTTTCTCTTGCTAATGATTCAAGTAAAGAAGCGTCTGTCGCATTTTCTAAGGTAAGTGCTCAATCTGAAGTGATTGTTTCTTCGTTACAGCAGATTACCACAGAAATTGGAAAAATTGATAATCAAATGCATAATATCAAAGAAAAAACTCAGGAAACTGCACAAGCCGCTGATAGAATTAATTCTTACTGTAATGAAATATCTGAACGTCAGGAAATTGTTTCCGATGAAGTTTCTGCAATGAATGATTTATTTGTTCAAACCACAGCTTCCATTAAACAGATGAAAAAGGGAACTAACGATATTGTTTTGAAAATGAAGGATGTGAGTGAATCTAGCAAAGAAAGTTACAAAAATATGACTGATTTGGAAAATGTCCTTGAGGAATTCAAAACCAAAAAAGAAGTCGAAGATGCTGTGGATAAGGCAAATGAAGAAAATGCCATTCAAAATGCTGTTTCTGAGGAATTGCAAAATTTTGATGCAATAGAAGAATTCATAGCATCGGAAAATAATATTTCTGTAAATCAAGAAAAAGAAGAAATTCAATTTGATTTAGATTCAGTTGAAGAATACAAGGCATAATGCAATAATGTAAGGGAAAGAAATAAGTACCGAAGAAGGTAATTGCGGAATAAAGTTTTGAATATTTGCGGCTATTAATTCTGCAATGCAAAAAATTGTCACAAATATGATGATTTTTATGGGCTTTTTCTTTCCCAAAAAAACTGCTGCTAAAGCAAGCCATCCTCTTGAACTTGAAATATTTGGAACAAAAGCTCCTATTTTAATTGTAAGTAAACAGCCAGCTAACGAAGCATACATCCCTGCAATTATCCATCCAAATATTTTGGGCAAATCAGGGTTTACTCCTTTAGAAAGTAAAACATCTGAATCTGTACCACTTATGCGGATATAAAGTCCTGTTCTTGATTTTTGTAAAAAAATAATTCCACAAGCAATGAAAAAAACGGTAAGAATAATTGATAAAACATTGCAGAACGAAGGAGTAATTTTTTGTGATAAAATTGTGGAACTTAGAATCCCCCTTGTATTAAAAAAAATAGAAGAAAAAGTTGATGGCAGAGCAGAAAATAATAAGTTTAATCCAATAGACGCAATAAATTTATTTGAATTGAATTTTGATATCAAAAAAGAAAAAAATCCTGTTATTATGATTGAAGATAAAAGTGTAAAGATAATACTAAAAAAAATTGAGGAAGTTAGTTTAAAAAATAAAAAGAACATAAATGCTGAAAAACTGACTAAACCGTCTAGAAAAAGAGCCAAACATCCTGTAAATTCTGAATAAAGGGCACCCAGTGAACATAAAATTAGAGGGCAGCAAAAAGAGATTGCATTAATTATCATAAAAGCCTCGTTTTTTTGTTTTTAAGTGTACAAAAGATATTGCAAGAATAATGATTCCTTGTAAAAGATTTGTCATATCAAAAACAAAATTATGGTAAATTGCAAATTTGTTTGAATAAGTAGTTAGAAATCCCATAAAAATTGAAGAAATGATTAATAATAATGGATTTGCAGCTGCAATCAATGATGAAGAAAAAGCATTCCACCCCATTCCTGCGTAAAATCCACTGTGGCATGTATAATATGTTCCGCAAACAGCAAAAGCACCAGCCAGACCATGTAATCCACCTGAAATAAAAGAAGAACTGTATGAAAGTAGCTTTATGTTATAGCATGAAAAATCTGCAAAATCTGATGAAATGCCAAGTATGCATAATTTTCTTCCATAAGATGTTCTGAAAATCAAAAAGAAAAAGAAAATCAAAAAAAGAATAGAAAAAATAAAACTAAAATTTAATGATGATGGAGGTAATATTCTGTGAAATCTAAATTTTTCTAGAATAAAAGGAGTTGCAAGAAGATTGTCAGAAGAACTTCTAAAAGGTCCGCTTATCAGTCCATCAATAAAAGGGATTATTGCAACAGAAACAATGTAAGATGTAAATAAAAAGTCTGCTTTTTTGTAATGCTCCAGAAAAGCACAAAATAAAGATAAAATTCCGCTAAAGCAAAAAGCTGCTGATAAAGCAAAAAAAAGTGATAAAAACGAAGGAAAATTTGTTTTGGCTAAAAAGTTTAGTAAAATTGTACAAAGAAATCCTCCTGCGTAGATTTGACCTTCTCCTCCTAAATTGAGTTTTCCGCTTTTTATGGAAATGGCAGCTCCTGCTCCAGCTGTCATATATATGGAAGAAAGATTTAATGCTGAACCAAAATAAAAAATACTCATTGTTTGTTCCATTATAAAGATTTTGATTTACCAAAAATAATTTTGGTACCATTCTGCCATAATTGTTTAAGTTTTTTGTATAATGTTTGTGTTGCTTCTATATCAAGTCCCTGCGTTGCATTAAAAAGGTAAAGTATTTTAGGATTTTCTGCAAGTTCGCGTTCGAGAACAAGTCTCTGCAGCATTCCTCCGGAAAGACAATTTGCTTTTTCATACAGTTTAATGTTTACATCTGCTTTTTTCAAAATTTCTGTGGCACGGCTTTTTAGTTCCTTTTGTTTTCCTTTTGGTGAAAAAGAAGTTACAAGTTGTAAAATTGAAAGATTTGGATTTGAAGCTCTGAAAGTTGTGTTTTCAGGAATGACCCCAATTTTACCAATTTCGTGTTTAATTTGATTTTCGAAAATATTTTCCTGTTTTATAAAATGAGGGAGTGGAATTTCTGTTGAAATGCCAAAAAGCTTTTGTTCAATTTCTTGTCTGGTTATTTTGCTAGATGATTGTTCAAGCAAGGTCTGTCCCTCTTTTAAAAGAATTACATAATCACTGTTATCGAGAGCCTGCTGAAGGTTATGAGTTATAATAATAATTGTAATTCCTTTTTGTGTTAGAGTTTGCAGTTTTTCTTTTGGAATTTTTGGTGGTTCATCGAGAATCAGAATTTTTGGATTTTTTGATAATGCTGCAATCAGAGATACAAAAAAATGTTGATGTCGTGTGAGTGATGAAACTTTTTGATTTGGAGAACAGGAGTAGAGCCATTGTGCAAAAAATTCTTTTTTTTTATCCTCAAACAGTTTGAGTTGTTGTCTTGTTAAGCCAATTGTGATGTTTTCTTCTATTGATATAGTTTCGCAAAGCAAAGGACGTTGATGAACGCATACTATGCCGTTTTTTATGGCATCTTTTGGTGATTGGAAATATAACTTTTTTCCATTAAGAGCCAGTTCTCCTGATGTTTGTTGTAAATCACCACAAATAACATGAGCTAAAGTTGATTTTCCGGCACCGTTTTCTCCTAACAAAGAATAAACCTTTCCTTGTTGAAAGTTCAGAGAAATTCCGTTGAGAACATTTTTATATGAAAACTTAACACAAATGTTTTTTATTTCCAGCAATTTATTTTCCGATTGTTGTTTTTCAAATCACGTGTTGATTCTGTTGAGAACAGTTTACACGTGATTTTATGGTTTTATTTGATTTCTAGTGTTCCTGATTTAATTTCTTCTATTATATTATGCATTTTATTTCTTATTTCTTGAGGTACAGTTTTGATGTAGTTTTGATCATCTTCAACAAAAGTTATATATCCTTCTTTGATACCCACCATTTCTGCTGAACCCCAGGGAGTTTTTCCTTCGAGGAATTCTGCTGTAACTTGCTGTGCCATTTGAACCTGTTCCATCATTGTGCTTGAAATGATAGTTCCTGGGGCTTTTTCAAAACCATTGTTGTCAAACCATGTAATGTAAATGCCGTTGTTCACTGCAGATTTGATTACACCTTGTGCAGCCCCACCACATATTGGGAGAATTACATCAACACCTTTGTTACAAAGAGCATCTGCAATTTCTGAACCTTTTGTCGCATCATACCAGTTTCCTACAACACGAAAATCTACAGAAGTTTGTGAATTTGCATCCTTTGCTCCTTTTTCAAAAAAAGGAAAAATAATGTTATTCATTACAGGATATTCTTGTGCTGCTATTAATCCTATTTTGTGGGTTTTTGACATGAGCGAACCAATATATCCTGTCAGATAAGACTGTTCATATTGATTATAGCACACTGTGTGAATGTTTTTGTTTCCCTCAAGAGTTGCATCAAGCAGAATAAATTTTTGATTTGGGAATTGTTCAAGAATTGGTACAGCTAAATCGGGAAGAGAAGGATTTGAAGAAATAATTACATCATAAAGCTGTTCTGCAGCCAGTGCAGTAAGTTTTGTAGACCATTCAGCTTGATTTGTGCCAGCTTCCATCACAAAAAGTTCTACATCGTCGTTTTTGTTTTTATTGAACTCAAGAACCGCATTTTTTACCCCCTGAACAAGCATTGCATAAACAGGGCTGTCATCACAAATCCCGGGAATAAATACAGCAATTGCTTTATTTTTTGATTTTTGAGTACAGCCAAAAGTTGAAAAACTCAAAACTGCGGCTACTATTAATAAAATGTTTTTCAAATGTTTTGTCATCTGAATTTCCTCCATAAAAAGTCAAAAATTTTTTACAATAAATTGACTTATGTTACGCTGTCCCATAACACAATGAAGAACAGCAGTAGATAAAAAAGTTTGCAACGCAAACGTAATAGAGAGAAGAGAACACAATTTTTGTTGTATTTTATCTTTTACTCTATAAAGAATAGTTTTATATAAAACTAAATTAATATTATAATAGTTAGATATAAAACTAATGTCAATATAACTAACTGTTTTTTTATATTTGAACAAAAATGGGGGACAGACCTTAAAATGGGGACACACCTTATTGAGAATTTAGACTTTAAAACAGGGACACACCTAAGTTGAAAAGTAACACTTTAAAACAGGGACACACCTCTATATTAATTGGTTTTGAATTCAGGTCTGTCCCTCATTAAGTTGTGCGTTTATTTAAAACAGGTCTGTCCCCTATTAATTTGCGCCTTTATTTAAGGCATATTTAATCCAGGTCTGTCCCCTTTTTGTTAGTAAGGAAAAATCCTTATCTTTTGAAATAAATCTTTAAATCGCTGCCATTTTATTTGACTTATTCGAACTTTATAATTAAAATAAATAGAGATGTTAATTCAATTATTTTAGTTCCATTTTCTTAGTTATTAATTCGAGCTGGACAGAAAATCAAAAATATACTTTTGTATTTTGTCAGCTCTTTCAATTCACTATATTTATAAATTTTTTGCAGAGGTTAATATGAAAAAGTCAAAAGAGTTTAGGTTTACACTGACAGGAAAATTGATGATATTGATTCTTTCTGTCGTTATTTGTGCAATTTTGGCTATAGCGTTTATGTCTTATAGGCAATCATCCAAAGCGTTAACAAAAAGTGTTCATGAACAGTTAAAAGCAGTTGCTCAGGATATTTCGCATCAGATAGATTCTATAAACAAAAAAGAATTAAGTACATTGAGAGTTCTTTCTGAAATGGAAATATTCAAAAGTGAAGAATTATCTCTGCAAGAAAAAACTGATTATCTGCATGGTGTTTCTGATCGTCTTGGTTCCAAATATGAAAATGTTGCAATTTATAATGCACAGGGTGATGCTTATACTTCAGATGGTAGACTTATAAATTTTGCAAAACGTCCATATTTTTATGAAGCGATTGCTGGAAAAGATTATATAGCTGATCCAGCTTTTTCTTCAGTAACAAACAGTATCCTTCAATACTATAGTGTTCCAGTTTATAGTAAAACTAATAAAGCCGTTGGTGTTATTGTTGGTCTTATCAACGGAAATGCTTTGTATGATACTATCAAAGAGATTGATTTGGGTGAAGGAATGACTCCTGTAGTTGTAAATCATTCAAACAGTACTGTAGTTGCAAGTGTTGAAAAAATAGAAGATACTAGGGTTTTTCAGAATTTAGATAAATCAAAAGGTCAAGGATTACTAATTTCCAACATTCTTTCTGGGAAAACTGGTGTTCAGGGTTTTATTGATGAGCAGACTAATAAACATATGATTTGTGCTTATGAAACTGTAGAAAATACAGATTGGACAGTTTGTGCAGTTGCACCATATGATTATTATTTTTCTTCTTTGAAAACTTTCCAGATTCAACTTGTTGCTTTGTTCGTAATTTCCATTATTGTAGCAATTATTGCCATTACATTCTTTGTGCGATTACTTGTAAAACCATTGCTTTCTGTAAAAAAATCAATTACCACAATTGCAACAGGAAATGCCGACTTGACACAGCGCATTCCTCAGTCATCAAATGATGAAATTGGTGATGTTGTAAGCGGATTTAATGTCTTTGTTGAAAAACTTCAAGGCATTGTAAAAAACCTTTTGGAATCAAAAATTTATCTTGAATGTGTTGATGAAGATTTGCAATCAAGTACACAAGATACATCAGCTTCTATTATTCAGATTATTTCAAATATCGAAAGTGTAAACGGTCAGATATTAACTCAGTCAAATTCTGTACAAGAAACTGTAGGTGCTGTTAATGAAATTAGTTCTAATATCGAATCTCTTGAAAGGATGATTGAAAATCAGTCTGCATGCGTGACTCAAGCTTCTGCTGCTGTTGAACAGATGATTGGAAATATCAATTCTGTAAATACTTCTGTTGTAAAAATGATAGAATCTTTCAATTTATTACAGCAAAATTCTGTATTTGGAATAAATGCCCAAAACAATGCAAATGAAAAGATTTCTATGATTGAACAGCAGTCAAAAATGCTCCAGGATGCAAATACGGCTATTGCAAGTATCGCAGAACAGACAAATCTTCTGGCTATGAATGCTGCAATTGAAGCGGCTCACGCTGGCGAGGCTGGTAAAGGTTTCTCTGTTGTAGCTGACGAAATAAGAAAACTTTCTGAAACTTCTACAAATCAATCAAAAACAATTGGTGCGGAACTTAGTAAGATTCAAGATACAATCAAAGAAGTCGTTTCGGTTTCTTCAGAAACAAATACTGCTTTCTCTGCAGTTTCGCAAAGTATCACAGAAACAAGCGAAATCATCCAGCAGATTAAAGGTGCAATGGAAGAACAACAGGTTGGTTCAAAACAGATTATCGAAGCTTTGCAGACAATGAACAATTCTACATCTGAAGTTAAGATGGCTTCTGAAGAAATGACCATTGGTAATAAAGAAATTCTTTCTGAAATCGAAAAACTTCAGTCTGCAACAGATATGATTAAAGGCAGCGTTTCTGAAATGCACGAAGGTGCAAAACGCATTAACGAAAATGGTGCTGCTTTGACTGAAATTTCTGGAAAAGTTACTGAAAGCATCAAAAAAATCAGTGATGAAATTGTCTTGTTTAAAGTATAAATAAAGTCTCAAAAAAAAGTGGATTATTTCTATTGAAGATGATTTCAAATTTCATTATATTATTCTTGGTAGAATTTGGTTTGTTTTAATTGAATTTTTACCAAGTTTTTTTTAGGAGTTCTAAATGACAGTTAATGACATTAAACATGCCGGCATTAAAGCATGGGTTGAAGAATGTGTTAAAATGTGTGAACCTGACAATGTTGTTGTTTGTGATGGTTCTAAAAAAGAGTATGACGAATTAATGCAGAAATGTGTTAAAGCTGGTCTTGCTACTCCACTTGCAAAGAAAGAAAATTCTTTCTTGTTCCGTTCACTTCCAAGCGACGTTGCTCGTGTTGAAGCTCGTACTTTTATTTCAACAGAAAAAGAAGAAGATGCTGGTCCAACAAACCACTGGATTGATCCAAAAGAATTGAAAGCAACAATGAAAGGGCTTTATACAGGTTGTATGCACGGTCGTACAATGTATGTAATTCCATTCTGCATGGGTCCACTTGGTTCTCCAATTGCAAAATATGGTATTGAACTTACAGATTCAGAATATGTTGTTTTGAATATGGATATCATGACACGTGCTGGCGAAAAAGTTTGGCAGTATGTTGGAACAGATGGTGACTGGGTTCCATGTTTACACTCAGTTGGTAAACCATTGAACAATGGTGAATCTGATAACGGCATTTGGCCTTGTGCTGATGTTGAACACAAATATATCAGCCAGTTCCCAGAAGAACATCTTATTTGGTCTTATGGTTCTGGATATGGTGGAAATGCTCTTCTTGGAAAAAAATGTTTTGCTCTTCGTATTGCTACTTTTATTGCTCGCGAAGAAGGTTGGCTTGCAGAACATATGCTTATCCTTAAATTAACAAACCCTAAAGGTGAAGTTAAATATGTTACAGGTGCTTTCCCTTCTGCTTGTGGAAAAACAAACCTTGCTATGCTTATTCCAACAATTCCTGGTTGGAAAGTTGAAACAGTTGGTGATGATATTGCTTGGATGAAATTCGGAAAAGATGGTCGTCTTTACGCAATTAATCCGGAAGCTGGATTCTTTGGTGTTGCTCCAGGAACTTCAGCAGAATCAAACAAAAATGCTCTTATTTCTGCAGAAAAGAATACAATCTTTACAAACTGTGCTCTTACAGAAGATGGAGATGTTTGGTGGGAAGGAATCGGTTATCCTGCAAATGGAAAACTTGTTGACTGGAAAGGAAATACACGAGATGCTCTTCCAAAAGATAAATCTCCAAAAGGTGAGGAATTTGCACATCCAAATGCTCGCTTTACAGCTCCTGCTGGTCAGTGTCCTTGTATTGCTCCAGAATGGGAATCTCCAGAAGGTGTTCCTATTTCTGCTATCTTGTTTGGTGGACGACGTCCTTCTACTGTACCTCTTGTACATCAAGCTCGTTCTTGGGAACACGGTGTATTCTTGGGTTCTATCGTAGGTTCAGAAATTACAGCCGCTTCTACAATTAATGCTGATGAAGTTGGTAAAATCCGTCGTGACCCATTTGCAATCTTGCCATTCTGTGGATATAACATGGGTGATTACTTCCAGCACTGGATTGATGTTGGAAATGCTGCTCAGGATAAAGATAAGCTTCCAAAAATCTTCTATGTTAACTGGTTCCGTAAAGATGATAACAATGCTGACTTGCCAGGTGGATTCATGTGGCCAGGATATGGTGACAATAGCCGTGTACTTGCATGGATTTTTGATCGCTGTGATGGTGCTGATAACGCTGTTGAAACACCAATTGGATTTATGCCAAAAGAAGGTGCTTTGAATACAGAAGGTCTTGCTGACTGTTACAAGAAAACTCTTCCAGAAATCCTCAAAGTTGATGTTGAAGGATGGAAGAAAGAAGTTAAAGACGTTCGTGAAAATCATTATCCAAAATTCGGTAAACACTTACCAAAAGAACTTACAGGAATCTTGGATGATTTGGAAGCACGTCTTAACAAAGCATAATTATTTGATTGAGTATTTAAGTTACATAAATTAAATCAAACACCCTTATAATAAAAGTTATGAGGGTGTTTTTTTATGTATTTTAGAAAATGATGTTTTTTTAATGTTTTTTTTGAAAATCAATGAGTGTGAATCCAAGTGAGTTCGTGTTTGTTATAGTTTAAATGTAAAATGTGACTTTGTGGAATATCTGCGAATTTTTGAATCAACGCCCAGTCGATTTCACCTTGCATTTTGATTGTACAAATCATATTCAAATTTTCATTATAATCCAGCCATTTAAAAATCCATTCTAGAAGGCGTTCGGGATAGCATATTACATCAGAGAAAATCCAGTCTACTTCACCAAATTGTTCCGATATTTCTTGCGGTTTTAGTGTAAAAGCATCGTGAGTTAGGAATTTTATTCGCGGATTTTGCATTAATGAAGGAGTAAGTTCGGCTCTATCCACTGCAAAAACTTTTGCTCCTAAACCTGCCAATACCCATGTCCAGCCTCCGGGACAGGCTCCAGCTTCAAAGCAAAGCGATTTCTCATTTGGAAGAGGAGTATTGTTTAAAAGGTTTGCCATAGTCAGACTTTCTTGAATTTTCAGATATGCGCGGCTGGGAGGATTTTCGTGATCTTCGATAAAACGAAGTGTACCTGCCGGTAAAAAACTTGTTGTCTTTGCACTGGCTATTAGATTATGTTCATCAATTAAAGTATAAAGCCCGATTGGTGAAGCTGGAATTTCTACAGGAAATTTTCTGTCTTTTAGATTTATGTATGGCAGTTTGTCTTGGATTAACTGGGCACGTCTGAAACATGTAAATTGGTAAGGAGCCCAATTTCTCTGAATGTTTTTTAGGTGCCCTGCTGCTTCTGAAATTGTTTCAAAATGCAGAAAAAAAGGTTCTGTCATCACAGTCTTTGCCCAATATGGATATTGTGTAATTCCATTTGCATCTTTCAAGCAATTTTCATCTAAATTCTCAAAATATAAAAGTTCACCGTATTGTTTTGTTGGCTTTTGTTTTATGTAAAAACGTTTTTCAAGTTCTGTGAGTAAGATTGAAACTGTTTGGGGAAAACTTAGAAATGCGATTTTCATATCAGATGAATGACTGGTTTTGGATATCTGTCATCTCCTGCAATTTTGTGATAAAAGAATTTAGTTTGTTTGCATCTGGAGAATATAAAATCTGAAATCCGATATATGTATTTCCGTCAATTTCCTGAACCCATTGCGGACGACATCTTAAGTCTAAGGGATTTTGTTTTTCGTTATGCAAGGGTGAGATTTGTAATTCGTATTCTTCTTCCAAATCTACAACAATGGGAAATGAATAGTGGATTTTGCAGCCAAATGCGCTGATGTCATCGAGAACTGCCGGCAATGCACATAAATCAGGAGCAAATGCACGTCCAATCTCTTGAAATCTTGTGTATTGTCTGTTTTCTTTTTTCATTTCTAAAGTATATGATATTTTTTGTAGAACTACAAGTAGGATTGTAGTTGGAAGATAGTGAAAAATAAAAAGAACATGCAGTTGAGCATTTGCTGTGAGTTTGCAGAAATCGAGGTCGTACCCCTTTTGAAAAAATTAAATATTTTTTTAAAAAATCCACCATTTTTTGAAAAAGTGTGGTATATTATATTATAGAGAAAAAATTTTTACGTTTAAAAATATTCAGGAGTTTTTGTGAGTAAGCACGATTTCCCAAAAATCCACTTTTATGATCAGGATTTTGTAGACATTTATAATAAAACATGGTCTTGGACATCTTCGTTTTGGATTGATCCAAAGAAAGGTGAACAAAATGTAGACGGACTTTTTATCTATCCGGAGAATGACAATTTTATCATTAATCAGTTTGAAACTATTTTGTCTTCTTTCTTTTTGGTTTATTCTAACAGAAATTTTGAACCTTGCAATAATCTTGATTATTTTTATAAAGCGCAGGAGGAATCTGGTGCTATTCGTTGGAAATATGATGTAAAAACTGGCGAACCTGTTTTTGATGAAACTAATCCTGAAGGCATTGGATTGCCTCTTTTTGCATATGCTGAGTTTAATCTTTATCACAAATCTGCAAATAAGAAGCGAATCAAAGAGATAATGCCTGTTTTGCAAAAATATATGACTTGGATTGATGAAAATTTCAGAAAGGAAAATGGTTTGTATTCTGCTCCTGTTTCAGCATCAACTATGACAAATTCTCCAAGGAAAAATGTTTGCTATCCTATTGATTTTAATGCTTGTATGGCTGTAAATGCATCATATATGTCAGCTTTGGGTGATATTTTGAATGATAAGGAAATCAGTTTTCAGTACCGCAAACTTTATTTTTCAATTAAAACAAAAATCAATTCTTTGATGTGGGATGAAGATTCTGGTTTTTATTATGATTTGGATGAAAATGAAAACAAAATCAAAGTAAAATCAATCGTAAGTTATTTGACTATGCTTGCAGAAATTCCTAACGCTGATAAAGCTGACATTCTCGTTGAACATTTGATTAATCCAAATGAATTTGGAACTGAGCATCCATTCCCTACATTGAGTTCAAGTGAACCTGATTTTAGCGAGGATGGAAACGGATTTAATGGAAGCGTCATGCCGTCATTCAACTTTCTTGTAATAAAAGGACTTGAAAAATACGGAAAATATGAATTTGCTCGTGAATGTGCAATTCGGCATCTTTACTTTGTTCTGGAAGGTTTGATGCCGAATGAGAAAAAAGAACATGGCGATTTATATGAAGCTTATTGTCCAAACAAGGAAGGGCGTGCAAAAATGAACGAAACAAATCTTGCAAGAGCTCGTTATCTTTTGACAGCAGGACTTTCAACAATTGCTTTGATGATTGAAAACGTGATAGGACTTTCTATTAGTCTTCCTCGAAAAACAGTTGATTGGATTATTCCAAATCTTGAAATCATGGGTATTGAAAATCTTTCTTTGAAACGAAATTTAATTACTATTTTGTCAAATAAAAGTTCCCGCGGTTGGGAAATTCAAATGGAAAGTGAAAAACTTTATTATTTTACTATTAATATTATTGACCAAAAAAAGAAAACTCTGCCAATACCAAGCGGTAAATGTTCAATGCTGATTGATAAGTTGTAATTTTTTTGTACCGGAGGATTATATGTCGACTCCTGAAGCTGTTATTGAAATAGGTTCAACGGGTGTTAGACTTCTTGTGGCCGAAGTTACATCTGATAGAAAACAAAATATCCTTGACCGTTCTGATATGCCTTTACCGCTTGGTAAAGATGTTTTTACCAGTGGTGTCATCAGTCAAGATACTCAAAATCAACTTATTTCTATTTTAAAAAGATATCGTGAACAATTGGAAGGTTGGGGAATTAAATCCAGTGATTCTTATTGTATTGCGACAAGTGCTTTTCGTGATGCTTCAAACCGCGATCCAATTATGGATAGAATTCTTGTGCAAACTGGTTTTCGTGTACATATCATTGATGGAATTGAAGAAAATAAACTGATGTATATCGCCGTCAGTGAGTCTATAAAAGATCAACCTGTTGATTTTAAAAAAGAAGATACTGTGATTCTTGTTGTTGGTGGAAGTACAACAGAAATCATGATGATGTCGAATGGAAAAATGGCAGGTGTGCATAGTTTGCGGCTTGGAACTGTGCGTATTGATCAGCAAATGCGAAATCAAGGAAGCAGCTATTCTGATATTCAGAGATATGTTCAAGAATCAATTAATAATACAAAAGGTTCTCTTGAAAGTGAATTAAATATAAGCGAAGTAAAACAATTTATAGCTATTGGTTCGGACGTAACTCTTGCGGCACTTCTTGTGGGAAGACCGATTTCTACTTTTCTGTGGGAAATCAAAAAAGAAGATTTTGCAGCATTTGTAAAACAAATTCAAAATTATTCGATAGATGAATGTGTAGCTCGGTTTAAAATTTCTTATAACGAAGCTGAAACACTTCATGTTAGTCTTCTGATTTACAATATGTTTTTGCATCTTACAAAAGCAGAAAAAATTATCGTTCCGGAAACTAATATCAGAAACGGTGTTGTTTTCAGTAAAGATTCAATTCAAAATGAAGAATTGCAGAAAGAATTTGACAGTCAGATTATTGCTTCGGCAAGAAATCTTTTGCGAAAATATCATGGTGATGAAAAACATGCTGAATGTGTAAGAATGGTTTGTGTAAAGCTTTTTGATACTTTGAAAGATGAAATTGGACTTGGCGACCACGAACGTACTTTGCTGGAAACAGCCGCAATTTTGCATGACATTGGATCGTTTATCCGTTTTGACCATCACAATATCCACAGTAATTATATCATCAAAAATTCTGAAATTTTCGGACTTTCCAGAAATGATAATAAAATTGTTGCTGAAATTGCAAAATATCATAAAGGTTCTTCTGTTCCTCAGGATGATGAAAGTTATCAGATGATGTCGCGTCCTGACAGAATGACAATTTTGAAACTTACTGCAATTGTGCGCATTGCTGATGCTTTGGATAGAGGTCACATACAAAAATTTAATGATTTTTCGATTAAAGTACAGCAGAATACTGTGGTAATCCATACAAAAAAATCAAGTAATACAATTCTTGAAAAAATTGCACTTTCTGAGAAATCAGGAATGTTCGAATCCGTTTTTGGATATAAAGTTATTTTGCTGTAAATCAGAGGTGATTTTATGGAAAATAGATTTTTTAACCGTGAATTAAGCTGGCTGGAGTTTAATGCCAGAGTTCTTTTTCAGGCTTTGCGAAAGGAATTGCCTCTTTTGGAAAGACTTCAGTTTCTGTCGATTGTAACAAGCAATTTTGATGAATTCTTTCAGGTGCGGGTTGCATCAGTAAAGCGACTTTTGGTAGAAGATCCTTCAAGTGTTGATATTTCCGGTCTTACTTCGCAGCTTGTTCTTACTTCAATTTCAGCAAGAGCGCATCAAATCATAAGAACACAGCACAATTGTCTTATGAATGATATTTTACCTAAGCTTTCTGAAAAAGGTTACGTTTATGTTCCGCCTCAGGAATATTCTCCGCAGCAGACGGAGTTTTTGCAGGGTGTTTTCAAGAATGAAATATATCCGCTTTTGACTCCACTTAGAACTGATATGGAAGCTTTTCCTCACATCAAAAATCTTTCTACGTATGCAGCGTTTTTGTTAAAACCCATGGAAGGTATCCGTGGAAGTCATGAAGATTTGAAAGGAAGTGATGATTTACCGCGCATAGCTTTTGTGGAAATTCCAAGCGGCATCTCAAATATTTTCTGGCTGCCGGTTATGTCCGCAAGTGAAGGAAAAAAAATCAAAAAATTTACATTGCTGCAGGATGTGGTGACTTCATGTGGAACTTTGCTTTTCCCAGGATTTACTGTTGAGCAAACTTTGCTTTTTAAAGTAACAAGAGATGCTGATTTTGCCGTAGATGAAGATTCAGGTTCTAATTTTATTCATGCAATGGAAGATGTTTTAATCCAGCGAAAATCTTCTTTTCCTGTGCAAATGACATGCAATTCCACCAGTGATGAGCTTACTTCCTATTTAATGGAAAAACTGGAACTTTCGAATGAAGATGTTTATAAAATTGACCAGATAATTAATCCAAATGATTTGATGGAATTGCGTGGTGTGGATGATGCTGACAAAATGAGTTTTGAACCTTGGGAACATTTTTATCCTGCAGATTTGCCTGAAGATGAACCGTATTGGGATATTCTAAAAATTCGTGATAAAATTCTGCATGTTCCTTATGAATGTTATGACCCGGTTGTGAAGTTCATTTCTGATGCAGCTGATGATGACAATGTTTTAGCAATAAAAATGACGCTTTATCGAACTGGGCGAGATTCTCCAATTATAGATGCTTTGGAGAGAGCTGCGCAACGTGGAAAACAGGTGACAGTTCTGGTGGAATTAAAGGCTCGTTTTGATGAAGAAAGAAATATTGCCTGGGCAAATGAACTTGAACAGGCTGGAGTTACGGTTATTTATGGATTAAAAAACTTGAAAGTTCATGCAAAAATTTTAATGGTGATTCGTCGTGAAAGTGATACAATCCGCCGTTATGTTCATCTTGCAACAGGAAATTATAATCCAAAGACTGCAAAACTTTATTCAGATATTTCTCTTTTTACATCAAATCCTCAGATTGCAAATGATGCAACGTTGTTTTTCAATCTAGTAACAGGTTATTCAACAATTCAAAAAATGAATTGTCTTGGAATGGCTCCTGTGACAATAAAATCCAGAATTTTGAATATGATTCAGCGAGAGATTGAACGAAGTACCTCTGAACAGCCTGGTCTTATCATTGCAAAAATGAACAGTCTGACACATAAAGAAGTTATTTCTGCTTTGTACAAGGCAAGTCAGGCTGGGGTGAAAGTACTTTTGAATATCCGCGGAATTTGTATGCTTGTTCCGGGAGTTCCTGGTTTGAGTGAAAATATAAAAGTTGTGTCAATTGTCGACAGGTATCTTGAACATTCGAGAATTTTCTATTTTCAGAATGCAGGAAATCCTGAACTTTACTGTTCAAGTGCAGACTGGATGAACCGAAATCTGGACAGACGAATTGAACTTATGTTCCCGATATTGGAAAAAGCTGCTTTTGATGATGTAAAATCTATTTTGGACAGCTATTTTGCAGATAATACAAATGCAATGGAGCTTAAACAAAATGGTTCATGGGAACCTGTTTCTCAAGAAACTGATTCAAGTGGAAATTATCAGGCTCAGGCAGAACTTTACAAAAAATATAAAAAACTCAATGAATCAAAGCCAAAAAACTTAGATAATCAATTTGAAGTGAGAAGAAAATAAAGAATCTAGTTTTATAAAAGAATTTTTACTCCAAATGTGGCATTGATGCCTGGCATTTTGTAGTTTTCAATCGATTCATATTTTGTGTTTAAAAGATTGTCTCCGCGAATGTAAAAATTTATTTTTTGAATTGGGTGAAATTCAGCTGTGAGCGAGAGTAATACATAAGGTTTTAAATAACTTATGTTCAAATTTGAAATGTAACGTTTTCCAGTGTATGATGCGCCAAAAGTTGCATTCCATTTTGTGAAATTCACAGAAATTTGAGTTGAACAGGTAAAATCTGGAGTCCACATGATTCTGTTAGCGTAAGTTTGCCTGTTTGTTTTGTCCAAAAGTTTTGTGTAAAGATATTCTGCATTCAATGAAAATTTCAGATGATTTTGAAAGAAATTGGTTGCCAGAGAAAAATCAATTCCAAAATAAAAAGCACTTGCGACATTTTTTGGCTGCCAGAGATTATTGTTGTTTGCCCACTGAATTTTGTTTTCATAAAAAACAGTGAAAAAATTGAAATTAAAATTATTTTCAGAAGTTTTGACAGTTGAAAAATCAAAAAAAATTGATAGAGAAAAATCATTCAGTTTGTGGTTACTTGTTTCTGTTTTACTTTGATAAGAACGCTGCGAAAAATTCCAGGATAAATGATTTTTGAGAGTGAAAAAATGACTGACATTTGGAGAAAATAAAGTCAGCGTGAGTTTATTCTGAAAATCCTGCTGTTTTTCCAGATTTTGAGAATATGCAGGACCTGGCAGATTTTTGAAGCCCAGATATGAAAAATCAGAAATGCTGAAAGAATTTCCATTACCAAAATAAGATGTTAAGTTGATGTTTGAATGGGCATCATGAACTTTCGAATTATTTGATTGAAAATTATTGTTTGCTTTTGTTGCATCTAAATCAAGATTAAAAAAAATGTTTTGAGAAAAAGGAATAGAGAATTGAAAATTCTGCGAAAATAAATCAAGCGGAGTTTCTGGATTAAAAAAAGTTTTTATTTTTGTGTCAAAAAGAATTGTTTTATTGTATTTTTTTTTGTGGTGATGTAGATTACACCGCCAACTGCGCCTTCATTCCTTCGCTACGCTTCGGAACTGGCTTCGCCAGCCCTTACAATCC
>SAMEA104315430__coassemble_343_pt1 | contig 21582 bp, 21 predicted proteins | sample SAMEA104315430__metabat2_low_PE_026 | metagenome-assembled genome bin SAMEA104315430 (sample SAMEA104315430) | gut metagenome | biome: Monkey gut; feature: monkey-associated habitat; material: faeces | place: China | collected 2013 | reverse complement strand
AAAGCCTGTTTTTTGGTTGCTGAGCGAAGTCGAAGCAAGCAAAAAGCCGCCCTGAAAAAAAAGATTAAGCAAACGGATTTTTCACGCGCAACTTTGGGGGATATATGGCTAAATATCAATTTCAAACGGAAGTAAATCAACTTCTCAAATTAATTATTCATTCTCTTTATTCAAACAAGGACATTTTTTTAAGGGAAATTATTTCAAATGCGTCTGATGCTTTGGATAAGTTGAAGTATCTTTCTATTTCTGATGATGCTTTTAAGGGTATTAAATTTGAGCCTAGAATCGACATTATGTTTGATGAAAGTAATTCTATTTTAACTGTTCAGGATTCTGGCATTGGTATGAATGATGAAGATTTAACTAACAATCTTGGTACTATTGCTCGTTCTGGAACTAAGGCTTTTATGGAAAAACTTACATCTGAAGCTGCTAAAGATTCTGCGTTGATTGGTCAGTTTGGTGTTGGTTTCTATTCGGCTTTTATGGCTGCTAGTAAGATTGATGTTTTCACGAGAAAGGCTGGTGGTGATGGTAAAATCTGGCATTGGTCTTCTGATGGAACAAACTCGTATGATATTGAAGAAGTTGCTTGTGATAGTGATGTTGCAAAAAAGTATGGTTTTGATGATGTAACAAAGAGTGGTTCCGCAATTGAAATGCACTTGAATGATGATTCTAAAGAATTTGCGAGCCGATGGAAGATTGAAGAGCTGATTAAAAAGTATTCTGATCACATTGCTTTTCCTATTTATCTTCATTATGAATCTAAAAAATATGATGATAAAGGAAATGTTACTGAAACTGAAAACAAGGTTGACCAGGTGAACTCTGCTTCGGCTTTGTGGAAACGCAGTAAAAGTGAATTGAAAGAGTCTGATTACAATGAATTTTACAAAACGATTGGTCATGACGGACAGGAACCTTTGCATTATGTTCATACTCATGCTGAAGGTACTCAAGAATATACTACATTATTCTATGTTCCTCAGACTGCTCCTTTTGATATGTATCAGGCAGATTATAAAAGCGGTGTTAAACTTTATGTAAAACGTGTTTTCATTACTGATGATGACAGAGAACTTTTGCCAAGTTATTTGCGTTTTGTTCGTGGTATTATTGATTCTGAAGATTTGCCTTTGAATGTAAGTCGTGAGATTTTGCAGCAAAATAGAATTCTTGATAATATTCGTAATTCTTCGGTTAAAAAACTGTTGAGCGAGTTTAAAAAGATGGGTGAAGCTGCTGATAAAGCTCGTGATGTTGAAGAAGAAAAGCGTTCTGATGATGAAAAGAAAGCTATTGAAAAATGGAATAAGTTTGTGGCTGCATTCAATCGTCCGATGAAGGAAGGTCTTTATAGTGACTATGCAAACCGTGATGAAATTGCTGAAATTGTGAGGTTCAAGTCTACAGATAATTCTGGTACTGGTGATAACAATTGGACAAGCTTTGCTGACTATGTTCAGAGAATGAAGCCGGAACAGAAAGCTATTTACTATATTAGTGGTGGTGATGAAAAAAATCTGAGAGAAAATCCTTTGCTTAAAGCTTATACTGCAAAAGGTTTTGAAGTTCTTATTATGGCTGATGATATTGATGATATTGTAATTCCTGGATTTGGCAAATATAAGGATTTTGAATTAAAGGCAGTAAATCGTTCTGGTTCTGATGAAGATTTGGGTGTTGATAAGAAAGAAGCAGAAAAGAAGGAAAAGGAATTCAAACCTGTAGTTGAAAAAATTAAAAAGGCTTTGGGTGAAAAAGTTAAGGAAGTAAAACTTTCAAAAACTTTGTCTGGTGAAAATCCTTCTTGTATTGTTGTAGATGAAAATGATCCAAGCTATCAGATGATTCAGATGATGCGTGCAATGGGACAATCTGGTCCTGAACTGAAGCCGATTTTGGAAATCAACGGTGAACATCCTATTATTTCAAAAGTGAAAGATTCTGATGATGAAGATTTGATTAAAGATGTTTCTGAAGTACTTTTGGATCAGGCACTATTGATTGCTGGAGTGGAACTAAAAGAACCTGCTGAATTTGTAAAACATCTTAACAATTTGCTCAGTAAATAAAATAATTATTGCTTGAGTAATTTGCTGGATTTTTTTAGTTTGTTCAATTTTATTTGATACTGATTGAGATGCATGGCTGTTTTGTGTAGAATGGTCATGCATCTTTTTTATTTAACTACGTAATTTTTCCTGGAGGAAACAAAAAGTATGGCATATTTTATTGCTGAAAATCTGCACCAAGAGTTTGAAAATATTAAAATCAACATTTCTTTTGAATGTAATAAATCAACTATGACTTGCATAGTTGGACCTAGTGGAAGTGGAAAATCTACTGTGTTGCGATTAATCTCTGGGTTAAATAAACCTTCAACTTCAAAAAATAAAAATTCGGCATTGCCTAAACAAAGAATTATTTTGGATGATTATGACATTTCAAATTTACCTCCTGCAAAACGGAATATTGGAATGGTTTTCCAAAGTCATTCTTTATTTGACCATCTTACGGTTGCCCAAAACGTTGCTTACGGATTGATATCCAAAGGAATGAAAAAAAAAGAAGCTATGATTATGGCTTGTGATTTTCTAAAACAATTTGATTTGAACGGTTTTGAAAATCGCTTTCCTGAAACTCTTTCTGGAGGAGAAGCTCAGAGAGTTTGCCTAGCTCGAACACTTATTATGAAACCAAAACTTGTTCTTTTTGATGAACCACTTTCTGCTTTGGATGCACCTTTACGAAAAAAACTTGCAAAACTGATTAAAACTTCGCAAGAAAAGATTGGTTTTACAGGAATTATGGTTACACATGATCTGGATGAAGCAAAATCTATTGCCAACAAGATTCTATTAATGAAAAAAGGTGAAATCGTTTGGAGTGGCAATCCATCTGATTTTGAAGAGAATTTCTTAACTGACTTAAACTAGTTTTCAAATGGGGACAAAATGGGGACAGACCTCACCTAAATCTCATGAGCATAAAAAAGTTCAAACAAAATAAAACAAGGTCTGTCCCTCTTTTTTTTACAAACGTACAAACAGGGACACACCTCATTTTCAAAACAAGGTCTGTCCCCATTTTCACAAATGGGGACAGACCTCTCGTAACACGTAAACGAAAAAAAATCCGCGCCACTTAAAACTGACACGGATTTTTTACGAGTGAAAAATGATTTATTTAGAACAATTATTAATATTCATAAGAATAATCGAACATTGCAGTGAGTTCGTTCACTGTTGTTCCGAATTTCTGGGCAACGTTATACTCAGAAACTTTTGTAATATTGTTTTTGTCATCATACTTCAAAATAACACGTTTAATCACTTTTTTATCAGAATCATAAGTTGTGATTTCTGAAATTGTATTGTTTGAAGCATATCTGAAAACCTCTTGTGTTGTCTTTGCAGAAAAACTGTCATAAATATCAACAGTGTCAATATCGCCATTTTCATTATATGTAAATTTTTTCTGAGCATTCAAAGAGCCGTCTGCATTATAATCATAAATAGTATCAATTTTTCCTGCAGCATTATATGCATAAATTGTCTTCCAGAATAAAGCTCCCTCACCATCATAAGAACTTTCATCAACCAAAAGACCTTTTTCATAAGTGTAAATTACTTTTTCTTTTAAATTATCATCTTTGTCAAATTCAGACAAATCAGATTTGAATCCGTCTTTATATGAAAAAGTTGTTTTCCAAATTAATTCACCATCAGAATTTACAAATTTCTGCTCGACCAAATTCCCATTATCGTCATAAACCGATGAAATTGTATTTTGAACAACATCGCGCGGAGTCAATTCAGAAGACTCTATTTCTTTTCCTTCTTCATCAAAAACATGAAGATATTTTACTTTTGGAGTTCTAAAGTAATTTCCAAATTTAGAAGCTATTGAATATTCAGTTTTTGTGTAATTTTTTGGATTTTCCTTCAATGGAACATATTCAAAAATATCAACAGCAAAAAGTGATATTGCAAAACTTGCTGCAAACGCAAGCGAAAGCATTTTTTTCATTTATTTCCTCCACTTTCCAATTTTTTTAATAATTGATTTTCTATTTTATATATTTTATAATATTTTCGGAAAAAATCAAATTAATTATAACAGTTTTAGAGCAAATATGACAGATAACCAATGGAATTTTTTTTGTGATTTCAAAAATGATTTTAAAAAAATGGTTGCAAAATGGCAGAAACAATATCCGAATCTTGTTGACTTGCAAAAACAAGCAGCAAAAATTGCAAGAACACCAGATTATCCTTTTGAAACACCTATAGTTTACAATCTTGCACTGGAAGAAATTTCAAAGAATGATGAAATAAAACTCATTGTGATTGGTGATAATCCTGGGAAAGATGAACAACTTGCCAAAAACAATAAATATCTGGTGGGTCAGGCAGGAAAAATTGCTGAAGGATTTTTTAAACGTCACGATAATTTTGGAATTGATTTCAGAAAAAACGTGATAATTTTAAATAAAACGCCGATACACAGTGCAAAAACTTCACAATTAAAAACAATTGCAAAATCAGGTGGCGAAAAAATTTCAGAATTGATAAAAGAATCCCAAATATGGATGGCAAAACGCACTGCCCAACTTCACATAGAACTAAACAGCCAAATTTCTAGCGAAAATCAAACAGAATTGTGGCTTGTCGGTTATTCTGAATTGAAAAATAAAGGTCTTTTTCTGCATTATCGTGATGAACTGAAAAAATATTATTTTACTGATGAAAAATCAAAATCAAACTGGCAGAATGTCTTTGTATTCCAACATTTTTCTATGAATCGTTTCACAATAGATTTGAATAATTATATAGAAGAAAAATGCAAAAATCACAAAATCGACAGAAATATTTTGCAGGAGTTGGGAAAAATTCACAGAAATGAAATTTTTGGAGATTAAGAAAAACGACAGCTATGTTCTGATTTTGTAGAACTGACCGCCGTCTTTATCATCATTAAAAAAACATCTAATCTGTTACAGTTGGATTTGATTGAGAGTCATTCTGTTTTTTGAGAATCATTCTTTTTTTCTTGTTCAGAGGCTGAATTCTGCAGCATTTTTTTTCTGTTAGAATAATGAATAATACTGAAAAACAAAATCATAAATGCCAAAGTTTCAAATAGTAACGATTGTCCCTTCATTTCTCCAAGGAAATAAGAAATAATAACAGAACCACAAATCAGAATTTGAAGACACACAATCAATAGTAAAACCTGTTTTGGAGAATATCCCAAATTCAAAAGCTTATGATGTAAATGCGAACGGTCAGGCGACATAATAGGTTTTTTATCTCTCAAACGACGCCATATAGCAGCAATTGTATCAAAAACAGGAAATGAAGTTAAAACCATCATAATCAAAAATTTATTGTGTTCAAAAATATCACTTGAAGTATATAAAGGAATTGTAGCAATCATAAATCCTAAAAACTGAGAACCATTATCACCCATAAAAAGTTTTGCAGGCGGCCAGTTATAACATAAAAATCCAAAAACAGAACCACAAAGGATAAAACAAATTCCAGCTTCATAATTTTTTGAAATGCTAAATAAAATGCCAAGAGTTAAAATAGCTGTGATTGAAAGTGTTCCGCAAAGTCCATCCAAACCGTCGATAAGGTTATAGGCGTTAATTAATCCCAAAATCCATCCAAAAGTAAGAATAAAACTTACAACTGTTGGCAATTGGAATCCAAAAATCTGTGTAAATCTATAGCCGTTAAAACAAACGATAGACACCGCAACTAACTGAACAATTAACTTAACAATCGCCGGAAGATTAAGCAAATCATCAATAATTGCAAAAATAAAAATGATTGTTGTAGAAATCAATATAGGAAGACTTTTTGATGCAGAAATGTCTTTTGAAACGAGCAAAAAAATAACAACAGAAATTAGAAAAGAAATGACAATCCCTATTCCACCAAGTCTTGGAATATTTCCAGAATGAATTTTTCTAGCACTTTGATAATCGTAAAGGCTAAATTTTTTGCAGAATCCAATAATCAAGGGCATAGAAATAAGAGATAAAACAATAGAAAGTCCGATACAAACAATCATTATCATAGTATTATGTTATATCAATTTTTTAGAAAAATCAATAAGAATAAAATCTGTTACTCCAGGTTATGCATTTTTTCTTCTCCAAAATCATTAAATTTCTAATACGAACTTTAGTTAAGATAAAAAAATACGCAATCTCAGCGGTTTTCTCTTACGTTTCTCGTAATTTTTAATTCGTCATCTTGAATATTTCTATTTTTATATGATAGAATAAATTGAAATATTGTAACAAAAAAAAAGTACCTTCTTAATTCCCACTTTTACCTGCTTTGGAGGTTTCTATGCTAACAGATGATGATATAAATGAAACAAAAAATAACATTAATGTAAATAAAAAAGATTCATCCAGTGAAAATAATGATGAGATTTCGTTAATAGATTTATTTGCAGTTTTATTAAAACGGAAATGGATGATTATAATTATTACAATGCTTGCGGCTGTCTTTGTGTTTGTTTATTCTGTGATTTCTTTAAAGCTTCCACCAGAAAAATCATATTTACCAAATGAATATACAGTTACAGCAAATATGTTGATAAAAGATTCCGGTTCATCTGGACCGTCTCTTTCTGGTACAGCTAGTGCCGCAGCAAGCATGATGGGAATTAATCTTTCTAGTGGCGGTTCTTCAGTTAGTTCTTTAGTCCTATATTTAACATCATCAAATCCATTTTATGATGCAATTGCTCAACAGTTTGATTTATATACAAAATATGAGTTTAAAAAATCTCCAGTTGCAAATACTCGAAACGCTTTGAAAAATGTGATTTCTACAAAATATGATGCAGATAGTGGTGTTTTCTCTATTTCTTTCAAAGGTATTGACCCGGAATTTGCCGTACAAGTTGTAAATTACAGTGTTGACTGGCTTTCCAATCGTCTTGAAGAACTCGGCGTTGATACCAATTTGATTACCAAAGAAAATCTTGAAAAAAATCTTGACATTTCATGGAATGAAATAATTAAACTTACTAGACAGATTGCTGATTTACAGGATGGAGTGGCTCAAGGAAAATTTGTTTGGTCAAAAGATTTGACGATTGAACAAAATAAACTGGAACTTGAACTTTCTGCACAAAAAAGCGTTTATACACAGTTAAAAAGTCAGCTTGAATTGTTAAAAGTAAACATGCAGACAGAAACTCCAAGTTTTCAGATTCTAGAAAGACCTTCAATTCCTGATATAAAGTCTGGTCCAAGTCGAGGAAAGCTTTGTATTATTGTAACTTTTGCTGCATTCTTCATCTCAGTCTTTTTGGCATTCCTTTTGAATGCAATCGAAAATATTAAAAAAGATCCTGAAGCTATGGCTAAATTATCACAAGGTAAGAAAACAAAATGAGTTCGATAATAGTATATAATATGAAAAAAAGATTATATTTTACTGTATTTACATTAATCTTCTCCACTTTTCTTTTGTTTGCTGAGACAGAATCTTCAAATTCTTCTTCAAGTTCATCATTTACATCTACTGACAATATAAAAAAAGCTCAAGTTGCCACTGCCACAAATGAATATATTGTCACTGCTGGAGATATTTATACTCTGGCTTATGCAGGTAGCAGTTTTTCCATTTCTGTTGATAGTACTTATAAAGTCAGAATTGCAAATTTGGGAATTATTAATGCAAAAGGGTTGACTTTACAGGAATTTAAAAATAGAGTTGAAACACTTATCCTTAGTAACTATCCAACTATGGGAGTACAGTTCTTCCTTGCAAATCCGGCACAATTTCATGTTTTTGTAAAAGGCGAAGTTTCATCTGCTCAGACTGTTGAAACATGGGCTTTGGAAAGAGCATCTTCTTTACTTAAAAGATATTATACAAATTATTCATCAACTCGTTTATTTACCATAGTATCAGATAATGGAAAAGCAAAAAGTTATGATCTTTTTAAAGCTTCGAGAGAAGGTGATTTTTCTCAAGACCCTTATCTTAGCCCTGGAGATACAATCATTGTTCCAAAAATTGACAGAAAAGTTGAAATAAATGGTGAAGTATTCAGACCTGGAACTTATGAAATACTTTCTGGCGAAGAATTATCTGAATTGATTTTTAATTATGCCGATGGATTTACGCCATTTGCAAAAAAAGACAATATTGAAGTTTCTCATTTTATTAAAAAAACAGGATTATACCAAACTTCTTACTACAATGAAACTGATTTACTTACCACAATTCCATTGGACAGTTATGACAAAGTTTACATTTCTTCTGTAAAAGATACAAAACAAGTCATTTATGTTGAAGGTGCTGTAAACAGTAAATATGATCCTATTACAAAAGAAATCATTTTGAATGAAGATGAAACTTTATCTGCTGGCGAGGTCATTTCCTCTCCAACCTCAATGAATAAACTTCAGTTTGAATATTCACAAGGTAAAAGTATTGTAACTTTTATTCTGGAAAATGCATCTATGTTTGTGAATTCTTCTAACCTTAGGGATGCTTATATTATCCGTAAAAATGAAGATTCAGATGAAATTATTCCTATTGATATTGACAAAATTTTGTATCCTTCAAAAAAAGACAATACCATTTCAGATTTTGAGATTAAAGCTAATGATAGAATTATAATTCCTTATACACAGTACTATGTAACTGTTACAGGTGGTGTGAATTCTGTTGGAAAATATGCCTATCAACCTGGAAAAACTTATGAATATTATATAAATCTTGCAAATGGCTTTAATCTTGATGAAAATCTTTTTAATTCTGTAAAGATTACAGACAAAAATGGCAAAAAACTATCCAAAAAATCGGAAATTCCACCGGAAGCAGTTATATATGCTTCAAGAAATTCTCCAAAAAATGGTTGGCTGATACCATTAATCACTTCGATAGTGAATTTTATAACAGTTTGCATGGGATTATACGTTTCGTTTGTGGGGTTATCTAAGTAATTTATTTATATTTGGTATATTATGAAAAAAATAATTGTAATTGGAGCTGGCATCTCAGGGCTTTCTGCTGGAATTTATGCTGCACGAAGTGGATTTGATGTTACAATAATGGAACAGCATTTTACTTTTGGCGGACTTTCTACTGGCTGGAGTCGAAAAGGATATTTTTTTGAAGGTGGGATGCACTGGCTTACTGGTTCATCTGAAAAACTTCCTATGAACAGGATTTGGAAAGAAACTGGTGCTCTTCAAGATAATAATCCTATTGAAAATAGAGATCCTCTTTATACTCTTTTGGTTGGAAATAAAAATCTAAATCTTCATCGCTATGCAGATGATATGGAAAAGGCGCTTTTAGAGTACGCTCCTGAAGATAAAAAAATGATAAAAAAAATGTGTCGCGATGTAAAAGCTTTTTCTCATTTTTTTATGCCGGTTTTTGACGTTTCAGGTTGCAAATGCAAAAATCCTGCAAAAATTTCTGTAATTTCGTTTATCAAAATGTTGCCTGCTGTTTGGAGAGTTCCATTTTTGGTAAATCAAAGTTTTGAAGATTATGTAAATCAGTTTTCAAATCAGAATATAAAACATCTTTTGATGAGTGTAATCGGTTACAGATATAATGCTTTGAGTTTTATTTATACTCTTGGATCTTTTGCCAGCGGAGATTGTGGATATCCTGATGGTGGTTCTATTCAGCTTGCCAAAAATATGGAACAAACTTTTTTGTCTTTGGGTGGAAGAATTGAATATCGTACTCAAGTGGAAAAAGTAATTGTTCATGATGGAGTCGCAAAAGGTGTAAAAACGAAAAACGGGGAAGTTTTTGCAGATGCAGTAATTGTTACGCAAGATACTCGTGCAGCAGTTGATAATCTTTTTGAAGAACCTTTGCAAGATAAATGGATTTTGAAGATGAAACAGAAAGTTATCACTGAACAAAATGTTTTTATCTGTCTTGGTGTTAAGGCTGACTTATCTGATTATCCTTATGCATGTGTAATTCCTTTGAACAAACCTTTGGAATATGCAGGTTGCAAATGGAATGAAATTCGAATCAACAATTATGCAAAATATAAAGCACATTCTCCTGAAGGTTGTACTTCCATCACAAGTTTGTTAATTGGCGATTGTTATGAGTTTTGGAAAAAAGCAAAAGCTGATGGAACTTATAAAGCAAAAAAAGATGAACTTGGTAAACTTTTTGTAGATGCGGTATCTCAAGTCATTCCAGAAGTTAAAGAAAACTTGGAAGTTATTGATGTTGCAACACCTTGTACTTATGAAAGATATTGCAGTTCTTTTGAAGGCAGCTGGATGAGTGTCTGGAAAAAAGGCGGTTCACAGGATAACTATCCGCAAACTGTAAAATCTGTAAAAAATGTTTATTTTGCTGGTCAAAGAATAATGATGCCAGGCGGATTGCCAATTGCAGTTTACACTGGAAGACGCGCAGTGCAGCTTTTATGCAAAGACAATAAGGTGGAATTCGTTTAAATCGTGGTCAGAATCATAATTCAGCAGAATTAATCTGAAAAATGCCCTAACCTGATTTTCGCAAAGTAAAAAAAACATTCAAAATGTTTATTTCATAAAAATATCATATTGAGCGCATCCATGTTTTGCGTTTGAATAAAACAAAAGTGACAATTAACCTTACAATTTCTTCAATTGAAAGAATTGCGTAAATCAAAGAGATTGGAAACTTTAACACAAAACTTGTGAATAATCCAAGTGGAACTCCAATTACCCAAGTTCCAATCAAATCAACAAAAAGGATTAACTTTGTATTACCGCCGCTTCGCAGAATACCTCCCCCTAGAACCATATTTGAAACTTTTACTGGCAAATAAATTGCAAAAATAACTAAAAGTTGACTGCCTAATTGTTTTACTTGTGGTTCTACTTGATATAGCGAAACATAAAGATTTTTAGATAGAATCAAAACTGCGGATAAAGCAATTGAACCTAAAAATCCATATAAGATAAGGGATTTAGAATTTTTATACGCTGTTACAAAATCTTTTTGACCAAGTTTTTTTCCAATAATGATACCAGCTGCAGATGAAATTCCACTCAACGCACCAATCAGTAGTCCTTGTATCGGATATGTGAGTGTCATGGCGGCACATGGTTCACTTCCTAAATGTCCATAGATAATTCCATAGATATTTTCTCCAAGACTCCATAAAAATTCGTTTACAAGAATTGGCATAAGAATAATCAAATATTCTTTGTATGATATTTTTTCAAGATGGAAAGAAAATCTAAAGTGCATGTTGTGTTTTTTTAAAAGCTTATGGAGCATACAAATTGTAATAATCATGCTTACTAAAGTAGATATACTTGAAGCCAAAGCAGCTCCTTTTATCTGCATTTGAGGCAACTTAATTTTGCCAAATATGAAAAGATAATTTAAAACTGTGTTTAATAATGCAGTAAAAATACTTACATAAAGCGGTTTTTTTGCATCATCCATGCATCTGAACATTGTGGCAGAACAAGTATTAATTGCAAGTGGTATAAATGAAACTGCAATTGTCGACAGATATTTTGATGATTCCTGGACAATATTTGGCTCACTACTATAAATCTTCATTATTTGATGTGGAAAAATCATAGCGGGAATTGTAAATAATGCAGCTACAATCATCATTACAAGAAGATTTACTGAAAAACTGCGTAATGCTTCATCTTCATCCTTTGCACCTATATTTTGAGCAATCATTATTCCAGTAACTGTTGCTACAGCTCCCGAAACCACTGTAAATAATGATACAAATTTTCCGGCAAGTCCTACAGCTGCAATTGAAACAGTACCAAGCTGACCTATCATAAGTTGGTCAATAATACTAAATGAAGACTGAAGCATGCATTGTAAAGCAACTGGGATAGCTATGAAAAAAACTTCCTTCAGTAAAGATTTGTTCATTTGTTTCATTCCTTAAAACTTGGGTGACTTTTTTTGATTTTTTACAATTTAATGGATTTTTTCTGTTTTGAAAAGTAATTGTAGGGATTTGCAAGAAAATTGAATTGTGACTTTATGTGTGACTTTATAAGTTAGTTTAATCTAACCTATTGACAAGTTAGCAAAAACTAACTATATTTTAATTATCTGTTTGTTAGTACTGACTAACTTATTACTAACGCATACAACCATAAAAAACAAGTACAAGTTAGCTTTTCTAACTGCAAGCGAGGTGAATATGCCTTTGTACATGGCAGAAATTGGTGAAGAATACATTGTAAAAAAAATCGGTGGTTTGGAAGAAACTAAACATCATTTGAAAAATCTGGGATTTGTAGCGGGAACTTCTGTTTGTATCGTTGCTGTTATGAATGGAAATCTTATTGTTCAAGTTAAAGACGCTAGAATTGCTGTATGTCGTGAACTATCTGAAAAAATTATAATTTAATTGTGACGTTGGTGAATGTGGCAAGGATTGTAAGGGCGGGCTTGCCCGTTCGAAAGCAGCTTGCTGCGTCGAATGAAGCGATAGCGGAACCCTGAAAAGCCTGTTTTTTGGCTGCCAGCCAAAAAGCCACCCGAAAAAATAATATAAAAATTTTGAGGTTTAATAATAAATATCTGGAGGAATTATGACATTAAAGGAAGTAAAACCAGGAAATACTGTTAAAGTAACAAAATTTTCTGGAGAAGGTGCTATCAAACGCAGAATAATGGATATGGGACTTACAAAAGGGGTTGAAATTTTCGTAAGAAAAGTTGCTCCCTTAGGCGATCCTGTAGAAATTACTGTTAGGGGATATGAACTTTCTGTTCGTAAATATGATGCAGAATTAGTGGAGGTAGAATAATATGAAAATCGCACTTGCTGGAAATCCTAATGCTGGAAAAACAACATTGTTCAATTTACTTACAGGTTCAAATCAGTTTGTAGGAAACTGGCCTGGAGTAACGGTTGAAAAAAAAAGAAGGAAAACTTAAAAATCACAAAGATGTTGAAATTATTGACCTTCCTGGTATTTATTCACTTTCTCCATATACAATGGAAGAAGTAATTTCAAGAAATTATCTTGTAAATGAACGACCTGATGCCATTTTAAATATTATTGACGGAACTAATCTTGAACGAAATCTTTATTTAAGTACACAACTTGTGGAACTTGGAATTCCAATGGTAATTGTCGTTAATATGATGGATGTAGTTAAAAAGAACGGTGACAAAATTCATATAAAAGAAATGTCTGACCTTTTAGACTGTCCCATTTTTGAAATTTCTGCACTTAAGAATAAAGGATGCACAGAAGCTGTTGAAGAAGCAATAAAAATTGCAGGCGAAAACAGAAAAACAAAATATCAGCATTGTTTTGAACCTTGTGTAGAACATGCACTTGCTCATATTGAAGAAGCTGTGTTACATAATTTACCGGAAGAAAAACAACGCTGGTATTCTATTAAACTTTTTGAAAGAGATTCAAAAGTGATTGAGCAGTTGAAAGAATCGGAAAATCTTGAACTTTCATCAGAAACACTTAATCATATTGAAAAAGACATTAAAGAATGCGAAAAAGAACTTGATGACGATTCTGAATCTATTATTACAGCTGAACGATATAAATACATTGAATCTATAATCAAATATTGTGTAACAAAAAAAGTTACCGCAAGTAAACTTACAACTTCCGATAAAATTGACAAGATTGTAACAAATAGATGGCTTGCTTTGCCAATTTTTGCAGTAATTATGTGGGCAGTTTATTATATATCAATGGTAACTGTAGGTGCTGCAGCTACTGATTGGGCAAATGACGGACTGTTTGGAGATGGATATCATCTTTTTGGAATTGGAAAATCCGCTTACGAAAAAGCAGCAGAAGTATTTGGCGATTCAGCTGCAATTTTAGAAGCTTACGATAATGGCGAGTTTTCTTATATCATTCAAGATGAAGAAACGCTGGAACTTTCAGAACCAATTGAATTTACAGAAGAAGATGCTTTGATTGCAAAAGAAATGATTGAAAAATACGGCGAAGAAGGTCCGTCCCCAGATGAATTTGGTGTGTGGATTCCTGGTATTCCGGCTCTTATAGAATCAGCTCTTGATGCTGTAAATTGTGCAGATTGGCTAAAAGGCTTGATTCTTGATGGTATTGTTGCAGGTGTTGGTGCAGTTATAGGTTTTGTTCCACAGATGCTTGTTCTTTTTCTGCTGCTTGCTTTTCTCGAAGCTTGCGGTTATATGGCACGAATTGCATTTATTATGGATAGAGTTTTCAGAAGGTTTGGACTTTCTGGTAAATCTTTTATTCCTATGCTTGTAGGAACTGGTTGTGGAATTCCTGGCATTATGGCAAGCCGAACAATTGAAAATGAACGTGACCGTAGAATGACAATCATGACTACCACTTTTATTCCTTGTGGTGCTAAAACTCCGTTTATAGCGATGATTGCAGGTGCAATTTTTGGAGGGTCTCCTTGGGTTGCAACAAGTGCGTATTTTATAGGAATTGCAGCTATTCTTTGTTCTGGAATTATGCTTAAAAAGACAAAATTTTTTGCAGGAGAAGCTTCTCCTTTTGTAATGGAACTTCCAGCCTATCACTGGCCTACTATTGGAAATCTTTTACGTTCAATGTGGGAACGCGGTTGGTCTTTTATAAAAAAAGCTGGAACAATTATTCTTCTTTCTACAATTGTAATTTGGTTCCTTTCTTTCTTTGGTTGGGCCGATGGAAGTTTTGGCATGCTTAATGAAGAACAAATGAATTGTTCTATTCTTGCTTATTTTGGTAAAGCAATTTGCTGGATTTTTCAACCGTTGGGTTGGGGAAACTGGCAGGCAACGGTTGCAGCAATCACAGGATTGGTAGCAAAAGAAAATATTGTTGGAACAATGGGTATTCTTTATGGTGGCACCGAAGCTTACACAAGAATGGCACAGGTGTTTACAGGCATAACAGGAATGTCATTTTTGATTTTTAATCTTCTTTGTGCTCCTTGTTTTGCTGCCATTGGAGCAATTAAACGTGAAATGAATAATACAAAATGGTTCTGGTTTGCAATTGGTTATGAATGTGTTTTTGCTTATGCGATAGCATTTTTGGTAAATCAATTTGGAATTTTGTTTACAGGTGCAGTAACAGGAATTTTGCAAATTATTGAAATTGTTATTGCATTTGTTGTTCTTTTTGGTTTAATTTATATGATAGTAAGAAAAGACAAATATAAAAAAGCATAAAATGCGAGGTTTATTATGGGGACAGTTATTATTTGTGTAATTCTTTGTATTGTGATTTGTTTCAGCATAAAATCAATATGCAAAAAATATATAAATTCTAAAAGGAATGGCGGCTGCTATTGCAATTGCGGTTGTTCAGGATGTGCCTCCAGTATTAAATGTTCTGATAAAAAAGAAAATAAAAAGAAAATCTAACACTGGATACGATTCTGATTAAGACGGTACAATTTAACCCCTTGATTTTATTTGAAAATCTGTACACAATTATATAAAAGGGTCAATTTCGAGTTACGATTTTAAACCGTGGCAAGGATTGTAAGGGCTGGCGAAGCCAGTTCCGAAGCGTAGCGAAGGAATGAAGGCGCTTTGACGCCGGAACTCTGAAAAGCCTGTTTTTTGGTTGCTGAGCGAAGTCGAAGCAAGCAAAAAGCCACCCAGAATATAAAAATAAAAAAAAATCGATATTTGACCTGAAATTTTATTTAAAGTAAGAAAAAATGTGGCAAAGATTGGAATATCTTGCGAAGTCGAAAAAAATGAAGAAAGTATTCCAACCAAATGTCGCTCGAATAAAAAAATGGGGAAATAAAAGTGAAAATTGGCGAATCTGCAGAAATGTATCTTGAAACAATATTAATTCTTTCAAAACAAGGTGATGTACGAGCAATTGATATAGTCAGAGCGATGAATTTTTCGCGTCCTACTGTCAGCATAGCAATTCATAATCTGGAAAAAGAGAAATATATTAATATTTCAGATACAGGAAATATCACACTAGCCTCTTCTGGATTGGAAATTGCTGAACGCATTTATGAACGGCACACTGTATTAACAAAAGTACTTATGAAACTTGGTGTTTCGGAAAAAACGGCATCGGAAGACGCATGTAAAATTGAACATGATATAAGTGCTGAAAGTTTTGATTGTATAAAAAAACATATTGCAAACAAAAATGAGTAAGCAAAATTGAAAGAAATCAAAAAACTAAAAATAATTGATAAAAACTATTTTCATGGTATAATTAATTAACTTAAAACTTAAGTTTTTTTTGGAGTATTTTTATGGGTAAAAAAAAGGTTAATATTCTTTCATATTTGTACCTAATTGGTATGGCTGTTGTTGCCATTGGATTTTGTTGTCCGATGTTTAAAGGAATTCTTGGCACTTCAGCAAATGGTTTTAAATTCATTAATTTTGACAATTCTGTTTTTGTTTCTATTGGTGCGTTGATGATTTTTTTGGGTGCTGTTTGTGGTATTGTTGTTAAATTTGTGCCGAAATTAGCAAAAAACAAACTCGATTTTCTCTGCCTTTTGATTTCTATTGCCGGTGGAGTTGTTCTTTTGATTGGTTTCACTACAAACGGCGGAATTTATAAAGCTATTGGAAAAGCTTTCTTGAAAAATGCAATTGCCGGTTTCTACATGATTGTAGTTGGTTGGGTTGTTGCAATCGTAGGATATTTCTCAAAATAGAAAAGAAATAAATCAACGTAAATCAATAATAAAAGCACCAGTTTTTTCATCAGTTTGGTGGAAAGCTGGTGTTTTTATTTTAACTTCAATCAAATCTCCACTTTCAAGAAGATTATTTTTTTCTAAAATTTTTTCGTTTTGTGTGCGATTTTGGGAGTTTATATTTCCTGCTGATTGCGATTTTATTTGTGTGCGGAGTAAAGTTAGTCCAAGTTTACTGCAGGACTTTCTGCAAAGAAGGATGGACTTTTTGTTGAAGATTCTTCTTCTCCATACGTAAACATCATTGTTTTAAAAGCTGATAACAAAACTTTGCTGCAATCAAAGCTTTGGTAAAGGCTGTTCAGAGCGACAAGGTTTGCAAGTATATTGACGACACCTATCCAAACGGCGAAGATGTTGTAGTATTCTAGAAAAGTCGGCAAGCATAACTTGCCTCTGATCCATTCTTTCGATGAACTTAAAGCAACCCTTTTGGCTTGCTTTTTAACGGTTCTTCGATTGTAGGCACATCCCGAACTTGTTTCGGGATCTCCCAAAGTCCTGTGCGTAAGTTTTATCTTGCCACAGGGCTTTCCTTCCTCTATAATATCAATATGTCCTTAATAGCTGATTCCAAAAAATACTGGCCGCTTCTCCTTGCAGACGGCTTTTACTATCTCTTTACCGGCCTTTCTGCCGCAGTAATCAATAAAGAAGTTTATGCAATTTTGTCTCCCCGTTTAATTTCCCTGCAAAGCATAATCGGCTGGGGCGGGGGTGTGATGCTTGGCTTTATGTGGTCTAAGTGGAACAAAAAACTGCTTCCTCTTATGCTGCCCTTTTTCCTCATGCAGGCAGCGGCCAGCGTGCTTTACTTCATCTATGCCGAGACAACCCTCAACATGTTCATTTTCTGGGTAATCAGTATGGGCATGTACATTTTCTTTGGCGGAATCAGCGACAAGATTTTTGAAGGCGCCAAAGCCTGGTTTTTCAAAAAGAGCGAGGCACGAGCTTCCTACGACAATCTTATAGATATGTCCGGAACTATTGCAGGTTTTCTTGGCTATCTTATTGCACTTGTTTATGTTCCATCACTCCGCATGGCAATTTTCTTCAATTTTATTGCAACTTTTTTCTATTGTCTTGGAATTATCTGGTATACACTGCGGCATAAGGATGAGCTTAAAGATAGCTAGTTCTGTTACTTTCCTGCTTGAAAACTCTGTCATTGTCCGGCTTGAGCGGACAATCTCTTCAAAAAAAAATCATTTATTTTTTTACTTGGTCATTAAATGACTACCCCCCCCCGTTATACTCCAAATAATAAATTCATAATGAAAAGGAGTATAAAAAATTATGAAAAAATTGATTTCAGTGTTTGCTTTGTGTGCACTGTTTTGTACTGGACTTTTTGCAGATGAAACAGAGGTCACAAAATCTAGTAACAATTGGTATGAAAATCTTCGCCTTGAAGCTGAAGTGCCTCTTCTGCTTAGCCTTGATTTTAGGGGAACTTATGAGTTTCCTATAAATGATGCTCTTAAATGGGGTGCTGGTCTAGATTTTAATATTATTAATCCAGATTTTTTAACATTACTCTTTGCAGGTCCTAGAATTTTAGGAAGTTCTACAACAGTTGGTACGTCTTATGATATTACGGCATTTGCTACCTTCAGCTTCTGGGATTTTTATACAAGCTATGGAATTGGTGTTGGATTTTGCTCAACTGGTGGAGCTGCCTTTATTCCTTTTGACTTGCGATTGGGCTGGATACCTGGTTCAAAATCAAGAGATAAAGGCTTTTTCTTTAAAATGGAAACAGGCTTTTATGGCGGATGTTTAGGCGGAAAGAGTGAATATACCAGTCAGACGTATAATAATGAAACGGGCAAATATGAAAATACTCCTGTAACCCAGAATTTTGCAGGCTATTATCCATATTTCAAGTTTATCAGTCTTGGTGTAGCTTATAAGTTCTAATTCATAAGCCTAATTCATTTTACATACAAAATCGTAGAGAGTAAAAATGTTGCCTGTGACTTTGAGGTTCTTTCCTGAGACACAGGCTTTTTCTTTTACTGTTGTTTGCATGTAATGGATAAATAAAAATTAAGTGTATAAAAATCGAAAATATGATATACTGAGCCTATGGAAAAACTTCAGCTTTTGCCGCTTGGCGTGCAGGATTTTAGTATTCTTCGCGAAGGGGATTATCTTTATGTCGATAAGACTTCTCTGGTTTATGAGCTTACCCACACGCAAAGGGCTGTCTTTTTAAGCCGTCCCCGCCGTTTTGGTAAAAGCCTTTTGCTTTCTGCAATAAAGTATTATTTTCTCGGACGAAAGGATTTATTTAGCGGACTTGCAATTGAGCAGATAGAAGAGCAGGGTTATGCCGCTCCATATTCTGCCGACAAGAGAAAGCTTTTCAAAATCGGTGTAAACTTTAGTAGTACAGAAAGAAACATCACCGAATGGGAAGTTCAGTAAAAAATGCCCGGTCACAAAACAACGCACACACAGCTGGAACGCTTTCGCCTTATAGACAGTATGCTCTCTGACGGAAAGGTAGTTTCTTTTGAAAATATTCTTGATTCTCTGCGACTGGAGCTGCGCGATGATTTGCTTTCTGAAAGTTCTCTTCGTCGCGACTTCCGCTATATGAAAAATAAGCTTGGTGCACCGCTTGCCTATGATAAAAAGCGGCACGGCTGGCATTATACCAAGTCTTTTAAACTGCCGGCAGAAGGCTTTAGTGATGATGAAATTCTTTATCTGGAGCTGATAAAATCTCTGGTGAATCAAAATTCAAATGATGATTTTTTATACAAAGCCTTTGATAAGCTGCTGGAAAAAATAACACCAGAAAGTTTGGTTTCTGAGCCTATAAATGCAGTGGGTGAGGCTGCCGGAGATGGTAAAATCGCCCTGCGCGATCGCTTCTACATTGCCCCGCGCCCAAAGCAGCTGATAGACAAAGGTGTAGTAGAAAAAATCCTTGAAGCTATCAAAAATAATTATCTTCTTGATTTTAATTATTTCAGCAAGTGGGAGCCGGAAGAACGCCACAGAAAAGTCATGCCCTTTCAGCTTGTTTTTGACAGCGGCAGCATGTATTTGTACGGTGCTTCAAAAAATCCAAGAGTGCCGAGCCCCCGCCTTTATAAGCTTTCAAAAATGCACAATGTTGAGCTTATTAAATCCCGAAACTTTGAACTGCCTGCTAACTATCGTTTTAGGGAAGATTTTGAAGAAGGGCGTTTTGGTGCCTTTCAGTATGACGAAGCCTATGATTTTAAGCTTGAATTTTCTGGCGAAGCCCGCAGCACAGTCAGAGAGTGCGTCTGGTCTGATAATCAGATAATTGAAGAAAATCAAAAGGAAGGCACAACTGTAATTTCCTTTACCAGTTCCCAGTGGATTCCAATTTTAAGATGGCTGCTTTCCTTTGGAGAAAACGCCCGCCCGCTTGAACCGGACTGGCTGGTGGAGCAGTGGAAGGAAAGCATAGAAAAAATGTATAAAAATTTATATAAAATATTTACTTAGTCATTAAATGACTACCCTCCCCTGTTACACTGTCTTAAAATCTTATAAAAAATTGGGGGAATTCTATGAAAAAATTAAATCTATTTTTTGTTGTATTTGCAGTGGCCGCTTTATTATTGAGTTTTGTGGCCTGCAGCAATCCGAGTGGTGGAGAAAGTAATAATTCTTCTGAAAATAGAGTAAAGATTGCTGTTTTTGAAGATTCTGAATATAAAGAGAAAATAACTTTTTATAAAGATAATAGCTGGCTCAGAACTACGACAGATGTTCAACAAAAAACAGGGACTGTTAGTTTCTATGGAAAAGGAACTTTCGAAATTGTAAGTGGAGATTTGAAAAATGGTTATGTAACTTTTCATTTAACACATGGTTCTTTGCCAGAAGAACAAAAATACGATATGTTTACAATCATAAATCCAAAGACACTTACTACTTATGATTATGAAAACTTGATGACAAAAAATGAAAAGGATTATGAAAACGTAACTATAAAGGAAGGTGTATTTACTTTTACCCCTACATTGGCAGGCAGAAGATACAAAAATATTCCGCTTAATTCAGAAGAAACAAATGAGCAGACAGAATCGTCAGATGAAGATATTGATAATGATGCTTTAGTTGGTGGAGAAAGTAATAATTCTTCTGAAAATAGAGTAAAGATTGCTGTTTTTGAAGATTCTGAATATAAAGAGAAAATAACTTTTTATAAAGATAATAGCTGGCTCAGAACTACGACAGATGTTCAACAAAAAACAGGGACTGTTAGTTTCTATGGAAAAGGAACTTTCGAAATTGTAAGTGGAGATTTGAAAAATGGTTATGTAACTTTTCATTTAACACATGGTTCTTTGCCAGAAGAACAAAAATACGATATGTTTACAATCATAAATCCAAAGACACTTACTACTTATGATTATGAAAACTTGATGACAAAAAATGAAAAGGATTATGAAAACGTAACTATAAAGGAAGGTGTATTTACTTTTACCCCTACATTGGCAGGCAGAAGATACAAAAATATTCCGCTTAATTCAGAAGAAACAAATGAGCAGACAGAATCGTCAGATGAAGATATTGATAATGATGCTTTAGTTATGGAAGAAATAAAAGCAATAACAGAAAGTACCTCTTATGTTCTTTCGAAATCTTGCAAATTAAGTACTGTAAAGGAAGCTTTGGATTATCTGAAAGAGAATAAACCAGAAGTAGAAATTGATTTAGATTTAACTAAATATCCAACTACTGTGATTGATGATAATGCTTTTGCTAACAGTACAAATATTAAATCTGTGCGCTTTCCAGATAATCTTGCAAGTATTTGTTAGCGTCGGGAGAAAATAACCGCCACGAGTCAGGCAGAATTAGCCAATTT
>SAMEA104315430__coassemble_339_pt1 | contig 21865 bp, 27 predicted proteins | sample SAMEA104315430__metabat2_low_PE_026 | metagenome-assembled genome bin SAMEA104315430 (sample SAMEA104315430) | gut metagenome | biome: Monkey gut; feature: monkey-associated habitat; material: faeces | place: China | collected 2013 | reverse complement strand
ATACCTGTCAGACTCACCGTCCACCGTTACAGCTTCCACACCATCAAGATATTTTTCCAAGTCAATCGGACCAATCAAGAGCTTACTGAAAAAGTGACCGCAGAATGTAAAAGTAATTTTAATGAAGATTATATGATAGTCGGCACTTCTGCCATAATTCAAACGGAAATTGACTGTATCGTAAATCAGTATAGTGATAAATTTGCAAATCCTATGGTGCTCTGGGGAAAATATCGCAAAGGGCTTTTTAAAACGATACTGCCGATTTCATTTCAGTTTCATCATGTTCAGATGGACGGTGGACATGGAGCACGATTTCTGGAAGAATTGCAGAAGGTGATATCGGAGTAATTATGGCATCAATAAAAGAATATCTTGATTTTGCATTAGAGCAGCTTTCTTTTCTGAACGACATCACTTACAAAGCGATGATGGGTGAGTATATAATCTACTATCGCGGAAAGATTGTGGGCGGCGTTTCTTGTGAAGAATGTGAAATCTGCCCGCGAGAAAATGCTGGAATCTTCGCTGGAACTGCCGTATGAAGGTTCTAAGGAAATGCTTCTGATGGATGATGTTGAAAACAGGGAGTTTTTGCGCGAGCTCTTTGATGCGATGTTTGAAGAACTCCCAGAGCCGAAAGCGAAAAAATAAGGAATAGAACAATGATAAAAGGAATACATCATATTTCAATGAAATGTGGAACTACTGAAGAACTTACGAAGGTCCGAGAGTTTTATATGGAGAGATGAGGTTGAGAATGATTAATTATACAAAAGCTGATTTAAGCGAAATTGATGAAATCATAAAATGTCGTCTGGACTTTCTTCGCGAGGATATCGGGCCGCAGACTCCCGAGTATGAAGCGACGATGAAAGCCCAGCTTCAGGAATATTTAAAAAATCATCTTAACCGTGATTGTTTTGTTTTTACAGCAGTGGAAGATGGAAATATTATTTCGGTTGCCTTTTTGCTGATTATAGAAAAGCCAGCGAATCCAAGTTTTCTTCATGGTCGAATTGGAAACATCATGAACGTTTATACAGTTCCAGAAAAGCGCCGTCAGGGAATCGCCGGCAATGTCATTAAGCAGATTATGGATTTTGGAAAAACGCAGAATCTTGATTTTCTGGAATTAAAGGCTGCTCCAATGGGATACCCTTTGTATAAAGAACTTGGCTTTGAAGATGCCGACTGTCGTTGTAAAGGAATGGTTTATAGGTGGAAGTAAAAAAGACCTTATTACATGGCAATTTTTTTGTAACTCCCGTTTAGTGATTACCCTCCAATCATTACACCGACATTACCGTTTATTAAAATACGAATTATACCGCAGATGAAAAGATGAATAGGGTAGTACCAGTAGAAGAAATCCCTGAAATAATGATAAGAACTATTTAGAAATATTTCAAAATAGTTCTTGACAATTACTTTCTCAGGGGTTAATCTAGTATTTAGAGAGTTATCTAAATAGATACCTACAGGGTTTACCATGGGATTTCAGGAAACATTTAAGGCATTGTCAGATCCAGTCAGACGGGACATTCTGGTTATGTTAAAACAAGGAAAAAAATCAGCTGGCGAAATTGGAGAGAAATTTGATATGACAGGTGCAACTATTTCATATCATCTTTCGATTTTAAAGAAAGCAGATTTAGTCAGAGAAAGTAAGTTTAAGAATTTTGTTTACTATGAACTTAATACTTCTGTTTTTGAAGAAATCATGCTTTGGTTCAGTCAGTTTGATTCAATTCAAAACGAAAAAAATGGAGGAAAAAACGATGAACGAAAAGAATCAGAGTAAAATTATTGACGCAACTTTTATTCTTTCAACACTCTTGTGTTTTGGTCCAATGATTTATGGTCTTGTTATGTGGAATAAACTTCCTGAGCAAATGCCGATTCATTTTAACGCAGAAGGAGAAGTTGACAGTTGGGGTGGCCGCTGGACGAATGTGTTTCTTTTTCCATTGCTGATGGTTCTTGGAAATGCAGTTGTACATCTTTCTTTTAATATTAAAGCTAGAAAAATGGGAGAAAATGTTAATTCTAAATTGCCCTTTGTATTTAAATGGTTTATGCCTGTTCTGTGCTATGCTATATCTTTTATTTTCTATTCATATTCGCTTGGTATGGAAATTAATCCAGCAAGAATTGTTACTATTATATGTTCCATTCTATTTATTATAATTGGAAATTATTTTCCAAAGATGGAAAAATGGATGCTTAATATTCCTGTTAAAGATGAAAATCTAACATGGGTTAAGCGAACCTTAGGCTGGGCTTTTACGCTTGCAGGTTTTGTCAGTCTGATTTTTTCTTTTACACCGGCTGGTATTTGGGTATTTTTGAGTGCTGTAGTCGTTGTCATTGTTGTACTTTTCTATTGTACATCAAAGGCTGAACAGTAAAAAAGTATTCTAAAATGAACAGATACATTGCACTCCTTCGCGGGATAAATATCAGCGGTAAGAATAAAATCTCTATGCCGGAATTGAAGGCGGCTTTTTGTGAGGCAGGCTATGCTGATGTCTGCACGCATCTTAATAGCGGGAACGTGATTTTTTCTTCTGATGAAACAATTGTTGTTGCGCTGGCAGAAAAGATTAAAGAACTTATAGCTCAGAACTTTTCTTTAGATATTCCAGTTTTTGTGATTTCCCAGAATGAATTGTGTTCGTTGCTGGAAAATGCTCCTGACTGGTGGGGGACTGAAAATAAAGACATATACGACAATTTGATTTTTGCGATTTCTCCGCACCGGATAGAAACTGTAGCAGGAAAAATCGGTGAACCGACTGCAGAACTGGAAAAAGTTGAAATCACTGAAAATGTAGCTTTCTGGTCTTTTGACCGCAAACTGTATGCGAAGGCAAACTGGTGGAAAAAGACAGCCTCTGTTGGAATTGGAGAAATGATTACAATCAGGACAGCTAACACTTTACGAAAGATTGCTGAGATGTGATTATTTCTTTGACTTCGAAACCAGTTCGTAGCTCTTCAGCGTAAGCTCGCATAGTTTTTCAAAATCAGTGACTGCGGTGAGAAGAACAGTAATCCAGTGCTTTTTGTTCATGTGCCAGGCGGGGAAGGTTGATTTATTGTCGATGAGGTTTGGGATTTCGGCCTGGTCGGCCTTTATGTTTACTACCCAGACTTCTTCATCGCCTGAGAAAGGCTGCTGGCAGCCGGTGATTGATTGGAAAGCGTTAAAAAAATTGCGAGAGCAATTTTTAGCTTGTCCACTTTGGCCAAGCTGTTTGTATTTTATTCTCATCACCAGTGCAAACCATTTTTCGTTCTGGCAGCGGAAAACGCAATAGTCGGGGGTATCCGGCCACGGGAAATCAGGTTCGGTTCCAAACTGATTTTTAATCCAGCTGATATAATCCTTCTTCAAATCTTTTGATTCAAAACATTTTGAGCGGATTTTATCAATAATCTGCTGAACTTCTTCTCGCAGGGATGCAACAAAAGCGCCGTGCGAGGAAGGCATGTCAAAGAGTGCATAATTTTCGCCTGTTTCGGTATCAAAAAGATGAACGGTGAGAGTTTGATCTTCGAGCGATAATGTGATGTCCGCTCTGAAAGCACCTGCGGAAACAGTCGGGTTCATTGTGTATGTCTCGCCGTTTGTTGTGGCAAATCCCGCCGCTTCAAGAGAATCCTTTTTGATTTTTGCCGAACGAAAAATATAGCTGTAGTCCATTAAAGCTCGTGGTAATAAGGGCAGATGTTTTCAAAATGACCGTCTTTCATGCGGAAGCCGTTTGGAATTGTGCCGAGCTGGACGAAACCGAGCCGTTCATAAAGATGGCGGGCGTGGATATTGCTTTCTACAACTGCATTGAACTGCAAAACTCCGTATCCGCATTTTTTTGCCTGAACGAGGCAGTCTTTTACGAGAAGCTCGCCAATGTGTTTTCCACGGGATGCTTTTGAAACTGCGTAACTTGCATTGCAGATGTGACCGCAGCGACCGATATTGTTCGGATGCAGAATGTAAAGTCCGAAAACTTTTCCATTTTCTTCTGCAACACCGCAATAAGTCTGCGAGCCGAAAAACTCAGAACCTGTTTTTACAGTTAAAAGTTCTTCCTGAGGAAATGCAATTCCATCTTCCACAACTTCATTCCAGATTGAAATCATTGCATTCAAATCTTTTTCTGTGTATTTTCTGATTGTCATTTTTAATCACTCTACGACTCGTTCACCAGCTTGCCGGTCATGTGCTCAATTTCCAGTTCAAGGCACTGAACTCGTGGAAGGGCGTTTGTGAGTTCCTTTTCGAGATATTCTTCATCATCTGTGAATTTCTGAACCAGCTTTGTGCAGATTTTTCGGGTGAGGTCTGGGTCGGTCACAAGGCGGATTTTTCCGAATACGATTACGCTGTTGATGTTGAGAGCCCATTCGCCGTCTTTGCGGTAGCCTTTATCGTAAACGCAGAAGCTTGCTTTATCGTAATTCTTGATGGCGTCGATTTTGTGGCCTTCTTTTGCGCTGTGGAAGTAAATCTTATTGTCTTCTTCAACATAAAAGTGAGACATCGGCAGTCCATAAGGGTAGCCGTTATCGCCGAGGAGCGACAAAACTCCGCGCTTTTCGTTTTTCAAAATCTCTTTGCATTTAGCATCGCTTATCTGTTGTTTGAATCTTCGCATTTGTCTGAACATGATTCAAATATAAACCAAATCTGGATTCTTGTCATCTACTGTGCTTTTCATTTTTAATTCCTGATGAACGCCTTGTCGCTTTCCGGAACTCCGCCAGCATCAGACAGAAATCGTTCTATCGTCATATGAAGGTCGTATTTTTCGCGAAGGCTCGCAATTTCTGTCATCATTGGGGAAGCGTGGTGAGCATCAATTGCTTCCTGATTTTCCCACTGGTCGATTAAGAGCACTGTTTTATCCGGGCTGTCATCAAAAAAGGGCAGATAATATTCATAGCGCAGATTTCCTTTTTCAGCACGGATTTTTTTTACAGTTCCGCTTTCTGTCATTTCTTTTGCAAAATCGAGTGCGGCGTTTCCTTTGCCGCTGTAACGTAAGTTTACTGTAATCATTCGTTTTATCTCCTTGGGTGGTCCCCTCACTTCGTTCGGGTCGCTACGTCCGCCCTTCGCTAACGCTCACCGTCCTCGCTTCGCTGCGGTCGGCAAGGGGCTCCCATCGCTACCACACCTTTTCTGACGTAATGTAGCACTGTCGCAAAGAGCACCAAAATAGAAATATAATCCAGCGTAAACAGTACATATCCTCGTTCAAAATCAAAGAAGAAGAATTGCTGCAGTCCGAACATATACTTCCACACTCCGCGGACGATAAAGGCATAAACACCGTACAGGCTGATGACAATGCAGATGATGCGAGGAACAACCCGTCCGCCACGGTTGCTGAACTTGTCGAAGCATTTACCTGCAATCATTGCAGCGTGAAGTCCGATATGGAACGCCATAAAAATGTAATACCAGTGAGAGGCAATCAGGTGAGTGACACGGGCAAAACCGAGCGCACCGCCGACCCAATCTGCCGGAATAAACCACGCCATTAAAAGTCCGCTGAGCATAAGAAGCATGGCACAAATCAAAACTCCGCAGTTTACAACAAGTTGCATAATACGGAAGGGCTGGTACTTGCCTTTGAAAAGACTTCCGTACTCGCTTCGCTCGTTTGCGTTAGTGGAAATTATTTTCTTGTTCGCTCGCGCGAACAATGCATACCAGCGGCGGTTCAAAATAATATGTACCGCCCACATCACAACCAGAGCAATTCCGCAGATCTGATGGATTCTGTCATCGGGGAAGAGCATGGTTCCTCCCATCAGAATCACGGAGAGAAGCGTCATCAGAATGTCGAGCGGAATACGGAGTTTATTTGTATTCATGTGTCCCCTCAACTAATGGTATCATTTTACGCCAGTTTTTTTAAGCCACTTCTCTACATCTTTTGAAAGAGAAGATCCTCCGGAATAGTGAATAGAAAGTCCTTCTTCCATTTTTGCTTTAGGGGCAAGTTTTGCAATGGCTGTAAGGCTCTGCCCGAACCTGCCACCGCCGTGGGAACAAAAAGGAAGAATCATCTTACCCGAAAAATCATAGCTTTCTAGTAGTGTTGCAATCGGCATCGGGATGCTTGCCCACCAGTTAGGGTAGCCAATGATGATTGTGTCATATTCCGCCCATTTTTTAGGGTCGATTTTTGTTTTGAGCGCCGGACGGACCTGTTTGTGCTGGTCGCGCTGGGCTTCATTCAAAACGGTGTTGTAATCTGTAGAATATGGCTTTACAAGCTCCAGTTCAATTGAATCAAAACCGGTTTGCCGTGCAATTTCTTTTGCAACACCTCTGGTGTTTCCGCTCCAGGAATAGTAGATGATAAGGGCTTTCTTTACTGTGGTGTTTGCTGATGATTTGATTTCTGTTGTAGTAACCGTTCCTTTGACAGAATCATCTGCATTGCAGACAAGACGCAGCCCCACATTGTAAAGCGGAGTATTCTGTTCTGCCCCAGCTCTGTATGCCGAACGAAGATTTTTTCCAAAGTCATTCCAGCCGCCGCCACGGTTTACACGACGAGTTCCAGAAAAAGGCCCTGTCGGGTTTGTTTGAGACGCTACACTGTATTCCCCATAAAAATCAAAGCACCACTCGCCAACATTTCCGTAGATATCATACAAGCCGTTTGGATTTGCCTTAAAACTTCCAACAGGCATTGTCTTTCCGCGATAAACTCCTGGACGGGTTTCAAGAACTTCATCATTAAAATAATTCTGTTCAATCTGGTAAGGGTAGTGACCATAAAAGTTTACATCCTCAGCTCCAGGAACTTTGCGGCTGTAAAAAGGAGTTGTTGTTCCTGCTCTGGCCGCATATTCCCATTCTGCTTCGGTAGGAAGACGGTATCCATTTGCTTCGCGGTTCCAGCTGACTGTTGTGCCTCCGTTTGAAATGGTGTAAACAGGTGTCCGCCCGTCGCGTTTACTTAAAGCGTTGCAGAACTCAACAGCTTCAAGCCAGGTAACGCTTTCTACTGGGAGAGTGTCGCCTGTAAAGCTGCTTGGATTTTTGCCGGTTACTTCACGCCAGAGCTTTTGAGTAACTTCATATTTACTCATGTAAAATGATGCAACTGTTACACGGTGCTGAACTTCATCATTACTGCGCCAGTCTTCGCCTTCCGGGCTTCCCATTGTGAATGAGCCGCCTTTTATCAGCACAAAGTCAGATGACGGGGCAGAGTATGGGGCTCCATTTGCCATAATCAAAACTCCTAATGCAAGTAATAGTGATAAAATCAGTTTTTTCATAAACGGCTCCCTTTATTTCAGTCCTTCAACAAATTTTTTAACATCTTCGCCGCCTCCACGGGTGAAGTCTTTTCCGCCTTTGAACACTGCACCTTTTGCGTATTTTGCAAGATCTGAGCCGCTTCGACCAAGTCCGCTTCCGCCTGATGTGCAGAGGGTGATAAGATTTTTTCCGCTCCAGTTCTGACTTTCTACAAAGGTGTAAACGATTTTTGGAGCATATGCCCACCAGATCGGGTAGCACAAAATTACTGTGTCGTAGCTGGAAATATCAATTTTGTTTGCAATTGCAGGGCGGCTTTTCGGGTCGTTACATTCAATTGTTGTGAGCGATTTTTTGTCGTGCCAGTTTAAGTCTGCGTCTGTGTATTTGTGAACAGGCTCAATTTCAAAAAGGTCTGCTCCCATTGCCTGAGCTGCATTTTTTGCCATGCGTTCTGTAGTTCCTGTCGCACTGAAATATACGACCGCTGTCTTTGCTGAAAGTCCTGTCATAATAAATGCTCCTAATAAAAGTGATAAAAATGCTTTCTTCATAAAGTTCCTCCATATGATTTATTTTATTTCTACAAGTTTGTAGTTTCGCTTTCCGCAACCGAGTTTTTCGGCATATTCAATCACGCCCACCTGATGAGCTTTTTTCCATGCGGCTTTTGTGGCTTCGTTTACATCTGCGTTTCCAATCATAAAATCCACGGCGCACTGCTCCAGAGCCACGATGTTATTTGAAGCGATGATTCCGATTTTGCCCATGTTCTTGGCACCCGCACAATTGTCGTTAGGTTCGATGTCCTCAAGCACATCGATGAACGCCCAGTTTTTTTTGTAGTCGAGTGCGGCTTTAGTTGCATCGGCAAAAGCTTTCATCAGTATGTTAGGCTCAGTGTTGTGATAGTGGTTTTCGTCCGTTCCGCCTGAATGGAGAATGCATTTCCCGCTTCGGTTTGCCATGCAGAGTGTGATGTTCTTGATGTTTCCATCAAAGGCGGGAAGATAGTGAGGACGCACGCGGAACACGGAAATAAGCGTATCGAATTCGGCAAATTCCTTTCCTGTACGGGCGTATTTCAAAAGATAGCCGTTTTTGACAGGAAGATTTATTGGTTCAGTTTCGCTCATCATGATGCACTTTCCGACTGCGGTAAATCCGTGGTCTTTTGCATACTTCAGGTTCATTTCGGCTGTCCAGCGGTTTCCAGAAAGTCCGTTTCCGTCGAACATCGTGCCGCCTGTCTTTGCGACAAGACCGCGTAAAAGTTCTGGATTTAAAACCTGCTCATCAGGTCCGCCAAAGCTCACTTTAATTCCGACCTTGCCGGTGATTTTCTGGTTCAGTGCGTTGTAGACTTTCATCAACCCTTCTGACGAAACATCACGGGTAAAGTAGACAACAGCTTCTTTTTCTGAGCCAGTCTTATTCTGTGCCTGAGTCGCTGCAAGAAAGTCGACTGCGGCAATCAGTAAAAGTATGATTTTCTTTTTCATAGTTATTCCTCCTGTTTTACAGTGCGTTATACACTTCGTCCGTTACCGGTTCCAGCCATTCGTTGCTCGTGTTTTCACCGCTCGGTTCAAAGGTGATGTGGCTGAACCATGAATCTTTTTTTGCGCCGTGCCAGTGCTTTACATTTGCAGGAATCACGATGACTTTTCCTGGTTCAAGGCTTACAGGGTCTTTTCCCCATTCCTGATACCAGCCGCTTCCAGCCGTGCAGATTAAGACCTGTCCGCTGCCCTTTGTAGCATGATGAATATGCCAGTTGTTTCGGCAGCCCGGCTCAAAGCTTACGTTAAAAAGCGGGAACTCGCCGTTCTGGAAATTGGTAAGCGGCTTTAAGTAAGAATTGCCGATGAAGTATTTTGCAAAATCCTTGTTTGGGTTGCCGATTCCGAAACTGTCTATTTTGCTGAATTCTTCTTTTGTCATCGTCTTATTTTCCTCCTCGTTACTTCCAGATATCTTTTGCCAGTCTGAAGACTGCCCAGCCTTTTGGCCATCCGCAGTACATTGCTGCATGTGTGATGATTGCGGCAATCTCTTCTTTTGTAACGCCATGTGCCTTTGCATTCTGCAAGTGATACGAGAGCGACGAGTCCGTAATTCCGCTTGCCATAAGAGAAACAATGGTGATGATGCACTTTGTCTTTACATCAATCGAGGTCTCATTCCATACTTCTCCAAAGAGGACGTCATCGTTCAAATGCGCAAACATCGGGGAAAAATCACCCAGCTGTTCGCGCCCTGCCGTCTGTACTATTTTTTCAGCCATAATTTGAACCTCCTAGATTTTTCCGCCGAATACAGGGAAGAAGCTTGCATCTCCGTAATCCTTGATTCGTTCGATGTGTTTTAAAATTTCCATATCTGCCGTGCTGATTTCAAAATCAACCTCAGCATTGCTCTTCTGGTGTTCCGCTTTGTCTGATTCCTTCTCCAACACCGCGTTCATTTTCAGTATACCAGCAGATAATTTCATAAATACAATAGAAAATTCGTATGCGAGTATACGTTGTGCGCATACTCGACAATCAGAAATTTATATGTTAAATTTAAGTATGTTCATCGAAACGTATATCCTGCGGTTGCTTGCGGCCGTCAAAAAATATGGGACACTCAGTCGTGTTGGCGAAGAGCTTGGAACGACTCAACCTTCAATCAGCAGGGCTATGCAAAAGCTTGAAGGCGAGCTTGGAGTGACGCTTTTTGAACGCACAAAAAATCATGTGGCTTTGAATGAAGCGGGAGTTCTGGCGGCTGACTATGCAGAAAAGATTCTTTCGCTACAGAATGAGATGATAGAAAAGACACGCGAGAAGGCAGGTCTCAAAAAGAAGTTTGCTGTGGGCTCAGTTGCGATTATGCCTGCAACGACCGTGACTGAAACTGCACAAAAGCTGTATCCGGGAATCGAGGCACGCTTTGATATCAACGACAATGAAGCACACCTTTTGCGCGCTCTTACCGAAGATGTTTATCAGATGATTGTTCTTCTGCATCCGATAGACGACGCAGAATTTAAAAGTCAGAAATATTTTTCAGAAAGCCTTTCTGTGATGCTTCCAAAAAATCACAGGCTTGCTGACCGCAAATCTCTCAAGCTTTCTGATCTTGCAGGCGAAACTTTTGTAATGTACGACGACATCGGCTTCTGGGACAAAGTAAAGCAGGAAAAAATCCCCAATGCAAAGTTTATCCGCATAGAACGCCGTAACGAAAACGATTCCCTTCCGCAGATAGTGGGCGCAACAGATATGCCAAGCTTTATTTCCGACCGTACGACACATTTCTCGCTTCCCGAAAATCGTGTTGCAGTACCGCTTACCGATCCGGAGATGAATGTAACTTTTTATGCAGTGTGCCGTCGCGACAAAGCTGATGACTGGCGGGCACTGCTTGAAGAAATGGTAAAAGCATAGAATGAATAGAGAGTGGTGATATGCGAATATTAAATCTTGTAGAAAACGAAGAAGGCGTTCCTGGCTGCGAGGCGGCTCACGGGCTTTCTTTTTATGTTGAAACTCAAAATCATAAACTTCTTTTCGACACAAGTCCGAGTGATGTTGTGTTACGGAATGCAGAAAGACTTGGTGTTGATTTGACCGCGGTTGATACGGTGATTTTGAGTCATGGGCATTATGATCACTCTGGCGGGATTCTGGCCTTTACGGTTTTTAATCCGAATGCGAAAATCTACCTGCAGCACAATGTCGGCGGTGAGTATTATGCTTTCGACGGCGAGGACAAGGGCTTCCGCTATATTGGGATTGATAAACGGATTTTGGATTTGCCGCAGGTTACGCTTGTGCATGGTGATACAAAACTTGATGATGAGCTTCAAATTTTTACCGTGGATAAAAGAGCATTTCCGCTTCCATCAACAAATGTGCGGCTTCGGGAACTTTGCGGCAGTCAGTATGCTCAGGACGAATTCAAACACGAACAGAATCTGTTTTTGACTTGTGAAGGAAAGAAAATCTTATTTAGCGGCTGTGCTCATAACGGAATTCTGAATGTGATGGAAACGCTGGAGCGTAAGTTTGGGGCAGCAGAAATGCCAGACCTCGTAATCGGTGGTTTTCATCTGATGAAGCGAACTGAGTTTTCCGAGGCGGACACTGCCGAAGTCACAGAAATCGCAAACCGTCTCAAAAAATATAAATCTCACTTTGCAACCTGCCACTGCACCGGTCTCCCGGTTTTCAATCAGATGAAAGCAATCATGGGTGACCAGCTGAGTTATGTGCGGTGCGGGGAAGAGTTGTCCTGAAGCGTGGCGGTTAGCATGTGATTTCCGCTTTCGCTTTTGATGCTGATAGAGATTTTCATGTCGGATTCTCCTTTACTTGCGGTGGTTGAGCTTATCGAAACCACCTTGCTTCCTGCAGCACATGCGGTTTGCAGCATAAAGTCCGAATTCTACAATCTGTTCGAGGGCTTGCTTTGATGGAAGCTCCGCAGTAGGGAAATTAGGGATAAATATCCGAACCTGATATTTTCAACCTGGGAAACCGTAGACAGACCAAGACAAGTTATAGTTTCAGACATGACTGCATTTTGGGCAAATTACACATACTGCTATGCTTTGGGATATGATATTCCTAATTATTATGAGCAGAGATACTGGAATGGCGAGCTTGAGAAGAAAGATACCTTCAGAAACAGAGTTTTATCTGAGACACCCAAATTCGTACAGAAGAAAATGTCCACTTCTAAAAACGAATCTGAAGAAATAACTCAAGAATTGTCCACTCTTAAAAGAGAAAATTGAAAAAAAACATTTTTTTTGTCCACTTTTATTGACTGGTACAAGTTTATTAAAACTCCCTTGAAAAAGTGTATGAAAGTCTTGAAAACTCCATTGAAAAAGTGTATTCTAGTTAAGAAAAGTCGCTTGAAAAAATGTAGTGAATAACGAAAAACTCCCTTGAAAAAGTGCGAGAACAGGAGACATATATGTTTAAACGTAAAATACTGTCTGAATTTGAAGCCTGGAAAAACTCTGGTGGCAGGAAAAAGGCTCTTGTTGTAAAAGGTCTTCGCCAGATTGGAAAAACTTACAGCGTAAGAGAATTTGCAAAAGCAAATTACGAAAATATCGTATATGTAAACTTCAAAGAAAATGAAAGAGCAAAAAAGATTTTCGATGCAGATCTGAATGTAAATAGAATTATCATAGATTTGTCTGCCTTGATTCCTAATTCACATTTTGTTGAAGGGAAGACTGTTATCATTTTTGACGAGATTCAGGAATGTGCAAATGCCCGTTCAAGTATTAAACCATTCTGCGAAGACGGACGCTTTGATATTATTGCTACAGGTTCTCTGTTAGGTATCAAAGGTTACAATAAAAAGAAAGGTAAGGGCGTTCCTACCGGCTTCGAGCGTATCGTTTATATGAAACCTATGGACTTTGAAGAGTTTCTGTGGGCAAAAGGAATAAATGAAGATGTAATTCAATATCTTCGGGAATGCTATAAGAATAAGACACCAGTAAGTGACGCTACTCACCAGTCTATGCTCAGGTATTTTAAAGAATATATCTGTGTTGGCGGACTTCCATATATTGTTGACCGATTTATTTCAACAAATGATATGAATGTAGTCTGGCAGGAGCAGCATGATATTATTGAAGAATATAGAGATGATTTTGGTAAGCATCTGGATGAGAATGAAAATGAGGAAATTGACCTTGCCCTGCTTGCAAGAATAAACAGAGTTTTTGAATCAATCCCAGCACAGCTTGCAAAAGAAAATAAGAAGTTTGTTTTTTCTGCACTCGAGAAAAAAGGACGCTCAGAAAAATATCTCCCGGCAATTCAATGGCTTTGTGACTTTGGAATTATTACTCTTTGTCATAATCTTAATAATATTACGGATCCGCTCGAAGGAAATAAGATAGATAATGTGTTTAAGATTTATATGCAGGACTCAGGACTTCTTGTTTCTATGCTTGACCGTGATTGTGCTGCCAAAATCCTTTCAGGTGAACTTGGATGCTATAAGGGTGCAATTTTTGAAAATATTATAGCAGACTGTTTTTCTAAGCAGGACAAAAAACTTTACTATTTCCATAAAGATTCTGGTCTTGAAATAGATTTTGTTTCAAAAGTTAATAATGACATTTCTTTAATTGAAGTAAAAGCTACGACAGGAAATACAAAATCTGCGAAGACTGTTTTGAAAAATTCTCAATATGATGTGAATGTATGTTACAAGCTTTCTGAAAATAATATTGGGGTGGCAGATAACATAATAACCATCCCTTATTATATGACATTCCTTTTGTAATTATTAAACTTCAAGTTTATAACGATTTAATTCTGCAAACGGCGAGCACTGATATATCGCAATTTCATTGATTTTAGTTTCTAAAGGCAACTTGATGCTTTTTGTAATATTAAGTGCCTTCTCAAACTGGCTCTGATTCAGTCTTGTGGCAAGGGTGGTGTGCGGAAACCAGATTTCCGGTAAATAATAGCCGTTTTCTGCTTTTTCAAATTCTGGAAGAAGAACATCGTGGAGCTCCGCGTTTATCTGCGCAAGAAAACCGTCTTTTTCCGGCTTCAAGAACAGAACTTTGCCATTGAAGTTTCCGATTTTTGTGAACTGTACAGTTCCAGCCTTTTGAGTCTTTGTAAAATCTTCAACCATCTTAATCAGTTTTGTTTCATCTTCCTTTGCTGCGTGAAAAGCACCGATAGTCACATGCGGCGGAATCTTGTTATCAATAATGAAGCTGTTCCCGGTTACTTCGGCAATGGATTTTACTGCTGAAGTAATGATGTTATTTACATCAGGCGTAAAGTGAAGAGAAACTGCGTAGGTAATCAGGGAAGAATCGAAACCCATAGTTTGATTTTATTTGATTTTAATAGGTTAGTCCACACCTTATTCTAAGAAAAGATTTTTATTCCGATAATCATTTTCTGTGGTATAATATTCTTATGGAAAAAGAAGTACCACCAAGCTCTGAACAGATTAAAAGATTAAAGGCCTTGCAGGGAGTAGACAGTGGTGTTTTTACGCTTGCTGTTTTTTCTACTCTTGAAGGCCATATGCGATATCATCTTAAAAACGAAGTAAATAATAAGACTCCGTTTCACGATGTTCTGAAGACATATAGAACTCATTATTCTGTAGGAAATCCAAAGGAATATATGCTCTTTAAAAATATTGAGGCAAATGAGCGAAATACAAACTTTGTACGTCATAGATTCGAAAACCTTTCTGCAGAAGAGGCTAAGGCGGCAATTTATTTACTTTCAGAGTTTGCTAAAATCTTCAAACTTCCACATGAAGACCTGATTAACGAGTTGGCAACAAATCTTGTAACTTGGAATAATCGAAAAACTCCTTTAGAAACAGCACAAGAGCTCGAGAAGGCAAATAAAGAGTTACAGAAGCTGTCTAAGGAAAATACCGATATGGCAGAGAAGGTTAGTGAGCTCGAAGAAAAACAGAAACAACTTTCTACCATAAACTCAAAATTAAAGACTTTACAGCAGGATTATGATCAGCAGATAGAAAATAATAAAAAGAATAAAGACAAAATTGATGAGCTTCGCCGTTTGAAAAATCAAGAAGAAATGAAAAATCGTGATGCTCAGAAAACTATTCAGGAGCAAATCGCAAAGCTTTCTGATGCTCAAAACTATATTGATAATCTTGCAAGAATGACCAGCTATACTCGTACTCGCTATGATTATGAGCAAAGTCTTTTACGGCTTACCAGGGAGCAGGAATCAATTGTAAATCAGGTAAAGTTTGAGCATGATTTTCTTGTAAAAGGTTCCGCCGGAACAGGAAAGTCGCTTGTCCTTCTTAAAACTCTGGAAAAGCTGATTCAAAATAATAAAAGCACTTCCTTTAAGTTGATAACCTTTTCTCGCAGTCTTGAGAAATACAACAAGTATGTTGCGCAGCTGATGAATATTGAAAATCCGGTTGAAAAAGAAATAATCACAACTTCAGAAGATTATACGAACAAGCTTTTTGAGGACGCTTTTTCTGGAAAGGAGTTTTCATACAATTTTTCAAAATGCTTAGAAAAAGATTCGATTGTAGCAGGAAATCCAATAGGAAAAGAAATCTGGAATGAAATTGATAAATTTATTCTTCCAAAGGGAGTTTCGAAAAAAGAATACTGCGAAGAAAAAATAAACCGCACCGGAATGAAAAGACTTCAAAGCGGAACAGACAGAAATAAAATTTGGGATGCGGTAGAAGCAATTTTTTCTGAATGGGATAAACAGGCGGAGCTTTATGTTCCGTATGCAACTTACAAGCTGGTTTCGAAAATTGAAAAGGGTGAATACTCTATTCCTGAAAATCTGAAAACAGATTATCTGTTTGTTGATGAGGTACAGGATTTAACAGTTTCTACCTTACGGCTCTTAAAATACTCTGTTAATGGAAATCTGATTTTAGCTGGTGATAATGATCAGTCGGTTTTCCAAACTGGCTTTGCTTGGAGCAGGGCTCACATTGATATAGTTGGAAATTCCAGAACTTTAAATGTCAATTTCAGAAGTACAGTACAGATCCAAGAGGTTGCAGAAAAATACCGCAAGCTTATGAAGGGCTTTGATAATAAAAATACTCCTGAAACCTTTAGAATTGGTGCTCCTGTAGAATTGCTTGAAGAACAGAATCAAGCAGAAGCCTTTGAAAGCATGCTCGATTCTGCAAAAATGTGCATTCAGTCGCTTGGCTATGAACCGGAAAATATTTGCCTTATTGCAGGAAGACGAGAACAGCTTAATATATTACAAGCTTTATTGAATGAAAAACTCGCGCTTGATTCTGACCGAGTAAATGCAGATGAGTTTTCTTTCACCAAAAAGGGCGTGGTTCGTCTTGCGACACCGCAAAGTTGCAAAGGATTGGATTTCCCTGTCGTTTTATATTATCTGGATCATCGTGCTCAGATTTATAATGCTTATGATGAAGAAACCGCAGACAAAATGAACCGCAATTTGATTTACACCGCCATCACAAGAGGAAGTGAACTCTTGCGTATATTTATGCTGAAGGACAGTACCTCTGGGCCGGTTGATGATTTGCGGAAGATTCTTCAATAAGCGTGTTTATTTTTCTATAAGCTCGGGGCATCTAAAAGTCCGCTTGCTTCCAAAGATTGAATTACATTTCCATTGTCATCCACTTCTTCAACATGCCAAAAGCTTAGTTTTTCGGGATACTTAAAACCAAGTTTTTTTAAGAGTTCAAAGAATTCTGGAGCAGGCGCTGGTTTTTCTTCTCCTTCAAAAAATTCCTTATAGTACATCCAGGCCAAGCCATTTTGTTTTCTGCGAACACCAATTCTTTTTACAGGAGCATTTCTCTTATTAAAGTCCTCATACATACTTTCATATACGGGAGTTTTATTTTTGCCAGTATACGAAAATGGTCCTTTATAATATCTAACAATCTTTTCATTCTGAACCTCCAATACTAAAGATCCAGTTATTCCAAACAGTTTGCGGAGAATAGATTTCTGCAATTCGTTTTTTCATTCCTCTAAGGTCCATATTATCCAGATATTTGTGGCGATAAGGATTTCCAAACTTTATTAAACTTTTAACATCATTTGCATTGTAGTTTTGGACATATTGTTTGAATGCATCATAATTGAATATCACCGTGAGCTGGTCCTGGATGTACTTATTATTAACTTCACCGGTTCCGTAACCGCCGTTTCCAAGATTTCAATCAGCGCGATAAAGATAATTCAAAAATAATTCTCCAGAGCGTATTTCTTCAACATTTGCATATTTTCGGTCTTCATAGTCAATTTTTCCATTCTTTGTATTTGGAAAAAGGTCAAAGGTACGGTCTTCTGCCTTATAATAGGTGTATCGAATTGCTATATCCTGCCAGAGCTCGTATGCCTTTTGCACATTTTCTGCCTTAATGACAAAGAACTGATTTGTGCCCGGACTGTATAAGGCAACCTCGCAGATGTTTTCATAAAACCGCAGTTGTGAATTTTGTGAGGACGATAACTCAAGGTTGGGTTTCCTTTTGGAAGTGCATTGTATTCTGGTGCTGTCTTATCAAGCGTCCAAGTTGCAACAAATGTAGGCTTTGCATGGCGGTCAAAGGCCCACAGTTCTTTACCACCAATAACAAGCATTATGCAAAGGATAAGTTTGAGTAAAAGGTTTTCTTTTGAATTGTGTGTCATTTCTTTATCCTCCAAATACTTTTTCAATTTCTTTGAGGGTAGATTTTAGTGTTCTAAGTGCAAAGCCTATCTTATTTGTTATATCAACCTGGATTTGAAGTTCCTTCTGCATTTTATAGGTTTGTGCAATTATGTCATGTCCTTTTGCTAATTCAGCCAGTAATGGGTCATATTTTTCATAGGGTTTCTTAGTTTTCATTCTTTACCTCCCTCATTACGCAATACAATCTGAGAGTTCAATGCCTCTGTTTTTATAAACCCTTCTAAGTTTTATAATTGCGTTACCCTCAATTTGACGGATACGTTCTCTTGTGACACCAAAATACTGTCCAACTTCTTCAAGAGTCTGTGCAGAACCATCTTCGAAACCAAAACGCATTCTTATTACCTGTTGTTCTTTTTGAGTGAGGTAGGAATTCATATCCTTTTGCAACTGATGATTAATGAGTTTGTTACAGGTCTTAGTTTCTGCAATTTCATATTTATCATCTGCTAGGAAATCTCCAATAGTACAATCTTCGTCACCTTTTCCACAAGAATCTTCTATATTAATGGTACCGAGATTTGAGTTTTTGATTACTTTCAACTGTTCTTCGGTGCAACCCAAGCCCTGAGCAACTTCAGCATCAGTTGGATTTCTACCTAATTTCTGCTTGAGATAACTTACTTCGTTTTTGTATTTATAAATCTGCTGCTGTCTATGGATTGGAATTCTAATGGTATCTTTTTTATCATCCAGAAATCTTGTGATAGCCTGGCGAATCCACCAGGAAGCATAGGTGGAAAATTTAAAGCCCTTATCCCATTCAAATTTCTGAGCAGCGCGCATCAAACCAATATTGCCTTCCTGTATCAGGTCTTCAAGAGGAATTCCTTTTTTTGCGTAATCTTTAGCAATGGAAACGACAAGACGTAAATTTGCAGAGACAAGTTTGTCAAAGGCAAATTTGCCCTGAATTCCGCCAATTTCAATCTTCTTGGCAAGTTCAATTTCTTCTTCGTGTGAAAGTAAAGCGATATTTCCAATATCATTAAAGTATTCTGTCATATTGCCTCCAGTGATTTAATATAGTGTTCTATAACATAGCTATGTGTTAAAAACCCATCTTTTGGCAAAAATTGCTGTTCTTTTTATCCTTCTGAAGTTCAATAAGTTCCTTTGTTATTAACGAGGAATTAAGCTTATCCTGATTCATAAAGCGGATACGTGAAGAAAGGGAACCAAAGTCTCCAGGAGTGATAGAGCCGCTTGCTTCCAGAGTTTTTATTTCGTCTTTAGTAAAGCCATATTCTGGGAAGTATTTTTCGAGCATGGTTTGAATGCCATTTCTTTCAAGAGGCTTGAATTCCACACAGAAGTGGAAACGTCGCTGCATTGCACTGTCCATAATCTTTTTAAGATTTGTAGTGCAGATAAGGATGCCCTTGAATTCTTCCATCTGAGTAAGGAATTCATTTACCATTGTGCGTTCCCAGCTATGCTGTGCATTATTTCTGTCGGCAAAGAAGCTGTCTGCTTCATCAAAGAGAAGAATAGAATTTGTTCGTTCTGCTTCTTCAAAGGCCTGCTTGATATTCTTTTCGCTTTCTCCTACATACATCCCTAGAATGTCGCTGGCACGTTTTAAGAGAATGTCTTTTCCAAGCTTCTGAGACATATATCGTGCAAGTTCTGTTTTACCGGTTCCGCTTAAACCGTAAAAGAGCATACGAATACCGTTATTTACATTTTCATGACGTTCTGCATAAGCAAGGGCATTCTGAGTCATTTCAAGAATTTGTTCGGCCTCGATAGAAGTATTCAAAACCGATAAGTCATATTCTTCTCCAACAATCTGGCGCATTGATTTTTTGCCATTTATGAGTTGTGCATTTTCTTGCAGAATGTTTTCAACGGTACAAAGCAGCTTGTCTTTTTCCAGGTCGTGCATTTCTTTTGTAACTCTAACAACGTTATCAACTGATGCGCCTGTTACCTTGTATTTGCCAAGCATATTGAGAATGGATTCCGAGGTGTGTTTTTCCAAATTCAAGGTTTTTAGCTTGTCTGACGCAATTTTACGAAGCTGCTTTTCTGTCATTGCCTGGAAGCAATAAGAATAGTTGAAGCGTCGCTTGGTAGAGACATCTATCTGATTTGAATAGTTCACAATCCAGATGGTTTTGAAATTTGAGTTCTCAAGCATCTTGTTTACAGTTCCTTTCATAACGTTTGGAATTGTGCCCATAAAGGAATTGATATCTCTGGTCTGCAAAAGCTTGTCTGCTTCATCAATAATGAGAATTGTATCTTTTCCCTTCATTGAAAGGTAACAATTGAGTCGGAACAGGGCTTTGTTTTCGCCGTAAAGCTCTGTTTCATTCTTGAATATCATGGCCCTCTGTTTGCATTCTTTTACCAGAGCTTTTGCATATTCAGTTTTTCCAGAACCTGGTTTTCCATATAAGAGAACTGAAGATTTCATTTCCCCGTTAAGGAAGCGCTTCATGATTTGAGTAGTTTCGGCTGGTACAGAGAAGGAAGTGGTTTTATAGGCTGTAGAACAATCTAGCTCTTGAACAAAATCTGCAAAGAAAGAGTCTATGGAGCCATTTGTTATACATTCCTTTAAATCTGGGTCAAGGTTCTTTTCTTTATCTAGAAATCCATAAGTTCTGAGTGTAGAGTTCTTGTGAGTTATTAAATTATAATCTTTGGCAGAAAGTTCAAGGATTTCTTTGAATACAAGATTAGAAATAGGGCGAAGGCTATCAAAGCATTCTGCTAAAGGACGGATAGTTTCACATCTGTATAAAGCGAGCAACAGATTCGCTTCCATTTCTGAAATGCCAACTACATCAATTAGGAACTGGACCTTACTAATATCTTTCAGAAGCTTTGCATATTTTGGTTTGAAATAAGAAACTTTTATGGTTTTATCTTCAGAAGCCCAAAGCTCCCAATTTCCCTTTGTTTGATTGTCTTTTGTGAAAGCCTTCTCAAAGAATAAGATAGGAATTAACTCTATTAATAGAGAAATACCGTCATAATTGTAGCAACGTTCAAAATCAATATCAGCTTGAGAAATTTCTACAGTATTACCAAATTCTTCATTAATGGCAAAATCACAGGTATATCTTGCTGGAATTTGTGTATTGCGGAAGCATGGTGTTTTTTCTTCTTCACTACGTTTAGTACGTAAACGAAGTACCCCATCTCTTTCATATTGTTCAACAAGCTGCGCTAAAATATACCCTAATTGGTTTTCTTTTTTATATCTTCTAACGAGATACCAAAAGAATCTTGCACATTCTCCTTGTTGCAAATCTTCTTTTCCAACAACACAGAAACAATAAAAATAATAGATACAAATAAACAGGTCGTCATCATTTAATGAGGATGTCGGAATTAAGTTTGCTTTAGTCTGAATCATTCTTCGTCTTAACATATTATTTCTCCTTTTCTTGTTGTCTTTTAATCAAAACTGAATCTACAATTCCATATTCCACTGCTTCTGCGCCGTGAATATAAAAATTCCTGTCGGTATCCTTTGCAATTTCTTCGAGAGCTTTATTACAATTCTTTGCAAGCAGTTGATTTAATTTCTCCTTTGTTAGTTTAAGTTCAGCAGCTGCAATTTCTACATCTGATGATTGCCCTTGTGCACCGCCAAGAGCCTGATGAATCATTACAGTTGCGTTTGGAAGTATACAGCGTTTACCCTTTGTGCCTCCGCTAAGTAAAACAGCTCCCATGCTCATCGCTTTACCAACACAAATTGTACGAACATCACTTTGGATATGCTGCAGAGTGTCGTAAATGGCGAGTCCTGCTGTTACGTCTCCGCCGTAGCTGTTGATGTAGAACTGAATGTCTTCATGATTCTGAGCATCAAGATACAAAAGCTGGGCTACAATACTTTCGGCCATGTTTTCTTCAATATCGCCGAAGCAATGAACAATTCTGCTGTTGAGATTTGCAGTCCAAATGTCTGTGTGGTCGGGTAAACGTGGTTCAATGTACATATATATTTTCTCCTGTTATAAAAATATTGATCGATAGAAAAAACTCCCACAAGACAGTTATGAGGTACTAATTTTAGTTGTCTTGTGGGAGACGAGGTTGTGTTGTGAGGTAACTATGAAATATTCATTACATAAGGGATATGAGAGAATATAGGGGGTTTGACAAAAAAATAAAGAAAAATTTTCAAAAAAAATACAAATCATCCAAAACTCTTTATTTTATTGAATTATAGTTTAATAGTGCTATAATAACCTTATGACAAATCAAAAGTGTTATTTCTATTCAAATATTGGAGACCTCTTTAAAACTGTTAGCGTCGGGCAATTTTAACCACTCCGGGTCGGGAGAAAATCGCCAAAAA
>SAMEA104315430__coassemble_329_pt1 | contig 22091 bp, 18 predicted proteins | sample SAMEA104315430__metabat2_low_PE_026 | metagenome-assembled genome bin SAMEA104315430 (sample SAMEA104315430) | gut metagenome | biome: Monkey gut; feature: monkey-associated habitat; material: faeces | place: China | collected 2013 | reverse complement strand
AACAGGCGGCAACGCGGCTTGACCGCGTTGCCGCCTTTGAGCTACTTGTTAGGTTTTATTTCTTCTTTTGGCTTTTATTTATATCAAAGATATTCGTATAGGAACTGATTCGATAGAGTGTAATTACAAGCAGTTCACCTGTTTCCAGACGCTTATATACCAAAAGCAAATCTGGTCTGACATGACACTCCTTGTAACCGTAATAATTTCCATGTAAGTCATGGTCATTATAACTGACATCAAGGTTTTCATTGTTTAAGAACTTTTTGATTACTACATCAGTGTCTGCAATTTCTGATTTTGAGAGTTTCTTATAGTCTTTGCGAAATGATTTTGTTGTATGAAGTTCGCTTTTCAAGCCATTGCAGCCTTAAATTCATCAAATGAATGAAAAACTTCTACTTCACCACTTTCTACTTCAGCGATAGCTTCATCAAGTCCATTCTTCGAGGATTCTTCGCGATTTCTGAAAAGCAGAAAATCCAAAAACTCTGAGACTTCTTCCATATAACACTCGGGAACTGTCTTTAATTTTTCAGCAACTACTGCATATGGCATATGATACCTCCGATAATTGATATCCACTTATATTATATTACTTTTTATGTAAAAAATCTATTATAAAAACGGCGGGCTTGCCCCGCTGTATTTTTAGCTATTCGATAATTGAAAATCAAGTTTTTGAATTCCTTTTGGAGGCAGTTCAAATTTTGGAATAACTTTGAAGCATTCATTCTTCTTGAGTTTATTCAGCTTTGTAAGTATTGAATCAAACATCTTTGACAGTTCATACCGAAACTTATTTTGGAACCGGCTATAAAAATCCTGTAAAAGTTAAAGAAGATGAATACAGTTTTATTTATTATGACGGTAAAGGCATTTATCAGAAGTAGAGAATCCGCTATTTATGGTGTTTTAATTATATAGGAAGGTAAAACAGGACAAACTTAGTTCATGTTTCCTTTTCTTTCTGATTGAAACAGCAAAAGACAACTATAAGTCTCCGGAAGATTATCTGCGCTGCCTTTTTGAACAGGCGCCATATGCCGAAACAGAAGCCGACTGGGAAAAACTCCTGCCATGGAATATTGAAATTACACCATTCGAACTTCGTGGCGAATGGCTGGAGTTAGCTAAATAACGCTAGATTTGACGGATACACATATTGTCTAAAAATAGTTAATATAAAACAAAAAAAAACTGCACACCACAGAGGTCTGTAAACTCAGTATTATTACAATTTTTTTTGCAACATAGACTGATTATAAAAATCTAAGCATTTGAATATAATTCACATTCTCAATTTCTGAATAACGCTCTCCAAACTTAACAAAACCGTTTTTTGAATAGAAGTTAAGAAGAATTTCGTTATCTTCACATTCCAAATAAACAAGATTACCGGCTATTTCATCTCGTACAGTTCTTAAGTGTTCAAGAACAATATTCATCATTTCATCACCAGAAATAACAGAATCTTTGGAAATGTTTGCATTCTTTCCGAACTGAGCAATCAGAAATGCAGAAATATAATAACTCTTCTTACTCTCGTCATAGTCAGAATACATTGCTATTTTCTTTGTATAAGTCTTGCTTAGATTTGCAGCACTTACTTCAAGAGATTTATGAGTTAATGAGTAAAAACCATTAATCTGATTCTGATTGTCAACAACAAGAAATGTTGCAGTCTGATGTCTTTGAACAGAACCTATAGCCTTATTATGAAAAAAGTCATTTATCTCAGAATTATTTGGACAATCAAATTCCAACATTTTTTGAGAAATAATACTTTCATCATAATTTCTGAGAAGAATTCCTAGATTGAGAACATTAAATGCCGACATTACTTTTTGGCACTCTTAATAAAAGAATCGTAGATTTTTTTTGTTTCACCAGGAAGTTTTACGTTCTGCTTTACAGTTTTGCTGACTTTGCTTGCTGCTTTTTCCAAAGCATTAATGAAAACTTCTGCTTTTGAAGAATCTTCGATTCTGACATTAGTAAAAATGCTTGATGTTGCCATATAAAACCTCCTTATGTTTATCTAGTATATATAATAATACAAATACATCTGGTTGGCAAGGCTTTTCTTAATCTTTTACATAGAGCTTGAAATAAAGCGGCTCATTGTTTCACCGCGAAGCTCAAACGCTTTGATTACTACGTTTTTATAAATCAGCCTTTCACAAACGCGGTCTACAAGAATATCAAAACTTTCATTCGAATAAAAAAGCAAAAGGAACAGAGCAAGAATATTATTATATTCCAGGCGAGTAACCACGCAGCCAGTAATGGCTTTGCCGGTTTCAATCACTTTTTCTCTGTTCCTTAAGCCAATACTTCCTGGCAGAGCGTAGCCTTTGGACGCAGTTCTTACGTATCCGTCAATTTAAGCAGAGTAAACAAAAGCGACATGTAGCATTACACTACTTATAGAGGTATAAAAATGCAACAGAAAACAAAAGAAGAAAAAGAGGAATTAGTACAACTGTATAAACAGAGCGGCATGAGTGTGCGTGCTTTTGCACAAGAGTTTGATATAAATCTTGCAACATTTAGAAACTGGCTTTATAAGAAACAGCCGGAACAAGGCGCTGCTGACGACGGTTGTAATCTTGTTGAAGTAGAAGCTGCAAAAGTAAGACAATGCAGAAATAGTCAGAATATCAGAATCCATAAAAACGGAATGGAAATATTCATCCCGGTAAATCTTGGAGTACCTGTTCTTGAAAAGATTCTTGGAGGGACCCGTACAATCGACTACGAGTTTGTCCGCAAGGTTGAAGGGCATACTTTCAGCTGCGAGTAGGTTAATCAACTTCTCTAAAGCTCTTTCCAGCATATATACGCGCCGTTTTCTTTTGTTGCTTTTAGGCTTTTTCCTGAGTAGATTACGGCGGTGTTTTCGCTTTTTATTCCGGCAATTTCCTTTACTTTTTTGATGTTTGAAAAAAACGCCGTGTTCATTGTTTCGGACGCTTTTATTTCATACGCTTTTAATTCCATTGCGTCTTCTTCAATCACATCTATTTCTACACCGTTTGAATCCCGCCAAAAATACAATTCGTCTGATTTTCCCTGAAAAATTCGTTTTTTTACAAGTTCTGAGACTGCAAAGTTTTCAAATAATGCGCCTCTCATATAAAAAGTTTCTATCTGCTGCGAATTTGTAAGTCCTAAAAGAGAGCAGACTAAGCCGGTATCGTAAAAATAAAGTTTGGGATTTTTTATAATCCTCTTGCCAAAGTTTTTATAATACGGCTTCAGCATATAGATAATGTAGCTTGTTTCCAAGACAAAAAGCCACGCTTCTGCTGTTTTCCGTGTGATTCCCGCATCTTCTGCCAGTGTTGTTACATTCAGTATCTGCGAGGATCTTCCTGCACATAGCTTAAGGAATCGTGTAAATGCTGAATAGTCTGTTATGTTCCTTAGCATACGGACATCGCGTTCTATATATGTTTTTATGTATGATGGAAAAAAATCCGAATCTTCGATATGTTTGTCATAAATGCGGGGAAAGCTGCCGTTAAAAAGCATTTCATTTGTTGTGTCTGGCAAAAGTTCTGCGTTTCTCAATTCTTCGACAGAAAATGGAGCAAGTGTCAAAAGAGCGGTTCTGCCTGCAAGTGTCTGACTTATTGACTGCATGAGAAGAAAATTCTGACTTCCTGTAAGAACATACATGCCGCTTTCGTTTATGGAATCTATGTGTGTCTGAAGGTATGAAAGAAGTTCCGGAGCCTGCTGAATTTCATCAAGTATTACTTTTTGCGGATAAAGGGAGATGAAGTGACGGGGGTCTTCCTTTGCAATCTGACGGATGTCAAGGTCTTCCAGCGAGATATATGTGTAATCGGGAAGAAGATTCTTTAAAAGCGTTGATTTTCCGCACTGACGGCAGCCTGTCAATGTTACCACAGGAAAAGAATTCAAAAGTTGCGTAAGTTTTGTTTTTATGGTTCTCTCTAAAATCATAAGATGATGATAACATATTTTATGTAAATTGTATACTCGATTGCTCAAATTGCATAAAAAATCAATTAAATTTTCCTATAAAATAAAACGCTTTCTTCTTGACTGTTACAAGGCACTTGGAAAGCTTAAGACAAAACTGGTTCACTTTCCGTATTGGCTTGCGTATTTCGGTGGACTTTGCTTTGACTTTCTTGCGTTTATCCTTCATAAAAAGTTTGCAATCAACTCAATCCGTGTAAAAAAGTTCTGCCAGAACACCTATTTCAAATCTTCCTGGGTTCCACAGACGGGATTTTCAGCCCCTGCGGAAAGTCTTTAAAAATTGCGAAATACTTTCGTAAAATATTTTCGTAAAATTGAATACTTTCGTAAAATGTGTTATTATTTTCTTAAACTTGATGATTTAGGAGACTAGTATGCAGGAAGCCGAGTTAAAAGATCTCATTACTAAAATTCTAGAAAGAAAAACTGAAACTTCTAAAATTGAATTCAAAAGTGCAAAAGGCGGAACTCCAGAAAAACTGTATGACAGTCTCTCAAGTTTTTCAAATACAGCCGGTGGAATCATTATTTTTGGGATTGACGAAAAAGCTGGTTATAAAGTATGTGGTGTTCAATATCCTGATGAACTTGAAAAAAAGGTCGTGGATCAATGTAAAGAAATGGAGCCTGTTGTCAGGCCATTAAAGATTTATTGTTAATAAACGACTAGATGGAACTATTCCGCAAATGCTTGAAAGCGGATTGGCTTTTGTTCAGCAGAATATTGCAAAATCAACAGTGATTGACGAGACTGGTCATCGAAATGATGTCAGCGAATATCCGGTTAAAGCAATTCGTGAAATTATTTTGAATGCTTTGATTCACCGGGATTATAGTACACATACGGAAAACGAACCAATCAGAATCGAAATCTATCCGGATAGAATTGAAGTTTCAAATCCAGGTGGACTTTATGGCCGCCTGACGATTGATGATTTGGGTAAGATTAAGGCAGATGTCAGAAATCCTTTTATTGCTGCCGCTCTTGAAATATTGAATACTACAGAAAACCGTTATTCAGGAATTCCGACTATATATGCAGAAATGAAAAAAGCTGGATTACTGGCACCAAAGTTTGAAGATTTGAGAGGCTCTTTTAAAGTAACTCTTTATAATTCTAAAAAGGTTCAGACAGATTTATCAGAACAGATAATTGATTTTTGCAGGAAGCCTCGAACAAAAGAAGTTCTTGCTAAAGAATTTGGATTTGATGAAAAACATCCTGCTTATTTTATAAGTAACTATATACGTCCTTTAATTGAAGAGGGCAAACTTAAATATACAATACCAGAAAAACCTAAAAGTAAAAATCAGAAGATTGTAGTTGCGGATATTTAGATTTATTCCGCCCAGACAACGCGGCCTTCTTTGTTTTGAGCTGTTTTTGGAAGTTTGCTCTTAAACTTGCGGATCCCTTCTTGAGTATCAGAAAATTCCACAGGGAAAGTTGCAATATTTTCTCAATCTACATTTCCAATTTTTTCCATGATGCTAACTCTCCATATTGAGTTTGCATAGTTGTTTCGCCTGTGTAAATAACTTTGCATAAATCTTCATTTGCATTCGCAAGCCTTGCCCAGTGTTTAAGGTTCTTGAAATAATCGGGCGAGTAGGTTGAACCTGCTTTTATTTCCCATGCGGTTGGCTGTTCTTTTCCTTCTGTTGAGATTTTGTTGGTTATCAAGTCAATTTCTATGCCATTTTTATCTCGCCAGAATGATAAGTTTGGCTCTTTACCGCAATTATATGATGCAGTCCTAAATCTGTTTATGGCAAGGTTTTCAAATAAATTACCTCGCAGATAGTGAGATTTCAGTTGTTCTGCATTTTGAATTTCCAGCAGGGAACAGGCAAGTCCTGTGTCTGTGAAATATAGTTTAGGACTTTTTACCAGCCTTTTTGTGTAGTTGCGGTAGTCGGGTTTTAAAAGATAGATGATAAAGCTTGTTTCCAGAAGTGAAATCCACTCTTTTGCTGTTGTTGCACCAATACCGCAGTCGTCTGCAAGGTTCTGATAGTTCAATAGCTGTCCGATTCTTCCTGCGCAAAGTTTTACGAACCTTGTGAATGTTTCCAGATTGCCGATGTTTTTCAGTTGTCTTACATCACGTTCAACATAAAGGTTTATGTAGTCCCGGTAAAACTGTTCGGGCGGAATGTTTGCGTCAAAAATACGCGGATAGCCTCCTGTGAATATTTGTTCTTCCACACTGTCGGGCAGGATGTCTGCTTCTTTTTGTTCTTCATAAGAAAATGGCAGCAATTTAAGAACCGAGGTTCGCCCTGCTAAAGATTGTGAGATTGCTTCCATCATGTTCAGATTTTGTGAACCTGTAAGCACATATATTCCTTTTTCGCCAGCAAGGTCTACATGAGTTTGTAGATATGAAAAGAGAGAGGGCACACGCTGTGCTTCATCTATTATTGTGTGGTTTGGATATGTTTTTAGAAATCCTTTGCAGTCAGTTGTGCAAAATTCCCGCATTTCAGGGTCTTCCAAAGATACATAGTTCCATTCAGGAAGCAGCATTCGTGCAAGGGTTGTCTTTCCTGACTGACGGGGACCTGTAATTGTTACTGTGGGATACATGGAAAGTAAAGAAATCAAGTGTTGGGAAATATTTCTTTTAATCATATCTGTAATAATACTGGACAAATCAACTTTTGAAAAGTGGATTTGTCCAAAGTTGGCAAAATTTTCTTTCAGAAATTGCTGTTTTGAAATTAACGTATTTTCAATTGGGAAAAATTGTATAGGAAACACAGAAGTTTTTTGCAGAATGTTTAATGGGCGAATAAGTCTTCTCAATATATAAAAGGAATAATAGATTGTTTTTCCGTTCTGACTGCATAAAAAGTTTGCAATCAATTCAATCCGCGTAAAAAAATTCTGCCAGAACACCTATTTCAAATCTTCCCGAGTTCCAGAGGCCGGATTTTCAGCTCCAGTTTCCCTAGAAGAGGGCTTGAACCGCACGATTGACTTCGAGTTTGTCCGCAAGGTAGAAGGGCATACTTTCAGCTGCGAGTAAAATAATTAGTAGAAAAACTGATAAATTAATTAATATTTTAATAAGTGCAAAGAGGATAGGAAGATGGTAATTCCTAATTATGAATTAGGATGCAGAATTATATTTTTGTAGTACTACTCAGTATAAAATTTTGCTTTTTCAGATTGAGTTAATTCCGAGATTTTCTTTCCATGGGACTTTGCATACGCTAAAAGCCCCCTGTAATCCATTGTACCTTTTATTTCGTTAAAAGGTATTGGCTTTGGAGTTTTTAAAAGGCTTTCCTTATATTTTGTCATCTGTCCATTCATAAGTGTAAACCTCCGTTATTTTCCTTGCATTTTTCTCCTGTTTTGGAATCTTTGAGGCATGGTGTAGATTCATCAATGTAAACATTTATCATTTTCCAAACCTCCTACAATTCAAATATAACACAGAAAATCAAAATCAACAAGAAGAAGGAATGCTAATTAAAAAAAGATAAATCGGGTCAAAAACGAAACAATAGTTATGGACAGGTTCGATTCACTTGGCGTAATTAAGAATGACCAAATTCTCCCCCTCTATTCATCGGTGATCTGGTACAGTCGCCGAGTTATTTATCAAACTTATAGACGGTAACCTCGGAACTTCAGAAAACAAACTTGTTCTGCCGCATTTTATGGCAATGTTTTTGTAAAGCATTAAAGACAATAACTACTGTCCAAGGTAATTTTATAAAACTCTGGTTGTAAATAATTGACAGTCGGAGTTTGACGTGACTCATATCTGTAATAATACTGGACAAATCAACTTTTGAACCAGTTTATTTTTTGTTCAATCGTTTTGTTCTGAAATACTGGGCAATCAGTTTGAAATCACTTTTGAACTGTGTTATTTTATCCATGCATATATTGGCTCGTGTTGTAAAATCTGCACACCAATGAAAATTCAGTTTACACGAGCCAATATCCCGGTTTATTACAATGCAAGTTTATAGATTTCTGCAATATCTTGATTTGTCAGATGTACAAAACCACCAGTTGAGCTTCCTTCTGGCAATCCGAAGTTTTTGACCAACTGTGGTATATCTTCTTCTTTTCCGCCAAGTTCAGAAATTTTCGATGGCATGCCAATTGAGTTTAGAAAGTTTCTGAATGCCATAATTCCTTCTTTTGCAGTTTTTTCAGGATTCGAAAAATCCATTTTGCAACCCCAAACTCTTGTTGCCCATTGTGCAAATCTCATAACATCATGTTTCATGACAAAACTCATCCATGCAGGCATAATGACAGCAAGCCCAGCTCCATGCGCACAATCATACATCCCGCTAAGTTCATGCTCAATTCCGTGGCTATTCCAATCCTGTTCGCGTCCAACTCCAACAATATTATTATGAGCAACCATTCCAGCCCACATAATGTTAGCACGCGCCTGATAATCATCAGGATTGGAGATGACTTTTGGAGTTTCATTAATCATTGCAAGTAAAACTGCTTCGCAAAGTCTGTCAGTTGTTTCAACATCTTTCGTATTTGTAAAATATCGTTCACAGACATGCGCCATAATATCTGTAGCTCCGCAGGCAGTCTGATAAGGAGGCAGAGTTTGTGTTAATGCAGGATTTAAAATCGAAAAGCGTGGACGAATGCAATCACTTCCAGCACCTCGTTTTATCATTCCTTCTTTTTTGGTGATAACAGAATCTCCTGAACCTTCAGAACCAGCAGCTGCAATAGTCAAAACAGTTCCCACTGGAAGTGCTTTTTTGGCAGTTGCTTTTCCACTGTAAAAATCCCAGAAATCTCCATCATAACAGCAACCCATTGCAATGGCTTTTGCACTATCAATGACAGAACCTCCTCCGACAGCCAGAATAAAATCAAATCCCTGTTTTTTGAAAATTTCAATACCTTCGTAAACAAGAGTGTCTAAAGGATTCGGATGGACACCGCCCAATTCAATAAACTCAATATTCTCATTTTTTAATGAAAGTTCGACAGTATCAAGCAAACCTGATTTTTTTGCTGACTGACCGCCAAAATGAAGCAAAACTTTTGAACCGCAAAATTCTTTTACAAGTTTTCCAGCCTGATTTTCAGTATTTTTTCCAAAAACAAATTTTGTAGGACTGAAAAAAGAAAAATTATCCATATTTTTATACCTCCAATAGAAATAGTAACGAAATACAAAGAGTTTCGAACAGTAGTTTATTATAACTTATTTGGTTTATAAAGATTAGAAATTTTAACATTTTTTTGATTTTTTTTATGATTAATCGATTTTTTGCGATTTATGGGAAGTAAAAAAGAAAAATCTCCACCTTGATATCAATTTGACCTAACAGATTTTTTTTAAAATCACATATATAAAATCTTGAATTGAAAAAAAACATATTAAAACAGATGGGAAAACATATTGATATTTATCTATATTTATGATATTCTGCATATAGATATTAATCTATATAAATAATTGGAAGGTGTGGGGGAATGACAAGAAAAGAAATTTCGATAATTTGCAAAGCGATGTCAGATACAAACAGACTTAAGATTATTGAAATGCTTACCCAAGGGGAAAAGTGTGCCTGCAATCTTCTTGAAGAATTACAGGTGACACAACCAACATTATCTCATCATATGAAAGTACTTTCTGATTGTGGTTTGGTAAGTTCCTATAAAGACGGAAAATGGCAACATTATTCTATTAATTGTAAAAAGTTCAAAGAATATAAGGATTATATTGCTTCTATTACATGTACATGTTGCGGTACTAATTCAAAAGAAAATGATGTGAATAATTGTTGCGAAATAAAAAAATAACGGTTTAAAATTGAAAACTCAAAATTAAATCTGACAATATTAATGTAAATAAGGATGTCAAAAATGAACATTAAAGTATTAGGCGGCGGTTGTTGTAAATGTGAAACTCTTCTTGCAAATACTAAAGAAGCAGTGGCAAATATAGGTGTAGATGCAACAATTGAATATATTACTGATTTTTCGGTAATTGCTGGATATGGAATTATGAGTACACCAGCACTTATAGTTGACGAAAAAATTGTTTCAATGGGTAAAATTTTAAAAAGCAGTGAAATTGAACAATTTCTGAAATAAGTGAACGTATAAATCAAATGGCTGAAATTGCGCCATTTGATTTAACTTAGAGTTTCTTTCGAAACTCTCTTTTTGAACTGTTCGCGATAACGCGAACGATATTGCAATCCTCGAAAGTTGAAACTTTCTGCGGTATGCAATTTTATAGAATATCATTTTTTGAACATTTGTCTGAAAAATATATAGAATTATTCTGAAAAACAAGTTTTATAAAAGGGTAAGCGATTTTTTTGGAAACTTGATATTAAACTTAATAATTGATATTCGTCTATATATTGTATATGGAGATATAAGTATGTGGAATTTTATACAGGAACAGATACTCGGTATGAAATGGCTGAATAATCTTATCGGTAATTTATTAACTGTTATTGGTTTTGACATCACAGAAAAAATTGGCGGTACGATTCAGTTTTTTGTTTTCGATGTAATCAAGATTGTAGTGTTATTATGCACTTTGATATTTGTCATAAGTTACGTTCAAAGCTATTTTCCACCGGAAAGAACAAAAAAAATACTTGGAAGATTTCACGGACTCACCGCAAATCTCATAGCGGCATTACTTGGAACAGTGACACCGTTTTGCTCCTGCTCATCCATTCCGCTATTTATAGGATTTACAAGTGCAGGACTTCCGCTTGGAGTTACTTTTTCATTTTTAATATCATCCCCAATGGTAGATTTAGGTTCACTGGTTCTTTTGATGAGTATTTTTGGAACAAAAGTCGCATTTTGTTATGTTGTTCTTGGACTTTTGATAGCAGTTGCAGGAGGAACATTAATTGAAAAACTTCATCTTGAAAACCAGGTGGAAGAATTCATAAGAAATGCAAAACATATTGATTTGCCCATACAGGAACTTACGCAAAAAGAGCGCTTTAAATATTCAGCAAGGCAGGTAGCAGATACTTTCAAAAAAGTTTTTCCGTATATCCTCATTGGAGTCAGTATCGGTGCTTTCATTCATAACTGGATTCCGCAGGATTTAATTGTAAAAATCCTTGGAAATGGAAATCCGTTTGGTGTCATTATTGCAACAATTGCAGGAGTGCCTATGTATGCTGATATCTTTGGTTGCATTCCAATAGCAGAAGCACTTTTGACAAAAGGGGCAAAGCTTGGAGTTGTGCTTTCGTTTATGATGGGTGTTACGACACTCAGTTTGCCTTCCATGATTATGCTTAAAAAAGCCATAAAATCAAAACTGCTTGGTATTTTTATTGCGATTTGTACCATTGGAATCATTATTGTCGGATATTTTTTCAATGCAATACAGAATTTGATTATTTAGGTGAATAAATGAATAATAAAACATTTGGTGGTTTTTCTGGAAATCAGGTAAAAATTTTTGCAATTATTGCAATGACAATGGATCATTTGGCATGGATACAATAGTATAAATGCTTCCAGTACAATGAACTGGAAAGTAATAAGGCTCTATTAGTAATGAAAAAAAAATGTACATACATAATAATTTATGGTATAATTACTGTGTATTTTTTATGGAAATGCATTGTTTATATTATAGTTGCTAACCTTCTTCTGTTTTTTTTATTTATATTTTCAATTGCATTTATGTTTATTGATTAATAATTACAAAAGTTTTCGGAGTATTTATGAAAAAAGTTGTTCCGATCTTATTTATCGTTCTTTATGCTTTGTTTTGTTTTTCTTGTCAAATTGGTTTAGGTGAAGAGGTTGATTTGGAAGCCCCTATTCTAAATCTAAAAACAATGATTAGTGGTGAAACTGAAATTGATAGTTCCCATTTTGGCGGTGGTCTTTATTGTAGAAAAAATGTAATTTTCAAAGGTGTCGCTACAGACAATAAAGCCGTTGAAAAAGTATACGCAGAAATTAAGTGGAGTGATCAAGAAGATTTTTCATATTATGCAGACGCAATTTTAGAAGGTGATAATTTTACATTTAATTTTAATTTGGAAAAACAAGGTGTTGCTTATATTAAATTTGTTGTAACAGATAAAAGCAAAAACTTTGGAATAAAATCATCAAAAGTTGTTACATTGTTAGTAGATGAAGATGCACCTGTTGCTTCAGCTTGGTACATAGACAGAAATCTAAATGGAATTAGATATTCTTTAAAAACTTTAGAAGAATTAAAAAAAATAGATTTAACTCTTCCTGAAAATAAAGATGCAGCTCAGAATGTTTCTTTTTCAATCCATTCTGCTTTCAAAGACGTAATGGGAATAAAGCCAGGATCAATTTCAATTCAAATTAAAGATGAAAATCAACAGTTGATTTGTGAAGTTCCCAATTCAGTTTCTAATGATTATTCGCCAAAATTTGAAATAACAGAAGAAATGCTTGTCGCAGCAGATAGTTCGTTAAAATCAGGAATCCATTATCTTCAAGTTTGGTATAATGCAGAAGATGTAGTAACAATTCCAGAATCAAATAAAGCACAAGATGTTCAAGTTGAAGGTGGATGGTTTATTTGGTGGCCAGAAAGTGATAATCCAAAAGTAACACAAAAACCAGTTGTAGATGAAGTTTCAAAATCAATTTTACTTAATGTAAGTGAAGCTGTAACTGTAACAGTCTTTGATGATGATGCAATCAAAGAAGCATATTGTGCATTGTTAACAGAATCTGAATACGCTTTAATAAAAGATAGTTATAAAACAGACCCTGCAAAATTGATAGAAGTTGTTCCAGATGCAGAAAAATCTGCTCGTACAGTAAAAAGTGAACCTTCTACAACAAAAAGAGATGAAGTTTTTACTTTCGTTGCTCCAAAATCACCACAAGTAATGTATCTTGCATATTATGTAAAAGATTCTGGAGGAAAAATTACAACAGCGGATCATGTAGTAAACGTAACAGACGCTACTTCTCCTATTTTGTATATAGCATCTCCAAGCAATAACGAAATTCCATCTGTAGAAATGAAAAATGACAACAAAAATGCATTTGTAACCGTAACAGGTCAAACTATAGATACTTCTGGTTGTACATATTTGGAATTTGTTTGGGTTCCAGATGTTGTAGAAACAGATAATGTTAAAAAAAGCACATTGGCAAAAAACTTTTTAAACTCTCTTAATACAGATGGTGCGCATAATACTTATGCTCCAAAAGAAAATGATAATGTAAAAGTTTCTGAAGTGAGTAATTTAAAAGTTTGGTCTGTAAAATTAGGAAAAGAAGAAAATACTGAAAATGGATATAAAAAACAAGATTTTAAATTTACAATGGATTTGCTAAATGATTTTATTTGCAACGGTAATAATGAGAAAAACAATAACAAATTCTTTGTTGTAAAAGTAACTAGAAAAGATGGAAAATCTTCGTTGCAAGAATATAAACTTTCTGCAGATACAACAAAGCCAATTATTAAATCAATTTCGCCAGAAAACACAACACAAATTATTGGAAGTACTCAAGACTTTAAATTACAATTCTATGCAGAAAAATCAAATGGTTTAGCAATTGACACTTCAAAATATACAATAACAGGAAAATTAGATGGAGCAGAAATTCCAAAAGACTTCCTTCCTACAGGTGAAATGAAAGATAACTGTTTTACTACTACTATTTCAGCTGATACATTAAAAGGTTATGAAACAAGTAGTAAAAGACCTATTTATACTTTTACAGCAGAAGACATTTTTGGAAATATAAATTCTACATCATACACTTTAATTGTTAGTAGTTTACCTGCATTTAAATCAGTAACATCTTCTTCTCCTGACTCATGTAAAAAAGGAGATAAAATTACATTTAATGCAAATTTCTCTGATACAATAAATAATAATGGTTCATTTGAAACAAATCCTCCAAAATTAATTCTTCAAGGTTTTTCTGATAATAAAGATCGTGAAGCAAAATATGTTTCTGGTGTAGGTTCTCCAACACTTGTGTTTGAATATACAACACAAGAAGGGGATTCTAGTGAAGGAATTATAATTAAGAAAACAGATGGTAAAGGTTATATAGATACAAACGGAAATACAGCATTAGAAGATGGTGTAGATGTTCATATATATAAAGATATAACTCCAGAGGTTTTAGTAGGAAAAACTATAAAAGTAGATGCAGTTTCTCCTAAAGTAGAAAATTATGCAATTGAAACTTCTGTATCTGCAAATGAAAAAGATAGAAAATATTATCTAAACCAAGGAAAAACAATTACCGCTACATTAACTCTTTCAGAAAACGTATTTGTACAGGGAACTCCAAAGTTTAAGTTTACTAACGACAAAATTGAATTAGATTTTGTTGGTTCAAGTTCAAATTCAATTACATTTAGCGGAGTTGTACCAGCAGGCTTTAATGGAGCTTTAGAATACAACCCAAGTGAATGTATTACAAATTCTGACAAAATTACAGATACTTCTGGAAATGTTTTGTTATCTAGTGCAACAACTAGTAATCAACAAACTGATATTATAATTGATACAACAGCTCCAAATGCTCCAGCTGTAAAATCTAAAGATAATACAGAACTTACAGATAGTAATTATAAGGAATCTGTGACATTTAAAATTTTTCCTGATGATAATGATAATGATGTTGTTAAGTATGAATACTCTTTAGATGCTGGAACATCTTGGAAGGTTGCAAAAAATGATGGAACAGATAAAGTTTCTCAATCTTATGCAGAATTAACCGCAAGAGTAACAGACAAAGCTGGTAATGTATCTGCATATCCTATACCACCAATAAAATTGAATATAGAAAGTTCTTTCCCAGCTTTTAGCGTAGACTGTCTTACTCCAAATGGCAACTACAAAAAAGGTGACGAAATTAAATTTAGAATTTATTTTGAAAAAGAAGTTAACTTGTCAGATAAGGGTGATGCAAAGATTACTGTTGGAAATAACAAATATGCTACTGTAAAAACTGAACATGCTGATAATTTAAAACAAATTGATTTTTCTTACACAGTAAAAGACGGTGATGATTTTTATATTTCTGTAAATGAAACAAGTGTTTCTCTTGGTGGAGCAGTTGAAGATTTATTTGGCTTTATGCAAGGTGATTTTAAACCAACATCTGTTCCTTCTTCTATAAAAATTCATTGTGATGCTGTTGCACCAACTGTTACTTATGCAATACCAAATGATGGAACAACTGAAAGTCAAAATTTTACAGCAAATACAAAAAATATTTACAAAACAGGAAACGAAATCCGTATTACATTTAGTGAGCCAGTGCAAAAAGGTAGTGGTAATCTTATTCTTCGCCAAACAGCAGGGTGGGCTATTCCACCAGTGTTAACTGCAGAGGAATTTAATACAATTTGTTCCGAACTAAAAGAATACAAAGATAAAAACATTCTTGCTCGCCAAGATGAAAATGGCAAATTGGCAGAAGATATGGAAGATCTTGGGTTGGGAATTGAAACAAGAAATAATGGCTATCATGGAACAGGGCAATACATAGGTCCATATAAAAAATCTATGCAAGGAATAAAACTTGAAAATGGAAACTATGTTCCAGATATTGATACAAAATTTGTTTTAGATTTTGATATTGGAATTTGGGAAACAACAGAAACTCACCCAATTGAAAAAACTTTTGATGAAAATCATGCATATAAAGCCCCAACTTCTACTACATCAGCTGGTGAAATTCGTACAGTATTAGAAAAAGCAGGATTACACCAAAGAGTTTTGGATGTAACATCTGCTAACGTAAAAGTAAATGGGAAAGTAGTAACTATTACTTTCCCAAAAGGTCTAATTGACAAAACAGATGCTTTGCCAGATGGTAGAGAATGGGAACTTGTTTTTGAAAAAGGAACATTCTTAGATATAACTGGTAACGAATTTGGAACTGAAAAAGAAAATAAAATATTAATAAATGAAAAGGGATCTTTTTATTCAGACAAAGTTGCAACTCCAGTTATTCGTGTGGACCGCTACAGTTATGGTTTGGGAATTATACAGGTAGATAAAGATGGAAATCCGACAGACCCAATTGCAAACGATGGTGTAAAACCAACAGGTTATGTTCGTGTTCGTATTGATTGTGAAACAAAGGGCGCAACTGTGGTTTATAGTGAAACAAAGCAATCAAAAAACAATGAAAATACTCCAAGTAATCCAACCTATGAAAATGAAGGATCGACAGAATCGTGGAAACCTAATGATGTTGCGAAATCATATTGCACAACAACAAACATAACTTCACATGACGAGCCTAAAACTACTTATGAAAACATTTTTGCAGTTGGTTCTGGTAATTATAAAGCATCGTATAAAGGAATTATTGCAGCAAAAGCAAAACGTGATTCTTTTATTGATTCCCTTGTTGGTGTAGAAGGAGTATTTCAGACTGTTGTCTTTATGAATGCGCCTACTTATAACGACGGTAATAACAAATGTGCAGACGCAGGAATAAATAACACTGATGTTTCTATCCGTGGAACAACAGGCTTTGCAGGTGAACCATATATTTCTCCATTCCCATTAAGAGACACTAGAATTGGTTCTCCTTATCTAAGAATAATATTTAGAGAAAGCACCCAACAAGGAAAGACTGATTCAAAAGATTATTATTGGATAAGTTATGAAGTTTTGGTAGAGTCTTCTTTTAGTAATTATAGTTGGCATAAAAAGGGGTTTTATGATTGGGCATGTAACTGGGGCTTAATGAAACCTGGTGAATTTACCCGTGTAGTAGAAATGACAAACTGGGGTTAAGGAGAAAAATTATGAAAAAACAAAACAAATCATTCAAATTATTTAGTGTATTAGTAGCGGCATTTTTGATTTTTTCTTCTTGTCAAATTGGGCTTGGTACAGCAATTGACCTTGAAGCTCCTATTGTAGAATTAACATCTCATAAAGATAATGATTATGTAGGCCAAACCTTTAATCTTGCTGGAACTGTATATGATAATGAAAAGGTGAAATCTGTTACAATAGATTTTGACGAAGCAGATATTCATTATAGACTTGAAAATGGAGTATGGAAAAAGAAAACTTCTTATGTAGATTGGGTAGTGCTTTCAGATGAGTATAGTTCTTATTCATTAAATGATAAAACTGTTTATTGGAGTGTTTGGGTTTCTACTTCTGATTCAAAAGTAGGAATGGGTTCTACTTATAACTTTACAATTATTGCAGAAGATGAAATTGGCAACACAGGTAAAACTTCAAAAATCGAAGGTTCTCTTGTAGTAGATGAAAACATTCCAGAAGTTTCCATTAATTCACCAGAGTTATTCACTACTTATACAAAATTAGAATCTGATTATGCAAAGTTGGTTTTAAAAGATGGAAATGTCATTTCTAAATTGCTCAATGGAACTCTTGTTTTTGACGGTAGACAAGATGCAGCTGCTTCTTTTAAAGAACTTAGAATTGAATTTGATGATGGTATTACAGATTCAAAAATAGTAGATTCAAGTAATTATGATATTCCAATTAGTACTGTAACTACAGAAGAAATTTCAAATGCATATCCTTTTGAACGTTCAGCTGTATATTATTCAAAAACATTAAAAACTGGGCAAGATAATATTTCTGATTTAAGAACATGGAATATTCAAATTAAGCCAGAAGATTGGATTTCTTCTCAAATTAATCCGGAACTTGCCAAAGGAAAACACAAAATTCGTGTTGTTGCCACAAGCATTAGTAATTCAGACACTTGGCAAAGAAAAATTCTAGGATTCTTTACATGGTATCCAGAAGCAGATATCCCTTGGATTACATTATATTCTGGAACAGAATCTTTAGAGGCTGTTACAACAGATCAGACATATCCTTCTACAAAAATATTTGGTCTTGTACAAGATGATGATGGAATAAAAAGTTTAACTTATTCTTTAGCAAAACAAAATTCAGACAAATCATTTACTAACATAAAAACAAACGAAACATTGGCACTTGCAGAAGAAAATACAAAAAATTCACAATGGTATATTGAATCTCCTGCCGAAAGTGCTGTTTACAAATTATCTGTAACAGTTACAGATATGTATGATAATACAGCTTCATTAGAAAGATATTTTAATGTATTAGATGTTCAACCTCCAAAAATTTCATTAGTAACACCAGCAGAAGGAAGTAATGTGTTCTCTTATGCAGGTACTTCAATTCCTTTGAGTGGTACAGTTTCTGATGATGGAAAAATTAACAAATTAAAAGTTGCATATTTGTATCCAGAAAAAAGCTTGGAAAATAAAATTAAATTTATTAATCATGCAGAACCAGATTGGAACAAATCTTCAGATTCGGAAGGAAATCTTATTTTTGACATTCCTTTACCAGAACCTTCTTTTAATAATGAAACAAAGATTTTTACATATAACTTTAGTAAAAATTTTGATTTATTTGATGATCTAAAAATTAGTCCAGAAAAACCATTAAAAACACAAGATTTTGTAATTTTGGCAGTAGATGACGCAGGTGGTGCCACAGTATATCCATTTGCAATTAGTGGAGACTCTGAATCTCCAACAATTAGTTTTACAAAATTTGAGCGATATAATGTAAATAATGAACTTTCAAGCACTTATGAGCTTCCTAGTGGTGATCTTACATTGGGTGTAATAAAATCTGGTGATTACGCAAAAATTTATGGAAAATGGAATGACAATTCAACAAGTCATTGGAATATATTTGATAAGATTAATGACATTTCTTTTGCTTGGGGTGAAAATTCTAAGTTTAGTGATTTTACTATGAATTCTGATGGAACTTGGTCTGTAAAAGTTCAAAATATGCCATCAGTTTCTACCACTTTAGTTGCAACTTTAAAAGATTATGCCGGAAACGAAACTTCAACAGAACAGTCTATTGCAGTAGACAAAGCAGAAATTGGAATTGAACGTATTGGTGCAGAAACTGAAGATGGATCGTACAAAGCTGGTTCAATTATTAAATTTACATTGGAATTTACAAAAGCTGCAATATTTGAAGGAATTGGAAAACCATATTTAACTTTGAAAAATGGGAAAAGTGCCGAGTGTAAAGATACTTTTGACACTGGAGCAGATGGTAAAAAAGTTGGTAAAACAAAAATAACTTTTGAATACACTATAAATGCTGAAGATCAAAATGATAAAATGGATGAAGACTTTATTACAGGTATTAATTCAAATGGTTGTGTTTGGAAAGATGCTAATACTGATGCTGAGTTCTTAAATGGTTCTGAAGGTAGTATTTTAACAAAACTAAAAGAGGATGGAAAAGTTCTTGCAAACAGAAATATATCTATAGATACCCAATCTCCAAAAATTAGTGATATTACATGTTTATCTAAAAATGGTTCTTATTATAATACAGGTAAAGAGTTAACTTTTAAAATTGAATTTGATGAAGCTGTAAATATTACTAATGAAAATGAAATTAAATTAAATATTACAGGATTAACACATCAATCTACTTCAAAAGTTGGTTCAAATATATTATTGTCAAAATATAAAGTAAATGATAGTGCAAATTCTAGCAATATTGCTGTAAGTAGTGTTACTGCAACATTATCAAATATAAAAGATGTTGCTGGAAATGATGGAGATTCTCAAATTAATAGTTATTCTAAAATATTTGACATCACATTAGATACAACGGCTCCTTCTGTTCCTTCTATTTCAGGTATTATAAATAACTCTGTAATTACAGAAAATAATGCAAATGTTGAATTCAGGTTGGATAATACCGAAACAGGTGCAAAAGTAAAATATTCAATAGATGGTGGTTCTCAATGGTCAGATTATAAAGATGCTATTACATTAACTAATAATGGAACATATTACATAACGGCATACCAAATTGACGCAGCTGGAAATGAATCTGAAAAATCTGAAACTTATACAGTTACAATTGACAGAGGTGCATTGTTAAAAAGGATTAGTGCCACAACTCCTAATGGTACATATAAATATGGTGATACTATAAATGGTTATTTGGAATTTAGAAAAACTGTAACATTACCTGCTGGTGCAAAAGTTAAATTGAATGTTGGAAAAACTGTTGATATCACAAATCCGGATACAGAAGCTCAAACTTTCAATTTTAAGTATGAAGTAAAAGACGGTGATTTAGTTGATGACCTTAATGTAACGGGACTTTCATTTACCTCTGTTACTTTAGATGGTATTAGTGTACCTGTAAAATTACCTGAATCAAATTTAGCAACAAATAAAGATATAAAAATTCTTACAGGAAACCCAAAAGCTACAAAGGTTACAATAACAGGCCAAGATGAAAATGCTGAATTAACTGTAACTTTTGACAGAGACGTTTCTAAAGGTTCTGGTACAATTACTCTTACACAAGATTCAACTAAATTTTATGTTCCAACTGTATTAACAGTAGCAGAATATAATGACCTAAAAGCTACATTAGGAAATGCAATTGATAATTACTACAAAAAAGGTGTAAATGGTGCAAAATTAGATTCTAACGATACATTAACACCAGATACTTCTACAAAATATATTTTGGATTTTACTTATGATAATACTGATACAATTTTATGCAGTTTGTTTACTGATAAAAAACTTCATGTTGTAGAAATTCCAATTTATTCTAGTGCAGTTTCTGTAAGTGGAGATACTTTAACAGCAAAATTAACTGGTGAATTTAAATTACCTGTAAAAGGTGCAGAATATTCTGTGAAAATTTCTGAAAGTGCTGTACAAGATTCTGTAAGCAACAAAAATGCTGAATGTACTATTCCTAATCCTAATACTCCTAATCCTATAACTGCTCCAGGTGTTGAAAAACCTGAAATTCGTATAGAAAAGAAAGGATACACAATAGAAAATGCGGGAAATTTATTAACATCTAATGTGGTTATGCCAGCTCAAGTAGGTATGAAAATTTCATGTCAAACTCCAGGAGCAACAATTAAGTATGGTAAAAACGAAAGAACAAGTACTCATGTTGTAATAAATGATTGTAGCTCTCATTATACAAAAACTACCGATGTAACTGTACCTACTGCAAATCAGACTTATTCTAGTGAAATAAAACTTGGAACTGAGGTTAATTCTTTTGCTACAGCAAAGGGAATGAAATTTGCAATTTCTGCCCAAGCTTCAAAAGGTACTTCTGAACCAGAAGTTGCTTACGAGTATGCCGCAAGAACTGTATTAAAGTTTGATATTGGAAATAGATACAGAAATGCTGATGGTCAAGGTGGTAATGATCAAGATAACCATGGAAATTTTTATTCTACAAAGATAGGTGCTTATGTTTCACAATTAACTATTTGGATAATGGGTGGAGATAGTGATAGTGGTGGAAATACTATAGATCCATTCCCACTTTCTTGGGGAGACCCTTCTAACTTTAAAATGATGAAATTAGATGGTTCAAAAAACAAAACAACTGTAAAAGGTGAATGGTATTGGGTTACATGGGACATAAGTGCTCCAACTTACCACGGTTTTGTTGCAGGTGATGTACCAAAAGATGCAGCTACAAATGGTCCTTCTATTTGGTATGCAGGTGAATGTTTTAATACACCGTTAAAATCTTATTATATTCTTTACCCAGGTGAAACTTTGTATATGACAATGCACGATGAAGATGGCAAGGACAAGGATAATACTTATTATTATGGAAAAGGTATTAAGAATCCTGAAGATACGTCTAAATATATTAAGTATAATGAAGGTACAGATACAGATAATGCTAAAGGTGGTAGAGCTTCATACTTCTTCCGTTCGAAAAATATTGGTACTCGCTAAAGCCCCGCGTTAGGGCGTGGAAGCCCGTAGTTACAAAAATGGCTGTTTAAACTTTGTTTAGGCGGCCATTTTTGTAATGACCGTTAGGGAAGGCTGGAAGGCCCGACCCCGATTGTGAATTGAGTTTACGAAAGTAACAATCGGGGGAACGCCAAAAATCCAAAATTATGAAATAGTACAACAAAACTTCATTATTGTTCAATTATTTTTCAACACTATGGTTTAGAATGAAATAATTAGAGAAATTGTCAATTGTTGTGGATTGAAGTTTGAATCGGCATAAGTTTTAAGCAG
>SAMEA104315430__coassemble_316_pt1 | contig 22587 bp, 15 predicted proteins | sample SAMEA104315430__metabat2_low_PE_026 | metagenome-assembled genome bin SAMEA104315430 (sample SAMEA104315430) | gut metagenome | biome: Monkey gut; feature: monkey-associated habitat; material: faeces | place: China | collected 2013 | reverse complement strand
GCGGGGGTGGTGGAATTGGTAGACACGCAAGCTTGAGGTGCTTGTGGCGTAAGTCGTGGCCGTTCAAGTCGGCTCCTCCGCATTTAAGGCTGAGTTCAAACTCAGTCTTTTTTTTTGTCAATTTTGAATTTCCTATAAGTACAGTAAATTAATTTCAGACAAATCATTTCCAATTCTAATCTCCCTGAAAACTCCTGCAAAAGTCATTGTATAAAACTAAAAATAAGAGTAAAATAGAAAAAATATTTAGGATTGTCAGATTGACAGTCTGGAGGTTACAAATGGAAGAAATACTTGATTTATTACGTCAAAATGCTCGTTTGTCTGTAGAAGATATTGCTGCTATGACAAAAAAATCTGTCGGCGAAGTACAGGCAATCATCAAAAAACTTGAAAATGACGGAGTGATTTTAAAGTATGCGGCCATTGTAAATCCAGAAAAAGATAAAGCCGCCCGGGATAAAGTAGTCGCGGAAATTCAAATACAAGTTCAACCACAGCGTGAACACGGTTTCGACGCTATTGCAGATAGAATTTACCGCTTTCCTCAGGTAAAATCGCTTTATTTGATGAGTGGTGGTTATGATTTAAAAGTTTTGATAGAAGGTGACAATCTGAAAGAGGTTGCTCTTTTTGTGAGCGAAAAACTTTCAACTCTAGAAGGTGTGCGATCCACTAAAACAAATTTTGTCTTAAAAACATACAAAGAAAATGACATTGTTTATGTGGAAGACGAGCGCGATTCTAGAGAAGGGGTTCACGCTTAATTATTTTAGGAATAAACAATGAATAATAGAACAGATAAATTCAGTAAAAAAATGATGGAAATATCTCCATCAGGAATTCGTAAATTTTTTGAGCTTTGTATTGGTCATGACGATATTATTTCGCTTGGAGTTGGAGAACCTGATTTTGCAACTCCATGGGTGATTCGCGAAGAAGCTTTTTATCATCTGGAAAAAGGCCATACATCATACACTTCAAACTGGGGTTTGATTGAACTTCGGCAGGAAATTGCAAAATATCTGGAAAGATATGAACTTTTTTATAATCCTGATACCGAAATTCTGCCGACAATTGGTGCTTCTGAAGGATTAGATCTTGTGTTGCGTTCGATTTTGAATCCTGGTGATGAAATTATCGTGTGTGAACCTTGTTACGTTAGTTATCAGCCGCTTTCTGATTTATGCGGAGCAAAAGTTATTCATCTGGATACAAGTAAAAACGGATTTTATCCTACAGCTGAGCAGATTGAACAGGTTTGTACCGAAAAAACAAAAGCAATTATGTTTTGTTCGCCAAGTAACCCAACTGGTCGAATTATTCCAGCTGATGAGCTTGAAAAAATTGCAGAAGTTGTAAAAAGACATCAGATTTGGTGCTTGAGTGATGAAATCTATTGTGAACTTTTGTATGACGGACATAAACATGTTTCTATCGGAAAATATCCTGGAATGAAAGATTACGCCATTATTTTCAATGGATTTTCAAAATCATTTGCCATGACAGGCTGGCGCATCGGTTACATTGCTGCTCCTCACGATTTACTTGTGCAGTGCTGCAAACTCCACGGTTACAGTTCAATTTGTCCACCTATTTTTAGTCAATATGCGGCTGCAGAGGGATTGCGTTCAGGTTGGACTGAGGTTGAAAAGATGCGATTAAGCTACCAGCAGAGAAGAAATGTAATGTACAAAGCATTTATAGATATGGGACTTTCTTGTAATGAACCAGAAGGAGCGTTTTATATGTTCCCAGATATCACTTCCACAGGCATGACAAGTGAAGAATTTGCAACGGAATTGATTGAAAAACATAATGTTGCAGTTGTTCCAGGCACTTGTTTTGGCGAAGGTGGTGAAGGATTCATCCGCTGCTGTTATGCTACAGATATCAATAAAATAAAGATTGCAATGGAAAGAATTGCGCAACTGGTTAAAGAAAAACAAGCATTGCAGAAAAAATAATTTTTTAAGGGATTGAGGATGATTTTTTCAGTTTTAATAGCAGTTATTGTTGCAGCAGGTCTGGCTGTCATTTTGATGATGAGTAAGGTTGCTGCACAGAAACACAAAAGTAGTAATCTGGTTGAAAAAGTACACAAAAAGGGAAAATCTGCTTTATTAAAAGAAGCTGAAAAAAAACTGTCCAAAGATCCCCATAATATTCCAGTTTTGGAAACTATTGGAGAGATTTATTATCAGGATAAGGATTGGGAGAAAGTCTGGGGTGTTTATAAAACTCTTTATGATATCTCTGCTGCCCACATAGAAATAAATATTGCTAAATGTACACTGCGAATGGGTTTTAGTGCTTTTTATCAAAACAGAATAGATGATGCTATTAATGCACTTATGGTTTCTATAAAAAAAGAACCTGACAATTTTGAATGCAATCTCATTTTAGGAAAAGCACTTTTACAGAAAAACATCATAGACAAGGCTGCTTATTGTCTAAAAAAAGCAAAAAGTCTGATGCCCGAAAATAATGAAGTAAACAATCTTCTTGGAAAATGCCTGTTTAAAATGCAAAAATACAGGGAAAGTCTTCAATTTATAAAACTGGCTTTGGAAGAATCTCCTGATAATAAAGAGCTTCTTTATGACATGGCAGTTGCAATGTCTGAATGTGGATTATCTGATAAAGCACTAAAGATTTTTATTCATCTGCGACCTGATCCTGAATTCGGTCCGCTTTCCTGTCTTGAGGCTGGAAAAATGCATGAACGCGCAAAGGATTTTTCAAATGCCGTCAAAGACTATGAAATTGCTCTTCGTCATCAAAATATAAATGAGCAGCTGGCAATTCAGGTAAAATATCGGCTTGGAAATACTTATCTTGCAATGAATAACATTTCTCAAGGTCTTGTTTATTTAAAACAGGTTCAGATGATGAAATCTGGCTACAAAGATACCGATGCTCTTGTTTCGCGTTATGCTGAATTAAATCAAAACAAAAATCTTCAGACATATATTTTATCAGGAACGAGTGATTTTGTGGCTCTCTGCAGAAAATTAATCGTTATTTTTTTTAAAGGAAATTTTGTAAAAATTGAAGATATTCAAGTTAATTCAGAATATGTTGAAATTGTTTGTGAGGCAGAGAATGTTAAATGGGAAACAAAACAGATGTTTCGTTTTTATAGAACTCAAAATGTAATTGGTGATTTGAATATTCGTGAGTTTCATGGCAAAATTCGTGATTCTAAGTGTGATAATGGAGTTTGTGTTACAGTTGGAAGTTTTTCTGAAAGTTGTCATAGGTTTGTTGAAGGAAGACCAATTACTCTTGTAGAAAAAGATGAACTTACAAAAATGCTCAAACGCATTACAACGATGAGTGTTTGATAGATTCAGTTTTGAGTTTTTGATTTTAAATCTTAACAATCCAAGATATTGAAATTAAAACTAAAACTCGATATTTAACATAAAAAGTATTATTGTATGAAATTCTAAAAAATGTTATACTATTTAAAAATACTTAATATATTTAATTATAATAAAATATTCATAAGGATTTTATATGCAGATTTCAGGTTCACAGATTGTAATTGAATGTTTAATTGAGCAGGGAGTTGACACTGTTTTTGGTTATCCGGGAGGTGCAATCTTAAACATTTACGATGCACTTTACAAAAACTCAAATAGAATTCGCCATATATTAACTGCGCATGAACAAGGAGCAAGTCATGCAGCCGATGGTTATGCACGTTCAACTGGAAAAGTTGGTGTATGCATGGCGACAAGCGGACCTGGTGCTACAAATCTTGTAACTGGAATTGCAACAGCTTACATGGATTCTATTCCTATGGTTGCAATCACCTGCAATGTTACACAATCACAACTTGGAAAAGACTCTTTTCAGGAAATTGATATTACTGGCGTCACTATGCCAATTACAAAACATAATTTCATTGTGCGTGATGTAAAGGATTTAGCTGACATTATCAGAAAGGCATTTTATATTGCAAAATCTGACAGACCAGGGCCTGTCCTGATAGACATTCCAAAGGACATTACATCTGCCGTCACTGAATATGAAGCTGTTGATCCTTCAAAACTTGATTTTAATGTTCTTTCAAAAAAAATTCCGTTTCCTTCTGAAAAACAGATTGAAAATGCGGCAAAACTTATCGATGAATCACAAAAACCATTTATATATGCAGGTGGTGGTGTGATTACTTCTGAAGCAAGTGAAGAACTTTTTTCATTTGCAACAAAAGCTAAAATTCCAGTTGCAATGTCACTTATGGGAAAAGCAGCTTTTCCAAATAAACACGAACTTTCACTTGGAATGATTGGTATGCATGGAACTTATGCAGCGAATACAGCCTGCGATAATTGTGATTTGCTTCTTGCAATTGGCTGCCGTTTCAGTGACCGAGTTATTGGTGAAGCTGCAAAATTTGCAAAAAACGCTAAAATTCTTCAAATCGATATTGACCCTACAGAAGTAAATAAAATGATTAATGTTGATGACGCTTTACTCGGTGACGTCAAAGCAATTCTTGCAAAACTGACTGAAAAAATTCAGGAAAAAGAAAAATCACAGTGGAACAGTCAGATTGAAGAATGGAAAAAAATTGTTCCTCCTTCATATAATAAAAAGCAGGATTTGTCACCAAAATTTATTTTTGAATATGTGAATTCGCAGGTGAAAGATGACACAATCATCACAACTGAAGTTGGACAGCATCAGATGTGGACGGCTCAGTTCTACGATTTTACAAAACCAAGAACATTTTTGACTTCTGGAGGACTTGGAACAATGGGGTTTGGAACGGGTGCTGCAATTGGTGCCAAGTTTGCAAATCCTGACAAAACAGTCGTTCATTTTGCTGGTGACGGTTCTTTCCGCATGAATTGCAACGAACTTGCTACAATCGAACATTATGAACTTCCAATCATCATCGTGATTTTGGATAATCATGCACTTGGAAATGTCCGCATGTGGCAGACTTTGTTCTACGAAAAAAGATATTCAAATACAACACTTGATTTTGGGCCGGAATGGACAACTCTTGCATCTGCTTATGGAATTCAAGGATATCATGTAAAAAATGAAAAAGAATTCAAAGATGCTTTTGATAATGCCTTAAAATCGGGAAAACCGGCTGTAATTGATGCAGAAATTTTCCTTGATGAAATGGTATACCCTATGATTCCGCCTGGAAAATCAATTGAGTATTTATTAATGGAATAAAAAAACGTATATTTTTGTTATCAAGTTTTTGAATAATAAAGTAATAACTCGTACTTATAGCTCGTACATTAAATTGAAACATCAACGCAAATTTTATTTGCACGAACTGTGGGATTGCCCATATCTGCAATCAGAGGTATTTAAAAGATTGCTTTTTTTTGTGAAAATGATAGAATACAAATTGAGAGTTAAATAAGTTTTACGGATGTATTAATGAAAAATGTTGCTTTGATAACCGGTGCTTCAAGCGGTATTGGTTTTGATGTTGCTCTGCGTTTACTTGAAAAAGGATACACAGTGTATGCAGCGGCCAGAAGAACTGAATTAATGGAAGAAATCGTTCAGAAAGGCGGAAATTCCATTTATCTTGATTTGAATAATGACAGTTCAATTACTGCATGTGTCAATGAAATACTTAAAAAAGAAGGAAAAATCGATTTACTCATAAATAATGCCGGTTATGGACTTGGCGGAAGTTTGGAAGACATTCCTTTGGAAAAAGCAAAACAACAGTTTGAAGTAAATGTGTTTGGAATGTTCAGGATAATCCAGCTTGTGTTACCTTCGATGAGAAATCAAAAATCAGGAAAAATCATCAATGTTTCGTCAATGGCAGCAAGGTTTTCTACACCCTTTACAGGCTGGTATCATGCTTCAAAATACAGTGTGGAAGCTTTGTCAGACGCACTCCGTCTGGAAGTAAAAGAGTTCGGAATCAAAGTTGTAATCGTGGAACCTGGCTTAATCAAAACAAACTGGGGCATAATCCACAGTGACAATATAAACAAATACTCAAGTTCAAGTGCTTACGCCAGACATTCAAAGGATGTTTCAGATTATTTTAGAAATTCATATACAAAATCAAAATTCATCACAAAACCAGAAACTATCTCAAAACTGATAGTAAAAATCGCTTTCAAAAAAAATCCACGACCGCGTTATTTAAAAGGAAAAAATGCACATATTTATATTTTCATAAAGTCTGTTTTACCTGCCGCTATTTATGATATATTTTTAGAGCTTCGTTTTTTATTAGAACGATTTCACAGATAATGCACGAATTATAAAAGTTGAGCGATGAGGATTGAGCGTTGTCTAATCTCCACGAGATTGCAGGAGAAAACCTGTTATTTACGTGTGTGCAAAATTAAAAATCTGTTTTTGCGAAAATAAACACCGCCCGAAATATAAAAAAATACAAAAATTCGACTTTTGTACCTGGAACAATTTAGAAAAGTATAAAAAACATTCAAAAAAAACTAAATTTGATTTAAAAAGCATTTTGTGATATACTTTTAGCGTTATTTTTGTAACGTGTTTTATAAAAATAATTCTCTGGAGAGTCTCCAAAATGGAGCGCCGAAGGGTTAAGACTATTCAAGTCGATATCTCAGGCAAAGCGGACAGAGTAAAAAAGTGTCTGTTAAACTCTTTGGAGAGCCGGATTTTTGTCTGGCTCTTATTTTTTTAACTTTTTAAGGATAAAAAAATGTTTGATCAAATCCTTACAAAAATTGATGACATTGTATGGGGAATCCCAACAATCGCTCTCATTTTGATTACAGGCATCGTTTTGACAATACGTTTACGCGGTGTCCAGTTTACAAAACTTGGAAGAGGTTTCAAAACTCTTTTTTCAAAACAGGAAGGTGGAAAAGGAGAAGTTTCTCAATTTGCAGCTTTGTGTACAGCTTTGTCAGCTACAATCGGAACTGGAAACATTGTCGGCGTTGCTACAGCTATTGCAGCCGGCGGACCTGGAGCTTTGTTTTGGATGTGGCTTGCAGCCCTTTTGGGAACAGCAACAAAATACACAGAATGTATGCTTGCAGTAAAATATCGTGAACATGCTGCAGACGGACATGTTTTGGGCGGACCTTTCTACACAATCGAAAAAGGAATGAAAGAAAAAACCGGTAAAAATTTCAAATGGCTTGCAGTAATTTTTGCAATTTTTGGAGTTTGTGTAGGTCTTTTTGGTATTGGAACTTTCACTCAGATTTCTGGAATTACAACAGCTGTAAGCAATGCCTTTGATCCTGAAAGCAAAAACATTGCATTTACACTTTTCAATAATGATTACACATGGTCTGTCGTAATCGCAGGTCTTTTGGTAACTCTTGCAGTAGCACTTGTAATCATTGGTGGACTTAAAAGAATTTCAAAAGTTGCAGAAAAAGTTGTCCCTGCAATGGCTGTGATTTACGTTTTCCTCGGACTTTCAATTCTCATCATGAATGCAACAAAAATACCTGTGGCATTCTCAGTGATTTTCAAAAGTGCATTCGGTTGGAAAGCAGCTGCTGGTGGTGCAATGGGATTTGTATTCAAACAGGTTACAGATTCAATGCAAAAAGGTGTTGCTCGTGGAATTTTCTCAAATGAAGCAGGTCTTGGTTCGGCTCCAATCGCTGCAGCAGCAGCTCAAGTAGAAGAACCTGTTCAGCAGGGAATTGTGTCAATGCTTGGAACATTTATCGATACAATCATTATCTGTTCTATGACTGGTCTTGCAATTGTAATCGCTTTCTATTGCGGTGATTCTTACGGAGAAATCGGTGAATTGAGAGGTATTGCACTTACTTCAGCTTCATTCAATAAAGTTTTGGGTGGTGACGGTCGTTCTGTTCAATTTCTTTTGATGCTTTGTCTTGTTTTCTTTGCGTTTACAACAATTTTGGGCTGGGATTACTATTCAGAAAAATGTCTCGAATATCTTACAAAAGGAAACATGACAGTTGTAAAAGTTTTCCGCTGGGTTTACATCCTTGCAGTTTTCATTGGACCATATTTTACAATCAGTCAGGTTTGGACAATTGCCGACATTACAAATGGACTTATGGCAATTCCAAACTGTGTTTCTTTAATTGTTCTTAGTGGTGTTGCAGCAAAAGAAACAAGAGATTATTTCAATAAATATCCAAAACTGTAATTAATTTTTTAATCAGATAACCTAATTTGTGTTTTTTGATAAAAATTATATTTTTTGATTATAAAAACCAGTCTATTTGCGATTATGCTTATTGACTGGTTTCAATTTTTTTTACAAAATCTTCACCCCAGTAATCACAAAGCATTTGGTAAGCTTCTTTTTGTATTACAGGAGCCACAACGGTTTTGAATTGTAATAAATTATTTTTCAATTTTTTTATACATTCCATTTTTATCGCATTTGAATGAGCTTCTGAATAATTCTGTGGATTTTCGTTTTGAATTTCATCTAACAAAAAAGTAAAGATTGATGATGTTGAACAGATTTTTTCCCATCTTTCCAAAGTATTAATTTCTGCTCTTGATGAAATACCACTGCTTATTGAATAATCATACACTTTTTTATTAAATCCACAGTAACTTTTTGCAAAGTAAGATATGAAAAAATATTGCAAAAAATCTTCATTCATTGTGCAGTGGATTGGAGGGATTTTGTTTAAGGCTTCGATATAAATCTCTTTTTTTATTAATTTTGCCCATAAAAATCCACAATGATTATGAGATAAAAGAAAACCGTCAAAAATCTGATTGTTTTGTAACTTTCCATCAAAAATATGATTAACAACTTTTTCCTTGATGGTCATCATTTCCTGTTTATCATCTGACACTTTATCTTCATTATTCTCAAAAAAAAGATTAGCTTTGCCATGAATAATATCAGCATTTGATTTTTTAGCAATTTCTGATAACGAGAGCAGCGCATCAGGTTCCAAAAAATCATCACTATCCAAAACACAGATATATTCACCCTTTGCAGCATAAACAGCAGTTCGCCTGGCTTCCAAAAGGCCTTTATTATTCTCATGAGTAAATGTTTTTATTTTTTTATGGAATTTTTTTTCTGCTTTTTTAATTATCTTTTGAAAATTGTTTCCATAGTCATCAATTCCATTAGAAGCATCATTTACCACAATAACTTCAAAATTCTGATAATTTTGAGAAAAAACACTTTTCAGACATCTGCTCAAATATTTTTCTGACTGAAAAACTGGAATACAGATAGTAATAAATGGGACACTTTTTTTCTTTATAAACACAAATTAATTATATAATTAATATGATAAATTTGCAATTTTTAAATAATGACTAAGTAATTGCTTTACTAAGTTTAAAATTTGCATTAAAATTAATATTATGATTGATTATACAGGCGATTTATTATTCGATTTTTTAAATAATCAAGATTCTCCATTTACGCCAAAAGATTTTCAAAATTTTGTAAAGCGTAAAGGTGGACAGAAAATTTCTTTACAAGAAATTCATGATATTTTAAATGATTCCGAAAATGTTTTTCCTTTAGTAGATAATGAGTACATAACTAGAGCGTGTGCTTTTGAAGGCAGATGGTTCAGCTTTAAACCTTCAAAAGAGGAAGTTAAAAAAGGTTGGTTTATAATAGGACATAGAGCAATGCCTTTTATAAATCCTGATGTTTCTCCAGATTGTTTTACAGTTTATTCAAATTCAGATTCAAAAAAGATTTCAACAAAGGCCTGCTCTTTTTCTACAAATCTTGTTTTGGATACTTATGCAATGTTTGGAGAGGGATACAGTCTGCCTGTCATTTTTAATGATGAAAATAACACACAGAGTTTAATAGATATTCAAAATGGTATGACAAATGAAATCACAGTTACAGCCTGGTCTTTAGCTGAATTGGCTGGCAAAGAGAGTTTTGAATATGGTGATAGAATTTTAGGTCGTGTTATTAATTGGAATGAATGTGTTATAGAATTTCAGGTTTTAAAAACACCAAAATCATTGGCACTTTCTCAAGAAGCAATTGAGAGGGAAGAATGGTATACCTGTTTAGAAAATGCGTTTTTGGAAAGTTTTGATAAACATGGACCAAGATATTCTATTGATTCTCAACTTGCTATAATAATGCTAGAAAATCAGGAAAAACTGTGCATCCCAAATTGTGGTTCTATAGAAGAATTTTTGACACATACAAAAAAAGTAGGTTTTCAGAGTTTTGGTGTTGAGTCACGTATTTGGCGCAAGAATGAAATAATTCCTTATATTGGAAAATGGATTGGTGAAGTAAACAGTAAAGAAATATTGATTGATGATTTTACTAATTCTTTTTCACCAGTTGTGTTTGATGCATTTGTCAAAGATAATTTGTATAATAAATCTAAACAAAAAAAAGCAGAAAAATTTGAAGATTTAGTAAAAAAAGCATGTCCATTTTATGCAAATACGAATTTCTTTAACGAAAAATCTATAATTGATAAATTGAAAAAGCGTAAGGAAATAATAGAAAAAAATTATAATCAGTTTATTGATTATCCTGTTGCTGAAATAAGAAAAAGAGGTCTTGATATTTACATAAAAATAAGTTCGCTTGCTTTTGAATTGGCTTTTTCTGGCATTGGAGCAAGTAAATTTCCTCAAGATGAATTGATAATTCTTTCGCAACTTTTTTCACATTGTGTAAAATTGATTGAACAACTGGAAATTCCATCTTTATTTGGTAATTTTCCAATTGATGATATGTACATGTCAATACAGGGAATGGAATTTACTTTTGAAGATATTGAAAATTCATTAAAAAATTCGTTAAAAAATCTTAGATATAAGTCCTTTTCTGTTGTTTGATATTTGTCTTCAATAAAGCAATTTGTAAGTAAATGATTATTGAATGACACTGTAAAAAACTGATAAAAATTTATTTAATTATCATTCGAAAGAAAACTAATAATGAGTTTATTTAAAAGTGGAGGAATCAATTTATGGAAAATGAAGTTGATATAGCAAAACTTATACATAACGGTGGTATCTATAAAAATGTAGAAGGAAAGACTCCTCAGGAAATTTATGAAAAATTCAGTAAAATGATAGATTTACCCGATTGTATGACTTCAGAACAAGTGTATAATGCTTTATGTGCACGTGAAGAAATCTTAAGCACTGCTGTTGGAAATGGAATTGCATTGCCACATGCTCGTGCACCTATTATGAAAAATGAAGAAGACCAGAGAATCTGTATTGTTTATCCAAAACAACCGATTGATATGGCGGCTCCTGATGAACGTTCAGTTTATGTTATGTTTGTGCTGCTTACTTATAATCCTCAAGTTCATCTGAAAGTATTATCATCTTTGGCGAGTCTTTTTCGTGAAAATAGTTTTAGAAAAGCTTTGGAAGAACAGGCTGATGAAGCTGAACTCCAGGCACTTATTGAAGAATTAATATAATTTATCTCTAAAAATTAGTGAATTAGAGAAAATACAATTTTTTTCAGAGGTTTTATTATGGATAAAAAAGGTATTGAATCGGTTGCACTTTCAATCAGAAGTTTATCAATGGATGCAATCCAGAAAGCAAATTCTGGTCATCCTGGACTTCCTCTTGGTGCTGCAGAAGTTGCCGCTGTTTTGTATGGTGAAGTGATGAAACACAATCCTGCAAATTCTAAATGGTCAGACAGAGACCGTTTTGTTCTTTCAGCAGGTCACGGTTCTATGTTGCTTTACAGCATTCTTCATCTTGCTGGTTATGATGTAACAATGGATGATATTAAGAACTTCCGTCAGGTTGGTTCACGTTGTCCAGGTCATCCAGAATATGGTGATACTGATGGTGTTGAATGTACTGGTGGTCCACTTGGACAGGGCGTTTCAATGGCTGTTGGAATGGCAATTGCTGAAAGTATGCTTGCTGCAAAGTTTAATACTGCAAAACATACTATTGTAGACCATTATACATATTCATTGGTTGGTGAAGGATGTTTGCAGGAAGGTGTTGCTTCTGAAGCATGTTCACTTGCTGGAAATCTTAAACTCGGAAAACTTATTGTTTTCTATGATGAAAATAAAATTTCTATTGATGGTTGTACAGATATCACATTTACAGATGATATTGCAAAACGTTACGAAGCTTACGGCTGGCAGGTTCTTCGTGGTGATATGTATGATGTTGAAGGAATGGTTAAACTTATCAATGATGCAAAAGCTTGCAGCGATAAACCATCTTTAATCATGCTTAAATCTATCATCGGAAAAGGTGCTCCAAAACAGAATACAGCTGATGTACACGGTGCTCCTCTTGGTGCAGAAGGAATTATCGAAGCAAAGAAAAACCTTGGTCTTCCAACTGACAAAGATTTCTACGTTGTTCCTGAAGCTTATAAATATTTTGAAGACAAAAAAGCTGCATTTGCAAAAGCTGAAGCTGATTGGAATGCAGAATTTGATGCATGGGCAAAAGAAAATCCTGAATTAAAGAAACTTTGGGATGCATATCATTCTGATGCTGTTACAGATGAAACTGTTAAAGATGTTGAATATAAAGTTGGTGATGCTTGTGCAACTCGCGATGCTTCTGGAAAAGCTTTGAATGTAATTGCAGCTCGTTTTGCAAACCTCGTTGGTGGTTCTGCTGACTTGATGGGACCAAACAAAACTGCTTTCAAAGCAACTGACAATGGTACTTTCAGTCCTTCAAATCGTGCTGGTCGTACAATTGAATACGGTATCCGTGAATTTGCAATGTCGGCAGTTTGTGCAGGTATTTCTTTGCATGGCGGTTTAAGACCATTCTGTGCTACTTTCCTTGTATTTGCTGATTATTTGCGTCCATCACTTCGTGTAGTTTCTTTAATGAAACAGCCTGTAATCTACGTATTCACACATGATTCTATTTACGTTGGTGAAGACGGTCCAACTCATCAGCCAATTGAAACTATGGCTTCTTTGCGTGCAATTCCTGGAGTTCAGGCAATTCGTCCTGGTGACCCTGAAGAATCTATGCAGGCTTGGAACATGGCTTATGCTTCAAAAGATCATCCTGTTTGTATGGCATTTACACGACAGGCTCTTGCAGTTTATGAAAAAGCTGACAAGAACTGGAAACAGAATATGGCTGAAAAAGGAGCTTATGTTGTACAGGAAGGAAGTGCTTCCCCTGACATTACTATTCTGGCTTCTGGTTCCGAAGTTAATATGGCACTTAAAGCAGCAAGCCTTACTTCTGGAAAAACAATTCGTGTTGTTTCAGTTCCAGATTTGAAAAAATTTGCAGGACTTTGTTCTTGTTCACAAAAAGAAATTATCGGTGATGCAAAACGCGTAGTTTGTACAGAAGCTGGTATTTCTACAGAATGGCTTCAGTTTGCAAAGAAAGAAGACTGTTTCTGCATCGATAGATTTGGAACATCAGGTCCAGCAAACAAAGTTGCAGAATATTTAGGATTTACTGCAGAAAAACTTGCTGAACTTTTGGCAAAATAATCAGTTTTTTTTAATCTGATGAAATAACAAAACGCAGTGGCTGTTTGGAATTCTGAACAGTTGCTGTGTTTTTTTTTATGTTTATGGAAAGTTATTTTTTAGATACCTTCGATGAAATTTTTGGAATTGTTTCTTTTAAGAACTATGAGGGTAATGTCATCTTTAATATTAGTTCCTTCTGTGAATGATTCCAGATTTGTCATGATTTTCTGTCCAATTTCGCGGGAACTTAATTTAGCATTATTTTTAAGTATTTCAATTATTCTATCTTTTGTGAAATCTTCATTATTTAAATTTGTGGCTTCAGTAATTCCGTCAGTAAAACAGACTATCACATCATTTATGGACACATCATAGTTTACTGTAGGGAAAGATACATCAAGACCTTCTATACCGATTATACCATATTGTTCATTTTGATTTTCAAATCTTATTTCAGAAATTGTCTGTTTTTTTGAATCATAATAAAGAGGATAGGGGTGTCCTGCATTTACCATCTGAACGTGACATATATCATTTGAATCAAAATCTGAAAATTTGAAAAGCAAACCTGTGATGTAATTGTCAACATTAACTTTTTCTTTTATATAAGTTTCGTTGATTTCTTCTAGAACTTTTGTCAGCGGAATATTTTGTTCAAGACCGTTTGTAAAGTGTTGTGTGATAATTCCTTTTGAAAGAATCGTCATTAAACCAGCTGTAATTCCGTGTCCTGAGACATCAAAAAGTCCAATTCCATCCAGTTTATCTTCTGTATAATAAAAATCATACAAATCTCCAGAAACATTATTATCTAAAGGGCGATAGAATGCAGAAAAATCCCAGCCTTTAAACATTTTTTCTTTTGGAGGAAGAACATTTTTTTGTACTTGTGCAACAGATTCAAGACCTTTTGAAAGAACGTAATTTGCTTCCGAAAGTTCTTTTGTGCGCATTGCAACAATTTCTTCAAGATTTGTGTTTAAATGTTCAACTTGAGATTTCAGCTGAAGATTATGAACGAAAGTTGTTCCGAATTCTTGAACCAAATAAAAAAGAAATATGTAAATTGTAATCTGCCAGCCATAAAGTGTGATGTATGGAATTGTGTCAATCTTCATACCACCGCGGATGACTATATCTCCCAAAACGCAAAGTAGAACAGGCATAAAACCAATTGTAAGTTTTATGCAGTCAACTTTTTTTTCCTTTTTGAAAAATGATATAATCAGTTTTGGTGTACAGATTACAAAATCTAACATACAGAAAATAAGCTGATAAGGAATAAACGAAGATAAAACTTTGTAATTCGGAATGGATAAAATGATTATTGAAGGAATTGCAATAAATAAAATTCTAAAAATATATACTTTTTTTGCCAATCTAATTTTTAAGTAAGAAAGCATAAACGAATTTGCAAAAAAGACTGTAACTTGAGCGCTTATGTTTAAACAAAACTTAATTATCAGAAAATATGGGATGAATGGGGGAATTGCCCATGCGATTTCAGAAATACAGAATGGAATGAGAAAGAAAGATGTAAATAAACTAAGGAATGAATAATACAAATAAACATTTGTGTGTGTATTTTTGTGTAAGACAAAATATAGTAAAAGATAAAGAAAAAAAATGAGAAGCATGATTGTCATGAAAGCAATCGTGATTTTTGCATTAAAAAAAGTGTGTTTTTCAGAAAGTGAAAAAACATCCGGCTGTTCGCCGATAAAAACTGTGTTTGAAATCATTCCCAATGGTCCTGGCCATACTTGAATGTAAATTGAATTTTGACCTTCGTAATTTATGATGGGTTTTGGAAACATGAAATAATGAGCAACAGTTCCGCAACTGATTTCATGTGGCGGTATGGAACCGTACTTTCTGATAGAATTTCCGTTGCACCAGAGCCACGAAGATGATTGTAATTGAGAAATGAATAAAGCAATAGTTTTGTCTTTGAATTCGGCATCGGGTACAAAATTTATCCTGAGCCAGAGCAGGTTATTTGGGTTTTTCAATACTTTATTTAAATTTGAACGATATTCTTTTTTTAATTCCGTAAAATTGCCATTGTTTTGCATTACATAACCAATATTTGCGTCTACTGGAGTTTCAAGATAATAAATGGCATTTGAAACATCCTGTCTGTGATAAGTTGGTTTTTTGTTTTTGCATGAAAATAAAGTAAAAAAAGAGAAAATCAAAAATATTATGTTAATTTGTCTACGATTTATTAACATATCATACATTTTAACATAATTTTTGTAAATTGTATATCTTTTTTTTATAACTGGAAAAAATATGAAAACATTGACAATAGCTGTGTGCCGATGAGTATTTCATAAAAAAATCCAGTTAGACAACTTTTTTATGTTTTATTTTTTTCTGGAATCTTTTTTGTATAAAGATGCGTTTCCGCTTTTTCTGGAAGAAGAACGTTCTGTCTGATTGTGTACGTTTGTTTTTTTGCCTTTGAAATTTGAACGTTCTTTTTCTGGTCTTCTTGAAAAACCATCCTGCAAAGAGCGTGATGAACGGCTGCGTTTTTTGGAATCAAATTTTGAATTCCTGTCAGATTTTCTTTCAAAATCAAAAGAATCAGATTTGCGGGAACCAGATTTTCTTGAACCGCGACCTTCTTCTTTTGAATCAAGATGCATGTGTGGAATTTTGTGATTTGATTTGGAAAGTTCAATCGCTTTTTTTGCAGAAGCTACAGGAAGACTTACAAGAGAAAACTGTTGTGCCACGTCAATGTCATCAACCATGCGGCCAGGAATGTGAAGAAGTTCACTGAAAAATGAAGCAATTTCTTTTGCACGATAACCGTCTTTTTTTCCGAGTGAAATGAAAATGCGAAGTTGATCTCCTTTTGGACCGTAATCTTTTGTGGAAATTTTTCCGTAATGTTTTGGGCTTAGTTTTTCTCCGTAAAAAATGGACAGAAGAGCAGAAACTACATCCTGAGGATTTTGATTTTGACACAAATCTTCGGCAAGCGTTTTGTATTTTTCATCAAAAGGCTTTAATGTCTGCATGAATTCTGTATTTTGATTTGGAGAAGTTTGGTTTAAATCCTCTTCATTATGAATGATTTTTTCATCAACTGGAGTTTCTGCCAGTGTATTTTCAGTTTGATTTATTTCAGTTTGAGAAATATCAGTTTGAATAGAAGTGATGTTTTCTTCTTGAGAAGAATTATTATTTTGAACTTGTGGATTTAAAAAATCATCATTTTCTTGTAATTCAGGTTCAAAAAGTTTTGATTTTAATTCTTCCATCACTCTTGTTTCTTTGATTTTTAAAACTTCATGAATGCCAGGTATTTTTCCTTCTTTTAATTCACTTTTTGTTGCTTTTAAGATATTTTTTGTAAGAAAGCCAAGTTTTCGTCGTTCTTCCGGGCGCACAAAAGTAACGGCTATTCCAGTTGTTCCTGCACGACCTGTTCGTCCGATTCTGTGAACGTAAGTTGCTGTATCAAATGGAAGAGAATAGTTTACAACATGACTTAATCCAGAAATATCGATTCCTCGTGCGGCTACGTCAGTAGCAACAAGAATGCGTGTTTTTTTGAGTCGGAATCTTTCCAGCACTTTTTCGCGTTGATTTTGCATAATATCACCGTGAAGGGCGGCTGCTTCATATCCTTTTAAATCAAGTTCGCGGGTAACTCTATCTGCATCAGATTTTGTCATTGTAAAAACAAGTCCATAAAAATCTGGAGACATATCGATAAGTCGCACAAGAGCTTCGATTTTTTCACTTTCTTTTACCATCCAATATTGCTGGTCTATCAAGAGGGCTTCGTCAATTACTTTTTCTTCCTGAATGATGTCGTATTCGCCCATAAATTCGCCGGCAATTTTTAGAATTGGCTGAGGCATTGTTGCGCTGAATAAAAGAATGCGGCAATTTGGATTTGCATGGCGGAAAATTTCTTCAATATCATCAATGAATCCCATATCAAGCATTTCATCGCCTTCATCAAGGATAAAATATTTGATATGAGAAATGTCAAGTGTTTTTCTTTCAAGATGATCTTTGATGCGACCTGGAGTTCCAACTACAATTTCGCAGCCGCGTTTCAATTCTTTGATTTGAGTTGCATAGGAAGCACCACCGTAAAGAACTGTAGTTCTTGGTAAATCATGATTTGCAAATGACTGCATTTCTGTGCAGGTTTGAACGGCAAGTTCGCGAGTAGGTTCCAAAATCAAGGCCTGAATTTTATCGTTTTTTTCGCGGATATTTTGGATGATAGGAAGACCAAATGCTGCTGTTTTTCCTGTTCCTGTTCGTGCTTTTGCAATGAGATTTGTATCGCCAGTAAGCAAGCGGGGTATGGCAAGAATTTGAATTGGTGAAGGAGTTACAAATCCTTTTTTTGCTACAGCTTGTAATGTATATTCGTCTAATCCTAAATCTTCAAAAGTTACACTTTCTGAGGCATTCTCTTCTGTTGAACTTTCATTTGTGTTTTTGATTTTTTCGTTTTTTGCTGATTGAACTTCATTCTGTTCAAAAATTTCTTCATTTTTTTCGTCATTATTCATAACTGATAAATATAAACGAAAATCAATATAATTGCAATTATGTAAAAAAAATGTAAAGAAATGACAACGTATTACAGTAATTGCAAACAAAACGAATGTTGGTATTCCAGTTTTCGGCACGTGCAGGGACAGACCTTGGTTTAAAAACAAAGCTGAAACTGAGTTTTGGTAAAGTGGAGTTTGTGATTTAAGAGTTGGAAAAAAATCAGGTCTGTCCCTGTTTTATAAGGAATAAATTATGTGTAAAAAAAAGGGGACAGACCTTGTTTTTTTAAAGCATTACCAAAACTCGCAGCACGTGTAAACAAAACGAATGTTAGTATTCCAGTTACCGGCACGTGCAGGGACAGACCTTGGTTTAAAAACAAAGCTGAAACTGAGTTTTGGTAAAGTGGAGTTTGTGATTTAAGAGTTGGAAAAAAATCAGGTCTGTCCCTATTTTATAAGGAACAAAATATGTGTAAAAAAAATGGGGACAGACCTTGTTTTTTTAAAGCATTACCAAAACTCACAGCACGTGCAAACAAAACAAATGTTGGTATTCCAGTTTTCAGCACGTGCAGGGACAGACCTCGTTTTTTCATCGTTGGTTAATTTTGCTGTGTGAGCCAGTTCGCCAGTTGACTATTTTATCTGCAAACCATATCAAACAGTACAGCGCACCGAGGCTGGAGCTGCCGCCACAGGCGGGCCCGCTAGGGCTGAGCGGATAGCGAACAGCGAAAGGCGACTGACTAACTGCACTTTGCTGAAAAAATGAAATCAACTTTATTTCTTGTATTCCACAATTTTATTTTTTTTATTATAATTTATTTATGAAACGTTCAAAAATTGTTGTTTTAGATTTTGGAAGCCAGTATGCACATTTGATTGCAAAACGCTTCCGCATGTTGGGTTATTATTCTGAAATTGCGCTTCCTTCAACTGATTTGGAAGTGTTTGAAAACTGTAAGGGAATTGTTTTTAGTGGGGGGCCATCTTCTGTTTATGATGAAAAAGTTCCTGAATTTAACAAAGATATTTTAAAACTTGATATTCCGATTCTTGGGCTTTGTTATGGTCATTACATTGTGCATCTTGGCTATAATGGAAAAGTCGGCAAGGCTGATGTGGGTGAATTCGGTTTTGCACAGTTAAAATTAAATGAAAATGTAAAATCTCCTCTTTTTGATGGTTTGGAATGTGAACAGCAGGTTTGGATGAGTCATCAAGATGGTGTTTTGCAGCCAGGTGATGGATTTGAAGTTGTTGGTTCTACGAAAGATTGTCCTTTTGCTGCAACTCAAAATCTTGAAAAAAAACGTTTTAGTCTTCAATTCCATTGTGAAGTAAAGGATACTCCATGTGGAAATCAGCTTTTTGAAAATTTTGCAAAGTATTGTGGAATGGAAAAAAACTGGGATCAAGATACTGTGCTTCAAATTATTTTGAATCAAATAAAAATTGATGCCGGTGATAAAAATGTTCTCTTGTTTTTGAGCGGAGGTGTTGATTCAACTATCACGTTTGCATTGCTTAATAAGGCTCTTGGTCAAGATAGAGTTTTGGGTCTTCATATTGATAATGGTTTTATGCGAAAAAATGAATCTGCAAATGTAAAAGAAGCTTACCTCAAATTTGGTTTTGACAATTTCATTGTTGAAGATGCTTCTGAATCTTTTTTAAAGGCGATTTATGGTCTTACTGACCCGCAGAAAAAGCGTATGGCTGTCGGTGAAAATTTTATTACTGTCAGAAATGAAGTTGTTGCCGCCCAGCATCTTGATGAAAATAATTGGCTTTTAGCTCAAGGAACTCTTTATCCTGATATTATTGAATCAGGTGGAACTAAAAATTCAAATACAATCAAGACTCATCATAATAGAGTTCAGGGAATTCAAGATTTGATTTCAAAAGGATTGATTATTGAGCCTATTCGTGATTTGTACAAAGATGAAGTGCGTGCTATTGGTAAAAAACTTGGTCTTTCTGATGAACTTGTGATGCGTCATCCATTTCCAGGTCCTGGTCTTTCTATTAATGTTTTGTGTAATGATGGAAAATCCTGGTCTCAAAAAGATCAAGAGGAATTTGATGCTGCAAAAGATGAATTGAATAAGATTGAATTGAATATGTTCTGCGAAAACTGCACTTCCAGTCTTGTGCGTGATGTTCTTCCTGTTCGTTCAGTTGGTGTTCAAGGTGATTTTAGAACTTATCGTTTTCCAGCTCTTTTGACTTTCAAGGATGAAGGCGATGGTTTTTATCATTTTCCAAAGAAGCATGAAAAGATTGAGCAGTGTTCTTCGACAATCACGAATGCAGCGAAATATATTAATAGAACGTGCATCAAATTGTATCAGAATCCAAAACTCAAAAATGAAGATTTTAAATTGCAGGAAGGTTATTGTGATAAACGTCGTCTTGATCAGCTGCGCGAAGTGGATAATATTGTTCTAACAAACCTTCACGATTCCGGCTGGTATAATAAAATTTTCCAGCATTTGACTATTGATTTGCCTTTTGCTTCAAGTGCTGATCATGCAACTTTTGTTTTACGTCCGGTTTGTTCGGAAGATGTTATGACAGCCCGATTTGCAATGCTTCCAAGTGATTTGCTTTCAAAAATTGTTCACGAGATTGCTGCTTTGGACTTTGTAGACGCTCTTTATTTTGACGCCACAAATAAACCTCCAGCTACGTTTGGCTGGGAGTAGCACGTGCGTTTCATTTAAACTCCACCGTAAGTCTTCTTTAGCACGTGCACGAGTTTTTTTCAAAAACTCGAAAAAACTTTTTGTCACAATTGGTAGCACGTGCTGTCCATTTAAACTCCACCGTCAGCTTATTTTTGATAGTTCAGTACGGCTTCTGTGATTAGAGGGATGAGCTGCTTTTTTCGTGAAACTACACCTTGGAGATAGAAAACATTTTCATCCATCTTTGGGAATGTGATGAACTGCTCAAATTTCGGGTCACACACCATCAAAAGCACGCTGGAAAGTTTTGTAATGTCTGTAACAAGCAAACATGAAAAAAGCGCTTTGTGGCTTCGGCGTTCAATTTCTAGTTCCGAAATAAAATCCTCTTTTCGTTCAAGAATTTCTTTTGGATTTCCAACTTCAATCTGACTGGCTGTATACGAAACCTTTCCTTCAGTATATTCTTTCATATCCTGATGGATAAGTTCGCTCGAACTACGCCCTTTTACATTACTTCCAGCAATCAAAATTTCATTACCAAGCTGTTTTATATCCAAATCAGTAATGCTGGAAAGATATTCAGCCATTTCCCGGTCAACGTCAGTTGTTGTGGCAGACTGTAAAATCAAAGTGTCAGAAAGAATTCCACACAATAAAAGCGAAGCAATATCTTTTGGAATGGAAATTTTATTTTCACGATAAAGACCTGCAATCTGTGTAGAAGTTGAACCAACAGGTCTATTAATAAACGTAATTGGATTTTTTGTAGGAATTGCACCAATTCTGTGGTGATCAATCACTTCTTGAATTACATAATGCTCAACACCCTCAACAGCCTGAGAAATTTCATTATGATCAACTAAAATAACTTGAATGTTTGGTTCTTTCAATAAATCATGTTCCGAAATCATTCCAATTATTTTATTGTCTTCATCTACGACTGGAAGATATTTACAATGAGCGTCGCGAAGAATTTCCTTTATCTTGGAAACAGTATCATTTATCGAAACTGTCAATATTTCATTATCGCCCATCACGCTCACCGGCATAGAATAAGCAATGAGCATTGACGTTGGAGAAGTTGAATATGGACTTACTATAACAGAAACACCATTTTTTTCTGCAAGTTCGCGAAGTTCCTTATCTATAACACAACCACTTGTCGTTATCAAAAGTTTTACCTTGTTTTCAATGCAAAGACGATGAATATCTTTTCTGTCAGATGCTATGACAATAATATTTTCGCTTTCGTGCGACTTCAACCTTTTTTCAAAACTTTCAAGTTCAGAAGAACCAACATGAATTGAAGCTTTAAAGGTCTTTTTCTCATCTTTAAGGATAATAGGCTGTGCATTCAGTGTTTTTAAAATCAAATCAATACTTGTAGTAAAAGTGTGATTTTTTTCAGGATTAAGTATTGTCAGTACACCTTTTGCAAATCCAGAATAATGAAGAAGTGAAAGATATTTTCCATCATTGTCCACAACAGGCATAACACGATTTTCATTTTTTTCCATTCTTCCAATAGCTTCCCAAACAGAAACGTCTTGATTTACAGTTTCAACATTGTCCTGCATAAAATACTTAACTTTTGGAAGCAAATCCGGAATATATTCAGGACGCGGAACATTAAATCTCTCAAAAATATAAGCAGTCTGAGGATTTAAATGACCTGCTCTAGCAGCTTGATATTCTTTGTGACCCAAAAGATTTTTTAGTCTAGCATAACCAACCGCAGAAACAGTTGCATCAGTGTCAGGATTTTTATGCCCAATAATATAAACAGTCTTTTCCATATCATTAATATAATAGAAAATAATGAGAAAATCAAATAAGAAAAAGTAAACGAGGTCTGTCCCCTTTTTTTTATGATTTCAGCAAAGTGCAGTTAGTCAGTCGCCTTCCGCTGTTCGCTATCCGCTCAGCCCTATCGGGCCCGCCTGTGGC
>SAMEA104315430__coassemble_313_pt1 | contig 22791 bp, 22 predicted proteins | sample SAMEA104315430__metabat2_low_PE_026 | metagenome-assembled genome bin SAMEA104315430 (sample SAMEA104315430) | gut metagenome | biome: Monkey gut; feature: monkey-associated habitat; material: faeces | place: China | collected 2013 | reverse complement strand
CCCCTCACTCATTTTTTGCAGGAGGACAACAGGATGGCATACAGGGTTAAGGCATACACGCTTCGGGAGGAATCCACGGAAAGCGGCACAAGGTATTTTATCAGCTTTAAGGACGGGCAGGGCAAATCCCACGAGTTGGAAGTGTCGGAACAGTTCTTTATGGAGTTTCGGCAGATGGAGCGCAGGAACAGGAATCTTTTCTAATGGAAAAAAAGAAGGTCTGTCCCTCTTTAATTCTAAAAATGATATTGATAAAATTATTTGGACTTTTTATAATGAATTTATGTTTGAAGTACGTGTTGAAGCTGATTTTGCTGCAGCTCATTTTTTGAAGGATTATAACGGTAAGTGTGAAAATCTTCATGGTCATAATTATAAAGTTTTCGCACATGTCAGAGGATATGTTTTAAACGAAGGTGGAATGCTTTTAGATTTTTCAAAGCTAAAAAATGCCCTTAGAAAGTGCTGCAAGAAAATTGATCACACAAATCTAAATGATTTTGAAGTTTTTGAACAAAATCCTAGTGCGGAACGGATTGCTGTTTTTATTTATGAAAATATTTTACAAGAAATGAAAGAAAACGGTATTGATTTGTCATATTCTGAAGGCAAAAAAGAGCCTTTTTTATATGCAGTTGACGTTTTTGAGACTGAAACTAGCAGGGCTAGATATTGCTCGTGCTAAAAGTGTTCCCACCACCGAACGCTTTGTTTTGCACGAGCAGCTAGTTTTTTAACGCTATAGTCGCACTGGAATGTCCATTTTTTGCAAATCTTTTTTGATGCTTTCTACAGTGTACTTTCCAGAATGAACCATTGTCGCAATCAATGCAGCATCTGCTTTTCCTTTTGTAAGCGCATCTGCCAGATGCTCAGGAGTTCCGCCTCCACCACTTGCAATCACTGGAACACTAACATTTTCTGAAATCATTTTTGTCAAAGTCAGTTCGTAACCGTTTTTAGTTCCGTCAGCATCAATCGAGTTTAATACAATTTCGCCAGCCCCAAGCTCAACAGCTTTTTTTGCCCATTCCAGCGCATCTAAATCTGTTTTTATTCGGCCACCGTTTATGTAAACTCTGTAACCGCTTGGCATCTGTTCATCTTTTGCAGCGTCCATTCCCAAAACAATACATTGATTCCCAAAAATTCTTGCACCTTCAGTAATCAAAGTTGGATTTTTCACAGCCTGACTGTTTAAAGACACTTTTTCGGCACCAGCAAGAATTGTAGAACGAATATCTTCTATTGAACCGATGCCACCACCAACACAAAATGGAATGAAAACTTGGGAAGCAACTTGTGAAATCAATTCAAGAATTGGACCTCTGCCACGAGCCGAAGCAATAATATCATAAAAAACAAGTTCATCTACACCCTGCTTGTAATATTCCTTTGCCATTTCAACAGGGTCGCCAATATCAATATTATTCTGAAACTTTACGCCTTTTGTCGTGCGTCCGTCTTTCACATCCAGACAAACAATAATTCTTTTCTTCAACATAAAAATCACCTAATAAAAATCACCTATAGAAATTTCAAAAAAAACTGTAACAATCTGATATTTTTTACTTTAAATGGCAAGCTTAAAGATTGCAAAAATTTTTCAATATTTGTAATCCAGGCTCACCAGACTTTTCTGGATGAAACTGGCAGGCAAAAATATTATCTTTTTGGATTACAGCTGGAATTTTGATGCCGTAATCAGCAGTGGCAGCCACTACGTCAGAATCATCAGGACAAATCACATAAGAATGAACAAAATAAAAATCAGCATTCTTTGGAACGTCTTTAAAAATTGGACATTCCTTCTTTATTTCCAGATTATTCCATCCCATATGTGGCACTTTAAATCCTTTTGATTCAAGAGATTTGTCAATTGAATATAAATGATTGATTTTTCCGCCGATGAGCCCCAGACATTTTGTGTTTCCTTCTTCAGAAAAATCAAAAATGATTTGAGAACCAAGACAAATGCCCAAAAGCGGAATGTTTTTTTTAACCTGACTTAAAATAAATTTGTCAAAACCAAGTTTAGCTAACTGCTGCATAGCATAAGTTGCATCTCCAACACCAGGAAAAATGAGTTTATCGCAGTTTTCAAGTTCATTTGGATTTTTGGACATCAAAAAATCAATATTTAAGTTTTTAAGGGCACGTTCAACACTTGTAATGTTGCCGGCATTATAATCAATAATTCCTATCATAGTGGTAATTATAAAGATAAGAATGAATTGTGAAAAGATGATTTTTATAAAAAAATAAAGAATAGATTAGTAAATCATACAAATAAAGCTGATTGGTTATTTGGGAATTGTTCTTGAAATCATTTTTAAATATTGATATTGAAAAACTAAAAAAAATCCGATAAATCTTTTATGGATATAAAACAAATGATTCCTTTGATTTTGCAGGTTTTAAAGGATTTTAGAGTTATTGGTACTGTGATTGCTATGATTCTAATTATTAAATTTGCAAAGTTTATTACAACTTATAAAAAAAAGCCGCGAAAAAATATTAAAGGTAAACAAAAATCTCAAGGCGTAAAACCTTCTGTTTCTGCGGCTGAATCCACATCTGAAGAAGCAAAAAAATCTTCATAATTCTCTAACAATAAAAAACATAAATTGGTCATAAGGCAAGTTTTATATTTTGGGTGGCTTTTTGCTTCGCAAAAAACAGGCTATCCGGGGTTCCGCTATCGCTTCATTCCTACGCTACGCTTCGGAACTGGCTTCGCCAGCCCCTACTATCCTTGCCACGGTTTAAAAAAGGGACAGACCTTGTTTATGAAAAAAAGACAGGTCTTGTTTTTTAAAAAGGGACAGACCTTGTTTCTGCTAGTTTTGTACTAGCGTAAAAAACACAAATTTTTTTTCTAAATTTCGTATAAAATCGTAACACTTTGTCTATTTTATATATAGATTTTTGTTTTTTTTCTCTTTGATTTGAACTTTTTGGTTCTTTTCTTTAATAGGATGTATTCTGGAGGTTATCTTTGGAAGATGATGTTTTTGAAAGTGATGATTATATTACTCAGATTGCTTATGACAATTTTGGAATTAAATATTTATATCCATGGCAAAGGTTAGTTATTGCAAATATTCTTGAGGCGTATGATTATCAGTTACACAAAGACGATTACGATTGTGAAGACGAACAGGATTCATTTTGTAAAGGACGCCAGATTGTTTTGCTACCGACGGGTGCTGGAAAATCTCTTTGTTTTCAGATTCCGGCGATAGTGTTGGATGGTCCTTCGTTGATTATTTATCCGCTTTTGGCATTGATGACTGATCAACAGCGTCGAATGGAGGAAGGTAATTTACGATGTGTGGTTTTTAGAGGAGGTCAGACGGAGCAAGAACGGGAAGAAATTTTTTCAAAGTTGAAAAACGGTGTAAAAATTATCCTGGCTAATCCAGAGGTGCTTAATAATGATGGTTTGGTTTCGAGATTGTGCCAAGTTGGAATAAAACATATTGCCATAGACGAAGCACATTGTGTTTCTGAATGGGGAGATTCGTTTCGACCGGCTTATCTTGAACTTGGGAACGTTATAAAAAAGATAAATCCTCCGATGATTACAGCGTTTACCGCGACAGCATCGCCTGTAGTTTTGGAACGTGTAGCACAAATTCTTTTTGATGGTGAAGCACATATTGTTAGAAGTGAAAGTGATAGAACTAATATTCATTATTTTGTCAGATATTCTTGCGAAAAGAAAAAAGAGGCTTTGCTAGTTGCAAAAAGTGAAGCAAAACCTATGATAATTTTTTGTGGAACCAGGAGTAAAGCTGAAGATATGTCAAGAGAATTGAATGTTTGTTTTGGAAGTGAAATTTCTCGATTTTATCATGCAGGCTTGGAAAAAACTGAAAAAGAAAATACTGAAAAGTGGTTTTATGACAGTAAAGATGGAATTTTATGTGCAACTTGTGCCTATGGAATGGGAGTCGACAAAAAAGATATAAAAACTGTGGTACATATCGAAACATCTCCGACTGCAGAAGCGTATATCCAGGAAGCTGGTAGGGGTGGTAGAGATGGTAGTGTTGCTAAGGCAATTTTGATTTGGAGTTTAGAAGATTCTTTAAAATTTTCGTTTTATAAAAAAGGTTCTAGAGAAGCTGCTATGCGTGAATTTGCAGAGACAAAAAAATGCAGAAGACAAGTATTGCTTGATGCTCTTGGAGCTGAACAGGCTGTTTGTAGTGGATGTGATTTGTGCAATTCCAGAATTGAAAAATCAAATGAATATAGAAGAAAAAAAAATAAATATAAGTTTTTTTCCGAAAGTGAATTTGCAGTTTGTGACTGGCAGACAGTTTATTCTGTTATAAAAAAATCAAAAAACTATTATTCTGAGAATGATATTGAAAATGAGATTTTTGCAAAACTGAATAATAAAACTCGCAGAATTTTGGGGGTTAATGCATGGACTCATGGAGAAACAGTTGATGTTGTCAAGCAACTTAAAAATTCTGGAAAAATTGAATTAGATAATTTTTTATGGAAAGGAAGACTAAGAATCAAGAAGAATAAAAAAAATCATAATTCTAATCCATAATTGTTATTTCTACGCGTCTGTTTCTGCTACGCCCTTCTTCTGTGGTGTTTGAAGCAACTGGCTGAGAGGAACCTTTTCCTTGAGTAAAAATGTGATATTCATTTCGAATATTATTTTTTATCAAAAAGTCAGCTACGCTCTTAGCACGGCTTTCAGAAAGTGCCTGTCTTGCACTTTCTGTGCCACGCTCTGCACAATGTCCTGTTATCAAAAGGTCGTTGTTAAATTGTTTTAAAACTTCTCCAATTTTTTGAAGTTTTTTTTGTTCTGATGGCAAAAGTTTATCAGAATCAGGTTCAAACTGAATGTTTTCGATACTCAGAGTCAGTCCTTTTTCGCCTTGAGAAACGTTGACATTGTCAAGATTGTAATTTTTGAATGTTTCCTGAAGTTTTTTTACGTTTGCTTTACTATTCACAGATGTAAATTCTGTTACTTCTCCTTGGGATTTTCCGTTAAAAATGTATGTATTACCGTAAAAATCTACCATTTTAATTTGAAATTCTTCTTGAAAATGATCGATTTCATTTTTTTGTGTGTCCCAGTAGATTTTCTGTTTTGCATATCCTCTGGCTCCTGCAAAATTTGAATTTTTGTAATACTGTCCTGAGGTATTATCCTGGAAAAAATTATAATAAACATCAATGATATGCAGAGTTTTACTTTCACTTTTACTGTTTTTTTCAAAATTATTATGATTTTCACTGGAATTGACAGTAATTGTATCTGAATAAGTGTAAGTTGCCGTGAAAGGGATGGAAAGAGCCTCGTTCATTTGAAAAAGTTCGCGGCAATCGTGCACTTCAAGACCTTCTGCCTGCCAGGACTGACCAATTTGAATTTTTTCTGATGGAAAAGATGGAACATTTCTAACTGTTGGCAAAAAATCGCTGCTACAGTTATAGAATTCTCCATTTTTTCTTCTATATAGATTTACAGAATTTTCTTCACCCCAAGAAAGTGTATCGCCGGTGTGTTGTATAAGCGAATTCTGAGTTGTCATATAATCAGTTTGAAGATATTCACTACCGTCTTCTAGTATATCTAAAACTGTGGAAGAAGTGCGATTTATAAATTCAGTTTTGTTATTCAATCTGCCGTTAAAATAAGCTTCTTCGTAAACTGTGGAAACATGGGAAAAGGCATCACCTTTTTTGTGGACAAATTGAAAAAGAATACCTTCATTTTGTTGAGAAAAAAAAGAAAACGAAAAAACAAAAAATAGAATGAAAAAAATGATTTGTGTTTTTATTTTTTTTGCAATCATGCTTTTATTATACTTTAAAAAATAGTTTTTTCAATTATAATATATTAGTTTTTATAGAAAGGAATTAGAAAAGGTGTCTTCATGATAAAAAAAATGATAGATAAAGTTCTCGAAAATCCTAAAATTTTATTGATATTGACAGTCTGTTTATCAGCAGTTATTATCATTCAGTTTTTCAAAAATCTTGGTGATAAAAAAAACATCAGAAAAGATGCAGTAAAAAGATCAAAAGCAGTAATTGGCGGACAAGTTGCAGAACAAATTGCTCCGTTTCTCCCTGATTTTCCCGCAAATCCTTCTGATGCAAGATTTATTGGAAAACCAGTAGATTTTATCGTGTTTTCGGGGCTGTCAGAAACAGAAAAAATTGATGAAATTTTATTTGTGGAAGTTAAAACTGGAAAATCTGCATTGAGCGAAAGAGAAAAAGAAGTAAAAAAAGCAGTGGAAAAAGGAAATGTTCGATATGTTGAATATAGAATTAATTAAATAATGAGATTTACGAAAATGATTTTCAAAAAAATGAAAAATTTTAGTTTTTTTTTAGAAAACTTCCTTAAAATTCTATATAATTTTGATTGTTATTTTAAAATTATAGGTCAAATGTCGAGTTTTTAATTTTTTATTTTGGGTGGCTTTTTGCTTGCTTCGACTTCGCTCAGCAACCAAAAAACAGGCTTTTCAGGGTTGCGCTATCGCTTCATTCCTTCGCTACGCTACGGAACTGGCTTCGCCAGCCCTTACAATCCTTGCCACGGTTTAAAATCGAAAACTCGAAATTGAACTTGATAATCAAAGTGAGGAAAAAATGAAAAAAATTCCAAAAATATTTTTATGCTTGTTGATTTGTGTTTTATCTTCCTGTGCTTCATCAAAAGTTGAGAAAAAAGAAAATCTTCAGACAGTTGAAGCATCAAATTCAAACAAAAAAATCAAACTTATAAAATATAATGAGCAAAAATATCAGCAGGCATATCAAAATCGTGATTACGAAACCTGTCTTGGTATGCTTTTGTACAAAACAAAGAAAAAAGCTGATATTCGGGATAATCTGGACTTGGGAATGCTTTATTTTTTAACCGGCAACTATGCTCAAGCTTCGGCAGTGTTCGAAATAGCAGACGCTCAAATGTATGATTCTATTACAAAAAGTGTTACACGAACAATTGCAAAAGCGGTTGGAAACGAAAATGCAAAAGAGTATACTGGAAATGTTTATGAGTATCTTCTTGTAAACACAATGAATTCTCTTTGTTATTATCTCCAGGGAGATTTGAATAATGCTGTAAATCAACTGACAAAACTGTCAGATTTGAAATTGCCAGAATACAGACGCCTTTATGGTGAAGTAATTGTTGGTGATGAAATAGATCCATCTGCAAAAGAAAATTATAATTCCAGTTTGAAGTCATTGAAATCTTATAGTATAGATTCTTCAGTTTTTTCATCTGCTGCACCAAAAAAGCCGACAGAAAAAGATGTATATAAAGAATCTGCTCTTGCAAGATATTTGAGTTTAATTTTGCGTCAGGCAGACGGAGATAAAAGTCAGATTGATTCAGATTCTATGGTTTTAAAATCCTTGATTAAAGATTTTGATTCTGTTGATGCTCAAATTCCAACCGGAAAAGGTCGCCTCAATGTTTTAGCATTAGGTGGTTTGATTGGTAAACAAGTTGAAAAAGAATTGTACTTTCCTTCAAAATCAACATTTTTCTATGTTCCTACAGGAAATTCATCGTATAAACTTCTTCCAATGCAATTTAAATTTGTTTATCCATTCTATGAAAAAAAATCTACGGTTACAGGAATTGATGTCGTTGTGAATGAAATTGGTTCTAAGAAAGCTGTCTTAATAGAAGATTTCAATACAAATCTAGAAAAATCTGTTGCACTTCGTGCAAATAAAGAATATTCAGCGAGTATGTCTCGAAGCATTACAAAAAAAGTCAGTGCTCTTGTTGCTGGAATTGCAAGTATTCATGCAAGTTATATAGGAATGCAAAAATTAGCAAGAAGTAGAGTGGCTTATGCTTTGGCTTATGCATCCTTTGTGGGATTATGTGAATCTACAAAAGCAGGACTTTCTGCAATTGATTTAACTGAAACTGCTGATATAAGACAAGGAGATTTTTTCCCGGAAACAGTAAATGCTGCTGGTTTTACAGTTCCTGCAGGACATTATACTGGCAAAGTTATTTATCATTTTTCTAATGGTACTGTTTCAGAAAAAAAATTTGAAACGGACGTAAAAGAGGGAAAACCATCGCTTGTCGTGTCTTCTTGCATAAAATAGTTTTAAAAGTTTTGTAAAATATGATTTATTAATTTTCATATTAAAAAAATAAATGTATAATAGAAAAAGGGTTATTATAAAAAAACTCGAAATTGAATCTAAAAAAAAGAGAGGTATTGGTTAATGAAAATTAAAAAAATTTTGGGATTGTTTTTTCTTAGTTCATTGTTTTTTGTATCATGCGGTTCAACATCTGTAAAAAGATATGATTCGAAAGATAATGTAAAAGATTTGAGCGGATACTGGAACGAGAATGATGTGACAATCGTTTGTAATACTTTGATAGAATCATGCATTCAATCAAAAAGAGTGGCAAATTTTCAAAAGAATAATGGACGTGCGCCTGTTGTAATTATTGGAACAATTAAGAACAAAAGTGTTGAGCGTATTGATACTTCCATTTTGTCAAAAAGATTTCAAAATGCAATCATAAATGATGGAACTTTAGAATTTGTTGCAGATGCTGCTCAAAGAGAGGAACTTCGTGCTGAAAAATATGATCAGGCCGAAAATGCTTATGAAACTGCAAAATCTATTGGAAATGAAACTGCGGCTGATTTTATGCTTCAAGGAAGTGTGACTACAATTGTAGACACAGAAGGCAGACAACAAGTGCGAACTTATCAGGTTGACATGCAGCTGATTGATTTGGAAACAAATAAAATTATTTGGTCTGACCAGAATAATGATATCAGAAAATATATAAAAAAAGCAGCAGCCAAATTCTAAATTAAAAAAATCAGGAATAATATGAAGAAAACAAGCTTTTTTACTTTTCTTATATTCTCTGCATGTTTTGTGTTTTGTGCAAAAAATAAAATGCCAGAATGGATTATTGTTCCTTCAAGTGTTTATCCTTCTGAATTATACTTAAATGGAACTGGAAGTGGAGAAAATCGTGAAATGGCTGAACTTGAAGCTGTAAAAAATCTTGCTTCGATTTTTGGACAAACTGTTATTTCTCAGAATGTTGCTTCCAAAAAAATGGAACAGGCAATTTCTGATGGAAAAATAGGATTTTCTTCTTCTGGAAATTTGCAGCAGAATATTACAAGTCAGATACAGGCAGAAAATCTGATAGGAATTGAGGTGGCTGAATATTTTTATAATAAAACAGAGAAAAAATGGTATGCCATTGCAATTCTTGAAAAAGCAAAAACTGCATCAATTTATGAAAATCTTATTCAAAAAAATGATGATGAAGTAAGAAAAGCTGTAAAAAATGCTGAAAAAGATTTTAAATCATTTTATGGATATAGTGAAATAGCGTTTGCTTTGGAAATTGCTTTAGAAAATGAAAAGCTTTTGAAAAATCTTTCTGTAATCGATTTTGAAAAATCAAATTCTCTTTCACAAAAAATAGTTCCATTTCAAACATTGCAGTCTTTTCAAAAAAATATTGCTGATAACATTACAATTTTTGTAAATCTGCAAAATGATGAAGATAATAAAATCAAATCAGCATTTCAAGATATTTTTTCAAAGTATGGATTCAAAACTTCAACTTCAAAAAAAGAAAGATATGGCTTGACAGGTAAATATTCTTCTGAAATTTCAAAAAAAGGAAAAGTATCATACTGTGCATACACTTTGAATCTTCAGTTTTCTGATTATTTGGAAAAAGAAGAATTATTTGCAATAAATCTAAAAGGGAGGGAAGGAGCACCAGCAGAAAATGATGCAGTTAATAGAACATATAGAGTTCTAGAAAAAAATATTGGAACAGAATTCAGTAAGAATTTTGATTCATATATCAATAATTTATCTTATAAAAAATAAAATTATGATAGGTTAAGTTTAAAAAACGCTGAGATTATGCGTCTTTTATCTTTTCCAAAGTTTGCGTTGTAAATTTAATTATTTAAAGGAGATTTTTTATGAAAAAAAGCATTCTTATTCTTTCAGTTGTAACAGCCTTGGTATTTGCAGGCTGTGGAACTACAAAAACTGTAAAAGGTTCTGGTATTAAAGGAAATGCAGCAAAAGTTCAGAAGAGTTATGTGACAATTTTGGATTATCAGGGTGCATCTTTTGGTTCAGAAATTCCTCAGTGGGTTGTTGAAATCGGTAATGGAAATTATTCGGCAGAAGCACTTTTACCAATTCTTCCTGGAATTTCAGGCAAAAAACCATTTGTTGTTGTTGCTCGTGGTGATAATCTTGAATATACACGTCAATGGGCAGACTTGGTTGATGTAGAAAACCAAGTTGGTGACGAAATGCAGCGTATTGTTGGTAAAGCTGTTTCAGCTGTACAAAAGGGACGTGCAAAGCAAGTTGGCGACACAAAAGATGCTACAGTTTTAGAACAGGAATTGAATATGTATAAACAGGCAGTTTCTGCAGTAGAATTGAACGGTTTGGAAAAAATCGCTTCTTACTGGATTCAAAAAGAAGTTAAACCTTCAAAAAATTCAAAAGAATCAAAAATTTATTATGAATATTATGCAGTTTGGGGTATGAATAAAAAACTTTATGACATTCAGATTCAATCTGCTTTGGATGGAGTTGAAGACAACACTGATGAAGGAAAAGCATTGAAGGAAACACTTTCACTTAAACTTCAGAACATGATGATTACTTCAAATGATGAAACAATTACAGAAGAAGCTGACGAAGAAATCTAATCATTTATAATTTATTTTCAACTTAAAAAAGACAGGATGCAGATTTTTATAAAATTTATTTGCATCCTGATTTTTTATTAAATTAAATATCATTTTTTTATTTTGGGTGGCTTTTTGCTTCGCAAAAAACAGGCTTTTCAGGGTTCCGGCGTCAAAGCGCCTACATTCCTTCGCTGCGCTTCGGAACTGGCTTCGCCAGCCCTTACAATCCTTGCCACGGTTTACAATCGAAAACTCGGAATAAAAATTTTTATTTAAAAACACCAGTCCAACAATTTTTTTTGGGAGAGGAAAAAAGATTTATGATTAAAAAATTAAAAAAAATCCTTACTATTATATTGATAACTTTTTTATCATCGTCACTTTTTTATGCTGAAAATACTGCCACAGATTATGATGATATTTTTGCAAATCAAAAAATTGAAAAAGATGATTTTTATACGATTTTAGTGGAACCCTCGAAAAAAGAAATTCAGGAACAAAATAATAAATTTTTTGAAGAAGTAAAACAAAAAAAACTTGAGATTTTGCGTAAAAAGCAGAAAGAATTTGAAAAAAAAGAGTCTGCAAAAAATACAATTGTTTCGCAAAAAGAAAAACAGAAAGCTGAATTAGAAAAGCAGAAAGAAAATTTGAAAAATAAAAAAAACAATTCAACTGCCAAAAAAACAGAAACTAAAACAAACGATAAAAATGAAAAAAATCAGGATAATCAGATAATAGATAAAGCAAAAGAAAAGAATAAAAAGGAATCAGTAGATGCAAAATCGAAACAACAATCAAATCAAAAAACAAAAAAAATAGAACAAAACAAGTCTGAAAAAAGTGAGAAACAGCAGAAAGAAAACTTTCAAGATGCTCAAACAGAAAAAATCGAAGAAAATTTTGAAACTCAAGAAGACAAAGAGAAAAATGAAGAAGAATTGGATTTTTCTATTCAGTTGAGAAAGAAATTTATAGACTGCGGTATGGATTTTAAAGGAATCAAATATGTTTGGGGCGGAAAAACTCCTAATCCGGGATTTGATTGTTCTGGGTTTATAACATATACTGCAAAAAAAAGTCTTGATTTAGACATAAAAGGAAATGCACAGGATATTTACAATCAAACAACACCTGTTTCATTGAATGAAGCTCAACCTGGTGATTTAATATTTTTTAAAGGCGATACAGACACAAGAATTACGCATGTAGGAATCTATCTTGGAAAAAATCCTGAAGGAAACGATTTTGGAAAACAGAATCTGTTCCTGAATGCTGCAAGTGCCGGTCCAAGAACTGGTATTGTAATCAGTGGTTTAAATGAAAATTATTGGAAAAAAACTTTTTATGGTTGCGGAAGACTTCTTCCTTCTATATAATAAAACTATAATAAGGTTCAATTTCTAGTTTTCGATTTTAAACCGTGGCAAGGATTGTAAGGGCTGGCGAAGCCAGTTCCGAAGCGTAGCGAAGGAATGTAGGCGCTTTGACGCCGGAACCCTGAAAAGCAAAAAGCCACCCAAAATAATAATAAAGAACTCGAAAATTGACCTGAATATTAAAATTAAAAAACGGAATTTGGGTTTGTCTTATATGAAGTTATTTAAATTGTCGGATAAAAAAAACAAAAATAATCCTCTGACAAAGGTTTATCAACAGTCGGTGGATATCCTAGAAAGCATTGTTTAAAATTTTTTAACTGCTGGAATTATAGATTTATCAGATAATTCTTATACAGTTTTAAAAGATATGACGCATAAAACCCAAATGAATGCACGTCAAAATCAGATTGATTATAGATTCAATATCAGTTTTGAAGGAATTATTGCAAAAATTGATCATGTGCGTGTTGAAGAAATTCTTGCAAATGTTGTAAGCAATGCAATAAAATATACACCGTCTGGTGGAAAAGTTTTTGTGGAAACTGAAGTAAAACAAAGACAGTCTAAGAACGGTAAAAATTATGAACTTAATGTTACTGTACAGGATACTGGAATTGGAATGTCAAGCGATTTTCTACCTTACATTTTTGATAATTTTTCCCGCGAAAGAACAAATTATTCGCAACAGATTCAGGGAACTGGACTTGGTATGGGAATAACAAAAAACTTTTGGATATTATGGGTGGAAAAATCAGAATAGAAAGTCAGGTTGAAGTCGGTACAAAAGTTAAAATAAAAATTCCTTTTGAAAAACTGTTTGAAACCCTTTCTCAAATAATTAAAAAATAGTCAAAATCATCCTTTGCTGTTTTTTAAAAGTGCATTATCATCACCGCTTAAATAATCATCACAAAGTTTTTGTGGCATTGGTTTTCCGCGCAGAAATCCCTGCACAATGTTGCACTTGAAATGCGTGAGTAAATCAAGTTGCTCAGGATATTCAACACCTTCTGCAATTGTTTCAAGCCCCATATTCCCTACCATTTTTATAATGGAACTTGTGATATTTGCCTGTACACCGTCTGTGGATGTAATGTCATTGATAAAAGATTTGTCGATTTTGAGAGTGTTTAACGGAAGCGATTGCAAATAACTCAACGATGAATAACCGGTTCCAAAATCATCAAGTGAAACACGAATACCTCTTTCTCTTATCGCTTTGAGTTTTTCGATAGTTTCCTCCATTTTGTGAATGAAAACACCTTCTGTTATTTCAATTTCTAGAAGTGTAGGATCAATTTTTTCGTTTGAGACAATTTCATCCAGTTCTTCAATGAAATTATCCTGCAAGAGTTGTATTGGTGAAATGTTTACGGACATTATACCTTCAAAATGATATTTTTCCTGCCAGGTTTTTAATGTCTTTACAGCTGTGCGCAAAATCCATCTACCAATTGGAATGATAAGACCTGTTTCTTCAGCTATTGGAATAAAAATTGAAGGCGGAATATTGCCAAGTTCCGCATCTGTCCAGCGGATTAAGGCTTCAAATCCACGTAATTCTCCTGTTTTGATATCAAACTGCGGCTGATAATACTGACTGAATGAATTTTCCAAAAGTGCAGTCGTCATTTTTGACTGGAGAGTTAATTTTTGAATGAAAAGACGCTGCATATCAGGTTCAAAATATGTAAAGTTGTTTTTTCCATTCTTCTTTGCATATTGCAAAGCCATATCGGCAAAGCGGATAAGTTCTTCGGAAATTTCGGAATTTGATGGGAAAAATGAAATTCCACCTGAAACACTTATTTGTTTTATCTGGAAAGATTCGTAAATACAGTCAATAAAGTTTGCAAGACTGTCTTCTGTATCAAAATCTTTGATGATTAGCGCAAATTCATCATCACCATATCGGAAAATCTGAACTCCGTGATTTTCAAACTGTTTTAAAACTTCGCTTACACCAAGAATCAGAGCGTCACCTTCATCATAACCGCGGGAATCGTTTATACTTTGTAGATTATCAATGTCTAAAATCAAAAGTGCTGCATGCTTTTTGTTGTAACGCGTTGTTTCGAGAGCGATATTGAAGGATTCGTTGAAGCCGGTTCTGTTCAAAAATCCTGTCTGAATATCGGTGATGGCAGAAGATTTTAGTTTTTGATAATACTGTCGTTCTGAAGTGATGTCTGTAAAAAATACGATTACATTTTTTTGCTCAGCAAGATATTTCATGTCAATTTTGTACCAATTTTTGGTTGACGGCGAAAAATATCTTGCTTCCGGATATTCTCTGCCGGCTATGGCATCAAGAGCCATCTTGAACCACGGCACATCAGATGTAATTTCGTTTTCAAAATCTGACCATTTTTTGCAATCTTTAATAATATAACCCACAGCTTTTTTTACTTCTTCGTTTACGTACGAAATCTCAAAATCTGTAACTTTTCCAGAATCATCCTTTACAGGTGTCGCAACAATAACAGGAGAAGGAATGTTATCGAGAATTATTTTAAAATCTATATCCATAATGCGCTCCAAAAAAAATCACTCCAATTTATCTATCAATAATTGTATTACATAAATGTTTATAAAGCAAATGTATGTTTTGTCATTTTGATTTGTGATAAATAAAAAATTGCTGGATTTGATTATCAGAATAAAAAAAGCCCTGCACTTTAGATGGTGTCAGGGCTTTCTTTCAGTCAGATTTGTATAAAAATCAGTTTGAAATGCGGATTTTTTCCCAGTAATTGTAATAAGTTTCCAGATAATCGCCTAAATCGTTTTTAAGTTCGCATTTGTCCATAATTTCTGCAGGATACATAGGAGTTGTGGTGCGGTATTTTTCTGCCTCAAGATTTACGTAACAAGGGAATCTGAAAAAATCAAGAAATTTTGCATAATTTTCAGGGCGATGGATAAAATTGATGAATTCTGTTGCAAGTTCTGCATTTTTTGAATATTTTAAGATGCACATGCTGTCAAGATAAGAAGGACCACCTTCAGCTGGAATAAAGAAGTCTATAGTAGAATCCCATTCCTCTTCTGGTACTTCACCATAAATTACTTCAGCATATCCCTGACAAAGCCACAAATCACCGCGTGCAAAGTCTTTTCCAAAACCTTCTGCATCAAACTTTATGATGTTTGGAAGCCAATTTGTTTTTACAAAATCTACAGCCTGTTTTAATTGTGATTCATCTGTAGTTGAAACGCTGTAGCCTTTATACATAAGGGCATCTCCCAACACTTCGCGGTAATCGTCCATCATTGAAGCGTGCCCTTTAAACTGAGAATCTGCAAAAATGTTCCATGTTCGTTCATAATTACCATTTGGAACTTTCTTTTTGTTTACGCTGATTCCTGCAGCACCAAAGTAATAAGGAACTGCATATTCCATATTTGGATCGTAAGAGATTTTTTCAAGAAGTTTAGGATTAATTTTATCTTTATTTGTGAATTTTTCCTGTACAATTGGTTGGAGCATGCCTTTTTTCATTAAAATGGAAACATAATCTTGAGAAGGCACAACAATGTCAAAACTTTTTGCACCACCGTTTACTAGTTTATTAAACATCGTTTCGTTTGAGTCATACTCAGAAACCACAACTTTACAATTGAATTCTTTTTCAAAATCGGCAACAACATCAGTTGGTGTGTAATATGTCCAGCTGTAAAGTTTGAGAACCTGTTTTTTTTCGCATGAAGAAAAACCCAAAGAGGCAAGAATCATTCCTGCTGTCAAAATAATTTTAGAAGTGATTTTCATATCACACCTCGTAAAATAGAATATGCCGAATTTTACAGGAAAAATCCATAAAATTCAAAATTTTTAATGTGCTGCGGCAAACGATTTTAGTCCTTTGCGCAACAAAATTGCAATAAAACAAATAATCATAATCAACACAAAAGAAAGAGCATTGATTACTGGACTAACACCATGGCGAATCATATTGTAAACAAAAATAGGAAGAGTTTCTACATTTCCGTTTACAAGCGATGTGATGACAAAATCTTCTATTGAAAGAGTAACGCTCATCATAAATCCGCTCATAATTCCAGGCATGATAGCAGGAATAATCACTTTGAAAAGTGTCTGTTTTTCATTTGCACCAAGGTCATGACTTGCTTCGATAATCGAATAATCAAATTCATCTACGCGGGAACTAACCATAAGATAAGCAAAGGGCAGACAAAATGTTGCATGTGCAATGATGATTGTTCCAAGTCCCAAATTCATATTAATTCCGCTCAAGAAAATCAAAAGCGAGACACCCATAATAACTTCTGGCAAAACCATTGGCAGAAAACTTACTGATTGAATGTAGTTTCTTCCAAAAAAACGGTACCAGCTGATGCCAATTGCAGCTAAAGTTCCAAGAATTGTTGCAATCAAAGCCGAAGCTAAAGCTACAATGGCACTGTACAAAAGCGACATCCACAAATCACCGGAATTAAGGAATAATTCTTCATACCAGCGGAAAGAAATGCCTGTAAAACTTGCACCTTCAGATTTATTAAATGAAAAAACGATGATGACAAAAAGCGGTATATATAAAAACAAAAATGTCAGGCACAAAATAAAATTTGAATAAGAAAAAGTTGAGGCACGTTTTTTCCAATTTCTTTTTGCATGGCGAAAATTTTCAGATTTAGGAGGATGTTTTTTAAGTTTTTCAACTATCAAAGAAGATAAAAATTCCATTTATAACCCCGCATAAAATATCAAGTTTGATAAACAAGTGATTATTTTAATTTCTCTTGCTTTTTAAGATTTTTTTCATGTTTTTCTGAGGCGAGCATAAATAAAATTGCAGCCATTGTTACGATTGTAAGCAAAACAGAAAAAGCAGAAGCTAATGGAATGTTTCTTGCTTTTTGAATCTGATCCATGATGATGTTACCGAGCATGTAACTTTTTGTACTTCCCACAAGTTGTGGAACAGTGTAATTTCCAAAAATTGGGATAAATGTAAAAATGACAGAACTTACAATTCCACTTTTTATTCCTGGAACTAAAATTTTAATCATTGACTGAAGTTTTGTAGCGCCTAAATCTCTTGCTGCTTCCAAAAGTGAAAAATCAAATCTATCGATAGAAGTGAAAATTGGCAGAATAGCATAAGGTAGATACATGTAAATGCTTACAAGAATTACGGCCGCTTTTGTGTACATAAATTTATGAGGAATGAATGTCCATTCTTTATTGCCAGTGATAAAATGCCATATTTTTTCAAAAAACTTAAAAATGGTATTTAAAAGTCCGTCTTGACCGAGAATTGACTGCCACGCAAAAATTCTGATGAGAGAATTTGTCATGAACGGAATGATTACTAAAATCAATAAAACAGTTTGATGTTTGCTTCTAGCAATTGCATATCCGCAAGGCAATGCAACTGCAATCGAAAAAAGTGTTGAAATGACAGTCATCCATAAAGTTCGCCCTAAAATAGGAAGATAGATGAATTTTCCAGTATCACTATCTTTTGCAAAAATAGACTTATATGCCTGCAGCGTAAAAACTTTTTGAACTCCGCCATGCATATCTTTTTTCATAAATGAATAGCAGACAATGATGATGATAGGAACAACGAAAAACAGTGTGAACCAAATTCCCATCGGCCATGCATAAGCAGGACCTGCTGTTTTTTTCTTGAGATTTGTTTTGTATTCTGCCGCCTGTTTTGATTGCGAAGCCTTTGCTGCCAGTTTTAAAAGGAAACTTTGTTTGTTTTTTGTGTCGTTATTTTTCATGGCAAATTACTTGTTAATGTCTTCAACAATGTATGCATCTTCTGCTGACCAGGAAACGTATACTTTATCTTTCCACTGAATTACAGGTCCATCGTCCATATAATCTGTATGCTGTTTAAAAATCTTTATGATTTTGCCAGTTTCAAGTTTTACATAAAATTTTGATTGAAAGCCTGAATAAATCGGTTCTTCGACAATTCCACTGAAAACATTAATGTCAGTTCTGCCGCCTGTGTTAGGAGGTTCAAGCGTAATTCTAATCTTTTCAGGGCGAATTGTAAACGCAACTTTCTGACCTTTCTGAGTAAAATCGTAGTCAGTAACTTGCATATAACGGTCAAGAGCAGCTTCAGCTTCTGTGTCTGTTGCAAGAGGTGCCTGTTTTCCTAGTTCAGGAACGCTTAAAGTTGCCATATAATCATCATTTCCTGAAACATCTTTGTGAGGAACACAGTCTACAACTTCTGCATCAAAAAGATTTGTTTCACCAATAAACTGGGCTACAAACTGGGTTGCAGGACTTTCGTAGATTTCGTAAGGAGTTCCAATTTGTAAAACATGTCCGTGATTCATTACGGCAATTCTATCACTTACAGAAAGAGCTTCACTCTGGTCATGTGTTACATAAATGAATGTGATTCCAATCTGGTCGTGAAGTCTGTCTAAATCAATCAGCAGGTTTGCGCGAAGTTTAGCATCAAGTGCAGAAAGCGGTTCATCAAGCAAAAGAACTTTTGGCTCATTGATAAGGGCTCTAGCAATTGCAACTCGCTGTTTTTGACCGCCTGAAAGCTGGTTTGGTTTTTTATTGATATGTTCATCAAGTTGAACCAGATGAACATATTCCCTAACTTTTTTATCAATCTCATCTTTTGGAAGTTTTTTTAAACGCAAAGGGAATGCAACATTTTCATAAATCGTCATGTGAGGAAAAAGTGCATAAGTTTGAAAAACCGTATTTGAGGCTCGTTTATTTGGATTTAAGGGGATAACATTCTGCTCATCAAATAATACAACTCCATCGTCTGGAAATTCAAATCCTGCAATAATGCGAAGAAGTGTGGTTTTTCCGCATCCAGATGGACCTAAAAGGGAGAAAAATTCTCCTGGCTGAATAGTAAAGTTGATGTCATCCAAAGCAACAAAGTCGCCAAATCTTTTGGATACATGATCAATGGTAACCTGACTTCCTTTCACTCAAGCAACCTCGAATCAAAAATGATAATTTACACATGCGTGTAAACAGACTAGCAAAAACTTAGCTACTGATGTTGGTTCGTTTTTTTTAATTCTTATGGTAAAAATGCAATATTAACTAGATTCTGTCAATAAGTTTTAATTATTTTTTTTGTGTTTTTTTATCATTTTTTAGTGTTTATTTTTGTTGAAAGATTTATGTAATTTGATTATCTTTATAGATACAGGAAAATTAATCACAAAAATAAAAATTATATTTTGTATTTTATTTTGCCTGAAATTTTATATTAATGTTTATTGAGGAAAAAAATGTTTGCAATTATTATTGGAATTATTTTTGTTGGATTTACAGCTTTTTCAGTGATTCCTGCTTTTCCATTAAATTGGGGAGCTCAGGTTATTGAATTTTTGAAAGGTTCTTTGCCAGTTTTTGCAGCTTTCATCGGATTGATTTGTCTTTTTATCGGTGCTGCTGACATCAAAGATAAAAAAGAAGCAAAAAAAGAAGATGCAGAAAAGACTGAAGAAAACAAATAATTTCTGTCTTATCCATATCAAACATAAATTTTCATATTGACAAAAATCCTATAAATTTGGTAATATATTTTACCCGTTATAGGATTTTAGACCGCTCATCTAAAATTCTTATGTAACTGAAAAATAGATGCAATTTTTTTTGGTTACAAGATAAACTTTTTTTTTATTTACAAAGGTATATCAAAATGGAAACAATTTTCGTTAAAGAATACGACCAGCCACGCAAATGGTATGTTATTGATGCAGCTGGAAAACCAATGGGACGTGTTGCTGCTAAAGCTGCTTACATTGCACGTGGAAAAAACAAGGCAACTTATACAAAGAATCAGCTTATGGGTGATTTTGTTGTTATTATCAATGCTGAAAAAGCTGTTGTAACTGGTGGAAAAGAACAGAAAAAGATTTATTACCATCACACAGGATTTGTAGGTGGACTTCGTGCTCACACTTATGAAAAATTGTTGGATAAACATCCTACAAAACCAATGGAATTAGCTGTTGCTGGTATGCTTCCACATGGACGTCTTGGACGCAAAATGATGGATTGTGTAAAGATTTACGCTGGTGCAGAGCATCCACATGCTGCTCAGAATCCTCAGCCAGTAGAATTTTAGTTTTGGAGTGTAGAATATGGTAGAAAATATTGCTATTGGTACAGGACGAAGAAAAACTGCTGTTGCTCGTGTTTTTGTTCGCGAAGGTTCAGGAAAAATTGTAGTTAATGGAAAAGATGTAAAAGATTATTTTGCGACAGAAGCTCAGGTTCAGGTTGTTAATCAGCCTTTAGCTGTAACTTCAATGGGTACAAAATATGATATTCTTATTAATGTACAGGGTGGTGGTTTGAATGGTCAGGCTGCTGCTTGTTTGCATGGAATTTCTCGTGCGTTAGTTCAGATTGATCCAGATGCACGTACATCTCTTAAAGCAAACGGTTATCTTACTCGTGATTCTCGTATGGTTGAACGTAAAAAGTATGGTCAGCGCGGTGCTCGAAGAAGATTCCAGTTCTCAAAACGTTAGTTTTTGTTTGGAAACTTCGGTTTACAGAAAATGCAGAAAAGGCGACTTTTTATGGTCGTCTTTTTTTTTTGTCTTTTTGGAAAATAATCAGTATATTAAAAAAATGATAATAAATTCAATAAGTCAAATATCTTTGTCTGGAATGTACCGCATTCGTCCTGAAGAAGGTTCTGTTTTTTATGCAAGACAAGAATATCTTTCTTCTATTATATTGTCACGATTAAGTGCTGGAACGGAAATTGATGAGGAGAACGAAGAAGAACTTTTTGATGCTGGACTGTGTGTTGCAGTGGAATTGAAAGCTTGTGATTATCTTTCCAGAGCGGAACAAAGCAGATTTGGACTGACTCAGAAACTTGTAAAAAAATCATTTCAAAAAAAATACATCAATATGGCTCTTGATTATCTTGAAAGCAAAGATTATCTGAATGATTTGCGATTTTCTACAGCATGGTTGAATACAAGGAAATTAAATCATTTTGAAGGAAGAATAAAACTTCTTGCAGAACTTAGAAACAGAGGAATTTGCGAAAAAACTGCAGTAAAAGCGTTGAATGATTTTTTTTCATATAATGATGAATATGAAATTTGTAAGAAAGCTTATCAAAAATATAAAAAAAATGGGAAAACCGAAGATAAACTGATGCAGGCAATGTTTAAATCCGGTTTTTCCCATAAATTGATTTTGCAGGCTGAAGAAGAATTAGAATCTTCCTTCGTCAGTGTCCCAATAGTTTAATTCATTGTGTGCTTTGATAAAATCAACAGTTTCATCGATTGTTGTAAAGCAAAGACCTACAACTGTGTCGGCACATCCATAATAAATTGCAATTTTTCCATCTTTTTCATCTGTTAATGCTGCTACTGGGAAACAAACATTGTCAACAAAACCTGTAGTTTCGTAAGGCATTTCTGGAGTGAGCATGTAGTCGCCGCATCTGTAGCGAACGATACTTGGTTTTTCGTGGTCAAGAATTGCAGCTGAGAAAGAATAAACAAATCCGTTACATGTTGTTGAAACTCCATGATAGAACATGAGCCAGCCTTTTTCTGTTTGACCTTTGTCGTTTTCATATTCAATTTCGATAGGAGCAGGACCGCAGCCAATTTTTACACCCTGCCACCAGCCTTTTCCACCTTTTTGCATTACAAGACGATGTTCTCCCCAGTATTTCATATCAGGAGATTGAGAAAGCAAAATGTCGCCGAATGGTGTGTGACCTGAATCTGAAGGTCGTGAAAGCATTACGAATTTGCCATCAATTTTTTTTGGGAATAAAACGGCATTTCTATTAAATGGAAGGAATGGGTTTTCAAGACGAGTGAAGTCTTTGAAATCTTTTGTACTTGCTACACCAATTGAAGCTCCGTCAAAATCTCCGCACCAAAGAATATAATAAGTGTCATCAATTTTTACACAACGAGGATCGTATGCATAGAATGGATCGTGTGGTGTACCGTCTGGATCGTGCATGTGGATTTTTTCTTTTTGAAATTCCCAATTGATTCCGTCTTCTGAATCTCCAATATAAAGGAAAGGACGTGCTGATGTATCTTCTGAGCGGAAAACACCTTTGAATTTGCCTTGCCAAGGAATTACGGCTGAGTTATAAATTCGTCCCATACCTTTGAAAGGGTTTCTGCCGATAACTGGGTTTTCACTGTAACGCCAGATTGGAAGCCAAGTGTCTGCTGGTTTGTCCTGCCATGGAATGTTTGGTAAGTTTCCACCACTAATAATTTTTGCCATTTTTTTTCTCCTATTGATAAATAAGCTCGCAATGCAAACTTTGGGTAAGAAAAAATGCACAATTTCTGCATGTTTTTCTTACGCTCTTAATTTATCTTTAAAATAATCAATCTTTAATAATAAAATAAAGCTAAATTAAAGATTTGTCAAGTTAAAATTACTTAAATAAATTAAAATTAATTAATAATTTACTTAAAAAATGAATAACTGATGATAAGAAAGGAGTTTGAACTGAAGGGTTGCCTTGAAGGAAAAACAAGAAAAACAAGGTCTGTCCCCAGTTTCGTGCTGGAACTTGACACACTACCGTACTATTAGTTTGAATAAAAGGGGACAGACCTCGATTGAAAAACAAAGTTGTAACTGAGTTTTGGCAGAGATGAAACTTCATTTACAAAAGAGG
>SAMEA104315430__coassemble_301_pt1 | contig 23429 bp, 19 predicted proteins | sample SAMEA104315430__metabat2_low_PE_026 | metagenome-assembled genome bin SAMEA104315430 (sample SAMEA104315430) | gut metagenome | biome: Monkey gut; feature: monkey-associated habitat; material: faeces | place: China | collected 2013 | reverse complement strand
AATTCAAAGTTTTCTTGAAAATATGCTGCATCAAGCCTTCTGTAGTTTCAAGAACTTCTTCACGGTTTGTAAAACTCATTTCCATATCAATCTGAGTAAATTCAGGCTGACGGTCACCGCGAGCATCTTCATCACGATAACAGCGCGCAATCTGGAAATATTTGTCAAAACCAGAAACCATCAAAAGCTGTTTGTAAAGCTGTGGCGACTGTGGAAGTGAATAAAATTTTCCAGGATGAACACGGCTTGGAACAAGGTAGTCACGTGCTCCTTCAGGAGTAGATTTTATGAAAGTCGGAGTTTCAATTTCCAAAAAACCTCTTTCTGTCAAATATTCGCGCACCGCAAAAGTAACCTGTGACCGTAAAATGATATTTTTTTGCATCGGTTCACGGCGCAAATCAAGATAGCGGTATTTCAGGCGCAAATCTTCGTTTGGAATTACAAGAGTTCCATCTTTCTGGCGCACTTCTTCAATGCTGAAAGGCAATTCCTGACTTGTCGTAAAAATCTCGATTTCGCTGGCTTCAACTTCAATTTCACCAGTTTTCATATCAGGATTGATATCTTTTTCAGCACGAGCAGCAACAACACCTTCAACTGCAATACAATATTCACTTTTTAAGCCAGCTGCGATTTTTTTAACTTCATCGCTGGCATTGTCACCAACCATAACCTGTGTGATACCATAACGGTCACGCAAACGGATAAAAACAAGACCGCCCAAATCGCGAGTGCGGCTAACCCAACCATTTAATACAACTTTCTTGCCGACATCAGCTTTTGTAAGCTCACCGCAAGTAACTGTTCGCTTTGAATTTTCCATAATAAATCATTTTAATATTTTCTAAAAGTTTTTACAATATGACGAGCATGTGAATATATCAAAGCAGGGACAGACCTCCTTTTGAATAAAATTGGGGACAGACCTTGTTCGTTCAAATTAAAAAAGGGACAGACCTCCATTGGCAACGAAACTTCATTCAATTCGAAGTCTGTCCCCCATTGATAATAAAATGAGGTGTGTCCCTTTTTTAACTTTTTTTTCCTTTTTTTATGGCACATTTTGCTACGCAAAACCGGGCTGTTCCGCAGTTCCCTAACGGTCAGCCGCTTCCCTCGCTTAGCTCGGTCCAGTGGCCGCTTCGCGCTGCTCCATAGCCCTTGTGCATTTATAAATTGATTTTTTTTCAACCCCGTTGGTTTTTTGTTTTTGTCAGAGTAAATATCATTCTTTTACCCGACAATTTTGTCAGGCTTTCCAGTCAGTAAAATGCGTAAATCTAGTTTTAAGTAGGCAAGAATTTCCCTTAAATAATTATGCACAGCCCTAAATGAGGTGCATTCAGTTCCTAAACCGTAAATATCCGAAAATCCCATCCGCTTTGCAAGACGCTGAGCTCTCCGCAGATGAAAATAATTAGTCACTACAATAATTTTTGAATCAAGAATTTCACTTTTTGTTTTGCCGGTAAACTCAGAAAGCAATTCACAACTTAATTGAAAATTCTCGATTGTATCACGAGCTTTATCTTCAACCAAAATACGTTCAGAAGAAATCCCTCGCTGAACCAATTCTTCTTTGATATACGGAGCTTCGGCAACTGGCAGCCATTTTAAAGTTCCACCAGTAACAACACAAATAGTTTCTCTGTGATTTTGCAAATAAAAAGCCGCAGTTTCAACGCGATTTATAACAGGCTTTGGTAAATTTCCGTTCTTATCAATTCCGCCACCTAGCAAAATCAAATAATCACAAGATTCATCATTTTTTATCGTTTTTGGATTTAGAATAAAAATCAAACTAATAATAGAAAAAACCGCTGCAAATGACATCAAAACAGACACAACAACTTGAATCCATTTCTTCCAGGTTTTCCAAAATGAATGCCCATTTTTTTTTCTGTAAATTCCCAAAAAAATATGATAACCGCCAATCAAAGTCCAAATATGAGAAAAAGATGTCAGATTATCCAAAAAAGTTCCTGGACTAGTAACAATCAATGCAAAATCATAAAGAATGCATAAAATTCCAAAAATAAACAAAATTATAGAAATCATAAATACCTGTAATTGAACTGTCAGCTCTGCGTAAACAAAATTATTTTTTAAGTATCATAAAAGTTAAATCATCTTTCTGAGGAGCACGTCCCTGGAACAATGCAATCTGCTTTTCGATTTCTATCATCTGCATTTTCACAGGCATGTTGCAAACTCTATAAATCAAATTTAAAAGTCTATCCTTTCCAAAATCTTCCTTACGCTCATTCATTGTGTCAACAAGTCCATCTGAATAAATAAAAAGCTCATCTCCTTCTTCAAAATTATAGACTTGCGATGTGTAATAAACTGGAAAACCAGGAATCCCAATAGCACCCACAGATTCTTTTTTCATTTGTAAAAATTCACAAATTCCTGTTCTATGATGATAAAAAATCGGTTTGGGATGTCCGGCAATTGCAACTTCTATATTTTCTTTTTTTGTTCTGACAAGAATTCCGGTTAAATAATTTTCAATATCACCTTTTTCCTGGATTACACGTCCATTTATATTATTCAAAATTTCCCATAAATCCATCTTATCTTTTGTGTAAAATTCCTGATGGATAATATTTTTTACAAGCATAGTGACAAGACCAGACGAAATTCCATGCCCTGAAACATCAAAAACTCCAAGTCCGTCTAAATTGTCCCCAGTTCTAAAAAAATCATACAAATCACCAGAAACTCCAGCCATTGGCTTACTGTAGAACGCTAAATCATAGTTTTTAATTTGGGAAACATCTTGCTTGAAAAAACTTTGCTGAATTACCGATGCCATTTTGATTTCTTTTTCCAATCCAAGATTCTTTTTTTCAAGATTATCTTCGATTTTGTACACGATTATCGTAAAAATTCCGACCATAAAGACAATCACAATTATTGTAATGGTCATATTTAAATATTTCAAAGTATTCAAAATATTTTGAGAAACAGCATATCGTGGCGGAAAATTTATAGATTCCAAAATGATGAAAACCAGGCTGGAAACAACCGAAACAATTGTAGCAATGATAAACTTCTTTTCAAAAACCAGAAAGGGCAGCAATCCCATCATCAAAATAAAATAATGAAAACAGGTTTCTGAGCCCATGAAATATTCAGCAAGAATCTGATGGCATAAAACTTCAATGTAAGCGATAAAAAATAGTCCAATAAAAGATTTAACTTTGTAGATTGCAAACAAAACAATGATAAATAAAATGACGCTGAGAAAGTTATAATAAAACATCGGCATCACTTTTAATTGCAGAAAGAAAATTTGTATCACAATATGGTAGATTAATGCAAAAAAATCCGTAAAACCTGACACAAATTTTGCTCTAGCGTAAGAGGATGTTATTTCTTGATTTCCCAAAAAAAGCATAAAACCCGATAACCCTGTATGGAAATAAGTTTAAAACAATCTCATCATCCATTTTATCATTATTATCCCAAAAAGTAAAATTTATTTTTTTTAAAATTGTTTTAAATTTCTGTTATTTTTGTGATTTTTTCTTTGAAAAAATGTAGAATTATCAAAATGAAGATAAAAATGCTGCCTTTTGATGTGATTTTGATTTTGGCAATACTTCTTATTTCTTTTTTTTTAATAAAAAACTCCAGTGTAAAAAATAACGGAAGAGTATTAGTTCAGGCAAATGGAAAAAAATTTGAATATTCTTTGCAAAACAATGGAATTTATACTGTTCAGGGAGCAACAGGCATAACTTCATTTGAAATTTCTGACAGCAAAGTTCGCATTATTGATTCTCCATGCCCAAATAAAACCTGCATTGCCTGTGGATGGTCAAATTCTGTTGTCTGTTTGCCAAATAAAGTTTTTGTACAAATCGAAAATTCTGCAAAAACTGATAACAAAGTGCAGTTTGATGCAATTTCAAATTGACAAAGATTTATGGATAACAAAAATTAATAGAATGGATGGGCATAAAACTTGCACTGCAAACTTTTATCAACAACAGTGAGAACATGGGAGAACAAAAAGTTGAAAAACTTAAAAAAAAATCAGATTTCGACAGAAAAAATTGCTTTTTTAACCTCGCTTTCCCTTTTGTTTTCGTACATAGAAACTGTTCTTCCAAAATTTTCGCCTTTTTTTAAACTTGGGCTTGCAAACACAGTTATCATTTCAGCATTAAACTTTGATTTTCCATCATTTTTTCTGTTAATTTGTGCAAAAACCATTATTTCAAGTCTGTTTGGCGGCACTTTATTATCTCCTTTTTTTGTAATTTCGATTTCTCAGAGTTTTGTGAGTAGTTTTGCAATGTTTTTTTTGAATAAGTTGAATGTACTGTCAAAAAAAAGATTCTTTTCGATTTATGGAATATCGATTTTTGGCGCTTCCATAAGCAGCTGCATTCAAGTTTTGTTGTGCAGTTTTTATTTGGGAAAAGGAACTTTTGTGTTCCTTACTCCAATGCTCATTTTTGGAATTTTCAGTGGTTTTTTTACTGCATTTTTGAGTGAATATTTGAAAATCTCTGTAAATATGGATTTATTGATAAGCAAAATCAACAATTTTCAAAATAATCTTGAATTTCAAAAATTACCTGAATCACAAAAATTTACACAAAAGCAAAAAAATTGCGAAAAAAAAGAACGAATTGAAAAAATTAACGAAAATCACAAATTATCAAAATTTTTGATTTTTTGTTTTGTATTTTTTAGTTTTTCAACTTTTTTCGTGAAAAATCTTTTTGTCTTATGCTTTTTTTTGATTTTCTCTTTTTCATTTCAAATTATTTTAGGAAAAAAAATAAAACTTTTGCCGCACATCATTTTGTGGATTTTTGTAATTTTTTGTGCAATTCTTGTGCCAAATGGAGAAATTTTGATTAAAATCGCCAATTTTTCCATCACAAAAGGAGCTGTTCTTTCGGGCATTATAAAATCACTTAAACTTTCAATTGTTGCCTCTTTGAGTTTATCCCTCTGTTCAATGAATTTTAATATAAAAAAATCAGTTTTTTTAACAAAAGTAATGGAAAATTTCCGTTTTTTGATGCAGAATTTTAATGAATCAGATGGAAATGTTTTCAAAAAAATAAAAAAAACATTCGAAATTGAATAATATATTTTGAGGTAACTATGGCAACTTTTTTTTGCCCCGAAAAACAGGATTTTCTTCTTTCTCAAAATGATTATCTGGAAGCAGCAAGATATATCGGCTATTCAAAAATACGACTCCCAGACGACACTATCATGCAAATGATAAAAGAAGCGTGCGAAAAACTTATGGAAGTTATAAAACCGCAGGCAATTTTTGAAGAATTTGACTTATCGTTTGAAAGCCAAAACGAAAAAAACATAATTTCTTTTGCTGATGTTTGTTTTGAATCAAAAGATTTGGCACGAAATCTACAAAATTGTGACAAAATTTATCTTTTGGCATGCACAATCGGACCGCAGGTGGATTCAATCATTCGGCGCGAACAAACTTTAAATGCAGCGATGGCGGCGATTTTGCAGGGCGCGGGAGCAATGTTCATAGAAAAACTTGTAGATTTGTCAAACATGCAAATCAAAATGGATGCACAAAAAAATGGCAGAATCACAAAACCCCGCTACAGTCCAGGCTATGGCGACGTTCCGCTTTCCTGCCAAAAAGATTTTTTCCGATTATTACCTTGCACAAGAATAGGTCTGACCCTCATGGAAACACTGATAATGGCACCGGAAAAAAGTGTTACAGCTTATATCGGAAGCTATACAAAATAGTAAGTTAATGTAATGCAGTGTCCGCTTAGTGCGGACAAACTGAACTGTACACCTTTTCCCCTGCTATTTAAATGCAATTGTCATTTCGAAAACAAGTCTTTCCTGTTCTTTTATAAAAATAAAAAATCTGCCGTCTTTGTTTTGTGAATAAACTCTGAGAACCTGCCCTTCTTTGCTTTCTCCTTGATAATGCACTTCTAGAAAATCCACCTCGTTTTTCATCAAAAAATCATCAGAAAAAACATTCAATGCAAGTTTAATATATTCAATGTTATTCATATGATGCGACATATCTATCATCTGCGAGCGAATAATCTGTTCAAACTGAAAATCATCTTCACCAAAATCAGCATGAAAAGTTTCAAAAGGTTCATCAAAAACTGGTGATGGAAAATTCTCTTTAGGATAATAAAGTGAAGAAATTTTCATAGGACGATGCTTTTCCAAATCAAGAACACATGCCTGCTGATTTGCAAGTAAAAGCGGTTTATTCTGCGCATCTAGAATTTCAGTATTGATATGAGCTTTAAAACTAGCATTGTCGATTGGAAATGTTCTTGCTGTAATCTTTTCGCGCCAGCAAGGTCTACGCAAAAAACGTACTCTTGTTTTCGTAAAAACCCAAAAAGCATTAAATTTTTCGCGATAAACAATACCGTCACAACCCATTTGATTAAAACATTCAGTCAGATTGTCCTGTACCATTAAAACAGACTGAGCAATTCCCATTTTCAATGAACTGTCTATAAAAGCCGAAGAAACATAACGGTCTTTTTGTAAAGTCAATTTTTCAAAAGCATCCATAAAAACAATTGCTCCAGATCATTTTTTAATCAAGCGATTTTCTGTCCAGTCTGTCAAAGCCGTCAGTCAATTTTTTTGCAATTATCTTCAGTTTTTCCAAATCACCTTTACGACCGCCTTCAATATTCATCGGCATAACAGGGTCATGCAGACTTAAGCGAAGCAAAATCCAGCCTTGAACATCTTCTCCTTTGAACGAAAGACGCACACCTTCATAAGATTCTGGCATATCATAACCACACTCAGCTGCACGTTTTTTGAATTCTTCCAGCACAGATTTTCCATATTCTTTAAAATCATCACCTTGAATTTTAAAACGGAATTCAGCTTCTTCCACAAGAGGCGGTAATTTTTCAATCAAGTTGTCAAGTTTTTTACCATCTTTTGCAGCCTGAGCCAAAGCAATAACAAGTTTTACAGCCAAAAAGGCACCGTCATCCAAATAATAATTATCTTTCAAAGCACCGTGACCAGAAGTTTCCATAGCAAGTGGCGCAATAATTCCTTTGGCATTCAACTCCTTCTGTTTGTTGATTACATTTTTGTAGCCACGCATATAACACAAATGTTTCAATCCCAAAACATCCTGCAAAAAGTAAGTCAAACGGTCAGAAGTTACTGAATCAGTAATAATCGTAGAACCAGGATAATCAGGTGCCAAAATTGCAGAAATCATAGCGATAATGCTGTCACGATTTACTTCACTTCCGTCAGATAAAACGGCAGACATTCTGTCAACATCAGTATCAAAAATAAGCCCCAAATCTGCCTTGTTTTTTAAAACAGCATCACGGATAGCTTCCATTGCCTGCTTATTTTCAGGATTTGGAATATGATTTGGAAACATTCCATCAGGTTCCAAAAACTGACTTCCTGAAGTATCTGCACCAAGCGGCTGCAAAATTTTATCAACAAAAAATCCGCTTGCACCGTTACCGCTATCCACAACAATATGAAGCCCATCCAAAGGTTTTTCACCACCGCCCAAAGCTTGAGCGATTTTATTTTTTAAATAATCAGCATAAACAGAAAGCAAATCAAAAGTTTGAACATTTCCAGGCACTTTTACAGGATTCAACAGCGCTGCCAAACTCAAAATCTCAGTAATATCGTCATGTTCAAGTCCGCCTTCAGGGTCAAAAAACTTAATTCCGTTACGGTTAAAAGGCAAATGACTGGCAGTAATCATAGCAGCACCATCATAATAAGTTTCTTCAAAAACAATCGACATGAACATTGCAGGAGTTGTCGCCATACCACAATCAACAACAGTGGCACCAGCACTCACCATACCTTCAATCAAAGCATCTGCTAAAGCAGGTCCAGACACCCTCGAATCACGTCCAACACCAATTTTTAGACTGCATGCAAGGTTTCCACTCTTTTTTTCAAGCCAGCTCACATAAGCACAACCAATCTTGCGGGCAATTTCAGGAGTAAGGTTGACATTTTCACCTTCAACACCTTCCACAGCCACACCGCGAATATCACTACCATTTTGTAATTTCATTAAATCCATAAAAACCGCCTAAAACTCAAAAATATTTTTTTTAGCCAATAAATTATCAATAAATTATAAACTAAGAATTATTACGAAACAATAGGTATTTTACTTATTTTAAGCCATATTTACAGTCATTTTGCTTCGCAAAACCAAAATTTTTCGTGCTTACATAAACATTCAATTATTGGCATTATGACAGTTTCCAAACGGATTTTCCTTAAAAACTGAAATCGCATCATTAATTGCTTATAGCATATTTTTCTGCATCTCAACACTACTCATAAAGGAAGGGGAAGTCTCCCCTTGCGCTTCATACCTTCGGTATTACGCTATCCCCTCTGCGGGCTCAAACGCCGCCCGCAACGCCCGCTACAAATCAAACTCACAGTTCATAAGTTTTGGCAAAAGTTTGTCCCGAGCGAGTTGGAGTTGAGTATTTTGTTTTGCTAATACCTTCCTTAAAATCATAACTTTGAAGAAAGTTTCAACTTTCGAGAATTTATGATTCGTTCGCGTCGAGCGAACAGTCCAAGAAGAGAGTTTCGAAAGAAACTCTAAGTTAAATCAAATGGCGCAATTTTAGCCATTTGATTTAAACGTTCATTTTATCAAAATAAGTAAGTTGTATAAGCTAACGATTATTTTTGGTAAACAATCATTTGGAATATAATAATTGTAATCATTCTATCATTTCATAAAAATATTCATAAACCCGTGAGTCGTTGTTTAGTTCGGGGTGAAAGGAAACTGCAATTTGTTTTTTGTATTTCACTGCTACAATGAAATTTTTGGCTTTTGAAAGTATTTTTACTTCATTGGAATTTATGTTTTCTATGATTGGAGCGCGGATGAATGTCATTGGGATTTTCTGGAGTGTGTCAAAACTTTCTTCTATATAAAAGCTTCCTAACTGTCGTCCAAATGCATTTCTTTTGACGGATACTGGCAGTGTTTCAAAATGCATTGCCAGCAAAATCAAACCGGCACAAGTTGCAAAAACTGGTAATCCGTTTTCGATTTTTTCTTTCAATATGTCAAATATTTCAAGCTCATGTAAAAGTTTTGATTGAACTGTACTTTCTCCACCTGGCAAAACCAATGCATCAAAAGCTTTCAATACATCCTTTTTTTGTCTGATTTCAAAAATTTCAAAATCAACTTTTTTTTGTAATGAAAATTTTTTCAAAGCAGATTCGTGTTCCAAAAAATCCCCTTGTAGTGCCAAAACTCCAATCTTTTTCATATCTACCTCCCATAAAAAGTTAAGAAGATTGTTTCAACAATCGATTGACTTTTTACGCTGCTCCGTAATGCAATGAGGGGCAGCAGTTGATAAAAAAGTTCGCAACGCAAACTTGTGAAAAAAAACTTTGACGCTATTTTAGGCAAAGTTTTTATTACACTCGCCTGAATTAAATTCCTCGTTCTTCCATAATCAATTTGATTTCTTCTTCATTTATGCCGACCATTGCTTCGCCCAAATCTTCGCTCAAACTGGCAATAAGTTTTGCATCTGTATAATTTGTTACAGCCTGAACGATTGCAGCTGCACGCTTTTCAGGATTTCCAGATTTAAATATTCCGCTTCCTACAAAAACACCTTCTGCTCCAAGCTGCATCATCAAAGCTGCATCGGCTGGAGTAGCAACTCCTCCTGCTGCAAAATTTACAACTGGAAGTTTTTTGTTATCATGTACAAATTTTACTAATTCATAAGGAACTTGAAGTTGTTTTGCCTGCTCGAAAAGTTCATCTTCACGCAAACTTGCAACAACACTTATCTGGCTATTCATTTTTCGAATATGTCGAACGGCCTGCACAATGTCACCAGTTCCAGGTTCACCTTTTGTTCGAATCATTGCTGCTCCTTCATTAATACGGCGCAATGCTTCACCTAAATCTCTGGAACCGCAAACAAACGGAACTTCAAATTCTCTTTTATTAATATGATAAATATCATCAGCAGGAGATAAAACTTCACTTTCGTCTATATAATCGATTTCTATTGCCTGCAAAATCTGTGCTTCTACAAAATGACCAATTCTACATTTTGCCATAACTGGAATTGTAACTGCATCTTGAATTCCTTTTATCATTTTTGGGTCACTCATTCTAGAAACACCACCTGCCGCTCTGATATCTGCTGGAATACGTTCCAAAGCCATAACGGCACAAGCTCCAGCTTTTTCTGCAATTCTGGCCTGCTCTGGCGTTGTTACATCCATAATAACACCACCTTTGAGCATTTGTGCAAGATTTTTGTTTAATTCGTAACGGTTCTCTTTCATCATTTTCACCTCGTGATTTTCAAGATTTTAATGATTTTAGTCTAATTTTTTATTGATTTTTGCAAAATATTCAAATATGATAATTACAACAAGGTCAGAAACAAGGTCAGATTCTTTTTATGATTTAAAATGAGGTGAGATGTGATAACATTTGAAATTAAACCTGAAAATGAAAAGTTCCTTTATTTGCAGATTTGTGATTATATAAAGCAGGAAATTCGCTTAAATCATTTAAAATTCGGAGAAAAACTGCCTTCTAAACGGAATTTGGCAAAAAATCTGGGAGTTTCAGTTTTGACAGTGGAAACTGCATATACTCAGCTTATGGCAGAAGGTTTCATAAAATCAATTCCAAAGTCGGGATTCTTTGTAGAAAACATTTCTTCGCTCATAGAATTTAATCAAAATTCATTAAAGCCGCTTCAATCGCCATTTACAAGGTCAGATAATATTCATAACACAAGGTCAAAACAAGGTCAGTTTGTAAAAAATAATGTCAGAAAGTTCTTGTATGACTATTCTGGAAATACTACTTTACCAGAAAATTTTCCTTTTGCAACATGGGCGCATATCATGCGTGAAATTCTAAATCAAAATCAAGACGAAATAATGACAAAACCACCTGTGCAGGGTGTAAATCTCCTAAGATATGCAATTGCAAAACATCTTTACAGTTTTCGTGGAATGAAAGTGCATCCTGCTCAAATCGTGATTGGTTCAGGAACTGAATATTTATATGGACTTTTAATTCAACTTCTAGGTTTTTCAAGAATTTATGCTGTAGAATCACCTTGTTACAGCAAAATTCCAAAGATTTATTCGCTTTTTGGCGTAAAAAACGTCAAAATCCCTCTTGATGAAAAAGGTGTGGAAATGACTGCTTTGAAGGAACAGAATCCAGATATTGTGCACATTTCACCTTCACATCATTATCCTACAGGAATTGTGACGCATATTACAAGACGATATGAACTTTTGGCATGGGCAAACGAAAATCAAAATCGTTATCTTATCGAAGATGATTATGATGGTGAATTCAGATTTAATGGAAATCCGCTTCCTACGCTTCAAAGTATGGATAAATGCGATAAAGTTATTTACATGAATACTTTTACAAAAACACTGTCACCGACAATCAGAATTAGTTATATGGTTTTACCACAAAGATTGCTTATGGAGTTTAAACAAAAACTGTCATTTTATTCGTGCACAGTACCAAATATTGATCAGATTGCACTTGCATATTTTATTGAAAAAGGATTTTTTGAACGCCACATAAATCGAATGCGAAAAGATTATTGTCAGAAAAAAGAACTTTTTGCAAAATATCTGACAATTTATGATAGACAAAAGGCATTGACAATTCATGAATCAGATTCAGGATTACATATGATTTTGGAAGTAAAAAAAGAATATCTTAAAAAATTTATGATGAATGCAAAGCAAAAACGTCTTCACATCGCAGCTCTGCAAAATTTTTATGAGAGTACAACAGAATTTTCAAACAAATTTATTTTGAATTATTCTTCGCTCACAAAAAACGAAATTGAAGAGGCTGTAAAAGTTTTATGCGAATTTTAGCATGAGCCACCTATATTACCCTGTCAATAAACTCAGCGATTTCTTTTATCACACAAATTCTGCGTCCCAAAAGTCCGTGTTCTGTGGGATATTCTATTCTTTTTTGGAAAGCTGATGTTTTGTGCGCTTCCAGTTTCTGCCACAAAGGCAAAATCATTTCGTTTACAGGCGAAACTGAATCGTAAGTGCCGCCAAAAACAAGAAGATTTTTATCTTTCACCTGTTCAAAACTTGCCGGATGACTTATTTCATCTTTATTGATTACAACATCCTCATAAATCGCATCAATTCCATCCGACTGTAAAATTTTTCCTTCTTCCAAAAGCGAACGGAAATAGCTTTCTTTATTTCTGTTTAAATAGCGTGTTGGATCGTAAGGAGTGAGCATAATGATTCCAGAAATCCAGTCAAGTTTTCTACCAGCATTCAAAGCTGAATTTGCTCCCATACTGTGTCCTAAAAGGAAAATCTGATTTTCATCTACATCATATTTTTGTGTAAATTCCTTTGAATGTGCATATTCAGCAAGATTCTGTGCATCTTCAATACAGTGAGTGATTGTATATTTTCCTTCACTTCCCCATGCACCTCGATTGTGAGGAACAATTACCACACATCCAATGCGGCAAAGTGCATGAGAAATATCGTCATTACGAGCCGTTCCAGGAAAACCATGCAGCATAATTACGCAGGGATGAGGTTTTTCAATATTGCTGGATGGCCACATGATTTCTCCGTAAATATGAGAACCGTTACTTACAAAATCAAGAGTTGTATAATCTGGCAAAGCTGTCGGATCCAAATTTTCATCATCTGCAAATAAGTTTTCCAGTTTTAATCTACTCATCAATTACCTCGCTTATAATTCCGCCACCAATTATTACATTGTCTTTATAAAGCACAATTGATTGACCGGGCGTAATGGCATTTTGTTTTTCGAAAAAAGATATTTTCCATTTTTCATTATTTTTATTTCCAGAATTTTTATCAGAACTGTTGTCAACCTTATCTGTTATTACTTTTTCAATCTGACATAAAGCTCCCCTACTTCGCAAACGAATCTTTCCCCATGATTCCACCACAGAATCGGGAACAACATTTCCTGCCCACACAAAATCTTCAGCATACAAAACAGAAGACAGAATATCCTCTTTTTCTGCCAGAATAATCTCATTTTTCTTTGCATCAATTTTTTTTACATACAAAGGTTTTGCAGAAGAAATGCCAAGCCCCCGTCGCTGACCAATTGTATAATACTGCACCCCCTTATGTCGCCCAAGGATTACTCCATCAGAATTTACAAAATTACCTGGAACAGTTTCTCTGTCGGAAAACAATGCATCAAAATAACAGTCATCCACAAAATCCTGACTTTCCTTTTTTTCAGCAGCAACAAGTCCTGCTTCTTTCGCCAATTTAAAGACATCCGATTTTTTCATGAATGCCAGCGGAAAACGAACTTTTTCCAACAGATTAGAATCAAGCCTGTACAAAAAATAAGACTGATCTTTTATATCATCCAACGCACAGGCAATCATAGCAGGTTTTTTATCAGTTCCCCAAATACCTTCCTCAGGACGCACTACCATCGCATAATGCCCCGTACAAAAATAATCATATTCAATTTCAAGTTTTCTAAGACCTTCAAGCAACGCACCAAATTTTATAAAACTGTTGCACCTGATACAAGGATTCGGCGTTTTACCAGAACGGTATTCTTTTGTCACATAATCAAGAACCTGCCTGTTGTATTCGCCGCTCACATCAATAACATGATACTCAATATCCATTTCAGTGCAAAATTTTCTGCACGCATCAATATCCTCTTTCTCATGTGGACTATAACATGCATCATGAAAAGACTTTTCTGCTTGAACAAGGGGAATATGACCATCCCACAAGGACATGGTTACACCAATCACATTGCACCCCCTTTTTTTCAAAAAAAGAGCAGTCAATGTCGAGTCCACACCACCAGAAAGCCCTACAACAACAGTTGAACCAGATTCTGGCAAATCTAAAGGCACATAATTCATAAAATTTCCTTAAAAAAAATAAACATAGTTTTTCATGAACATCATAGCGTTCCCACATCATAGTGTTCTCATCGAAAAATCAAGCACAAAATATTTATACACTTTTATAACCTAGTGCGTCAATAGGTAATAGAAAAATGAACAGGGTTTAATGCAGCAGGGACAGACCTACAAAACAATGGGGGACAGACCTTGTGTTTTCTAATCGTCTCCGATTTGTTTATCTTTCATAAATTAATGAAACTCAGCAAAAAATGCCAGCTCAGCCGAGAAATCTTCTTTCCGCAAAAAAAGGATTGGACTATTCGCTTGACGAGAACGAATTGCATTCCTTCAAATGTGGGCACTTTTTTGCTTTTAAAAAGCAACTTCGAGTTGCGTGTTTTGCGTAAAAAGAAGCCTCTGATTGTTAGAGTTTGTTAGCTGTTCATGGTATATTTATTCTGGTAACGCGTTGCAATTTTTTTTGCCGCCTCATCGGAAGCTTGAGTTTCAAGTTATTTGAATGATGGCAGGCACATTTTTTAATTTGGGAGAATAATATGAACTTTGGAAAAAACCTTCAATACTTACGTCGTTTGTGTAAAAATCTTACTCAGGAAGATTTGGCAGAAAAATTAAATGTCAGCCGTCAGACTGTTTCAAAATGGGAAACAAATGAGGCATTGCCGGAAATGGATAAAGCACTAGAACTGTGTAAAATTTTCAACTGTTCTTTGGACAATCTTTTTAGGGAAGAAATGATTGACGCAGAAAAACTGTATTCAAACCTTCGTTTTGAAAAAGTAAAGGCTTTTCGTTACATAATGCACACAGTCATAAGCACTAACCCTGAAGGGGATGCTTTGGACAGAATTTTTACATATGCAAAGGACTTTGGAATTGAAACTCCAAAAGTTATCGGCTGGGATTTTCCGTTTCTTTCGCAGGAACAGATAAATGTCTATCACATGCACGGATATACGGCAGCATTGATTCTACCAGAAGGATTTGAAATCAAAGACAGCAGCCTTGAAGTTCATCAGCAGGAAGAACATAACTACGCCGCAATCCACATTGAACGTCCATTCGATAATCCTTTTACAACAATTCCAGGCGCATACCGAACGTTAGCTGACTTTATGAAAGTCAACGGCTGGGAACATGAAGACAAAAACATCATTCCATGTTTTGAAACAGATGGCGAAACTATGGATGTTTATATTGCATGTAAATAGAAGATGAAAAATGAAATCAACAGTTTTGGCTTAAATGTCCGGGCTGTTGATTTTTAAGGAAATGTCTTTAACATCATAGAAATTGTAAATAGAATTTGCAAAACCTGAATCTGACAGTTTACAAAAGTTCATTAAATCTGTATAAAATGCAAAAAATATGATACAATCAGAAGAGAAAACAAAAAATGGAAAAATTTAATATTGGATAAAATGGAAAACGAGGAAAATAAAGACTTTCTTTCATCACAAATAATTACCTATCTTGGAAATAAACGAAGTTTGATAGGAAATATCGAAAAAGAAGTTGTAGAAATAGAAAATAAGCTTGGAAATAAAAAACTTGTTTGTGCTGATGTCTTTTCTGGTTCAGGAATTGTTGCAAGAATGTTAAAAAAGCATTCTTCAAAACTCATTGTAAATGATCTAGAAAATTATTCTTCTTTAATTAACAGTTGTTATCTTATAAATAAGCAGGATTATCCGTCTGAAATTTGTGCAGAATTACGTAAAGAAATTAAACAACGCTGTGAAGAAAAAAAAATCCCCAGCATAATTGCACAAAATTACGCGCCTCAAGATGATAATAACATTTTACAAGGAGAAAGAGTTTTTTATACTCATGAAAATGCTGTACTTATCGACACATACCGAAATTTGATTGACGATATAGTAAAAGAAGAAAATTTAAAAAAATTCTTTCTTGCACCATTAATTACAGAAGCTTCTATTCATGTAAATACAAGCGGAGTTTTTAAAGGATTTTATAAAGATAAAAATACAGGAATTGGAGCTTTTGGTGCAGCAGGAAAAAATGCCCTTACAAGAATTTTTGGAAAAATCCAATTAAAAGAACCTGTATTCAGTAATTTTACTTCAGAATTGGAAATTTATCAAAAAGATGCAGTGGAACTATCAAAAGAATTAAAAAATCTAGATATCGCCTACCTTGACCCGCCGTATAATCAGCATCCGTATGGTTCAAATTATTTTATGCTGAACTTAATTATCAAAAATAAGCTTGATGTAGAAATAAGTAAAGTAAGCGGAATAACTCAAGACTGGAATCGTTCAGTTTTTAATAAACCATATTCAGCATTAAAATCCATGGAAGAAATAATAGCAAATTTGTCCAGCAAGTTTGTAATTATTTCATATAATTCTGAAGGTTTTATCACTTTTGATGAAATGTCAGAAATGCTCAAAAAATATGGAAAATTAAAAACTGTAGAAATTACATATAACACATTTAGGGGAAGCAGAAATTTACAAAATCGAGATATTCATGTTTCTGAATATTTATTTATTTTGGAAAAATAGGAGTTTTCAAAAATTTGACAAATAGTATAAATAAAGTATATACCTAAGCTGAAGATGTGATTTATCGGGTAAGCACGCTGACGCCAAAATTTTACTTTATAAGTATGGAAGAAATTATGCAGGCAGTTATTCAAAAATGGGGAAACAGCTTAGGTTTTAGAATTCTTCGCTCTGGGCAAGGGATAAAAGAATTCGTTTGTCCCGGAAAAATGCGATTTAGTCTGGCTGGAGTTTAGTCCGCAAAGTGGTCATGAACAGAAAGAACACAGACCAGCAATTTGTATTTCTCAAAAATTATATAACCAAAAAACCGGGCATGCTTTATTTTGTCCGATAACCAGTCATATAAAAGGATCACATTTGTTCAGAATCAAAAGAGGGAGGAGCCCCTCCCTGCGGCTGCACTCTGGTCGCTTCGCTCCCGGCGTTGCATCCTACCCACCCAACGGGGGAAAATCCCCCGTAATGCCCCCTTATACAAACTGCAAAATCTCTTTTCTATATTCTTCTGTAAGTTTTTCGGTTGGCCAGGCTGCCTGGTTTGCGGGACTTGTAGATGGAAGGTAAGAAAACGTCGTGCTGTATTTTTGGGCGCAGTGTTTTTTGTAAAGGTTGAAGGCGATTTTTCCTGTGCAGAAGATGTGTGTGATTTTTGACGCAGCAAGTATTTCTGAAAAATCGTTTGGAACTTCCTTATTAATAGAAGAATCTGATGCGCCGGTTATTTCACATTCAGAAAGAACGTCCCACAGTGCAATATGGTGGCATTTAAGAAAATCTTTTCGCTCGGTAATTGCTGCATTTTTGTCTTTGTCATTGTTTTGGTGCAGAAACTCTTCCCCTAAAATCCGTGCCATCACCGGCCAGAATCTGTTCTGTGCGTGCATGTAAAAAAATCCTGCTTTACGCGAAGCAGGCGAAGGCATTGTTCCCAAGATTAAAATGCGGCTTTCAAAATCCCAGACTGGCGAGATTGTGTGGGTTACAAGCATGGAATTATTTTCCAAAAAGGTCGGAATGGGTGCCTGTGTCTACAAGTTCCAAAATTAAAACGCTTTTATAAATCCTGTAGATAAGAAGCAGATCCGGGAGAACGTGACATTCGCGGTGACCTGCATAATTGCCTGTCAGTTCGTGGTCGCAGAAACGCTCGGGAAGTGGTTCGCCTTTTTGCAGAAGATTTACCGTTTCGTGAATCTTTTTGATGTTTCTGGGATTTCGCTTTTCAACAAGTTTCAAATGCTTTTTAAATCGGTTTGTAAACTTGAGTTCATATTTTTCTTCATCTGTCATTCTTTTATTCCCATTTCATCTAAAAGTTCTTGAAAATTTTTATAGGTCTTTGCCTTAGGGTCGTTTATAAGTTTTTCGCCTTCTTTGATGGCTTTTTTGAGGCTGCGGGATGGTTTGGGATATTCAACTTTGAAAGGAAGCCCGTCCTGCAAAATAATCTGACGTAAAAACATATTTATTGCTCCGGAAAGGGAAAGTCCTAAGCCTTCGAGAATCTGAGAGGATTGTTCTTTTAACTGTTTGTCTATTCTGATATTTGTTGCTACTGTTTCCATACTTACAATATAAAGCAAATGATATACAATGTAAAGCAAAAAAATAAAAAAAACTGAAAAGATTTAACAGTCATTACTTTCCATGAAATATAAAACTTCACTCCCACTAGCACAAAATTCTGATTTATGATATTATTTTAATTTAGTATGAAAGCTAGATTTTGTTTGGACATTTCGATTCTCAATAAAAACGAAGCTGAACATACTATTTTTATTTTTGAATTTTAAGGGCGGAATTCTTTTTTAAGGGTTCCGTTTTTTTTTGTGCATAGCCACGGATAGTCACACGGATTGGATTTTTCGAATCTGTTGGGCAATACGGGGGCGTTGCGGGGGTGTCCCCCGCTAGAAGGGGTGGCGGAAGACTGCGAAGCAGGCTGGAGACAGGGGAAGGCTTTCCCCTCTTTTATGAATATGTATTTTATACGAGGAGTTAAATAGATGAAACGGACAGACATTGACAAAGTTATGATTATTGGTTCAGGGCCGATTGTGATTGGGCAGGCTTGTGAATTTGACTATTCGGGTACTCAGGCTTGTAAGGCTTTGAGGGAACAGGGGTATAAAATTGTGCTTGTGAACTCGAACCCGGCGACTATTATGACTGACCCTGTGATGGCAGACAGCACTTACATTGAGCCGCTTAATGTTGAACGCATTTCTCAGATTATTGAAAAAGAACGCCCTGATGCGCTGCTTCCAAATCTTGGAGGTCAAACTGGTTTGAATATGGCGATGGAATTGAACAAAGCCGGCATTCTTGAAAAATATGGTGTTAAGGTTATTGGTGTTAATCTTGATGCGATTGAGCGAGGTGAAGACCGTGAGATTTTTAAGGAAACGATGAAAGGTCTTGGAATTGACACTCCGCGTTCGGGCATTTGTCACACGATTGAAGGTGCTGAAAAAATTGCTGAAGAAATTGGATTTCCGCTTGTTGTTCGTCCTGCTTACACTATGGGCGGTCAGGGCGGCGGTTTCTGCTACAATGTGGAAGAATTGCGCACGATTGTTGCTAACGGTCTTGATTTGTCGATGACGCATCAGTGTTTAATAGAAGAAAGTATTCTTGGCTGGGAAGAGCTTGAAGTTGAAGTTGTTCGCGATGCCAAAAATCAGATGGTTGCGATTTGTTTTATTGAAAATATTGATGCTGTGGGCGTTCACACTGGGGATTCGTTCTGTTCGGCTCCTTTTATGACGATTGACAAGGCGCTGGAAGAAAAATTGCAGAAGATGGCGTTTAAGATTGTTGAATCGATTGGCGTTATCGGCGGTACTAATGTTCAGTTTGCGCATAATCCTAAGACTGGTCGCATTGTAATTATTGAAATTAACCCTAGAACTTCACGTTCTTCGGCTTTGGCTTCTAAGGCTACTGGATTCCCGATTGCGCTTATTTCTGCAAAGCTTGCTTCTGGTATGACGCTGGATGAAATTCCTTACTGGCGCGACGGTACTCTTGATAAATATACTCCGGGCGGTGCTCCTGACGGCGATTATGTTGTTTTGAAATTTGCGCGCTGGGCTTTTGAAAAATTCCGCGGTGTGGAAGATTCGCTTGGAACTTCTATGAAGGCTGTTGGCGAAGTTATGGCGATTGGTAAGACTTTTAAGGAAACTTTCCAGAAGGCGATTCGCGGGCTTGAAAATGGTCGTGCCGGTCTTGGTTTTGCTAAGGATTTTAATAAAAAATCGGCTGATGAACTTTGCGAAATGCTTAAAGTTGCTTCGAGCGAGCGTTATTTCCAGCTTTATGAGGCTATCCGTAAGGGAGTTCCTCTTTCAAAACTTGCTGACATCACTCATGTTAAAGAATATTTCTTGCAGCAGATGAAGGAACTTGTTGAACTTGAAGAAGAAATGCTTAAAAACATTGGTTCTGTTCCAGCTGATGAACTTTTGATTCAGGCTAAGAAAGACGGTTTTAGCGACAAGTATCTTTCTAAGATTCTTAAAGTCAGCGAAAAATCTATTCGCGAACGCCGCAATGCACTTGGAATTAAGGAAGCTTGGCTTGCTGTTCCTGTTAGCGGCGTAGAAAATGCAAATTACTACTATTCTACTTACAATGCAGAAAAAGATACTTCTGTTGCAAGTGAAAATAAAAAGAAAATTATGATTTTGGGCGGCGGTCCTAACAGAATTGGTCAGGGTATTGAGTTTGACTACTGCTGCTGTCATGCGGCTATGCAGCTTAAGGAACTTGGTTATGAAACGATTATCGTAAACTGCAACCCTGAAACTGTTTCTACTGACTATGACACTTCTGACAAGCTTTATTTTGAACCTGTTACGACTGAAGATGTGTTGCAGATTTATGAAAAGGAAAAGCCGATGGGCGTTATCGTTCAGTTTGGAGGGCAGACTCCGCTTAACATTGCGCGAGAACTTCAGGAAAACGGTGTGAATGTTCTTGGTACTTCTATTGATTCTATCGACGCTGCTGAAGACCGTGACATTTTCCGCCACATGATGGAAAAACTTGAAATACCTATGCCTGAAAGCGGAATGGCTGTTAATTTTGATGAAGCTAAGGCTCTCGCTGACAAAATCGGCTATCCTATTATGATTCGTCCTTCGTTTGTTTTGGGCGGTCGCGGTATGGAAGTTATTTATGATGAAAACACTTTGAAAGAATATGTTGCAAAGGCTGTTGGCGTTACTCCTGACCGTCCGCTTTTGATTGACCGTTTCTTGAAAAATGCGCTTGAGTGTGAATCTGATGCTCTGGCTGACGGAACTAACGTTTACATTCCGTCTGTTATGGAGCACGTTGAACTTGCGGGCGTTCATTCGGGGGATTCGGCTTGTGTAATTCCTCCTGTTTCTATTCCTGCTGAAAATTTGAAGACGATTAAGGAATATACTACAAAAATTGCTTCGGCTTTGAAAGTTTGCGGTTTGATGAACATGCAGTATGCGATTGAAGACGGCAAGGTTTATGTAATTGAAGCAAATCCTCGTGCATCGCGAACTGTTCCGCTTGTTAGTAAAGTTTGCGACACTCAGATGGCACGCCTTGCAACACGGCTTATGCTTGGAGAAACTATCGAAAGTCTTGGTTTAAAAGACAAGGTGATTCCATATTATGGTGCAAAAGAGGCTGTTCTGCCTTGGAGCCGATTCCCTGGAGTTGACCCAATTTTGGGACCTGAAATGCGTTCGACTGGAGAAGTTTTGGGACTTGCTGAAACTTTCCCTTTGGCATTCTACAAATCACAGGAAGCTGCTGGTTCGGAACTTCCGCACGCTCCGGCTGCATGGGAAAACAAAAAAGTGCTGATTTCTTTGAGCAACAAGGAAAGCCAGAAAGACCAGGTTTTGATGATTGGAAAAACTTTGAAGAATCTCGGATTTACTTTGGTTGGAACTCAGGGAACTGCCGACTTCTACAACGCAAACGGAATTAAATGCGAAGTTGTAAACAAAATCGGCGGCGGACGCCCTGATGTTGTTGATATGATTATGAACAAGGAAGTTTGTCTTGTAATCAACACACCAAAGGCAAAACGCAACTACGCTGAAGACAGAAAAACAATCCGCAAAGTGTGCTTAAAGTACAAAGTAAGCTACATCACAACGCTCGCAGGTGCCGTTGCCGCTGTAAAGGGAATTGAGGCGGTAAAAGGCGGTCACGGTGGTGAGGGAAGCGTGAAGAGTCTGCAAGAGTACCATGCGATGATAAAATAGAAAAAGGCAATAACTGTCATTCTTGGGCTTGCAAGGGGAACTTTTGAACTCCAGTTCTGACTTCGGTCGGGATTGGAGTTTTTTTTCGTAAGAAATTAATCCGTTCTCACAGATGAAATATACTTTACCACTTCTCGCTAATACAGTTCAAAATATTTACAGGCAGATGATTTTTCTCAAATCCACAGTCAATTGTAATTATAGAATTCAGCAATTCTTTTGTATTAAAGAATTCTGGATGTTTTTGAAAAGTATTATGATATATTAAAATTTCAATTATTCTTGCAGATTTCAGTTTAATTCGTAGAACGGAATAAATTTCTTGTTCTATAAGTTTCCATTCATATTCTGATTCGAGCATCATAATATCTACAAAATTTTTGATAGACTTTTTATTGTTTTCAATCGCTATTTCATTTCGTATTATTGGTTCTATTTTTCTTTGTAAAACAGCATTGTCTTTTTCAAAGTTTTCATAAAATTTGTTAAAAAGGCTGACAACAATATTATAGCTGTCTGAGTAATAAAATTTGTTCCTGCTCCCGCAATGAAAAATGAATATAAATGTCTCATCTCCATCACATTGCTTGTTTGATACAGAAATAGTAATTGTATCTGACAGTTTTTTGCTTAAACTCCAATTTTTAGGCATTTGTAGGTTTGTTTTTTCTAAAGAATTCTTTTTAATTGATTCTATATATTCTTTTAGTTTTCTTTTCCAAAATTCTATTTTAATCTGTTTAGACGACTTCATAATTCATATTTTCTCATTTTGTAATTTCTTCACATACTGATTTAGGATTCCTTTTGTCAGAGATTCCTTTGTTTGCTTTTCGCACCAATAATTGAAAAAGCATACAAGTTCTTTTACCGTGATGTTTTGAATAAATTCTTTTATTCCTAATGGAAGTTGCCTTTCTTCTAGAGCTACCTAGTTAATGCTTACAATCATCGGCGGCTTTATATAACATTCAGTAAGACATTTATCAAAACATCGCTTTAATTCTTTGTCTTTTTTTTGCAATCAAGGTTGTTTTTCCATTCAGTTCGGCTTTTTAAGAATTTTTCTTTATCCATATTTTTCTCCCATAAAAAGTCAACGAACAAGTCAACTTTCTAAGCTATTTAATTCATGGCAGCTATGGCTTGATCTGCAAGATTCATAGGTTTATACTTTCCCATCATCTTTTTTGCATCAAAGTCCTGTTTTCCTGTGAGCAACGCCCACGTTATTTCTGCCATCTTTCTTGCAGCAGCAATAATTGATTTGCCACTGCCTTTATTCTTTTTCATATAATCGAATCGCTGCATGATTCTCCATTCAGAAGTATCACCGCAACGACGGATTCCCAATACCAACTGAACGAACGCCGTTCTCAATTCCTGAGGTCCTCGTTTCGTTATCTTTCCGTGATGAACAGTTTCATTTGAATCCTGTACCCACGGAACAAGCCCACAGAAAGCGGCATATTTCTTTGCACTTGCAAATCTACCAATATCTTCGGTGTAGGCTCTGATAATCCATGCTGTGATTTTTCCACAGCCTCGAATTGTCATAAGACGGTTCACCATCTCATCATCTTTTGTAAGTTCAGCAAGCTGTTTTTCAATCGTCTTGACCGATTCTGTCATCTGGTCTATGATTTGAAACATCAGTT
>SAMEA104315430__coassemble_293_pt1 | contig 24106 bp, 20 predicted proteins | sample SAMEA104315430__metabat2_low_PE_026 | metagenome-assembled genome bin SAMEA104315430 (sample SAMEA104315430) | gut metagenome | biome: Monkey gut; feature: monkey-associated habitat; material: faeces | place: China | collected 2013 | reverse complement strand
TCGGCCGTTTTTAGGGTTTGTATTAAACCCTAAATAAAAAAGGAAATGCAATTAATCTTGCATTTCCTTTTTTTATATCAAAATAATTAATAAGTTAATCCAAAGCGGCAGTTCCAGCATTCATGCTTGCAAGAAATGCTTCATTAGTTTTACTCTTCTTCATTCTATCAAGAATAAGTTCAGTTACTTCTACATCTTCCATAGGATTTAAAACCTTACGCAAAATCCATATTTTCTGAAGTTCCTGTTCTGTAAGCAAAAGTTCTTCTTTTCTTGTACCCGATTTTTTGATATTTATTGCAGGGAAAAGTCTTCTCTCAGCAAGTTTTCTGTCCAAATTAATTTCGCTGTTTCCTGTTCCTTTAAATTCCTCGAAAATAACTTCATCCATGCGGCTGCCAGTTTCGATAAGCGCAGTTGAAATTATTGTCAAAGATCCTCCTTCTTCAACATTTCTAGCAGCACCAAAAAATCTTTTTGGTTTGAAAAGAGCATTTGAATCAACACCACCAGACAAAACTTTTCCAGATGTCTGAACTGTCTGATTATATGCACGTGCTAAACGTGTAATGGAATCCAAAAGAATTACAACATCACGTTTATGTTCCACAAGACGTTTTGCTTTTTCCAAAACCATTTCAGCAACCTGAACATGACGAGTAGCCTGTTCATCAAAAGTAGAAGAAATTACTTCTCCTTTTATTGCGCGCTCCATCTCAGTTACTTCTTCTGGACGTTCATCAATGAGAAGAACAATCAAAAATACTTCTGGATTATTTGTCGTAATTGCATTTGCAATCTTCTGCATCAAAATTGTTTTTCCGGCTTTTGGCGGAGCAACAATTAAAAGACGCTGCCCCTTACCAATTGGAGCAAACAAATCTACGATTCGTGTAGACACTTCTGTTGAAACTGTTTCCAGACGCAGTTTTTCATCTGGATACAAAGGCGTCAAATTTTCAAATGGAATTCTAGTTTGTGCAATACGTGGTTCATCATGATTTACAGTTTCAATTCGCAAAAGTGCAAAAAACCTTTCACCTTCTTTTGGTGAACGTGTCTGACCGTAAACTGTATCACCCGTTTTTAAATTAAAAAGTCTTATTTGACTTGGAGATATGTAAATATCATCAGGACCTGGCAAATAACTGTTTTGAGGTGAACGTAAAAACCCGTAACCGTCAGGCAAAATTTCCAAAGCTCCAGAAGCAAAAATTATTCCACCGCGTTCAGTGTGTTTTTTTAAGATAACAAAAATTAAATCCTGCTTTTTCATAGGAGCTAAATCATCGGCAGTAAAATCATATTGCTGTGCAATTTCCCTAAGTTCAGGCATTGATTTTTTCGTTAACTCATTAATTACAAGTCTCGGTTTGTTTGCAATATCTTCTGCAGGTTCATTAATTGCAACATTTTCCTGATTATCACTATTTTGTGTTGGATAACTTGATTTTGCACCGTAAGGTCTTCTTTGTTGTTTTGGATTTCTATTAAATTTTGGATTTGAATGTTTATTTGAATTATGTTCAAAATGTGTTTCTGAAGAATTTGAAGGTTGATAATTTTCAGTTTCAATCGATTTTTTCGAAACATCATCACTTTTTTTGACAATTCTTCTTCTTTTTACTACAACTTTTACTTCACTGTTATTTTCATCTTTTTCTGATTCATCACCAATTTCATTTGATTTTTCTGAATCTTCCTTTTCTTCATTCAGTTCTGATAATTGATTGTTTATTCTGTTTTCATCTGAAATTTCATTTTGATTTTCTGATTGAAAGTTTTCCTGATTTTCCTGATTTTCCTGATTTATCTGTTCACTCACCGTTTCTTCAGATGAACCAAAATCAAATTCTGCCTGTTCCATTTCGGCATTTTCCTGATTCACATTCGCGTCAGTTCCTCGACGTTTTCGTAATGCAGCCATTAAAAAATTTCTCCATAATATAAATTATTTAAAAAAATTAGATTAGTCATAAAAAATGTTTTCTTGATTTAACAAAAAGGGATAAAAAATAAAATTCTGAAAACTTCTAAAAATGTTATTTTATAATAATATGTTTTTTCAAAAAAGTCAATATGAATATTTATGATGATTTTTTTGGCATTTCATACTGCCCATTATTTAACAACATCTGAATGAATTACCATAGCTTGTTTATATTCATTTGAAGCAACAGAAAATAAATCTACCTCAGGTTCTTTTTCAATCATACTTACTTCACCTGAAAAATCAACGTTGTTTGCAATGCGAATTCTGGCAGTTGTGATATTGCCTTCAACAACACTTCCAGAACAAATTTCTACCCTTTCACCTGCATTCATGTCACCTTTTAGATTTCCACAAATCACAATAGAATTTGCCTCAATTGTTTCTACTGAGCATTCGGCATTTTTATCTATTGTTAAATCACCAGTTGGTGCAACAATTTTTCCATTAAACTTTCCAGTAATTATAAGCCTGTCTTTAAACTCCAAAATTCCTTCAAATTCAGTTTCCTCACCGAAAACGGTAATATTTCTTTTTTCTATTGTTTTTTTTTCTGACATATTTATTTCCTTATATTAATATGTTTTAATCGTATACTTTGGGATAAGTTTAATCCCCTCTTTTTCAACGTCAGTTTCCATATAAATTTTTTCTGATTATTTGTTTAAAACTTTTTCTCATTATAACGCTAAATAATTTGATTATCAATATTAATAAAATCAAAAATACTTCGATTTTTCCAACATAATCACCAAATCTTGAATACACAGAGAGTTTAAAATCCTGTAACAAAGGAATTTTTCCAATAACGTATGATTCACAAAAAGCAGGGGCTTGTGCAATTACTTTTCCATATTCATTGATAATACAGGTTTGTCCACTTGAAGTACTTCTAACAGTTGGAACTTTATTTTCCACACTTCTAAACACAGCCATACTTAAATGCTGAGTTTGACAAACAATACTTTTTGACCATGCATCATTACTTAAATTAAAAAAGCATCTAGCTCCGTTTTTTACAAACTTTCTGCAATCATCCCCAAAAGTATCTTCAAAGCAAACTGGAGTAGAAAAATTTAAATTCTTATTGTAAAAAACTTTATACTCACTTCCATTTTTCCACATTTGAGTATCGCCATTCAAAAGTTTTTTATAAAACCTTGGAAATTTTTCTTTATATGGAAAATATTCAGTGAAAGGCACAAGATGAATTTTTGAATAAATATCAGGTTGAGGCGGAATTACATTTTTTTTTGGTTCAAAGACAAAAACACTGTTATATCTGTCAAAATTTCCAGTTAAATTTTTTTGTTCATAAGAATTTCCTATTACAAAAACAGCACTTTTATCATCGATAAATTCCAACAAAGATTGTATTACTTCCTGTCTCTTTTTATCTTTACCTCCCTGATAATGGGTTAACACAGGTGGAACGACAGCAGTTTCTGGCCAAATCACAAAATCTATCTTATCATAAAAATCAAAAGTTTCTTCAGTCAGATTTTTAAGATTTTTTATATTTTTGGAATACTCGATTAATCCGTTTTTCCAGGGATCTTCATTATTTTGAACGGCAACTACAGTCACATAATCATGCTTTTCTGCATTTTTTTTGTGATTATGAATTGTATAAAAACCAAAACAATATGAAATGCACATAAAAAACAGCCATATTGATGCACAGATGTAATATTTTTTCCAACTTAGCTTTTTTCTAATCTGTTCATTCGTTATAAAATCAGTTATATGAAAATTTTTTTTACGATTTTCATTGATTTGATTATCTAAATCAATTTTGTTTCTATTTTTATGATTTATATAAACTCCAAAAATCAAAGAAGATGGAAATATTATCAGAAAATTCAGTCCAAAAACTCCAACTATCTGACAAATTTGAATTAGATAAAGATTTTTCCATTGTGTATAAGCCGAAACTCCATAACTAAATCCACAAAAACCTAAAGTTTTCAAATATTCGAATGCACACAAAAAAATACAAGAAAAAATCCAAAAATAAGTTGAGAAAGATTTTTGAATTACTTTCAGTATAAAAAAAACAAGTGCAAAAATCAAAAAATAAACAATGCAAATTATATATAATGTAAGAGGATGGAAATTTTTTAGCCAAAATGCAAATAATCCGTATGCAAATGCCCCATACGCTCCACCCCAAAGCAAAACAGTTTTAATTGAAGCTTTTTCGACAAGAAATAATACCGGAAGATAGATAAAAAATCCTAAAAATCCAATTCCATTTATAAATATGTTATTTGGATGAGCCAAAAAGAAAATGAGAACAGAAACACAAAGTAATATAACTTTTTTTAATATTGAATATAATGTTTTCATTTACTTTTCAGGTACTTCAAGTTTTTTGATATTTTCTTTTAATTCAATACCTGGTTTAAAGCAAACAACATAATGAGGTTTAGTTTCAACTTTCTCTCCATTCTTAGGATTTCTAGCATTTGCTTTGGCTTTTCTAACCTTCACTTCAAAAGTTCCAAATCCTCTAAGTTCCAAAGATGAACCTTCACTTAAAATCTCTTTAATACCATTCAAAACAGTATCTACGATTTGAGTAATTTCATCTTTTTTTATTTGATTTTGAGTAGATATAACACTTACTAAATCTTTTTTAAGTTTTTTCATTAAATTTACCCATAAAAAGTCAAAAAAAAACCAGTTGAAGTTCTCTCCAACTGGATTCCAAAAAGCATTTTCTATATGTTATTTTGCTGCGAAAGTAACATTGAAAAGTTTCATCATTCTTGACTTTTTGCGTGATACAGCATTGCGAGTCAAAACTCCCTTGCTACGAGCACTGTCAAGTTCTTTCTGAAGTTTCTTATATTTTTCTTCAGCAAGTTTCTGATCTTTTGCGTGAACAGCTTCTACAAACTGTTTTGCGTAAGTTTTGCATGTGCTTTTAATAGCTTTATTATGAAGTCTGCGAACTTCGCTTTGAGCGTATCTTTTTTCTGCAGATGTCTGTTTTCCTGCCAATTGGAGACCCCCAAAAAAAAATTAGTTAACTTTTGTTATGTTATCAAATTTACGATTTTGTGTCAATTCTAGAATTCTTTAATTTAAAAAAAACTTCATCACTTTTTTTTAATCAACTATCGAGGTTTTATTTTTTTATTTTAGATAGTTTTTGCATAATTCAACCTCGTTCCGCAAACATAAAAGAAGTTTTTAATGGCTCTGTACTCACTTAATGCAACCGACTTTCCTTCGTTCACTTTCAGAATAGTCGCCGTCAATTCATACGATTTTGCCAGGGTTTTGCAATTGCTTTTTATTTTACAGTTTCTTTTGTAGATTTTGCAGAAAAGTTTTTTTGAGTTGAAGATGTGTCAGGATTCCTAAAACGTACCTGCTAAAAAGGAGATGATTTTCTCTTTGAGAGAATAAATGGTATGTCTTGCATTTTTTACGCATCAATCAGTTATGTTACACTTTATGTAACACTCATAATTTTTAGCTTTCAAACAACCTATTTATTCCCAAAAATAAAATTTGTAATTCCATATTTTATAAGGAATTACAATCTATGCGTCTGACAGGATTCGAACCTGCCACCTACGGATTCGAAGTCCGTTGCTCTATCCAAATGAGCTACAGGCGCATTTTAAAGGTTACAGTAATGCACCTTAGGGTGCCTAGTCGGGATCGAACCGACGACAACCAGATCCACAATCTGGCGCTCTACCGCTGAACTATAGGCACCATAATTAACATCTTGAAAAAAAATCAAGTGTTATGAGCCATGCAAGGATCGAACTTGCGACCCACAGATTAAGAGTCTGTTGCTCTACCAGCTGAGCTAATGGCCCAAAGTCATCAAAACTTAGTAAAAACATAATATAGGAAAATGAAAAAATAATCAAGTGGCAAAATAGACGAAATCTAAAAAACTTCTTCACAAAATCATAATTTTGAAGAAAATTTTAACTTTCGAAAAGTTATAATTCGTTCGTGCTAAGCGAAAGTGAAAAATCAAGAGTACAAGGTTATGTTTTTTTCGACAATCGAATATTAAAATGAAATTGTGCAATCTCAGCCATTTGATTAAATGTACATAGATATTAAAAAAAATATCATTCTATAAGATTTGCACTTTAATTTCTTTGATTTTCCAGTTATAATTAATTGATGCAAAACGAAAATCTTAATTCACAGCTCCCAGTTTTTTCTGTAAGTCAGATTACTAGTCTTATAAAAGAAGTTCTTGAAACATCTTTCAGGACAATTTCAATTGAAGGCGAGATTTCCAATTGGCGACCAAGTTCATCTGGTCATATTTATTTTACACTCAAAGACAATGTTTCCCAGATTAAAGCTGTAATTTTTAGAAGTGCAGCTTACAAATTATCTTTTAATCCAAAAGATGGGGATAAAGTTCGCTGTACGGGAAATCTGACAGTGTATGCGGCTCAAGGAAATTACCAGATTGTTATTTCAAAAATGGAAGCAGTTGGAGCTGGAAACATTTTGCAGATGCTTGAAGAACGAAAAAGGAAACTTGCAGAAGAAGGTCTATTTAATTCAGAAAAAAAACGTCCTCTTCCACTTTTTCCACAAACTATTGGCGTAGTTACAAGTCCAACAGGCGCCGCAATCCGCGATATTTTGAATATTGCAAAAAGAAGAAATCCCAAAATCAACATAATCGTTTTGCCGGCTTTAGTACAAGGCGATGGTGCAGCTCAAACAATTATTAAAATGATAGAAATTGCAAACTTTTACACACTTTGTGACGTCTTGATAGTTGGTCGTGGAGGCGGTTCTTTAGAAGATTTACTTCCATTCAGTGAAGAAAATGTTGTAAGAGCAGTCAGTTCTTCAAAAATTCCAGTAATTAGTGCAGTCGGACACGAAATTGACTGGGCTCTTTGCGATTATGCTGCTGATTTTCGTGCTCCAACCCCATCTGCTGCAGCAGAAATGGCAATTCCAGTTTTGGAAGATATAAAAATTGAACTTAATGATTATAAAGAAAATTTATACAATAATATAAACCGCATAGTAAAAAATACACGACTTTTGATTAAATCATTTAATCCAGATTCACTTGAAATTAAATTTAGAAACATTCAACAACCTCTTTTAAATAGATTTGAGACTGCAAAAAACAATCTTTTTGAAAATATTAAGAATAAAATAAAAGAATACAGAAATATCATTTCAAATTCAAAAACAGTTTTAGAAAATGCCAGTCCGCAGACTATTTTTGACAGAGGATATTCTATGGTAACAGATAAAAATGGCAATGTAATTCGAAACGACAATCAAGTTTCAGCTGGTGATGAAATAAAGATTACTCTTGCAAAAGGAAAACTTTCTGCAAGTGTTAATTGATTTTTGGAATTTGGGATAAAATTCGCTAAAATCGTGCGGCTTTTATTTTACTTAATTTTTTACTTTACTAACTTTCATTATAAACTGGAGAACAAAATGGAAAATTTTGAAGAAAATCTAAAAAAACTTGAAAAAATCACAAATGACATTAAACGAAGTGATATTTCACTCGAAGATGCTTTAAAAAATTTTGAAGAAGGCATAAAACTTGCGTCTGGCATGGAAAAACAACTTGATGAAATCGAAGGGAAAATTCAAATATTAATGAATGAACCTGTACCTTTGTCAAAAAACAACAAACCTCAGCTTGATGATTTTGCTGATGACAGTGAAGTTTCTGGAACGAGAAGATGAGTTTAAAAAATCCTGTAAAAAAACTTAACGCAGAAGTAGCAAGAAAAATAGCTGCTGGAGAAGTAATCGACCGTCCAAATGCAATCGTCAGGGAACTTTTGGACAATAGTATTGACAGTGGGGCAAAATCAATCTCTGTTGAAATTTCTGGTGGTGGAATCGAAAAAATTCGCATAGTTGATGATGGTTGCGGAATGACAAAAGAAGACTTACAAAACTGTGCCAGACCTCATGCAACAAGTAAAATTTCCTCAGAAACAGATTTACTCAATCTGACTACTTTAGGTTTTCGAGGAGAAGCACTTTCTTCAATTGCTGCTGTTTCAAGACTTTCGATTATCAGTGGTGGATGGAAAATGCGTGCGAGCATCACAGAAGATCACATTCTTGAACCACAAGCAAATATTACAGGAACTATAGTCCAATCAGAAGGACTTTTTGAAAACTTTCCTGCAAGAAGACAATTTTTAAAACGTCCTGCGACAGAAGCATTGATGTGTAAAAATACATTTATCGAAAAGACTCTTACACATCCGGAAATTGCATTCAGATTCATTCAGGATGGTGAAATAAAAATAGATTTGCCACAAAATCAATCACTAAAAGAACGTTTTGTTATGGCAAATGGGCTTTTGCAATATGAAAAACTTTTCTTTGAAATCTCCAAAAAATCTTCTTTTTCATCAGAAAACTGCGAATGGAGTTTTAGCGTAATAATTGGTGAACCTGCGGTAAGTCGACCAAGCAAAAAAGATATAGGAATTTTTGCAAATGGAAGAAAAATTCAGGAATACTCGCTTGTTCAAGCGGTAGAATATGGTTGTCAGGGTTTTTTCCCAAACGGAACTTACCCTGTTGCCGGAGTTTTTGTACAGGTTCGTCCTGATTTAATTGATTTTAATATTCATCCGGCAAAAAAAGAAGCACGTTTTTATGACATTTCAGATCTTCATCATGGTTTAAGCAGTACAATCAAGGATTTTTTTAAACAATATTCCTATGCAAATTTTTCTGAAGATAAAAGTCCTGATGAAATTCGATCTCAAGATTTTTTTGACATACAATTTGACAATCTTGACAGTCAGCTTCGCTCAAAGAACACTTATTCTTCCATTCATTACAAAAATTCGGAAACAAATAACACGCAATTGTCTGATTTTCGTTCAAAATATCTTGGCATAAAATCACAGAATTTTCAAAATAAATCTCAAAACAATTATTTTTCGAGAACAAAGCTTTACGACATTGCACAACAAGCGTTAGATGCCCAAAATCCTCAACAGGATGATTTTAATCAAAACTCAGAAAAAAATGACTATGACTCAAATCATACTCAAAGTGATTATTCAACTGATGAAACTTTTGAACAAATTAAAATAGAAGAAAAAATAAAATTCATCGGAACTTGTCTTGGAACTTTTCTTTTAGCAGAAAAAAATAACTGTCTTTACATTATCGACCAGCATGCCGCACATGAACGCATTCTTTTTGACAGATTGATGAATAATCAAAATGAAAATGCAAATCAACAACTTTTAATTCCATACAAAATAAGAACTGAATCAAAAACTCAGGATTTACAACTTGAAAAACTTCAATCAAGACTTACACAAATAGGTTTTGAAATCAAAAAAATTGAAGACGGATATTGGGAAGTTTCTTCTATTCCAGAAAGATGGACAGGTTCTGAATTTGATTTGAAACAGGCACTTTTAGTAAAACACGTAGAACCTGAAGAAATAATCCGCTCCATTGCAGCAATGACAGCCTGTAAAGCTGCTGTAAAAGATGGTTACATTCTGGATTCCATAACAGCTGAAAAACTTGTAAAACAAGCGTTCACTTTGGAAGATCCTCACTGTCCGCACGGAAGACCAATTTACACAGTCATAAGCAGAGAAAAACTTTTTGAACTTGTCAAACGAACGCTTTAATCAAATACCAAAATAAATGCGTTTGCATGGCATGAACTAATAACTGGCATGATTTATTCACTTGCACCAGTCAGAACATTAATCAAACTGTCCACTTCTTGTTTTCTAAACTCAGGCGCATTATTTTTGACAGTCAAAAGTGCTTTCATAGATTCTTCTAATCTCCCCTGCTGCAAATATATTTTTCCAAGATTTACAAAAACATTCCAATCCTGGCTGTCATGCAAAATCAATTTTTCATAAACCGCACAAGATTTGGCTAAATCGCCATTTTCAAGGTATGCATTTGCAAGATTTTTCAAAATTTCATTATCTGATGATTTTTTTGACGCTTTTTCATAATGAATAACTGCATTTTTGTAATCTTTTTTCAATAAATAACACGTTCCCAAATTATTATTCACTTCAAAACCATCCGGCTCGTTTTTGTATGCCGAAAGCAGTAATTCCATAGCATAATCTAAATCAGGTTGATTTTCTTTCATCAAAATAGCACTCAGATTTATTTTTGCTTTTTGTGCATTTGGATTTAACTGTAAAACTTCCTGATATTTTTCTTTAGCACTCTCTGTTTTTCCATTTTTTTCAAGAATCAGAGCATAATTATAAATGATATTTGCCTGATTATTTTTGTTTTTCACAAATCCTTTTTCATCATAAGCTTGCCAAGCGTATTTTTGAGCTTGAACAAAATCTCCGTTTTCAAGCAAAACTGTCGAAAGATTATATTTTGCCAAAGTAGATTCTTCACCTTTTGGACGACTTTCAATTGCCTTTTTAAAATATTCTTCAGATTTTTCTTTATCACCAGTTTGAAAATACAAACTTCCTAGTTCATCAAATATTTTTGGATTATCAGGATTGATTTGCAGTACCTTTTGATAATTTTTTTCCGCTTCAGTAAATAGATTTTCTTTTACATATAATCTTGCAAGCTCCAAAAATGCCTTTTCATAATCATCTTTAATCTCAATTGCCTGCAAAAATACCTTTTTTGCCTCATCATTTTGGTTTAGTTTTTCAAAAGTTAATCCAAGATTATATTTACTTTGATAAAAATCCTTATCTAATTCACATGCTTTTTCAAAATTCCATTGAGCATCTTCATAATTTCTTTTTAAATATAAAATTTTACCTTTATCATAATAATATAAAGGATTTTCGCGGTTCAATTTAATTGCTTTTTCCAGTTCGTAAAGAGCATCATCATATTTTTTATTCTGACTGGCATTTTTTGACAGGACATAATGCGCTATATCACTTTCATTCTGATTTTCAATCATTTTATTTGCAATTTCTACTGCTTCTTCAAGTTTTTGTTTTTTTAATTCAGGATTCTGAATGTTTTCTGATTCTTCCAAAAGTAAACTCATCATATCAAGAGATTTTTGATTTTCTTCTGCAAGTTTCTTTTCTTCTGCAAGTTTCTTTTCTTCTGCAAGTTTCTTCTCTTCTGCAAGTTTCTTCTCTTCTGCAAGTCGTTTTTCTTCCTGTTTTTTTCTTTCTTCTTCTTTTTCTCTTTTTTTCTGTTCAGTTTTTTTCTTTTCTATTTCCACACGTTCTTGTTCTAACTTTTTCTTTTCTTCTTGTTTTTTTCTTTCCTCTTCAAGACGTTTTTCTTCTGCAAGTTTCTTCTCCTCTTCAAGACGTTTTTTTTCAGCAATTTCAAGTTCTTTTTTCCGTTTTATTTCTTCTTCACGTTCCTGTGTAATTTTTTCTTGTAGTTCAATTTCTATGATTTCCTTTTCTTTTTTTTCAGATGCATTCAGAGAATTATTTTTTTCGTTTTCGTTTTGAACTTCGTTTTCGTTTTGAACTTCGTTTTCGTTTGGAACTTCGTTTTCAAAATCTGAATTATCTGTTATCACTTCATTCTTTTGCTTGTTTGCAATTGATTTTTTTTGCGATTTTAATTTTTTTTCTATATAATAGTGATGACCATTTTGAAAACTATTTGAATTTTTCTGAGGATTTCTACATTTAAAAATACTCAATAAAAACAAAATAATAAAAACCACTGATAAAAGCGAAACAATTATTTTTCTTTTATTTTGTTTATCATTTTTTATTTCATTATCATTCATTATTAATCAAGTTCTCCTTCATAATCATAATCAATAATATCATCAGCTGGGGAACTTACATTTGTAGAATCATTTCCCTGCAACGAATTCTGCACATCTTCGAGCAGTTTCTGCCTTCTTTCATTTTCAACTTTCATCATCTGCTCAAAAAGTTCCTGAGTTTTCTTTTTTTCTTCATCTTCTTTCATTTTTTTACGCAGATTTTCTTCCTGCTGTTTTCTTCTTTCCTGTAGCTTCTGCTGTTTCAACCACTGTTCATATTCTTTTTCAGATTGAATTTCAAGTTTTTTTAATTCTTCAGCATCTTCATCAGAAAGATTTTCCCAATACTCTTTTTCATCATCCCCATTCATTTCTTTAACAGACTCTGCAAAACTTATTTCATTTTCATCTTCTACTTTTTCAAATTCATTATAATCTTTGAAATTTCCGTTTTTTTCTATATCGCTATTTTCATTATCGATTAAATCATCATTGTTATTTATACCATCTATTTTACCAATCTGCGAATTTTCATTTTCAATTTCTTCCCAATTTTTCTTATTCTCAGGAATTTCTATTTTACTAATTTTATTGTCACCTACTTCCTGCCAGTTCATATTTTCTTTATTATCATGAACATCAGCAATTTCATCATCGACAGGCTCCCAAACCACATTATTTTGCTCATCATATTCAGTAATATTTGGATTGATATGCTCCCACAAAGCTTTATTCTGCTGTTCAAGCAGACGTTCTTCTTCCTTACGCCTTTCAATTTCAGCTGTAATTGCATTAATCAAAAGTTCAATTTTACTTTTCTGTGGAGATTCAGGAAATTTTTCCAGATAATCAACATAATCATTTTTTGCAAGCACTAGTTTGTCATCCATCAGATAAGAATTCGCCCTATTCAAAAGAGCATCCACAAAAGACAAGTCACATTTATACGAAAGAGAAAAACATTCAGCAGCTTTTCCAAACTGTTTTAATGCATAATAAGAATTTCCCAAATTAAAATAAAGGATTTTAGCATTAGTTGGCTGTTCTTTTATTCCACGTTCAAAAGCATCCACCGATTTTTCAAAATCACCAATCTGATAATATCCCAAACCTAGAAAATTATAAGTATTAGCTGAAATCTGACCATTCAAAATCTCATTTTCCAGAACCTGCACAGCATCTTTTGGATTATTTTCTTTAAAAAGTTTTTCACCTGCCGATTGAGCAAAACACAAATTTGCAGTTCCAAAAAAAATCAATACAATATAGCACAATCTCAGCAATTTTAATAATTTTTGCCGTTTTGAAAAAATGCAGTTTATTTTTATCATCTACAAATCCCCTGTTTGACAACTTTGCACAAATCTACTAATCTTATTATCGAGATTTTTTTATTAATCTTAACAAGATAATGCTCCACCTGCTCAATCTGCAAAATCTGCACAATCTGCAAAATCTGCAAAATCTGCACAATCTGCATTGAACGGAATAATGTTTCAATGCCTTATGAATCCCTCTAAACTTTGTTCTGTTTTACATGAAAATTGATTTCCGTGGCATAAAGGATTGAAAAATTCCCAATTCTACTTTATTATTTTTTAACAAAAGAAAATTTCAACGGTGGAAAAAAGTCTTTTCATAAAAACAAAATGCCCATAGTTGAAAATAATCTGGAGTTTCACAAAATGGCTGTTATTATAATTATTTGTGTATTGATTGCATTTATCGCTACCGTTGGAATTGTACTTTTTAAAAGTATAATTTCGCCAAAAAAACTTGATGCCATTCCTAAACTTTTAAAACAGGGCAAAAACCTTCAGGCAATCAAAATTTCCAAACAGATTATCTCAAAAGATCCTAAAAATTATCTGGCACATTATTATCTTGGAAAAGCATACATAAAAGATAATAGACCAGAACTTGCAATCATTGAATACAAAACTGTAGATGAAAACGCACTTTTTGGAGAAGGAATCGATGAAGTTCCATTTAGAAAAGAATATGCAAACCTTTTATTAAAATTCAATCAGCAAAATGAAGCATTAAAAAATTTTCTTTTACTCACAAAACAATCTCCAAACGATCCTGACAACTATTTTCAGGCTGGACAAATTTATGAACAGCAGAATCGTTACGACATTGCACTAGGACTCATGCAAAAATGCGCAATGCTAGATAAAAAACATGCAAAAGCACATGCTGAAATTGGTCTCATGCTTTACAGAACAAAAAAATATAATGAAGCAAAAAAAGAAATTGACATGGCATTAAAACTAAGCCCTGATACATATTCCTCTTATTATTATCTTGGAAAAATCTACAAAGATGCAAAAGATATTGGAAGTGCATTAAAAGCATTTGAAAAAGCACAACGCGATCCTGAAACAAAGCAAAAATCAATCATAGAACACGGTGCCTGCTACATGATAGCAAACCGTCTGGATAATGCGGCAATCGATTTTCAGAGGGCAATCGAACTGGATAAAACTAATACAAAACAGGAAACGCTTTTTGCACGCTATTTTCTTGCCACCTGTTATGAGAAACTTAGAAAAATCGAAAAAGCAATTGAACAGTGGGAAGAAATATACAAAGTCAACAAATCTTTCCGTGATGTTTCCACAAAACTTTCTGAATACAAAGATTTGCAGAATAATGATTTTTTGAAAGATTATCTTACCTGCAACAACGAAGAATTTGTTGAAATCTGCAAAAATGTTATCTCAAAAGTGATGAACCTTCAAGTGCTGACTTGTGAAATCACAAAAATGGGTTGTCAGATTACAGCAGTAAACAAAAGTGATGAGTCATGGCTTGCAGTACGAAAGCAAGTCATTCTCATTATTTTCTACCGTGATCCCGAAACTGTTTCAGAACAACAGGTTCAACAGGTTCTTGATTTTATGAAATCTCAAAACGGAACAAAAGGTTACATTTTTTCAAGTTCAGGATTTAACACACCGGCAAGACGATATGCAGAAAATCGCCCTATAGAATTAATTGATAAACAAAAACTTGAAGCAATTCTCACAAAGGCAGGCGAATAAAACCGCAAAAACTGTAAATCATAAAAAAGACAGGTAGAGAAATGAAAATATTATGTGTTTCTGATTATGTAGACCCTCTTATCTACAATCAAAATGTAAAAGAAGCTTTCCCCGACATAGATTTAGTTTTATGCGCCGGTGATTTACCAATGGATTATATCGATTTTATTGTTACTGTCTTCAACAAACCAACATATTTCATATTTGGAAACCATAATTTAAAAGAATACCCTTATTTTCATTCAGACGGTCATCTTAGTCCTTCGCGACTTGCTGAACATTATGCAGATTCAAGCCATGGACATGGTGCTACATATCTTGGATTTAAACTTTTTCAAGATGAAAGACTTACTTTCACTGATCCAAAAACAGGAAAAAAAACACCGCTTTTAATTGCAGGTTGCTCAGGAACATTAAAATACAACAAAGGTATCTGCCAATACACAGATTTTCAAATGAAGCTGCGCCTTCTCAAACTTGTTCCTCAATTAATCATGAACAAGATTAAATACGGGCGATATCTTGACATTTTTATGACACACGCATCTCCCAGACACATTCACGACCACGAAGACCCTTGTCACAAAGGTTTTGAATGTTACAATTGGTTTTTACAAAAATTTAATCCAACTTTCATGATTCACGGTCATATTCATTTGTATGATATGCGAGAAGAACGAGTTGGAAAATATTATGAAACTACAGTTGTAAACGCCTATGCCCATCATATAATAGAATTTCCATAATACATTGCCAGCTATGCGCTGTCTCTAACATAAAGATATTAAAGGAGTATATGAAAAATGGATTATATTTCATCTCAATCGGAAGATGATTTTGCGAAAGCACGAAACAAAGCATTTATAAATGAAATTCAACATTTACTTTCACCAGAAGAATCAAAACTCATATCATTAAATGATGTAAAACAAATGATAAAACCAATCAACGAAACTTACATCGGCATGAAAGTAATTCCAATTGAAAAAATTGTCGGAAGCGAAGGCCGCTACAATGATTTTGACAATAAATTTTTTCCAAAAAGTTCGCATTTAAAAAACAGATGGGAACATGTTGACGAAGCAGCCATTCAATCAATAGATTTACCTCCAATCAAAGTTTATGAAATTGCAGGCCTTTACTTTGTACGCGATGGAAACCACAGAGTTTCTGTTGCAAAAGCACGTGGAACAGAATTCATAGATGCTGAAGTAGTATCATTACAAAGCGAAATCGTCCTTAAAAAACCTGACAACATAAACGACATTATCAGACAGATTATCAACTACGAAAAAAGAGTTTTTTATTCTGAAACAGGATTTGGAGACATTACAGATTATTGGTGTCTTGATTTTTCAAGAACAGGACGTTACGATGTCATTTACAATCACATTCTGACACATAAATATTATTTGAATCAAAAACAAAAAGAAGAAATTACAATGGAACAGGCTATTCTTTCATGGTTCAACAATGTTTACATGCCAATTGCAAGTGTCATTAGAAAAAAACACATTCTCCAGGCTTTCCCAAAAAGAACAATCGCAGATTTATATGTATGGATGGTTCGTTATTGGGATGATTTGAAAAAAAAGTTTGGCGATAAAGTTTCCCTTGATGATGTTGCATCAACTTTCAAGCAAAAATATAAAATTCCACTAACTAAAAGACTTATCAATCGAATAAAATGTATAATTTTGCGAAAAGCAATAGATAACGCTGCAAATGATTCAAACGAAGAAATCTGATTTAAACGTTCATTTTTTTTTAATCAAGTCAAATGTCGAGTTTTTATTTTAATATTTTGGGTGGCTTTTTGCTTCGCAAAAAACAGGCTTTTCTGGGTTCCGCTATCGCTTCATTCCTTCGCTACGCTTCGGAACTGGCTTCGCCAGCCCATACAATCCTTGCCACGGTTTAAAAATTAAAACAGAAAAATCAACCTGTTAAAAATTTTTTTTGAATTTTACGCAGATGATAAAAGAATTTTTGTCATTAAAATACAAAAATCACCTTATTAAAGGAAACTTTTTCACCGATTTTACAATGATTTTAATAGAATTTGATTTTAAAACTTGACGATACAAAGTTTCAATGCTAAAATCATAGATTGAAACAGTAAAATACTTTCATAATTGTATTTTAGCCTATTAAGTTTTCCTTTTTATGGAAACTTTATATATTTCATATATTTATGCATTTTAAGATTTGGAGAAAACATTGGTTACTATTGATACTTTTATTGATATTCCGCTCTTGATTTGTGCACTTACTTCTCTTGTATTACTTTTATTTCTTTTCATCATGAGAATAAGACACACATCAAAAGTAAGTATTGTGTTTTTCATTACATTAGCAATTATTCTTGTTGGTTCTTTCTACTGTTATTACGAAGAACATTACATTTATTTTGTTTTCGCAATAATTGCAGCTCAGATTTTTTCTCTTCCATACCTTGTTTTCAAAGCATTTGACAACCCAAAAAAGCGTGAAGCAAAAAAAGCAGCCAGAAAAGCAGCTGAAAATGCAGTTTCCAAAGACAATGATATGGTCAGCAAAGCTGTAATTTCTCAAATCGAAGAAAAAAACAAACGCATCATTGACACAAGCAAAGACATCATTTCCAAAATGTCCACATTCTTTTCAAGTGAAAACAGTATGGAAAACTTTTTGGAATACTGTAACGATTTATTGACACAGCGCATCAATGCAGATGGTTGTGTCATTCTCGTTCCTGATGATTATGACAACACATTAGCTGTAAAATCATTCAAAGGTTCTTTTCCTCCTCCTTATAAACTGCCTGAAGATTTACCTCATAAACCAATTCGTGTAGAAACAAACCTTCGTTTTGCACAATTTCAGATGCAGGATAATATTTTTGGTGAAATTTTTACATCTGGAGAACCAGCTTTAATTTCAGATTCTATCAAAGACCCTAGAATCTATCAGAACGGACCTGAAGAATTCCTTCGTTGTGGAAGTTATATTTTTGCTCCAATCAAACAAGTTGATGAAACTATTGGTGTAATAGCACTTTCTAGAAATCCTGATAAAGAAAAATTCTCAAAAGATGATTTTGAAACTGCAATTATTCTTGCAGACGCAGTATCAACTGCAATGAAACCTCTTTACAGTTTCCTTGATTATGCAGAACATACAGAATTAAATAAAGGTGGAAGTATTGCTTCAAAATATCAAAAAGATTTACTTCCAGCAAAACTTCCAATTATTCCAGGCATTCAAATCGGATGTTTTTCAAATCCTGCAGAAAATGTCTGCGGCGATTTTTATGATATGATTGTTTCCCGACGAGACAGAGTTTCTTTTGTCATGGCTGATGTTGCAGGAAAAGGAATGAATTCATTAATCGTTATGATTATGATTCGTGCAATTCTTCGTCTTGCAGTTAACACAGCTCAATCAGCAGCAACTATTTTGTCATGGGCAAACAGAGGAATTTGTCTTGATACTTCAAAAATTGACCATTTTGCCAGTATCGCCTTGATTAATTATGATTCAACAACAAAAACAGCTGAAATTGCAACTTGTGGAAATAATCCAGTTTATCTTTACACTGCTTCCACAAAAGAAATTACTCAAATTTCAACTCCAACCGAACCAATGGGAGTAACAAAAGAAACTGTTTTCAAAGATTTCAAGTTAAATATGAATTCAGGCGATATTATTATTACTTGTACTGATGGATTGCTTGAATCTTTGAATGAAAATGGTGTACAATACTCATCTGAAAATCTTAAAAAAGTTATAGCAAAGAATTCTACTTTAAATGCAAAAGAATTAACAAATCGCATTAAAGATGATTTAAAAAAATATGTTGGAATTGCCCAACAATACGATGACCAGAGTGTTTTGGTTGTTAAAATCCAATAGGTAAGGAGCTTCTTTATGGAACTTAAAATACGAAAAAATGGTGATGTTTATATCATTGATGTAACAGGAGAAATGGATCTTTACAATTCATACAAACTCAAAGAGCTTGTTATGAAAATGCTTGAAAAAAATGTAAAGAATTTCGTTATTAATCTTGAACAAGTTGATTACATTGACTCGTCTGGAATTGGTGCATTGATTTACATTTGCTCAACTATTAAAAAGATGAATTTGAATCTTGCAATTGCAAATATTCATGGTTCTGTAAAAAAAGTTATTGAACTTACAAAACTTATGGGATATTTTCCTATTGCAAACAGCATTGAAGAAGCACTTTTAATGGTAAAAGAGTAAGAATAACATTCAGGAGGAAATATAATGACACCAGAATTTAAAGAACTTCGTTCTGATGAAAACGACCCATTGTTCGACAAAACAAATATGCTCAAGAAGGAATTCCCTTCTGATTTTAGACAAATTAGATATTTTACTTTGCTTATAGTGCAGTCAGCACCAACAGAAATTAAAGAATTAAATCTTCTAGAACAGCAGATTAGTGAAGTTATCAAAAATGCTGTAAAACATGGAAACCACTGTGACATCAATAAAAAAGTAACAGTATGGTATTCTTTCAGTCCTACTCACGCTCACATTATTGTTCAGGACGAAGGAGACGGTTTCCAGGATTTGGAAAAATGGAATGAATTCAACAAAAAACGTCTTGAATGTCTGCACAACAATGATTTCATGCAGCTTGCAGATTACGTTTCATTCCGAACAAAAGAATCTGACAGTCAGGATGGCGGTAATGCATTATTTGCCGCTTTGGAATACTGGAACGGCGGATTTGTTTACAATGGAAAGAGAAATGCTGTTGCTATGCTTAAAAAATATCAACAGAAATTTCATAATGTAAATCATGACGGTGAATAATAAATTTTGGGGGTGCACCGGTTTCGACGGAATTGAGAAATCTTTTACTGCAAGTAAGAGTGAAGGTTCTTTAAACTGACAAAAAAATAACTGCAATTTTCGCAAGAAAAGAAGAAGAAGCTGAAGAAGCTTACTTCGAAGCAGAAGCACTCGCTGCGTAAGCACTTGTGCAGGAACTCATCCAGCTCTGTTCCGCGTTGGATGACTTTCCTCCACCCATCGGGACTTGCTGGCATTAGTGTCTGGTATAATGTCAGGACTTTTAATCAGAATAAGCTGGCGACGCTTGTTATGCTGCTACCGACAGACAAAAACTACCTCGCATAACTAAACTTGTAGATGTAACTGGTTTACTTTTTCGGACGGGGGTTCAATTCCCCCCACCTCCATTTTTTACATATCAAAAAAAAAGCTGTCATTTTTTTCTAAATGGCAGCTTTTTTATTTGAGTTTAACCTTTAACTTAAAAACTGCAAATTTTAAGATTTTTAGCGATACTTACTCTGATTATACATTTTTTCACGTTTTTTTAAATTATTAAATTTTATTTACAGGAATTTTATAAACACTTCCACAATTATGACATGTAATTTCAAGAGGATCAGGACCATTCTTTTTAATATCATCAAGCTGAGCTTTTGGAAGACTTCTCAGATAGTTCAAAAAAAGCTGTTCATCACAAGGACAGTCATAATTAATATCACGCTTTAATGTAAGGATTGGGTTAAACTCTCTAAAAAGACCAATTATTATATCTTCACTGTCAACATTTTTTTCACTAAAAAGCTGACCTAAACTTGGGCATGCCTTAAAAGCATTCTCAATTTTTTGTAAAAGTTTATCATCATCTTCAGTTTCTTCTTGATGACTGTCAATCTGAGAACCTAATTTTGCAGTTCCACCAGTTTTTGGCATTATTTGAATATACATAGCGCCTGCACCGACTACGCGTCCTTTTTTATCAAACTGTACGCTGGAATTAAAAGCGGTGTTAATCTGTTCAGATTTCGCAAAATATGTAGCAAAATCATTTGAAATATTACTGCTTTCGACATCTACAGTAGAAGATTGAGGAAATTTATCATCTTTATGTTTTCTTGAAAAAGTAAGATTTCCAATTCCCAAAAAAGGTTTTAAATCCCAATTTTCAAGAGGTTTTTCCAGATGAATATGTTCATTAAACAGATAACTTCGCACCCATCCTGTAGAACTTGCTTCAACATAGTAACCTTCTGCACTACCCGTTCCTTCATATTTTATGGCAGTATTTTCCATGTCTTTCATCATAGGAATGGTTAATGCTCCACAAAGACTTGCATGAGCTAAAATATATGTTTCAAGAATTCCAAGATTATGCTGAGCGCGCATTTGATTTACAAATCTAGTTCCATGAAAAAGAGCTCCACGAACACGTCCATCAGCTAATGTAAAAATTGTAAGTTTATCTTCCTCAAGAGAATCCAAATGTTTTTGTAGTTCTAAATCTTTAATTACTGCTTTTATCATATGAATCAGTATATTATTTTTTAGTTAATTTTGTAAGTCATTTGAATTAAAAAACACTAGATATTGTGTAAAAAAAGTAATATAATAACAAAATTGTATCTTGTTTTTTATAAGATGCAAAATATGGTTATAAATTATTAAATGAATTGGGCGGAAATTTCCGCAAAGAGGTTAATTATGGCTGTTGATGAAAAATTACAAACTATCAGGCACAGTTGTGCTCATGTTATGGCCGAAGCAATTTTAAATTTGTTTCCTGGAACAAAAATTGCTATTGGACCTGCTATTGATAACGGATTTTATTACGATTTTGACTTTCCTACCGACACCAAATTAACCGAAACTGATTTTGCTGCCGTTGAAAAAGAAATGCGAAAAATCATCGCTGGAAATCATGATTTTATTCGAAAAGAGGTTTCTAAAGAAGAAGCTTTAAAAATTTTCGCTGACCAGCAATATAAAATTGAATTGATTAATGATTTACCCGATGATGCTGTCATAACAACTTATGAACAGGACGGCTATATTGATTTGTGTCGTGGTCCTCATGTATCAAACACAAAAGAAATTAATGCTCAAAGTTTTAAGCTTGATAAAATTGCCGGTGCTTATTGGCGAGGTGATTCAAACCGTCCTATGCTTACGCGCGTTTACGCTTTGTGTTTTGCAAAACCAAATGAATTAAAAGATTATTTAAAAATGATTGAAGAAGCTGAAAAACGTGACCACAGAAAACTTGGTATCGAAATGGATTTATTCCATTTAGACCCTGAAGATCCGGGACAGATTTTTTGGCATCCAAACGGCTGGACAATTTATACTACTATTCAAGATTACATGCGTCAAATGGTTCGTCGTGACGGATACCTTGAAGTTAATACCCCTGCAATAATGCCTAGAAGTCTGTGGGAACGTTCTGGTCACTGGGATCATTATCAAAAAAACATGTTCATCACAGAATCTGAAAAACGTCTTTTTGCAATCAAACCAATGAACTGTCCTGGTGCACTTGAAATTTTCAAAAGCAGACAACGTTCATATAAAGACTTGCCATTGCGTCTAGCAGAATTTGGTCATGATGTCAGAAATGAACCAAGCGGAACTTTACACGGAATTATGAGAGTTAGAGGTTTTGTTCAAGATGATGCTCATATTATTTGTACAGAAGAACAAGTAGCTTCGGAAGTAGCAAGATTCTGTAAACTTCTGAAAAGAGTTTATCATGATTTTGGTTTTGATAATCTTGTTGTTAAATTTTCTACAATGCCTGAAGACCACGTAGGCGATTTAGCAACATGGGAGCGTGCAGAAAAAGCTTTGGCAGATGCCTGTCATGAAGCAGGTCTTGAATATGAAATTCAACCGGGAGAAGGCGCTTTCTATGGACCAAAGCTTGAATTTAAACTTTATGATTGTCTCGGACGAGAATGGCAGTGCGGAACGATTCAAGCAGATTTCCAGCTTCCTTCAGCAGAACGTCTTGATGCAACTTACATTGGAAGTGATAATCAAAAACATCATCCTGTAATGCTTCACAGAGCCATTCTTGGTTCTATTGAACGTTTCTTAGGCATTCTGATAGAAAATTTTGCCGGAGCATTCCCTACTTGGCTTGCCTTTGAACAAGTTGCTGTAGTTCCTGTATCTTCTGAATTTGATGACTATGCTAAACATGTATATGAAACTTTACTTCAATCTGATATCCGTGCAAATGCATATCTTGATGATTCAAACATGAAAGCAAAAATCAAACAAATTTCACAGGAACACAGAACTCCTTACATTCTCGTTGTTGGACAAAAAGAAAAAGATGAAAATTCTGTTTGTGTACGTTATCGTTTTTCTAGTGGAAAACCTCAAGAAACGATGAAACTTGATGATTTTGTGAAATACGTTGAAACAAAAAATCAGGAAAAAGGCACAACAATCTAGTTATTGTTATACAGATTATTTACATATTTCATCTGTGCATGTGAAAAACGTATATTTTTTAAAAAGGATATTTTAATGAAACTTTTTGTAATTTTTAAAATATCCTTTTTCAGCCATTTGATTAAATTACCTATAAAATCATAACCTTGAAGAAAGTTTCAAATTTTTTACTATCCTCCAATTTTTCCTCTAGAACGCCAAATATACATAAAATCAAGATTACGATTGGAAATTTTTCTGCTATTTATCTGATTTCTTGCAACAGTTTTGTAATCTTGATTTACAATTTTTTTTTCAAGTTTGTCTATATACTTCTGGAAATCAGCCACCTGTAATTCCTCATTTTTTCTTTTCATAATACCTCCTCGTATAATAAATCATGAAAATTGTTTAAAAATCGATTAACTTTTTGATTTCTTCAGTTTCTTTACATAATGCTAATGTTTTTTCATATAATTCTGTTTCTTCCACAAGTGATAACAGTACCTTGAGCCAAAATTCTATTTCTATGCAACTTTCATACATTTCCTTTTTATTTTGCCCAGAGTAACATGATCCAAGATTTACTGTCACTTTTATAATTCTTTTTGAAATCACAAATTCTTTTGCAGTAAATACAAGAATTTTATAAAAATTAATCAATTCACAAATAAAACCAGTAATTTTTTGTTCATTCATTATTTTACCTCACATTTTTTTATCATCTATAATATAAATAGGCTCAAGCTATTAAAAAAAAGGAAATAAAATTAAAAAAAAAATTTTTTTTGTGCAAATTTAAGAGTTTTCCCCTATCCTTTTCTTGTAATATTCTTTCGTATAATTTTCTTTCGATTACAAATAATACTCTGTTAAAAAAAATTGACTTCTTCATATTGACAAAAAATTAATTATTCTATATATTTTCTTAAGGTAGCTAATGAATTGCTAAGTCTTGCGAGAGTGGTGGAATTGGCAGACACGCTAGACTTAGGATCTAGTGCTTCGGCGTGAGGGTTCAAGTCCCTCCCCTCGCATATTTTTAGTTATTTTTTGCGGAAATAGCTCAGTGGTAGAGCGCCACCTTGCCAAGGTGGATGTCGCGGG
>SAMEA104315430__coassemble_289_pt1 | contig 24557 bp, 21 predicted proteins | sample SAMEA104315430__metabat2_low_PE_026 | metagenome-assembled genome bin SAMEA104315430 (sample SAMEA104315430) | gut metagenome | biome: Monkey gut; feature: monkey-associated habitat; material: faeces | place: China | collected 2013 | reverse complement strand
ATTTTTCTTTTGTTGATTCATAATCACTTTCTTCAATTTCAATAATTTTCGCAGAAAATACAGAAATTTGATTATTTAAGTCGTAAACTGAAACATATTTTATAATCATTCCAATACACAAATCAGAAAAATCATTAAAATTGCATGAAAAAAAACCACTTGAAGCATCAAAAACAGCAATTCCAAATATAAACTTTTTTGATATTGGATTAGTAAAAATGATTTTACAATTATCTTCACGTGCTTTTGAAGATGGAACAACTTTATCTGCTATGATTTTCGTTTCATCATTATTCTTTTTTATAAAGTTGTCTGATTTTTCATCATTTGAAATCCAATTGTATGTAGAAATCGGATTTTCATTTTGAAGTGACAATTTTTGAGTTTTGTTTGAAGGAATAATCTTTTCAAAACTTTTTGTATTCAACGTAGTGATGTAATCTTTTATGCCAAGTTCAACAGCTTTTCTTTTTTCTTCATCATTTAAAGAATCAGGATCATAGAGATAAATCTGAACATTTTTTCCACCAATTCCACTTTTTACAAAAGAAGCGAGTGTTTTCCAATGACGTGGATATTCAGCGGCACTTAAAATAATCAAATCTGGTTGAATTTCTTCAATATTGTCAATTGCTTTTAAAAGCCATCTGTACACTATAATATCATAACCATTTTCGCAAAGAAATTTACCTGAAAAATCTATGATTTCCTGTTTGTCTGAAATAATTAACGCTTTCATTTTATTCAGTTCCTAAATTTACAACATTATAATCGTAGATTTTCCAAATTCCTTCGCGTTGACGAACTTTGTATGTATATCTTTTTTTCTCGCTGAAATTTGGATATTTAAACCATTCAATGACAGAAACATAACCTTCAGTTGGGGTATACGAAGTTTTTTCAATCTGGAAACTCTGTGGAACAGCAACAATGTCATTTTCAATTTTTTCCTGTATCAAATCTGCTTTAAATGCTTCTAGCATGCGAACTCTTTCATCTGCTGAAAGTGAAATGTATTTCTTTTTGAGCGAAGGATTTCTTTGGAGCATTGCTTCAACGTCCATATAAAGAAAATACTGATCCCAAAGAGATTTTTGTCTTGCAATGATTGTTTGTTCCACAACTTTATCAGGTGATAATTCCATTGGACGCAGTATTTCTAAAGATTGCTGCGATACAGGAAGATAATTGGATGCAGTTGCGGAAGGTGACGGCATGATTTCCAAAGAAAGCCTGTTAGATTTTAGCGAAATGTATTTTGATTTGTATAATTCAGGATAAAAAAGAAGTTCAAGATAATAAACGGAACTTTCTTCAATATTGAGATAGTCTTTTACATTTTCAATAAATGAATATTCTTCGCCTTGTTCCAGTGCAATTTCCCGAAAATAAACTGTTTGATTTGTTGTGCGCTTTTCTACAAGATTTCCAGTCTGTTCTAACAGTTTGTTTTTTACAGTGTAAGCATTAAAATCAAGACTGAAAGCTCTATCATCAGCTAATTTAAATCTTAATGTCTGCGGGCTGTTATTTTTAATTGTAATATGAACAAGAATTTTAGAATCTTCTGTGTTTCCCGGATAATAAATAGATTTATTGTAATATTTTATTGAAACGCTTACCTGTGAATAATTAAATTGTTCACTCTGAGCCGTCAATATCTGTGCAAAAACAAAAAAAACTGATATAATTGAAAAAAGTTTACGAATTTTCAACGTATTCTCCTGTAAAATATTTTATCTATACTCTTTAATAATCGGTATAAAAAAATGAAATCATTAACTTCTATTAACGAATTATTACATAATTTGCGAGAAATAAAAAGTTCTGTTTCAAATATTTTTGATATTAATGCTGAATTTCCTCTTCATATTGAAGGAACGCAAGGTTCTTTATTCAGTTTTTTTGTAAGTGAAATTTGTAAGCATAATCACATGCTCAATCTTCAGACTGCACAATACAGTTCTTCAAGCAAAAAAACTCCACAATATAGCAGTTTTTCGCAGGATTTGTTTATTGTGGTGCCTCAAGAAAGTGATGTACAGGATTTAGTTACTGATTTTCATTCTATTTACAGCAATGCACAGCTTTATGTTTTTCCATCCTGGGGAACTGTGCCATACAGACCTGTTGCAAGAGGCTCTGTTACTTTTGGAAAAAGAGCTGGAGTTCTTTCTAAAATTCTAAATAATGATAATAAAATCACTTTTAATGAGAATACAAGAATTTTTATTTTTACTCAACGAACTTTATTGCAGCCACTTCCTCCTCCTGATTATATAAAATCACTGGCTTTCAGTTTAAAAAAAGGCGATTCTTTTGATACTACGAAAATAGCACAGAAGATTGTAGAATTGGGTTACATCAGGGTTCCAAAAGTTAATGTTCGAGGTGAATTCAGTCTGCGCGGTGAAGTTCTTGATATATTTTTGCCTTGTGATGAATATGCCACACGAATTATTTTTGATTTTGATGAAATTGAATCAATCAAAGAGTTTGAAGCTGATAATCAAGTTACAGTGGGGGCAAAAGACAGCGTTCTCATCTATCCGATGAAGGAAGTTTTGTGGAATGAAAAGCAAATAAAAACTGTACGTGAAAACATTAAAAAGTATCAGCAGACTGCCGTTTCAAATGATGATGTACATTCAAATCAAAATGAAATCACAAATCAAAATGATTTTGAAACACTGGACATTCAGATAAAATCAAATATCACAAAAAACGATGATGATTCAGGTTTTGAGACTCATAAAAGTCAGTTTTCAAAGATTCATCTTCCATTAACTGAAACTGCACTGCAAAATGCAGAAAATATTCTTGAACAGCTTTCTGTAAATGGCGAAGCAGAAGGTGAAGAACTTTTATATCCTTTCTTATGGGAAGAAAAAAATTCTATTTTAGATTATCTTCCAAAAAATTCATTCGTATTGTTTTTTAATTATGATAAACTTGAGAATGCAGAACTTGTTTTACTTCGTGAATATCACAAATTGTATAGAACTTCAAAAGAGAATCTTCCTGTAATTTCGCCAGAACAAATGCTTTTTAGTTTTAAAAATATTTGTGACAGAATTGAAAAGCGGCTTTACTTTAGAACTCTGCTTAAAGAGGAAGAAAAAGAACTTTCCGTTACAAAACTTGATTCAGAACCTGCTCGAAGTTTTTTTGGAAATCTGAATTATATGAAAGATGAACTTACAAAACTTATGCAGGATAAATGGCGGATTTTTATTTACACTGACAATGAAAATCAACAGCTTCGTCTTCATCAGATTTTTAAAGATTTTATAGAACTTGATGATTCTAAAAAAGATTTATATCCAGTTTGTTTGATTCCAAAACCCATTTCTGCAGGATTTGTATTACCACAGGCAAAAATTCTTGTAATTCAGGAAAATGAAATTTTTGGACGACGTAAATATGTTCCAAAAACAGTAAATAAAGCTAAATCCAAAGCAATTGATACATTTGTGGAATTAAATCCTGGAGATTATATAGTTCACGTAAACTGGGGAATCGGACTTTTTCACGGTATTGAACGTGTAAAAGCAATGGGAAACGAGCGTGATTACATAAAACTTGAATATGCTGACAATGAATTTGCATTTGTGCCTATTGAACAGGTTAATCTTGTCCAAAGATATATAGGGAATGAAGGGGAAAAACCAAAACTTGACAGAATTGGAAGTAAAGCTTGGGAAAATCGTAAGAATAAAGTAAAAAAAGCAGTGGAAGATTTGGCAGAAAAACTTATTGCTTTATATTCACGTCGCCAGGCTTCTGTTGGTTTTGCATTTCCAAAAGAAACTGAATGGCAAACGGCATTTGAAGCAGCTTTTCCATATGAAGATACACCCGACCAGATAACTGTAACTGAAGAAATTAAAAAAGATATGGAAAAACCAGTTCCAATGGATAGATTGGTTTGTGGTGATGTTGGATATGGAAAAACTGAAATTGCAATGCGCGCGGCTTTTAAGGCAGTTATGGGTGGAAAACAAGTTGCGTTTTTAGCTCCAACTACAATTTTAGCACAGCAGCACTATGAAACTTGTTTAGAACGGTTCAAAAACTTTCCTGTAAAAATCGCAGCTCTTTCAAGATTTGTTACTCCAGCCGAACAGAAAAAAATTCTGCAAAAAGTGAGTGAAGGGCAGGTTGATGTTTTAATTGGAACTCATAGAATCATTCAAAAAGATGTTAAATTTAAAAATCTTGGACTTATGATTATTGATGAAGAACAGCGTTTTGGTGTAAAAGACAAAGAAAAACTTAAAGAAATGAAAAATAATATTGATTGTCTTACAATGTCGGCAACTCCAATCCCAAGAACACTTCATATGAGTCTTTTAAAAATTAGAGATATGAGCCTTCTGACAACACCTCCTCAAAACAGACAGCCTGTTGAAACAGTGGTAGATGAATATACTGATGATAGAGTTGCTCTGGCTATCAGACGAGAAATTGAACGAGGCGGACAAGTTTTTTATCTGCATAATAGAGTTGAATCACTGCAGGAAATAAGACGAAGAGTGGAAAACATTGTTCCTGAAGTTCTTGTTGACGTAGCACACGGTCAGATGACAAGTTCTCAGCTTGAAGATATATTCCAGCGTTTTAAAATGGGCGGTTTTCATGTATTAATTGCAACTACAATCATTGAAAATGGAATTGACATTCCAAATGTAAATACAATCATAATTGACCGAGCCGATATGTACGGTGTTTCTCAGTTATATCAGCTTAGGGGAAGAGTTGGCCGAAGTGACAGAAAAGCTTATGCTTACCTTTTATATCCTGAAAATAAAGCACTTTCTGAAGTGGCTATGAAAAGACTTCAGGTTATAAGTGATTTTACAGAACTTGGAAGCGGTTTTAAAATTGCCATGAAAGATATGGAAATTCGTGGTGCAGGAAATCTTTTGGGGCGAGATCAGTCTGGTGACGTTTATTCTGTTGGTTTTGATATGTATGTACGACTTTTAAATGATGCTGTAAACAAACTGACAAAACAGAAAGATTACATTGAGCAGACAGAAGTTCTGATGGAATTGGAATATACAGGATTCATTCCCGATTCATATATCACTAATCCTCAAATCAAAATGGAAATTTACAAGAAAATTGCTGCTATTACTGATGAAAAAGAATTTGACGCTGTTTTGAGCGAACTTGATGATCGTTTTGGACCTATTCCAGATGAAGTTTCAAGTCTTTTAGCGCTTGCAGAAATCAGAATAATCTGTAAAAAACTTTCAATCAGTTCCATTAAAGAACGTCAGTGTGAAGTACGCGTGGAATTCAGTCAGGTTTCAAAACTTTCTATTGATAAAATACTTAAATTGATAAAAGAAAATCCTGGAACTATTAGACTGAATCCTCAGCTGCCAAATGTTCTTTTTATAAAACTTGGAAAAATAGGTTTGAAAGAAAAATCTGAATTCATAAGAGAGAAACTTTCACAGTTAGGTTGAAACCAGATTAATTTAAATCTTTCAAACCTTGTTTTTAAAGATTTATAATTCTTTTTTATTCATAAACCACAAAACTACGCTGATAAGGTAGGATGCAAAAATCATTATAGGAATTAAAAAAATGGCAAAAATCAATCCTGCATCAAAAAATCCATAAAAATCATAATCATGAGGGACAATGCCATTTTGAATATGAGTAAAACCGTTAATTGCGTAGTAAACTGTATAAATAATTACAGGGAGAATTGCTATCAATGGTGTTTTTTTTGAAAGTTTGTCAGTTTTTTCAAAACACAGGAAAGAAATCAAAGCAAGAACAGGAACAATAAGGTGAAAAAACAAATTTGAATCCAAAAACTTGTTAAAATATCCAGCAGGATCTCTAGGAGCAAGATAAAAAATTGTAGTGAGCATTGTAAGTGTGACAGCCGTTGTTGCAATCAGTTTAAACAGAACAATTTCTTTCGGAAGTTCATATTCTTTTTTTGCAAGGCAGGAAATTTCAATTCCCATCATAACAGCGCTGATAACTCCTAGAAAAATGTTGGAATCTGTTGTAAAATATTTGAAAATTGAAAAATGCGGTAGAAAAGTTATTACAGAAGGATTTGTCATAAATCTGTAATCAAATAAAGCACAAAATGCAGAAAACAATACCAAAACCAAGATTAATGAATTGAGAACGAGGGAAACAATAATTTTCTTTTTCATAATATACCACCTTGAGCAGAAATTTCCTAATTATAAAGTAATAATTCAAATGCATAAAGTCAATTTTTTTTGCATAAACATAAATTCTGATTAAAATTTGCAATTTTAATTTGCACAGATTAATCATAAACTTAAATCCAGACTATTCGTATCTGTAAGTTTTACAAAAAAATCCATATTCATACCAACAAAAATAACGCAATAAGTGCAGATTACAGAAGCTATAAACACAAACCACACATTTTGCATCTGTGGAATAAATCTGTTTAAAATAATAGAGCAGAAAACCATGCATATCAAAAGGATTATTCCAATAAAAATCCAGTTATAAAAATGAATTTTATGTATTTTCATATCATCTTTGAAAATCTTCTGCAAAATTTCAAAATTGTTGATTGAATTTTCATAATTTATTTTGCATTCTCTTTGTTCCATTTGAGCGGTCAGTTTTTCAGCCTTTGAGAACTTTCGCACAACAGTCTTACATTCATTACAAAATAGTAGATGAACAATCATGTTCAACGGTAGAAATTCATTTTTATCTAGCAAAAGATATTTTTCCATAAAATTTTTACAAGTCATTTTCATATTATTTCCTTGAGTTTTTGATATAATTCCTTTTTTGCCCTGTAAATATAAGTTTTTACGGTATTCAAAGGAATATCTGTAGTTTCGGCAATTTCCTGGTAAGTCATATTATTATAAAAATACAGTTCAATACATTTTTCATAATTCTTTGGTAACTGCTTTACAGCGTTGTTTATTGCTTCCTTTGTAAGTGATTTTAACTGAATCTCTTCTGGTGTTTCATAACTTGAAACGAGGTTTGATTGTGTTTCTTCACAAAGGCTTTCACTTTTTTTTGTTCTTTGCTTGAAGTTTATTGCAGCATTATATGCAATTCTCGTTATCCATGTTGAAAACTGACATTTACCCTGAAAACTTTCAATATTTTCATAGACTTTTATAAAAACTTCCTGCAAAAAATCATCAATATCATTTTGGTTAGTAAAAAAACGTCGCCCGACTGCAACTATTCTTTTTTTATATAAAAATATTAATTGCGAAAAAGCTATAGCATTTTTTGCTGCAGCTTCTCTGGCAATTACTTTTTCAACAGAAAAATCTACAAACTTTTCTATTGATTTAGTTATTTTATTTTTCATTTAAAATTATCTTGTAAAAAATCAAAAACATTATGCCAAGAACAAGAGGAATCAGACCACCCAAAAGTCCATACGTGAACCCGGAAATTAGAAAAAACAGGATGGTAATTGCAAAACCAACTCCAACTAAACACAAGCCGGCAAAAAGCGAAAATATTTTCCAATTAAAAAACTGTGGATGATATTCATTCTTTGAAATTCTCATTTTAATTTCCTTATGTTTCCATAATAAACCAAAAAAGATTACAATTGCAGCAAAAGAAATTCCGACAATCGGAATTAATGAAACAATCACTTGAGCAGCAGGACAAACTGGTGTCATTTTTACCTCCTATAAAACTCCGCGTTAGCGGCAGCGCACGGATGCGCTGAATAATGTTTGCGCAGCAAACAGGATTAAAAAATTACACGTACGTAATTTTTTAAGCACTCCCATAAAACCCCGCGTTAGCGGCAAACAATCCAATTATTTATAAATCAATTCACATTCAAATGAACTTTCAGATTTTACATTATTTTGATATTTTCCTGCAACAATAATTTTATGAGCTTCATCATCAAAAATACCAAAAACATACATTTTATCACCTTTTTTAATTTCCTTGCAAAAATTCAACTTAAAGTCAGTAATTGTTTTTTTCTGATATATTTCTGGCAAAAAATCTAGTGCAAAATTAATATATCTGGAATTTGTTAAATGTCCGTTAGGATCCAAGTGAGAAAGAAGAACAGTTTGTTCCCCAAGATAATGCAAACTTTCTGATGAAAAACGAATTTTACCAGGTTTTCGCTCAAATGGTGTTTGCACATCAGATTTTATACAAAACTCAAATTTGTCTGGACTAATAACTTCACGAACAGCAGGTTCAACAATAACCCAAAGACTTTTTCCTTCTATCAAAATTTCGTTTTTTTCATTTGCAAATTTGTAATACCTCATCATTTGAAAACCTTCAGGTTGTTCTTCCCGAACGGTAATAAATATTTTTTCGTTTTCACATGGAAGTCTGTTGATATGCATACTTGCTCGTGAAACCATTTGAATATAACCGTGGGAATTCAAAAATTCCCGACTTTGTCCATTTTGTGTATATAAATCCGTAACTAAATCAGCACAATATTGCATTACTTGTTCAAGGTGAAGTTTTCCATCATAACCACACTGTCCGAACATAATTTTTACTTCTTTTGTAATTTCATATTTTTGTTCATTATTTTCGCTCATAATTTTTCCTCGAATTTCTCATTTCAGTAAAAATAAATAAATAATCATTTCTTTATCTACTATACTAGACACAAAAAAATAAAAAAAGTTTCAAAAAATATAAAAAAATTATAAAAAAAATTGTTTTTACTAATGTTTCTATTGACAGATACAAAAACTTTAAGTATATTACTATTTATAGAAACAAAAAAAAGAGTATTAAATAAAAAGCTTAAAATAACGTTATTTTTTATCAACTGGGAGGAATAAATGGATAACCGAAATGATTCAATTTATAAATGTATTTCTAATTCCAGATATACACCTTATTTACTTGCAAAAAAAATAGGTGCAATTGGAATTTTGGAATCTGCAAGTTTTCAAAAAGGAAGGGAACGTTATTCTATTTTAATGACTGAAATGGCATTTAAAACAATTCAAAATCAGGATGAAATTTATTTTGATGTAGATGGAAAAAAAATCCCGTTTGAACAAAAAAATGTAGAAAGTAAAGACGCCTTAGGACGAACAAAAAATTGTGATATTCTCGATGCGCTGGTTTATGTGGCTGCACAAAATCCAACTCCACAAGGAAGTCTTAGTGAAATTCCTCTGCCAGCTTCTGGATTGGGTTACTTAAGTTATGAATTTGCAAAACATTGTGATAATATCAGATTTTTTGAACAGAAAGATGAACTTGAAATTCCAGAAAGCCAGTTCATTGCAGGACATATTTATATAGTTTTTGACCATTATACAGAAGAAATTCATATTTTTGGTTTGAATTACAATGAACATCAGATTGATTTACATAAAGCGATGGAAAAACTTCTCAAACGTATGAATGACATGGATTTTTCATATGTTGAAGAAGAAAATCAAACTTTTGATTATAAAATGATTACTGATTTGGAACAGTCAAAAAAAGAATATATAGACAAAGTAAATGCATTAAAAAAACACATTGTTGCAGGTGATATTATTCAAGCAGTGCCGTCAAGAAGAATTCAGATTGAATGTGACGTTGACGCACTTACTGTTTATGGAAAACTTAGAAAAGTAAATCCATCTCCTTATCTTTTTTATATAAATTTTGGTGATTTTCAATTTACAGGAGCTTCTCCCGAAAGTCTTGTGCGCGTTCGACGTGGAAAAGCAACCATTCATCCAATTGCAGGAACAATTCATCGAGGCAAAAATGATGAAGAAGATGAAATCCTTAAAAATGAATTAAAGTCAAACCCAAAAGAGCAGGCTGAACATCTGATGCTTGTAGATCTTGCAAGAAATGATTTGGGACGTGTTTGCAAAAGCGGTTCTGTAACTGTACCACAGTATATGGATTGTGAGCTTTTTAGTCATGTAATCCATCTTGTAAGCAGCACAGAAGGTCTTGTTCGTGATGATGTAAAACCAATTCAAGTTTTAAGAGCTTCATTTCCAGCAGGAACTGTGAGCGGTGCACCAAAAATCAGTGCCATGCAGATTTTGAGCGGACTTGAGAAAACGAAACGCAGGTTTTATGCAGGAGCAGTAGGGTACATTCAGACAAACGGTGATTTAGATTTTTGCATTGCCATTCGCTGTACTTTAAAAAAAGGAAACATCTGGAACCTTCAGGCAGGCGGCGGAATAGTGTATGATTCAAATCCTGAACGTGAATTTACCGAAACTTGTGAAAAACTCGGTGCTTTAATTGACACGCTCACAAAATAGTTTATCAGTAAGATGTGTGTAAGAAAAAGATGAGTCAATTTTTTTACTTACCTGATGTTTACATTGCAGATTTTTATTATAAGGGGAAAATATGATTTTAGTTATTGACAATTATGATTCATTTACTTTTAATGTAATTCAAATACTTCAAACTGTTACAGACAAACAAATCAAAGTTGTAAGAAATGATGAATGTTCAGTGGAACAACTTGCAGCTATGAATCCAAAATATCTTATTGTTTCACCAGGACCTGGTTCTCCTTATCAGGCTGGAATTTGCGAAGATGCCATCAAATATTTTGCAGGAAAAATTCCAATTTTGGGAATTTGTCTTGGTCATCAGGCAATTTGCGAAGCTTTTGGAGCAAGAATTGTTCAAGCAAAATATATAAAACACGGAATTGTGGAAGAAATTAAACTTGATGGAAAAGGTCTTTTTAGAACAATAGGAAATTCTGCAAAGTTTACAAGATATCATAGTCTTGTTGCAGATGAACAGACTTTGAGTGAAGATTTTGAAATTACAGCACGTGCTATGGATGGAGATATTATGGGAGTACGGCATAAAACTCTGCCAATTGAAGGAATTCAATTCCATCCAGAAAGCATTGCAAGCGAACAGGGAAAACAACTTTTGTCAAATTTTATAAATTACAGAAGAGAAAATCTGGATGTCAAAGCATATTTATCTCAGTTGATAGAAAAAAAAGATTTAACACAAGAGCAGGCTGCTTTTTTTATGGATAATGTAACTGACGGTTCTATGGACGAAAGAGCAATGGCTGCAATTCTTGTCGCAATGTCCGCAAAAGGATTTTCTGTAAGTGAAATGACTGGATGTGCAGAAACTTTGCTTAGAAAGAAAAAAGATATTCCTGTTGACAGACACGGACTTGCAGAAATTGTAGGCACTGGTGGAGATGGAAAAGGAAGTTTTAATATTTCTTCAATGTCTGCAATCGTAGCTGCAAGCTGCGGTCAAAAAATGGCAAAACACGGAAACAGAGCAGTTTCCTCAAAATCTGGAGCAGCTGATTTCTATGAAAATCTTGGAATTAACATTATGGCTGAACCTGAAAAAACTGCCAAATTAATAGAAAAAACTGGTTTTGGTTTTTTGATGGCACCAGTTTACCATTCTGCAATGCGATTTGCAGCTCCAGTACGAAAAGTACTTGGAATAAAAACAATCATGAATATGTTAGGACCGTTGTTAAATCCAGCTGGAGCAGAATATGAAGTTCTTGGAGTTTATAGTCCAAAACTTTTGCAGGATTATGCCCGCACGGCAAAAGCTCTTGGCGCAAAAAGAGTTATGGTTGTATGTTCGCAGGATGGATATGACGAAATAAGTCCGATTGTTCCGACAGAAGTTTATCAAATTGATGAAAAAGGAAACGAAAACCAATATGTAATCAAGCCGGAAAATTTTGGAATAAGTGGTTGTGATGAAAATGAACTTATTGGTGGAAACGGAAAAGAAAATGCGCAGCTTGCTATTGATGTTTTGGAAGGAAAAGGAAAAAATTCTATAAAACAAGCTGTCGCTCTAAACACTGCTGCAATTTTGTATCTTTCAGGAAAAACCAGAACTCTCAAAGATGGTTACGCAATGGCAATTTCTTCTATTGAAAGTGGAAAAGCTCTTGAAAAACTTAAAGAAATTCAAAAAATCTCAAGTGAGTTATAATATATGGCAAAAGATATTTTAAGTGAAATCATTCAGAGGCGAAACGAAGACATAAAATCAAAAGGTTTTGAATTTGGTTTTGAAATTCCCAAGGCAAGAACGAGAAAAATCCATCCTTTTTTACTTGAAAAAGGTGTAATTTTGGAAGTAAAACGTGCGTCTCCGAGTAAAGGTGATATTGCAATCAATCTTGATTCATACGAAACTGCAAAAACATACGCAAAGGCTGGGGCAAAAGCTGTAAGTTGTCTTACTGAAATGAATTATTTCAAAGGAAATCTTGGAGATTTAATGAATGTGTGTAAAGCTGCTGATGATTTTGAAAAAGAAACCGGTAAAAATCCGCCTGCAATTTTAAGAAAAGATTTTTTAACGTCCGTGCAGGATGTCGATGTATCATACAGGGCAGGAGCCGATGCAATTTTGTTGATTGCAAGAATTCTTTCCACAAATCAGATTCTTGAAATGGCACAAAAAGCCAAAGCTTTAGGTTTAAGCATGCTTATTGAAGTTCGTTGCGAAGAAGATTTAGAAAAACTTTCAGTTGTTCTTCAAAATGTTGATCATAAAAACATACTTTGCGGAGTAAATAGTCGTGATTTAAAGGATTTTTCCATAGATATGCTCATTCCAGTAATGTTGTATTCAAAAATCAAAGTAATTTGTGATGATGCAAGAATTATTTTCGAAAGTGGAATTTTAAGTGCAAAAAGTGCAGCATTTACCCGAAATCTTGGTTTTCATGCGATTCTACTTGGAGAAGCGGCTGCAAAAGCTCCAGATTTGGCAGAACACTTTATCAATTCTTTTGAGAATGCACAGGAAAATAAAAGCAAAAATTTCTGGCAGAAAATAACCAAGTTATCTGATTCAAAAAACACTCCATTACTAAAAATTTGCGGAATCACAAATGAAAAAGATGCAGTTATTGCAGCGCAGAATGGAGCTGACATTTTGGGATTTATTTTCTGGAATAAATCTAAAAGAAACGTAAACGCCCAAAAAGTAATCGATATCAAAAAAATGTTACAAAATCAGCTGGAAAACGGCAGGATTTCGAAAATACCTTTGTTCGCTGGAGTTATCGTTGACACTGACATCAACTGTCTGGAAACAAAGAGTGCAGTTTCACTTATCGAACAGAATGTTCTGGATGTAATTCAAGTCCACACGTTCGATTCTGCCATGGATTTTTGCACAAAAAAAGAATTTGAACAGATTCCTCATTATTGTGCAGTAAATTTGAATTCAAAAGATGATTTGAAAAAACTAGACGAACTTGCAAAATTGGGTGAACCAAGAATTCTTTTGGATGCACAAAACCAGAATCAGATTGGTGGAACAGGCATCCAGATAGATGAAGAACTTCTGTCTTTAGCTTCAAAAAAACACAAGCTTTGGATTGCAGGCGGAATCAACAGTGAAAATGTAAGTCATTTAATTTCGAATTTCAATCCAGAACTTATTGATGTCAGTTCAAGTCTTGAAATTGAACCTGGCATAAAATCAGAAGAAAAGATAAAGATCTTTTACAAAAAAATTACAGGGTAAACTGATTTTTTTCAGTAGTATCGAAATCTAACAAAATAAAAAAAGAGGGATAAAATGTATTCAAACAATGGATTTTTTGATGATTTTGGTGGAAAATATGTTGCAGAAGTTTTGCGTCGTCCGCTTGATGAACTGGAAAAAGCTTTTAATGAGGCTATGAAAGATGAAACTTTTGTAAAGGAACTTGAGACAATTCAAAAAGATTATATTGGCCGAGAAACTCCGCTTTTATTTGCAAAAACAGCAACTGAAATTCTTGGAGGAGCACAGATTTATATCAAACTGGAAGGGCTTGCAAATACTGGTGCACACAAAATCAATAATGCAATAGGGCAGTGTCTTCTTGCAAAAAGAATGGGAAAAAAGAGGATTATTGCGGAAACTGGTGCAGGGCAGCATGGTGTTGCAACAGCCGCAGCCTGCGCTAAGCTTGGACTTGACTGTACAGTTTATATGGGCGAAGTTGATGTCCGCCGCCAGCAGCCGAATGTTGCTGCTATGGAAATGTATGGAGCAAAAGTTCACCCAGTTACAAGCGGAAGTCGCACATTAAAAGATGCAGTAAACGAAGCAATGCGAGATTGGGCTGCAAATCCAGATTCTACTCATTATGTTTTAGGAAGTGCGTTAGGTCCGTCACCATTTCCGGATATGGTAAGGGAATTTCAAAGTGTGATTGGAAAAGAGGTTAAACGACAAGCAGCTGAAAAAAATCTTGATGTTGAAGCTTTAATTGCCTGTGTTGGTGGTGGAAGTAATTCCATCGGATTTTTTGCACCATTCATAGATGAAAAATCACCACGATTAATTGGAGTGGAAGCAGGAGGAATTGGAGATGGTATTGGGGAAAATGCTGTCAGAATGAGTGGAAAAGCTGCACGCGATGGAATTATGCATGGTTACAAGTCACGATTTCTGCTGGATAAAGACGGTCAAGCACTTGAAACACGTTCCATTTCAGCTGGATTAGATTATTGCGGAATTGGTCCTCAGCTTGCATCTCTTGGAAAAACAGGAAGAATAGAATTTACTTCAGCTTTGGATAAAGAAGCGCTTGATGCAGTAAAATTTTTTGCAAAAAATGAAGGAGTTCTTTTTGCAATGGAAAGTGCACATGCTGGTGCACAGGCAATTAAAATGGCGTCAACTTTACCAAGAAACAAAGCCATCATAATAAATATGAGTGGAAGGGGAGATAAAGACATTTTCATTACTTGTCCAGTATTCAGACCACAACAATGGAAAGAATTTCTTGTCTCAGAATTGGAACGTCTAAACGAATCAAAAGACATTCATGATGCAAAGTTAATGTCAAAAAATTAAAAAATCGAGGAAAATATGGAAAAAAAGATTAATTTGATGAGTCATCTTGTAGCAGGTTATCCTTCCGATGAAAAAGCTTTTATTGCAGCAAAAGCACTTGTTGACGGTGGTGCAGATATTCTTGAAATCCAGCTTCCATTCAGTGATCCTAGTGCAGATGGACCAGCAATTCAAAGTGCATGTACACAGGTTTTAAAAAGAGGATATAAGACAAAAGATGGATTTTCATTTATATCAAAACTTCACCAGACTTTTCCAAATGTAAAGATTTATTTGATGAGTTATGCATCTCTTGTATATACACCAGGAATTTCAAATTTCTGTAAAAAAGCTTCGCAAGCTGGTGTTTCTGGCATGATTATTCCGGATTTACCTTTTGATTTTGATGAAGGTTTAACAAAAGCCTGCAAAGAAAACAACATGACCAATATTCCGGTTGCAGCGCCAAGTATGAGCGAAGAAAGACTCAATAAAATGGCAAATTCAGGATTTCCTTATATTTATGCTGCATTGAGAACAGGAATTACAGGAACAGATACTGTGATTGAAAAAAGTACGCTTGAATTCCTTCAAAAAGTTTCTGCTGGTGGAAGTAAAATTTACGGTGGATTTGGAATTTCAAATGGAGAACAATCAAAAACACTGTGTAATTATGTTGATGGGGTAGTGGCAGGAAGTGTTTTTGTAAGACTCATCACTGAAAATCAAAATGATGATTTAAAACTCTATCAAAAAATAAAAGAAAAAGCTCAAGAATTGTGCGGAATCAAGTAAATAATATGAAATATTTATAAAATAATGATAAAAAAATTTCCAAAAACTGTAATACTATGTTATAATTATAAAAATGTTTTTTGGGGATTTTTTATGAATATTATAGGAACTGCATTAGAACGCTCGCAAAATAATCAGTATTTTAATGATTTTAAAAAACTTAATCCATCAAGTCAGGATAATGAATATGATTTTAAATGCTGGATGTTAAAAAAATATTTTAAACATAACATTGTCATTGAAATCACAAAACTTATAATCGGAATAATACTGCTTGTTTTTGTAGCATCTTCCTCAATCTATAAGATTTTTGGAACTGGAGGTGCAAGTACAGTTGTGGTAGTTTTCTGTCTTGTAATTGGAGTTATTCTTATAGGAACAGGTATTATGTTTTCCATTTCAAATTACAGATGTCTCAAGAATTTCAAAGATTTTCTGTGGGATGATGAAGAAGAGGAAAATGAAATCGTTTCAAAAATTATCAGATTTTATAAAAAATAGGTAATAAAGAATGACAGAAATTCAACAAATTTTATTTAGTCATCAGGATAAAAAATATGCTGATTTTGTTTCCAAACTTGTACCAACAGTTCCAAAAGAAAGATTCATTGGTATACGTTCACCAGAATTTAAAAAAATCAACAAGGAAATCAACAAAAATTTTTCTGTATCTCAAATAAATGAATTTTTCCAAAACTTGCCTCACGAATATCATGAAGAAAACATCCTTCATGTCTGTTTCATAAACAATATCAACGATTATGATGAATATATTCAAAAACTGGAACAATTCTTGCCATATATTGATAATTGGGCTGTAAGTGACAGTTTGGGAGCAAAAATATTAAAAAAAAATCTTCAAAAACTCATTACAAAAATTCACATTTGGATTCAAGATGACAAACCATACACAAAACGTGTGGCAATGCTTTTTTTGAAAAAATATTATTTACATGAAAGCTTTTCCGAAGAATATTTGAAATGGGCTTGTGAAATCAGAACTGATGAATATTATGTAAATATGATGACTGCATGGCTTTTTGCAGATTCTTTAGTTTACCAATGGGACACTACAATAAAATTTTTACAGGAACAAAAATTAGACATTTGGACACACAACAAAACAATCCAAAAAGCACGCGAAAGTTTTAGAATTACTCCTGAACAAAAGGATTATTTAAAAACACTTAAACGAAAATCAAAATGATTTAAAATCAAAATGACGTATTTGTATATATAATGTGTATTCTGTCTACCAATATTTAATACACATTTACTTTTTAATACTTATACTTCTCTTCTGACAGTTAAGTAAAAAAGTCAATTTTAATATTATTCAGTAATCAATTTTTTTTCAACAAGTTTTTTTAGAATAATATCAACTATTTCATCTGGGGTTTTTGTATTCACATCGATTATTAAATCGGCAAATGAATAATTATTATTATCGATATCGTAAAATGCTTTATAACGTGATGTATCTTCAGAATCACGCATTGCTGTAAAATCTTTAATTTTTTGTAAATCGCCACCTTCCCGATTATAAACACGCATTGCTCTTGTTTCATCGCTAGCAAAAAGATAAACTTTCAAATCTGCTTCTTTGAGCATCCAGATTGCCAATCGACTTCCCAAAACACAAGATTCTTTTAAAGCAAGTTCGACTTGATGTTTATCTACATATTTATCATAAGAATCATCATTTTTTGCAGCTTCAATTACTTGAGCTAGAGTCATATTTTTTTCCTGAGCAAGCTGCCTGAATGTATAATTAATAAGTGTAATTCCAAGTTTTTGAGATAAAAGTCCGCTTACTGTTGTATTTCCGCAGCCTGATTTTCCGCTTATTGCAATTCTTAATTCACCATTTATTCTGTATTCCATATTATTTCCCCTTAATATTTTTTTATTTTATTATAAATACTAACCTTTTAATCCACCTCTGGAAACTCCATTTACAATATATTTTCTTGCAATTATAAACACAATTATCATTGGTAGTACAATAACAGATGAAGCCGCCATCAATAATTCATTAAATGAACCTGCTTCTGTCGTGAAAACTTGAAGCCCATAAGGTAGAGTTCTTGAACGACTGTCCGAAGTTATGTACAAAGGCCACATAAACGAATTCCATGAAGAAAGTGCGTTTAATAAGATTATAGTGAAAAGTGACGGTTTAGCAAGTGGAACAAGAATGCGCCACAAATATTTCCAGTTTGAAGCACCATCTATTCTTGCTGAATAATAAAGGCTGTCAGAAACAGTATCAAAAAAGTTTTTCAAAATATAAGTATAAAAAATACTGCTGACAAATGGTAAAACAAGAGCCGGCAAAGTATTGAAAAGCTTCATTTTTACGATGGTGGTATAATTTGTAATGATAAGCATTTCAAAAGGAATCATCATAAGACTGATTAAAAAAGAAAATAGAACAGTTTTTCCTTTAAAATTAAGCCGTGAAAAAGCAAATGCTCCCAAAATTGTTGTAAATGTTGTACATAATACAGAAAAAAACATTACAATCAAAGAATTAAAAAAATATTTTCCGAACGGAGCCATAGAAAACGCTTTTTTAAAATTTTCCAAACTTAATGATGAAGGAAAAAGCTTTGGTGGAAACATAATCATTTCGGCGCTGGTTTTAAAAGCACCCAAAATCATCCAAATGAATGGAAATATCATTATAAATGAACCGACAATCAAAAAAAAGTATATGAATATTTTTGAAAAAAAGTTTCTTTTCATTTTTTTGACCTCTACTCTATCCCATTCTTTTTTTGTTTTTATTCTTGAAAAATAATTCTATAAAAGTAAAAATCATAATACAGAAAAACAGAATGACAGCAGCCGCTGCAGCATATCCATATTTTCTTTTTTCCATCATAGCATAGCGGATATAATAAACAACTGTATAAAAATTGTAATAAGGACCTGGTTTTCCATTAAAAAGTGGATAAAGTTCGCTAAACACTTTAAAACTTGAAATTGTATTCATAATAGAAACAAGAAAAATTGTCGGAGACAACAAAGGAACTGTAATTCTAAAAAAGATTTTACCACTTCCTGCACCATCAACCTTTGCCGCAGTATAATAAATTTCATCAATATTTTGAAGTCCAGATAAAAGAAGAATAATTGTAAATGGCAAAATATTCCAGATTCCAAAGATGACAAGTGCAATCAACGACCATTTAGATTCAGTAAGCCAACCGATTTTTTCTATTCCAAAAAGCGAAAGTATATAGTTAAAAATACCATATTTTTGATTGTACATCAGTCGCCAGATTAAACCTACTGCTGTAATAGATGTAACCATCGGCATAAAATAAGCCGTCTGAAAAATCGCAATTCCCTTGATTTTATGATTGAGTAAATATGCAGTAAAAGTTGCTATTGCCGTACTTATTGGAACAACACATAAAACATACAAAAATGTATTCAGTAAGGCCTGACGAAATTTTTCATCATTTAAAACTTCCTGATAATTTGCCAATCCAATTCCATCAAAAGTACCCCGAAGATAACTGAAATTTTCTTTAAACGATAAAATAAACACATTTATGACAGGATAAATTGTAAAAACAATTAAAAAAAGCATAAAAGGAAACAAATACAAAAAAGGTTCGATTTTATCTTTGAGCATTTTTTTATGAATATCTTTTTTAGAAAACATTATTCTACTTCTACCCTATTTTCAGTTATTGCATCAAACACAAAAAGTCCTTTCTTTTTGAATTCAACAAAAATTTCATCACCAATAGAAAGCTCTTCTTCATTTTGCAAAATTGCACAAACTTCCTGACCAAAAAAATCAAGATATGCAAGTTCTTCTTTTCCCATTCTGCTGATACGCAAAATTTTACATTTTACTGCATTTTTGTTTTGTGAAATTTTAAAACATTCTGGTCTGATTTCAAAAAAAACATTTTTACTCAAGAATTTTTCATAATCTTTAGGAAGGATTTTTGATTTCAATGCATAATCAAGAAAATCACTTGTATTTTTTATTCTATTGACAGGAGGATTACCCAAAAATTCTGAAACAAAACTGCAGTTTGGATTATTATATAAATCAAGGGAAAGACCTTTTTGGATTAAAACCCCGTCTTTCATCAAAACAATGCTGTCTGAAATTGACATTGCTTCCTCTTGATCATGAGTTACAAAAACAGTAGTAATTCCAGTTTGCTTTTGAATCCGCCTGATTTCTTCTCGCATTTCAAGTCGTAATCGGGCATCAAGATTTGAAAGTGGTTCATCCATCAATAAAATCTTAGGATTTTTGATTAAAGCTCGTGCAATTGCAACTCTCTGCTGCTGACCGCCAGAAAGTTCTGAAGGAAAACGTTTTAAAAGATTATCTACTTTTACAAGTTTTGCAATTTCTGTAGCTTTTTGAAAACGCTCTTTTTTAGGAACTTTTTTTATTTCCAAAGGAAAAGCAATGTTTTCCAAAACATTCAGATGCGGATACAAAGCATAATTTTGAAAAACCATACCAATGTTTCTTTTATCAGGTGGAAGATTTGTGACATCCTGTTCATCAAAAAAAATGTTTCCTTTTGATGGAGTCAAAATTCCACAAATCATATTTAAAAGTGTGGACTTCCCACAGCCAGAAGGTCCTAAAAGACAAATCAGATGACCATCAGGCAGTTCACATGAAAAATCATCAACAGCAAGAGTAGTTCCAAAAGTTTTAGAAATATTTTGTAAAGTAATCTTCATATCAATAAAATAAAAAAATAATGGACTGACCGAAAAAAATATTCCAGCCAGTCCTTTTATGATTCAACTAAACTATTCGTTGAGAGCCTTGTTACAATCTTCAACAAGTTTTTCAACAGCCTGTTTTGCAGTCATCTTATTGTCAACAACATTATTTAAGTATTCAACAAGAATATTTCTGATTTGAGCTCCGCCGTTTACATTAGGGAAAGAACCTGAAACCGGAATATTTGCCTGAACACTAGGAAGTGCTGAAGTAGCTGGAAGATTTTTTAGATATGACTGATAATCAGCTTCTTTTTGAGTAGTTCCATAAGGAGACAAAGCTGAGTTTGCTTTTGCCCAACCACTATTCATAGATGGAGAAAGGAAGAATTTAACAAATTCATAAGCACCTTTATCAACATCATCAGCACGTTTTAAGAAAATAGGACCTCTGTTCCAAGCAGTATAAAAATCAACACCATTTGAAGATGAAATCCATGGTGCAATGCCAAGTTCTTCACCATTAATCATTTTTACATACTGATCATTTACACAAGAACCTGAGAAGGAAGCAATAATTCCAGCAGCTAAATCTTCAGAAGAATATTTACCAACTGTATTAAATTCAAAATATCCTTTTTTACAGCAATCAGCATACCACTGATAAATTTTTTCCATTTTTTCGCCACCAAAAAGAACTTTTTTGTTTTCAACATCAATATATCCCATGCCGCTTTGCATAATCATTGTCTGAATATTGTCAACTAAACCGTCAGCATGATATCCTGCAATTCCTTTTTTCTCATAAATAGTTTTACAAACCTGTTCAAGTTCTTTCCAGTCTTTTGGAGGAACTAATCCCAATTCATCAAAAAGAGTTTTGTTATAGAAGAAAACAGGACCAGTTGTACATCCAGGAAGATAATAAATGCCACCATCTTCAAAACCTTTTACATCAGTTTGCATTGAAGAAGGAAGTGAATCAATTATGTCCTGCATTGTACTGTCACCTTTTTTTATATCTTCTTTGATATATTTTGAAATATCAACAGCAAGACCTTCTTTTGCATAAGAAACAGCAGTAGAACCATAATTAAAAATGATACTAGGTCCAATTCCATTTGCAACTGCATTGTAAACAGTATCAGAAAATCCAGAATAATCCTGAGCAAGAACCTTTACCACATAATCTGACTGTGACTGATTGAACTTTTCAGCAGCATTTACAAGATATTCCTGCTGAGTTCCGTTGTAAGTATGCCAGATTTCTACAGTAACAGGACCTTTTGATTTTTTGGCACATCCAGAAAGAAGCAAGGCAGCTGCCAAAACACCTAAAAACAAATGTTTTTTCATAAAAATACTCCTAACCTTCTCATTGAAAATATGGAAGGCAAACAATTTTTTTTGAGTTCTTTCCTCATTATAATTCAGACGCGTTGCTATCGTGTAGCAATGTTAACAATGTGGAGTTCATTGTTGCGTAAAAAAAATATATCACTTTTATATAAAAATATCAAATGGGACACCCATTGATAAACTTATAGTCGCCCCAATAAAACGGGGACAGACCTTAACATATTAACACATTAACACATCATTACTTAATGTCTTTTCGTTTAATTTTACCAGAAATAGTCTTTGGCAAAGAATCAACAAAATCAACAATACGAGGATATTTGTAAGGCGCAGTTGTTTTTTTAACAAAATTCTGAATATCCTTCACAAGTTCATCGCTTGGCTCATATCCTTTTGCAAGAATGATTGTAGCTTTTACAACCTGTCCTCGAACTGGATCTGGAGCTCCTGTAACTGCACATTCAACAACAGCAGGATGCTGCATTAAAACTGATTCAACTTCAAAAGTTCCGATTCTATAACCAGAACATTTTATTACGTCATCATTTCGACCAGTAAACCAGAAATATCCGTCTTCATCACGCCATGCATTATCCCCAGTATGATAATAACCATCATGCATCACAGATTTAGTTTTTTCAGGGTCTCCAAAATAAGTTGTAAAAAGACCCGGGAAAGTATGTCCGTCTTTTAATTCTACAACAATTTCACCAATTTCACCGTCCTGTACCTTATTTCCTTCTTCATCAAGTAAAGTAACATTATAATAAGGTGCAGATTTTCCAAGACTACCAGGTTTAATCTTTTCATTTCCATAATTAAAAAGAGAAAGTGTTGTTTCTGTCTGACCAAAACCTTCGTGAATTTCTTTTCCTGTAATTTCTTTCCATTTATTGAAAACTTCGTCAGAAAGAGGTTCTCCAGCAGTAGACCAGTGTTCACATGAACTAAAATCATATTTAGTCAAATCTTCCTGAATTAAAAAGCGGTAAATTGTTGGAGGAGCGCAGAATGACGTAATGTGATGCTTTTGAATTTGATCCATCAAATCAACAGGTTTAAATTTTGCATGATAATCATAAATAAACACACAACATTCAGCAATCCACTGACCGTACAGTTTACCCCAAACAGCTTTTCCCCAACCAGTATCAGCAACAGTCAGATGAAGTCCGCCCTTTTTAACCTGCTGCCAGTAACTTGCAGTTACTATGTGACCAAGAGGATATAAAAAGTTATGCGAAACAAGTTTTGGATGACTTGTAGTTCCCGAAGTAAAATAAGAAAGCATAATATCATCATTTTTACTTACATCTTCTCGTTTTAAACTATAAAATGCATCCAAATCAGCCTGTGAAACTTCATTCACACCTTTTGTAAAATCAGACCATTTTGGATGAGCTGCCAAAAAATCATCATCAAGACCTACGTCAATGCCAAAAGGTGCAACACCAATCAAAGTTTTCAGCGAAGGAGACTGTTTTTGAGCTTCTTCAATATAATCAAAAATCTGCCTGTCGTGAACAGCAAAAACCGTTTTAATACCAGCAGCATTACAGCGGTAAACAATATCTTCAGTTGTAAGCATATGAGTTGCAGGAATTACCGAAGCACCAATCTTATGCAAAGCAACAATCGTAATCCAAAATTCATATCGGCGCTGCAAAATTAACATAACAAAATCACCGCGTTTAATACCCTTTTTCATAAAAAAAGCAGCAGCCCGATCAGTTCTTTCCTTCACATCTTTAAAAGTTAATGTAAGTTCCTCGCCATTGTCATTGCACCACACAATTGCTTTTGCATCCGGAGTTTTTTCAGCAAGATAATCAACAACATCATAGCCAAAATTAAAATTTTCAGGCACATTAATCTTATAGTTTTCAAAAAAATCATTATAATCAGCAAATTCAGTTCTTTCTAGAAATTTTTCTAACATATTTTTCCTCGTATAATTTCACTTTTTTATATTTGGGTGGCTTTTGCTTCGCAAAAACAGGCTATCCGCACTTCGCCGACTAACCGCGGCTCATCCGTCGTAAAAACTTCGTTTTTACTTCCCAAGTTTTGCAAGCAAAACTTGCTACGCTACGCTTCGGGACTGCTTCGCAGGTGCTACTATCCTTGCCACAGTTTTTTACTTAAATGATTATGGCAAGAAATTTTGCATTTGAATTATTCAATGCCTGCATTCCATGTTTTTTTGTTGCATCAAAATAAATACTGTCACCTTCTTCAAGCACGAGTTCTTTACCATCTATTACAATTTTCATAGAACCTTCAATCATGTAATTAAACTCGTGTCCAGGGTGTGAATTAAAATGAATTTCTTTTGTTTCTTCTGGTGTAATTCGCACAATAAATGGATCTGCTTTTCTGTTCTGAAATCCTGTTGCCAATGCCTGATATTCATAATCACTGCGGCGGTCGACACTTAACCCTTTATCTTTTTTTGTAAGACAGTAAGAATGCATGTGAGGCTCATGACCTGAAATTAAAGTTCCCAAATCAATACCATATTTTTTTGACATAGACTGCAAAATTCCTACTGGAATATCAACAGTACCTGATTCATAAGTTTTGTATTGTTCAATAGTTATTCCGCAAACTTCAGCAGCTTCTTCTACAGAAACTTCCAAAATCTCACGTAAACCAATAAGTCTGTCTGCAACAGCTTTAATTTCTTCGTTCATTTCAAACCTCCACTTTAACAATACTGTAATTTTATAGCATTTTTAAATATTATTCAAGATTTTTTAATGTTATTAAATATTATTAGTATACTTAAACATTTTTTAACATTTCACTAAACATCAACGTTTAAATCAAATGGCTAAAATTGCGCCATTTGATTTAACTTAGAGTTTCTT
>SAMEA104315430__coassemble_283_pt1 | contig 24960 bp, 20 predicted proteins | sample SAMEA104315430__metabat2_low_PE_026 | metagenome-assembled genome bin SAMEA104315430 (sample SAMEA104315430) | gut metagenome | biome: Monkey gut; feature: monkey-associated habitat; material: faeces | place: China | collected 2013 | reverse complement strand
AAATATGAATTTGTAAAGAGTGAGTTTATCGGTGAAGGAAACAAAGCCTTTGCAAAATTAAATTTTTTGAATGCCGGGGTTGTTCTTTCTACAACTCCAGGACTTGATGTTTATCAATGGAAGCGAAGCAAAAATGTAAAATGTTATGTTCACATTCCACACAGCGTTGATGATGTCCCTGCAACATACAGAATGTTTGGCACTGACTATTACGATGCTTTTCTGACTAGCGGAAATCATCAGGAAAAAGTTATACGAAACCTGGAACAGTTAAGAAATCTGCCTGCTAAAGAAGTTGTTTGCGTCGGCTCGACTTATCTTGATTCCATGAAAATCAAAAAAGAATCTCTTGAAGAGTTACCAAAAAATGAAAAACCTGTAATTCTTCTTGCTCCAAGCTGGGGTAAAAACGGAATCCTTTCAAAATTTGGCAGCAAATTTATTGATGCACTTGTAAAGACAGGATATCAGATTGTAATTCGTCCTCATCCACAATCAATCACTTCTGAAAAACAGATGCTCGATGACTTAAAATCAAAATATCCAGAACTCGAATGGAATTTTGACAACGATAATTTCAATATACTGAACAAAGCTGATTTGATGATTTCAGACTTTTCTGGCGTTATTTATGATTTTTCTTTGATTTTCAACAAGCCTTTGATTTATGCTGATACAGAATTTGACACGCTCCCTTATGATGCAGACTGGCTTGATGAAAAAATCTGGAGTCTTCGTGTACTTCCAAAAATCGGCATTAAACTTGAAGAAAAAGATTTTTCAAATTTGAAAGAAATTATCGATACAGCACTCACAAGTAAAGAACTTGAACAGGGTCGAAAAGAAATTAAAGCTGAATGCTGGAATTTTGAAGGTGAAAGTGCAAAACGTACAGTAGATTTTCTTACAAAAAAGATTAACAAATAATTATAAAAAATAGATTGGACATATTTTTAACTGCCACTAACGTATGAGCTAAAAAGGAGGATTTATGCAGGCTTTAATGCTGGCTGCCGGAATGGGCAAGCGTCTTGGACGATATACAAAAAACGCAACAAAATGTATGGTTCCAGTAAATGGAAAAACTTTGATTGAATATGCTATCGAAGCACTCGTAAAAAACAACATTAAAAAGATGGTAATTGTTGTAGGCTATAAAAGTGAAGTCTTAATCAATTTTATTAATTCAAAATTCAATAAAGAAAACTTAAACGGAATGGAAATTGAGTTTATAGAAAATAAAGTCTTCGATAAAACAAATAACATCTACTCTCTTTATATGGCAAAAGAAAAACTTTGCAGTGATGATACAATTCTGTTAGAAAGCGATTTAATTTTTAAACCAGAAATCATTTCAAAACTTATTGAATCAAAAGATGACAATTTGGCTGTTGTAAGTCCTTTTGAGAGCTGGATGGACGGAACTTGTACTTTGCTTGACGAAAATAATTGCATTACTGGAATTCTTGACAAAGCGCATTTTAACTGGCAGGAAACAAAAGATTATTTCAAAACAGTAAATATCTATAAATTTTCTAAAGAATTTTCAAAAGAATATTATGTTCCATTCCTAGAAGCATATCAAAAAGCTTTTGGCAAAAATGAATATTATGAACAGGTTTTAAAAGTTCTTTCATTTTTGTCTGCATCTACACTAAAAGGTCTTGTTGTAAGCGGTGAGGATTGGTATGAAATTGACGATCCTGCCGATTTGGCTATTGCAGAAAATAGATTTGCAAATGGCAAAGAAAAACTTGAAAAATTGCAGCATCGTTTCGGCGGTTACTGGCGTTTTCCTCAAATTAAGGATTACTGCTATCTTGTAAATCCATATTTTCCTCCAAAACAGATGGTTGAAGAATTAAAAGCAAGTTTTGAAACTCTTTTGACTCAGTATCCAAGTGGAGCTGCACAACAAAGTTTACTTGCAGGAAAAATTTATAACATTCTACCTGAAAATATTGTAGTAGGAAATGGTGCAGCAGAACTAATATCTTCTTTGGGTAAAAAACTTTCTGGAAAGGTTGTTGTTCCATATCCTACTTTTAATGAATATCCAGAACGCTTTAACGACCAGACGCAAATTGTTCCTTTGTTTACAGATGAAAATGATTTTTCTTATTCTGCTGGCGATATTTTGAATCTTGTGAAAAAAGAAAATGCCAATGCTGTTTTGCTTATAAATCCAGACAATCCATCTGGAAATTTTATTCCTCAAAACGATATGATTACACTTTTAGATGAACTTAAAAAGCTTAAAGTAACTTTAGTCTTTGATGAAAGTTTCATTGATTTTGCTCAAAAAGATTTGCGTTATACGCTTTTAAATCAGGAAATTCTTGAGCAATATCCAGATTTAATCGTCGTAAAATCAATCAGCAAAAGTTATGGAGTTCCGGGATTACGTCTTGGTATTCTTGCAAATTGCGACAAAGAGTTCGTTAATTCAATCAAAAAAACTAATTCTATATGGAATATTAATTCATTTGCCGAATATTATCTTCAGATTTACGAAAAATACAGTAAATCATATTCATCTGCCTGCGATTTAATTGCAGAAGAACGAAATCGTTTTATTCATGAACTTTCACAAATACAAGGAATAAAAGTCTATCCAAGTCAAGCAAATTTTATTCTTTGTAAACTTGAAGGTAAAATTTCTTCAGATGTTCTTGCAGTTGAATTGCTAGAAAAAGTTAATATTTACATAAAAGATTTAACAGGTAAAAAGTGTTTTGAAGAATCCAGATTCATAAGACTTGCTGTTCGTACAAAAGAAGAAAATGATTTGCTTGTTAATACATTAAAAAAATCTCTTTGATTTTGATTTTAATTTTTTTCCCTTCCTCCCCCAAATAAAGTTAAATGTTTTTGGGGGATTTTTTTTTATACCTAATTTTGTTATTGACTTTTTTCTATAAATAAATAAATTATCTATATGAAAAAAAAAATATTCAGTTTATTAGTTTTTATTTGCATTCTTTCTTATTCTTTTGCTGCTTCAAATAACAATACTCAAATAATTCAATCTGGTCATTGGGTTTATGATGCTTTTGAAACTCTTCAGTCTGAAACTAAACAGACATATTTTACTCAAAATCAGCCTTTGAGTGTTGGACAGTTGAAATTTTATTTTAATAAAATAGACGAAAATTCTCTTTCTGCTTCTGGAAAAAGGCTATATCTAAAAGTTCAAAACTTTTTATATCATTCTGATGATTTTTTGCCGACTCAAGAGTTGCGTCTTTTTGCAAATTTGATAACTTCTCCAGAAATTTATTTTAAATCAAACGAAAACATTCCCCTTTCTTTTGACTACTATTTAAACAACCGTTTTCTGACTATCCCAATTCTTTTTGGCTTTTCAGATTACATCACAATTCAGTCTGATTTTTTTATCGCAAAAAATTATTCTGCAATGCATGAAAGTGCAAATTTTACAAACATTCCCTACTCTCCAAATCATATCGATTTTAATTTTCCAAATTTTTCTTATGGAAGTACTGGTGCTTTTTTTGATAATTGGGGTATTTCTTTTCATACAGGAAAACAGGGAATGCAACTTGGAAATACAAAACTTGGCAGTATTGTATATAACAATACTTTTGAGACTGATTTTTATTCTGAACTAAGCATTTTCTCTGAACGATTAAAATATTCATTAAATGTTTCTCAGATTGATAATGAAACTTTTCTTTATCTTCATCAGCTTGATACAAGACCAACAAAAAACTTTAGGTTCAGCATGATTGAAGGTTCACTTTTAAATTCTTCTTTTCAGCTGCGTTATTTAAATCCATTTATGATTATGCATCAATTTGCTTCATGGTATGATGATTATCCCAAGATTACGGATGCTCAAAAAAAATATTATGGTGAAGGTTATTTTTGTGCTTACCTTGCTTTCACTGGTGAGTTTATTCCATTTAAAAACTTCAGAATATATGGTTTATATGCACAAAATGAAATTCTTGATTTGGGTGGAAGCCGCTCTGATGCTTCACTTTCAGTGCCAGACAGTTTAGGTGGTCAACTTGGATTTGAATATAATTTCCCTTTACAAAATGAAGGATTTTTAACTGCAAATCTGGAATGTCTTTACACTTCTCCATATCTTTATGTAAAACAAAGTCCAAACTGGTCTCTTTTCCGTTCAAGACATTCTCCAAATATGGATGGTTGTGTAAACACATGGATAGGTTCGCCTTTTGGTCCTGATTGTTTTGCATTGCAGCTTTATGCAAAATACAATCCTATTTCAAACTGGGACATTTCTTTTGGCTATCTTTTCAAAATTCATGGTGAAAATAATGCAGTTTCTCTTTTTTCAAATACCTATGATTCAAAAAAAGGAATTTATACTTATTATCCATCTGTAGAATATGAAATTGCACAAGAAAATGGAGATTTACAAGGAATGACTTCTGCAAAAAATAAAGGACGTTTCATGTGGATGACTGGAAATGCAGAATACACACATCAAATTGCAGTCAAAGCAAATTTTTCTCCTGTTGATAAATTGAAATTCACAAGTCAACTTATTTATGATTTTATCTTCAATCACAAAAATCAACTTGGAAATTTTCAACACGGCTTTGAGTTTTCTTTTGCAGCAGAGTATTCCTTATTCTAGTTTTTTATGATATAATTGTTTAATATTACTATTTTCTTTTCTTTGAGCACAAAAAAAGTGTGCATTTTGTCGGGGGTTTTATGAAAAGATTTTTTTCTATCTTTGTTGTTTCCTTATTTTTGCTTACTTCAGTTTTTTCACAATCACATAAATCTATGGAACTTGAAAGTAAAATATACAAAATAATTGATTATGCCGCCCTCAAAGGATACATTTCATCTTTACCTTTTCAAAAACCTTATACAAATCAACAAATAAAAAACGCAATTTATAAAATTTTCGACAGTGATTATGAACTTTCTGATTATGAAACAGAAGTTTTTAATGAATATCTGGAAAAAATCGAAAATCTAAATAAAAAAGACGAAGCAAAAAAGAATAATATTTTACATTCCAGATTAAAAAATGACGATGAATCCAAAATTCCTGTTACTTTTGTATATGATTTTTCTCTTGCGACAAATGTTTCTGGAGGAGTTTACAATAATACTGATTATTCTCAATATGGTTTTGACATCATTCCTCAATTTGATTTTTCGGGTGACCTTTCAAAATATCTTTCATGGAATTTCAATGCGCTTGGTACAGTTTCAAAAATGCCTCTAATCGAACTTGGTGAATACAATTGCGGTCAAAACTGGTATGATGAAGAAGCAAACAGGACTGATAGAACTATAAAAAAGTTTATAAACACTTCTTATCTTCCATATAATTATGTTCGTCCTTGGGATGCAAAAGTTTATTATGTTACAAATTTAAGTACAACAGGACTTGAAGGCTGGCCACAGGAACTTTCTCTATGTTTAAACATGACTGGTGAAATCAGGACAAGTTTTTTTGATGATAAAGTGAATATCGGTTTTGGACGAATCTACAGGGAAGTTGCAGGAATGGATGACGAAAGTTCCCTTGTTTTAAATGCAAAAGCAAGACCTTTCACAGCATTGGACATGCAGATTTCTCCTTTTAAATTTCTGCGTTATTCATTCATAGTCGGTTCACTTGAATACCCAAGTCAGGCTTATATTAATGAAAACTGGTATCCTGAAGACACTGGCTCAAATGACGATTCATTCTTTTTTCAGAATAATTATACTTTAAATATGGTAGATTTAGATTTTAAATATTTGCATATTGATTTTGGTAGTTCTGTCATTTGGCCAAATCGTTTTGCTTTAGGATATATGTTTCCACTTGCAAATTTTGTTGAATATCAAAATCATGTTGGTGATGCTGACAATCTGCAGATGTTTGGTGATATAAAACTAAAATATCAGGGACTTGGTGAAGTTTGGGCATCACTTTTCCTGGATGAACTTGACCTTTCTACACTTTTGAAAAAAGATGTGTTTACATACACTCGTGATATGTTTGCATATCAGTTTGGTTTTAAATATGTTATTCCAAAACTTCCTTTTGCTACACTTTCTCTGCGATATACAAAAGTTGAATCTTACTGTTATACTCATCAGTCAATAAATTATACACCATGGTTTAATCACTATATTTCCCAAAACTATACTAATGATGGATACAATATTGGTTATTATCTTGATCCAAATTCTGATGAGCTTCGTCTTGATTTTAATTTCATTCCACAAAAAAATCTTAATCTGGCATTTACATATCAGTTTATCCGACATGGAGCAGATTATGGAAGTCAACAGGTTCCTGGTTCTTCTTTATATTCCGAACTGGATCCAAGAGGACGTGGGGAACGCAGAAAATATTTTTTGCATGACGGTGCGTACAATTGGTTACATATTATAAATTTTGGCGGTGAATTCACACTTTCATCAAAATATCCTGTAACATTTACTACTGATTTAGGTTTTGTTTACAGTTATTATTCAATGATTGCACAGGAAAATTATTCTATTAATGGAAAAGCTGAAAATTGTGATTTTTCCACACCGATTTCTGTAGTTAACACACCTGAATATCCGCAAATTTTTGGAGCAGTTTTATCTTTGGGAGTGAAAGTAATATTTTAATGAACGCCGTAATTGATTGCCGCATGCTTGGTTCAGGCGGAATTGGAACTTATTTACAATCCATTCTTCCTTTTTTGATTGAAAATTTTGAATGCACTTTGCTTTTGTACACAAAGGACTGCAAGAATTTCAGTCCGCTGGAAAAAGTCAAAATCATTGAATGTAATATCAAAACTTTTTCATTTGAGGAACTTTTAATTTTTCCAAAAAAAATTCTCAAACAAATCAATCAAAATGATTTTTTTTATTCTCCTTATTGCAATGTTCCATGCGGTATAAAAATCCCAGTTTTCACAACAATTCACGATATTGTTTTTCTTGATGTAAAAAATCTTGCTTCCAAAACTGGAACCCTCATCAGAAAATTTTTTTATCAAAGAGCTATAAATAAATCAAACACAGTGTTTACAGTCTCTAATTTTTCTGCCGACAGAATCCGCGAAAAACTTAAACTCAAAAAAACTCCACTTGTCATAACTTACAATGCAGTTCCGAAATGGTTTACCCAGAATATTCAAAAAAAATCCGTTCAAAAAAATGACAACCTTTTATTTGTGGGAAATATAAAAAAACATAAAGGTCTGCACACACTTCTAGAAGCTTTTAAAATTTTAAAAACCAAAGGTTTCAAGAATAAACTTATAATAGTAGGAAACAGTGAAAATTTCAGAACTCAGGACAGTTCCATTAAAAATGATATAGCAAACATTTCTGACATAGAATTTACTGGAAAAATCTCAGATGAAAAACTACAGGAACTTTATGCTTCTTCAAAACTTTTGATTCAACCTTCCCTTTATGAAGGTTTTGGAATGCCACCTATGGAAGCTCTCGCCTGCGGAACAAACGTTGTTATTTCTGATATTCCTGTATTTAAAGAAATTTATAAAGATTTTCCAGTCACTTATTTTGAATGTGAAAATCCTCAAAATCTTGCTGACCAAATAATTGAAGCTTTGAAAAAACGCTCTCCTGAAAAGCTACCTGAAATTTATTCATTTGAGCGAACTTATAACATTATCATACAATCTATAAAAAATGAGGTTTCAAAATGAAAGTTGCAATTGTTCATTATTGGCTTGTTACTATGCGCGGGGGCGAAAAGGTTTTGGAAGAACTTTGCAAAATGTTTCCAGACGCAGATATTTACACAAACGTTTACAATCCAAAAAAAATCTCTCAAACTATAAAATCTCACAAGATTTTCACTACAAAAGTTAATAACTATCCAATGGCACAAAAATTATATCAAAAATATATGCCATTTATGCCAAATGCTCTTATGCAGCTTGATTTGACAGGTTATGATTTGATAATTTCAAGTGAATCAGGACCTGCAAAAGGTGTCTGCCCTTCTCCAAACGCATTCCATCTTTGCTATTGTCACACACCAATGCGTTACATTTGGGATATGTATTATGAATATGCAAAAAAATCAAACGCTCTTGTGCGTCTTTTTATGAAGATGATTTCTCCGAAACTTCGCATTTGGGATATCACTTCGAGTAATCTTGTTGATCATTTTGTTGCAAATTCTTCTTTTGTTGCAAAAAGAATTAAACGTTATTATAACAGAGATTGTGATGTTGTTTTTCCTCCCTGCGATATAGAAAAATACATCAATAATCCGCGAAATCCACAGGATTATTATCTTTTTTTTGGACAACTTGTTGGATATAAACGAGCAGATTTAGCAATTGAAGCCTGCATTCAATCAAAAAGAAAAATCGTAGTTATTGGCGAAGGAAAATCACAACAGGCAAAAAAATATGAAAAATCCGGGTATGTCACTTTTACTGGAAGAATAAGTGATGATGAAGTTGCTGATTATCTTTCCAAAGCAAAAGCTCTTTTATTCCCAGGAATTGAAGATTTTGGAATTATTCCAGTTGAAGCAAATGCAGCTGGTTGTCCTGTTCTTGCTTATAAAAAAGGCGGAGCAATTGATTCTATAAAAGAAAATGAAACTGGTTTATTCTTTGAAGAACAGACCGTTGAAAGTGTTATCGAATGTATTGAAAAATTTGAATCTATGGAAAGTCAATTTGCAAACCGGGAAGCATACACAGCTCATGTTCAACAGTTTTCAACAAATCAGTTTATTCAAAAAATGAAAACATTAATTGCTGAAAAAAAACATTTATAGTTTGCAATCTTTGATTGTTTTTTTCATTTTGAAAAGTTATTTTCCTTCATAGACAAAATAATTTTTATAGCGTATAATTAAATTTGATTATGACACAAAATGATTTACTGAATTACTTAAAAACACGATTTCCACACACAAGTTCTTTTATAAGCGGTTTTGCACTGTTTATAGTGGATTCATTTGTGTTGCTTTTTTCGATTGGACTTGGATTTTTCATTGTAAACATTTTCAATTCTTCAGCTATTAATTTTAAATCATTTTTGAATTATTCTGCATTCATTCCATTTATATTAATAATTTTTGCCTGCACTGGACTTTATCCTGGAATCATGATTTCACCACCTGAAGAAGTAAAAAAGTTTTTTTTCTCAACTTTTTTCTGTTTTGTAGGAATTTGTTTTTCAGTATTTATTTCACAGAATCATTTTAATGGATTAAAGGATTTTTTCATAAAAGATAGCGAATATATTGCAATTATCATTTCATTTATAATTGCTTTTCCTTTTGCAGTTCTTTTATTACCAGGTGCCAGAAATCTTTTCAAATATATTTTTGGAAAATTCAAATGGTGGGGAGTTCCAGCTGTTATCTATTGTCATGGAAAAGATAATTATTTTATTGTAGATAAATTATTGAATCATAAAGCTTTGGGATATCATCCTTCATTGATTATTGATTCTGATATTGACAAACAGTCAGATTATAAAGGAATTCCTGTCTTTCCTTCCACTGACGAAATTTTATCGATTATAAAAAATCATAATGTCAAACAGGCAATTATCTGTGATTATAAAGGTGATATGATGCAGATTATGAATTCATATCGTTACACAATTACAGTTTCTAAAAATCAAACTTTTTTCACTTCGAATCAACAGTTAAAGGATATTGCAGGAACTATTGGTTTTTCTTCTATTCATAATCTCACCTTTAAAACAAATCTTTTAACAAAACGAATAATTGATATTTTGATTATAATGTTTTTTTCACCAATTTGGATTCCACTAATGCTGATTTTAACCATTTTGACAAAAATCACTTCAAAAGGTCCAATTTTTTATGGTCATAAAAGAATTGGCAAAAATCATAAAGAAATAAAGTGCTGGAAATTCCGCTCCATGTGCATTAATTCACAAGAAATTCTTGAACAGATTTTAAAAACAGACCCTGTAAGACGTGCAGAATGGGAAAAAGACAGAAAATTTCTTAATGACCCAAGAGTAACAAAATTTGGAAAATTCCTGCGTAAAACAAGTCTTGATGAATTGCCACAGATTTTTAATATTCTTAAAGGTGATATGAGTCTTGTTGGCCCACGCCCTGTGACAGAACCTGAACTTGTAAAATATGGAAAATATCAGGATTACGTTCTTTCTGTTTCGCCAGGTCTTTCTGGAATGTGGCAGATTTCAGGTCGTTCAGATACAGGATATGAAGAACGCATTTCATTTGATACATATTACATTCAAAACTGGTCAATCTGGCTTGATATGTGGATTCTTTTAAAAACTGTCTGGGTTGTGTTAAGTGGAAAAGGTGCATATTAATGAATAAAAAACTTTTATTTTTTCTTTGTTTTACTTGTTTTTTTGCTGGAAGTACACTTTTTTCTCAAAGATTTAAAATTCATGATGCAACATTTGACATAAAGGGTGCAGGATTTGCTTTTCTAGGAAAAACTACACCATATTCACTACAGACAAATTTTCCTTTAGATAAAAAAAAGATTTTTGATTCCGAAAATGATTTTAAAGAATATGTGGAAAATTACATATCTTCACTTAATAGTTCAAGATTTTTTGAATCAGTTGAATTGAATTTCGAAGTTTTAGATATTCAAAATGAGAACAGTGAACTTTCAGATGTTCAGCTTGTTGTTTTACATTTTGATATAAAAGATTCTCATCATCTTTTATTTGTTCCTTATCCAAAATTTTCTTCAAATACAGGATTTTCTTTTAAATTAAAAGGAAAAGATACGAATTTTTTAGGTTCGCTGCAAACTCTTTCAACTGAATTACGATTTGATATTACAAATGAAGGTTTTGAGCCAGGTTTTGCAATAGATATTTCTTTTCCTTTTAAAATTGGTATTTTTGATGCTCAATGGGTTAATGATTATGAAATTTATTATACAATTAATAATCCAATGCCAGAATGGAACGCTAAAACTGGATTAAAACTAACTTTACCATTTTATAAAAATTCCATTTTACTTGAATTTTATCAATATTCATACAAAAACTTTGATTATCTTGATTTTAACGATGATTTATATTTCAAAGAAGAATTTGCATTTTCTTCTCCTATTTCTATTTTTTCTTTTGATAATTTTACAGAACTTTATTTTACACCAAAAATTTCGTTTTATACTAACTGGGATTTTAATGGAATAAATATACAAAACAGTGATTTATCAAGTCCTTCTATAAATTTCTCTTCGTCTTTTTCAAATAAAAAAATCTCCTGGGATAATTTTTTCCGTTTAGGTTATTATGCTCATTTCAATAGTTCGATTCTTTATAATTTCCAAAGAAACGATATTTCTCCTTCTCTTTCTGCAGAAATTCAATTATTCTACAATTTTTCCACTTCTTCTAAAAGAAATTTTCTGGAAAAATTTGGTATTTGTACTGATATATATTACTTTTCATATTTTTATTTACCTAATAATGAATACCTTTACGGTGAAAAAATTGGTAGTCGCATAAGAGGAATTTTAGATAATTCATACTTTGGAAATGATTTACCAAATGCACCTATGTATACTGCATCTTCTGCAATTATTTTTAACCTTGATTTACCACATCATCTTTTTACTACAAATTTTAAATATCAAATAATTAATTTTAATTTTCAGGTATCACCTTTTGTAGATATTGCATTAGTGTTGGACAGAAAAACAAATACACTTTTTTCTCTAAAAGATGGATTTTACACAACTGGTTTAGAATTTTTAGTTTACCCATTAAAATGGTCAAGTTACACCTTAAGGGCAAGTGTCGGATTTGATGTATTAAAAGTTTTGAAATCAGATTCCAAATTCAAAGGACTTTTAAAATACAATGAAATATTTATTGGAATCGGTCTGCATTATTAAATTGTTATAAATTTTATGCAGTGATTTTGTAGCATCACATTTCTTCCAAAAGCAAAACCGCATCCTTTTGCCAATATAAAACTGGAGAAAATTGAGCAAGACTTACAAGTAATTCCCGTGCAAAAGTTTGACATTCATTTTCTTTTGCATATTTTGCAAGAATGTTAAAACTTTTCCAGGCACTTGACGATTTGCCCCACTCAACAACATCATCATAAAAAGAAGCTTCTTGCAAAAATTTTGAAAAAGTTGAATATTCATAATCAATGTTTCGTTCTTCTAAAATTTCTGAAATTTTTGAAAAACTTGTAATCGCCGAAAGGCAAGCAAATTCCAATGCTTTTGAAAACTCTTGATTATCATAATAAAAATCTGCAAGCTGATTATATGCATCAATAAAAATGTACGAATCTGCACGGTAAAGCGTAAAGAATTTCTCCATTGTTCCTTTTTTTGAAGATTTTATTGTTTTTAGCATGGATGAAATGAGATTATTGTTTTTATAATTTTTGTCTTCCACAAGAAGATTTAAAAGCCGCACTTCCATCTTATTATAATCTTTTTTTAATCTACTTATTTCTGCAAGAAGATATAAAATTTCATATTTTTGTTCTGTAATATCTAAAACCGCTGCATTTTCCAAAGCAAGAAGATAGTAAGTTTCTGCAAAATCATATTCACCTTCCAGCCTGTAGATATCGCCAATCAGTTTTTGAGCTTCAGGAAAAAAGAGAGATTCTTGAAGATATGTTAATAGATTTTGTATCGAATTGCCAAAATATTCAATTCCTTTTCTTTTTAAATAATAATTGATGATTTCGACACTAACATTTTCTTTACGTTTAATCAGAATTTCAAGAATACTATCTATTTCATCACCGGCAGTTTGGACTTGCCGTGATGTCAAAGATGTTTTTAAACTTTCAATTTGTTTTTCAATCAATTTTCTTCTATATAAAATGGCAAATTCAGAATATTTTAATGCATCACCATAATTTTTATTATCAAAACTTTCTAGCGCAAGACGATAATTTTTTACACTTTCTTCATTCAAATTAGTTTGAGAAAACAATCCACCCATCAAAAAAAATAAAATACAATTAATCAAAAATATTTTTTTATTCATAATATCTCACAAAGAATTTAATTCTTCTTCAAATACTTTATCGGCAAATTCTTTATTAACTGTTTGCACAATTTTTCCTTTTTTAAAAATTATTACTTTTGAACCAGTACCTGCAATTCCAATGTCTGCGTGCTTTCCTTCTCCAGGACCGTTTACAACACAACCCATCACAGCTACAGTGATGTTCTTTTTCATAGAAAGCAGTTTTGTTTCCCATCGGTTAATAAAATCATGTACATCAAAACCTATTCTTCCACAGCGAGGACAGCTTACAATTTTGACACCGCCTTCCCTTTTGCCGCATTCTTTTAAGATGTTTAATCCAGCAATCACTTCGTTTTCAACTGATGAAGAAAGACTTACTCTGATTGTATCACCAATATTTTCATTCAAAAGTGTAGAAAAAGCTATCGAAGATTTTACGATTCCACCAATTAATGGTCCCGCTTCAGTCACTCCAAGATGAAGAGGATTTGAATATTTTTTTGCATAAAACCTATTGCATTCTATTGTTTCATTCACATCTGATGATTTCATACTTACAACATATTGATCAAAATTCAATTCCTCAAAGACTTCTGCTTCACGCACAGCAGTTTCACATAATCCTTGGGCTCTAGAAATTTGTTTTGATGCAATCTGCTGTTGTAAATCTTGTGGCAGACTTCCAGAATTTATTCCTATGCGAATTGCAACTCCATTATCTTTACAAGCATCAACAACAATTTTTGTATTTTCTTTTGATCCAATATTTCCAGGATTTATTCTGATTGCGCTAACGTTACCTTTCAGACATTCAAGTGCGAGTTTATAATCAAAATGAATGTCAGCAACTAAAGGCATACTTGTGTTTCTTGCAATCTCACACAAACCTTCTGCACTTTCTACATCAGGTACAGCAAAACGGATTATATCACAGCCCAAAATCTGAAGTTCTGTTATTTTTGATATTATTCTTTCTAATTTTTGCGGAGAGTTTTTTAAATCATTTATTGGTTCTTTCCACATTGTCTGTAAGGTTATTGGAGAATCACCACCAATACTAATTCTTTTCGTTATGCCTTTTCCGCCTAAAAATATTTTCTTTGTCATAAAATTATTATAACATAAAAAAAAAAAATGATATATAAAAAAAACTTGCTATCTTGTTAAAATAATGGTAAAATGTAATTTCTATGAGAGTATTAGAACTTACTAATGTTGAACGAGAAGAAAGTGAACTTTTTTATAGACGAAAATACAAATGTAATGCAACGTTAGATTTGCCTACAAATAAAGAAACTATTCCCGTTCTTTTTACAATAGAAACAGATCCTTTTGGAAAAAAGATAATTGAATTGTCTTTTCCAACTCCTGTCAATTATCCTCTTATTCCAGTAAAAAAATCACTTGTTGAATTTATTTTAACAGAAGAATTAGAAGGAAGACTGCCTTGTTAACTTTTTTTACACACTCCGCAGAAGAAACTATTGCTCTTGGTTACAAAATTGGCAAAAAACTGAAAAAAGGCGATATAATTGCCATGCAGGGAACTCTTGCAGCTGGAAAAACTACAATCACAAAAGGAATTGCACAGGCTTTGGAAATTTCTGAAGACATTACAAGTCCCACTTTTTGTCTTATCAGTGAATATTATGGTAAAATGCCTTTGTATCATATGGATGTTTACAGACTGGACGGAACTGAAGATTTTATAAATCTTGGTGTTGATGATATGCTTTATGGCGATGGCGTTTGCATAATTGAATGGTCTGAAAAGATTATGGACGAGCTTCCAAAAAATACGATTATTCTACGCATTTTGCCTCAGGAAGACGGTTGTAGAAAAATCGAAATTGAAAATTTTACAGAAACAATTGATTAAACAGGTGATTATATGAATATTCTTGTACTTGATTGTGCAGTTTCAAAAATCAGTATTGCAGTAAAATTTGATGATAAAATGATAGCACAGACTTATGACATTGGAATGCGCCAGTCTGAGATTCTTGTTCCTGCCATAGACGATATTTTGCATAAAGCTGGAATTACGGCAGCAGATTTGGATTATTCGGCAATAACGATTGGTCCTGGAAGTTTTACAGGGCTTAGACTTGGCATTTCTGCACTGAAAGCAATTGAACTTGCCTTTAATGTTCCAATTTATGGGGTTTCCTCATTAAAAGTTTATTCTTATGCAGTTAAAAACCTTGGATTTCCTGTTTTATGTTGTATTGACGCCAACAAAGACCGTTTTTATGCCTGTATTTATGATGAGAATGGAAATGAAATTTTACCTGATGGGGATTACGAAACATCAGAATTGCTTGATAAGCTTGATTTTGAAAGAATTCTCATAACAGGTCCTGATTCTCAAAAATTTTATGATATTTTGTGCAGTTCAAACGTTCAAAATGGGGTCAAACCATATCTTTTTAAAAATTCTGATAATTATGCGAGCTGTCTTTTGGACATTGCAGAAAAAATGCACGAAAACAATGAAAATCCTCTACATGATTATGATGGTCCAGTATATTTAAGGGCTTCGGAGGCTGAACTTAAACTTGGTAAATAGTTGAGCGATGATAGCCCCCGCGAAGCGGTCCACTGGACTGAGCGAAGCGAGGGAAGCGGATGAGCGTTAGCGAAGGGCGGTCGTAGCGTCCTGGAGTGAAACGGAAGGCAACTCCTACTTTTTAAAAAGCTTACTGAGCGCGTTCATTGCATTTAATGCATCTTTATTTTCTGAAGGATTTTCTACCACAGCAGCTTTATTTTCTGACTGAATTGCGTCAAATACTTCCTGTCTGAATACTTTTACATTTTTTGGCGCTTCAATTCCGATTTTCACCTGATCGCCGTGAATATCGATTAAAGTGATTGTTATGTCATTGCCGATTTTGATTTTTTCGTCGATTTTTCTTGAAAGGATTAGCATTTTTTTTCTCCTTTCGAATTTAATGTTTGTACGATGTTGACTTTTGTGGACCAGCGGTTATCTGACAAAATTGCCTGAATGCACATTTTGTTTTGTTTGTTGATTACAAGCGGTCCCTGGAAATTTGCGGTGATTGCCGAACCATCATGAGGAACAGTTACAATTGTCATAAGAATTATGTCCTCTGGTTTGGAAATATTGATTTTTGCAAGACTTTCATCATCAATGTCAGCTTCGTATTCTGAGCAGATTAAAAATGGATCTACAATTAGAAAACAAAGATTCGGATCTTCGCAGGACTGAAGCCAAATGAATGGTTCCAAATCGCAGTCTACAAGTGCATATTTTGTGTATTGTTCAAATCCAAAAAGACCTTCTGGAATTGTCAGTATTCTGTCTTCAGATACTTCTATTTTTCCTTTTGTTTTTGTCAAAAGTTCCATTTTTTTCCTCACATTTTTTGTTATCAACCTTTAGATTTTTTTTAAATTATTTTTTTGTTTAGCGAAAAATTTAGGTTTTGCAGCATATTTTTGTTTACGGCAAGCTAATAATTTGTTACAAATTTTTGCTTTTCCTTATTTACCGCATGTAATTTAACAAAGTTGACGAATACATTTTTCCTGCCTGACTTAATGTTGCCTGATTTGTGTAATCAAGCATTTTTAAGTCTGTTATCGCTTTTGTAAAATCAAGATCTCCTTCACGACTTACCATTTGAGTTACGTCCAGTGCAAGTTTTCCATTTCTTGTGGCGTTCAGTTGAGCGCGTTCATATTCTGCACCTGATTTTGCAAGTCTTGTAACCAAACTGTCTATTCCTTGATCCAAAGATCCAAGAACACGGCTTCCTATTGCTTCCTGATCTCCGCTTAAAAGTGCATTTCTAAAAGCTATTACTGCGTCAAACATGCTGCCACCGCTAACTCTTGTTCCTGTTGCGATATTATACGGAGGAAGCTGAGATGAGTCTTTTATGATTCCAAGTTCTTCCAAAGTATTTCCGCTTATATCCTGAAGCCAAAGTTGCCTTGCATCTGTAGTTTCAAGATTCAGCGCATTGCGAATTGGGTCCACACTTGCTTTGACTGCCGCACTGCTGTTGTTTATTTTTGCAACTACAGCGTGAATGTTGTCGCCCTGGTTTATCTGGATTTCCACTCCGTCAATTGAAATTACATTGTTAGAACTTGACTGCCAGTTCATTGCATCACGACCGCCAAAAAGCTGCTGATGTTCCGCCCAAAAAGTTTTGTCGCCAATGTTATCATTTTGCAGATATTTGCCTTCATCTACTTCTACGAGATTTATATTATTATTTCCATTGTAGCGAACATTCTGAATTAGGGGAACTCCACTTCCTTCTACGTTTCCCATTTCTATATCAAATGCTGTAGTTTTTGTATTTGTGCCGGCAAAAATAGAATTTCCGTCTGCACTAACTGCATTTGCATTTTGGACGAGAGCTTTCAACAGTTCATCAACTTCTGTTGCCATGTTTTTCAAATCTTCTTTATTATAAATACCATTGGCACCTGTTACTGCAAGTTCACGCACTCTTTGCATTATATCCAAAGAATCTGTCATGTAACCTTCGCGCACAGAAAACTGATCTGACAAAGTAAGTGCATTTTTTTCATATTGATTTACACGCTGCAAATATGACTGATAGCGCACAAGATGACCTGCTGCAATTGGGTCTTGTCTGAGCTGCTGAATTCTTCGCTGCGAACCAATTTGAGCATTAGCTGTATTAAGTCTTGATTCCTGTAATCGCAAACTACTTTGTGTATTGTTATTATTCATTTGACTGCTAATTCTCTGCATTTTTGTCACCCCACTTTAATTTTATCAATTCTCTACAATTCTCTACTTTTACCTGAAAGTATATTACACAATCACTGTTATTTAGTATTCGGCATTTTTTTTAAAATCGTTTACAATTCATTTATTAAACGCCAAGTCGGTTTATTACAGTGTCCAAAAGGCTGTCCCAAACAGTAATAAATTTTGCTGCTGCATTGTATCCATGTTGAAATTTCATTATTTCTGAAAGTTCTTCATCAATATTGACACCACTTATTGAATCACGGAGATTTCTCAAATCATCCATAATTGCATTTTGACTTAGAAGATTTGTTTCTGCCTGTTCACCTTTTAAACCGACGTTTGTCACAGTATCTGCAAAATAATCGTCAAAAGTTTTCATTGAACCAACCATGACAGAAGAATTTCTGATAGATGCAATTTCAACTGCCGCACGACCATCTCCAGTTGGAACTTTTCCAGCTGCATCCATATAGCCTGCTGCAACGCTCATCACATCATTTTTGATAGCTGGATTTACTTCAATATAAGCAGAAGGATTGAAAACTGGTGAAACTGCAAACTGTGCACCTTGAGTTAAAGTATTTACAGCATCAGCCTGTGCAAAATCATAAGCTCCTTCTTCTCCATTTGCAGATAAAATTCCAGCATAGCCGCTCAAAAAATATCCTGAATCTTCTACATGACGAATTACAAAATCTGGATTTTCGCTTTGAGCTGAAGTTGTTGCCTTTAATACAAGATTATTGTTTTTATCAAGATAAGCTTTCACTTCGCTTGTGCTGTCATTAATGCGGGCTATTACTGTTTCCACTGTGTCTGTATGGAAATAAGGAACCTGGACATTTCCCATTGTTCCGTTAAAAGTCATCACGCCTTCAATTCCAACCTGCTGTTGTTTATCCAATTCATTTGTACCGCTCATTCTGAAAACATAACTTGTATCAAGAGTTCCGTCACCGTTTCTGTCAAAGTTTCCATTTACATTCTCGACAAACGAATGTTGAACAAAAAAATCAAGGCCAGTAACTTTATTTGCGCCAACTGCATTTCTGTGAACATCATTTACAAGATCGCTAAAGTTCATTGTCATAGTGTTCAAAGACTGAATTTCATTTCTCACATCAACATCACGTAATTCTACAAGTGCGCCAAGTTTTCCACCTGCAAAAACTGCATCATTTTTTGTATCTGCCCAGACAAGTTTAGAATATCCTGTATCATCATATCGAGGCTGAAGTTCAATTTCACGAGAAATTCCACCCTGAACAAGGACTTTTCCATCAACATGAACCATAAATTCATCGCCATCACGCTGGTCTGTACTTACATTCACAAGTTTTGAAAGTTTATCAACAAGCAAATCTCTTCGGTCAAGTAAATCATTAGGATTGTCCCCCATTGCACGACTACGAACAATCTCTGCATTTACATTTGCAATCTGTTTTGAAAGACTGTTTACCTGTTTTACAGTTGCTTCAATATCACCTTCTAAAAGATTTCCAATTCCGGCAAGACTTTCCCATCTTTGTTTAATAGAATCAGTCAAAGTTTCCGCTCTTGTCACAACAGCCTGTCTGGAAGCTTTACTTTCAGGATTAATCGAAAGTTCCTGCCAACTCTCCCAGAATTTATCCATATTTGAACGCACAGAAACATCATCAGGTTCATTATAAATCTGTTCAATCATTGTGTAATAGTCAGAACGAGTCTGCCAGTATGATTCAGTATTTGCCTGCGAAACAATTCTAGAATCTAGAAGTTCATCCCTGACTCTGTTGATTGACTGAACATCAACTCCCTGACCAATCATACCTGCACGTTCTGCTCTTTCCAAATCAGGTTTATACAACGGATTAAATTCTTTAATCTGCACTCGCTGTCTAGAATATCCTTCTGTATTTGCATTTGAAATGTTGTGACCTGCAGTTGTGATGGCATCTGTATTTGCCATAATACTGCGTTTTCCAAGTTCTATTCCAGAAAAAGTTGAACCCATTTTTTACCCCCTTACATCAACTAAAACACTTGCAGCTTTGTGCTGAACTATTGTTCCGTTTCTTGTGTAATTGTTGTTGTGTGTTTTAGGAAGAGCTTTGTCGATTACTTCTGATATAAATTCACGAGTTACATTAACGTAATTAGAAATGACTTGATTTTCAACTTTACATTTTAAAAGTTTTGTTCGAAGTTTAGAAAGTTTTTCGAAATATGGTTTGATTTCTTCAGTATTTTGTTGTTCCATCAGATTTTCACGTTTTTGGTCAATCTGCTGAAAAGAATCAGAAATTTGATTCACTTCTGAAATGAGAGTTTGAAGAGATTCCCAATCTTTTTCAACAACTGCTTTTCTCAAAACAAGTTGCTTTTGAGCAAGAGAATCCAATATATTTTCTTCTTTTTCAAGAATTGCAGAAAATTCTTTATCAAAAACTTCATTTTTTTCCATACCGATAACTCCTGAATTTTACAGTCATTCTTTTAGAATATCGGCAGGAAAAAAACTTAGTTTACATTTTTTTTAAATAAATTTGTATAATCTGTAAAATTTTTATACGCGGTATTTAATTTTTTTTCCAGTACCTTCGTACATTTTTTGACGTAACTCTGTAACTTGTTTGTCAGCAATATAATCATCAAAACTCATCATTCTGTCAATTACACCGTTTGGAGTAATTTCAACAATTCGGTTTGCAATAGACTGAATAAATTCATGGTCGTGAGAACTGAACAAAAGAACACCGCCAAAAGTAATCAAGCCTTCATTTAAAGATTGAATTGCCTCCAAATCCAAATGATTAGTAGGATCATCCATAGTAATACAGTTTGCACCAGAAAGCATAAGCTTTGAAAGCATACAGCGCACTTTTTCACCACCGGAAAGTACCTTTACTTTTTTTAAAGATTCATCACCACTGAAAAGCATTCTTCCCAAAAATCCGCGGACATAAGCATCATCCTGTTCTTTTGAATACTGCTTCAACCATTCAGTAATGTTCAAGTCATTATTAAAACTTTCAGAATTATCTCGTGGAAGGTAAGTCTGACTGGTCGTCTGTCCCCAGAAATATTCACCAGAATCAGGCTTTTTTACACCATTAATAATATCAAAAAGTGCAGTCACACTGTTATGCTCAATTCCCACAAAAGCAATTTTGTCAGTTCTATTCACTTTTAAACTAAAATCTTTAAGCAAAATATTTCCATCAGCATCCTTGTAATTAATATTTTTAATTTCAAGAACATTGTTACCTATTTCCCTGTCAGCCTTAAAATTTACATAAGGAAATTTTCTTGTGGTAACAGGAATATCTTCCATGCTGTCAGCAAGTTTATCATAGATTTTTTTACGACTAGTAGCCTGCTTTGCTTTTGAAGCATTTGAACTGAACCTTAAAATAAATTCACGCAAATCTTTCATTTTTTCTTCAGTTTTTTTCTGCTGATCATGAGCCTGACGCTGCATAATCTGACTCATCTGATACCAAAAGTCATAGTTTCCAGCATACTGAGTAATTTTTCCAAAATCGATATCCATAATATAAGTACAAATCGTATTCAAAAAGTGACGGTCATGAGAAACAACAATAACAGTATTTTCAAAATCCATCAAAAAGTTTTCAAGCCAGGTAATAGATTCAATATCAAGACCGTTCGTAGGTTCGTCCAAAATCAAAGCATCAGGATTACCATAAATTGCCTGTGCAAGTAAAACACGCACCTTCTGACTTTCATCAAGCTCACTCATCATTCTGTCATGATATTCTTCTTCCAATCCAAGTCCCGAAAGCATCTGTTCAATCTGGTTTTCAGCTTCATAACCACCTAATTCACCAAATTCTGCTTCCAATTCCGCAGAACGAATGCCGTCTTCCTCAGAAAAATCTTCTTTAGCATAAATTGCATCCCTTTCCTTAGAAATTTCATAAAGTTTCGGATACCCCATCATAACAGTATCTTTCACAGAATATTCATCAAATGCAAAGTGATCCTGCTTCAAAACAGCCATTCGCTCACCAGGTGTCATAAAAATTTCACCAGAATCTTTTTCAAGTTCACCAGCCAGCAATTTCAAAAAAGTAGACTTACCAGCGCCATTTGCACCAATAATTCCATAACAATTTCCCTTATTAAACTTCAAATTTACGTCTTTAAAAAGTGGTTTTTCACTAAAAGACAAACTAACATCGCTAACAGTAATCATTTATAACTCCAATTTTTTGTAAAGCAAGGAGGGAGAAGTCTCTCCCTCGCTCCAGTCACGAGTCGCTACACAAATGTCCCTGCAAGCAGTGCCATTTGCTCCGCTTTGTCGTGTCTTCCGCTACCCTCTCTCCTAAGGGGGGATATGTAAAGCTTATTTTAACATTTCATATTCATCCACATATCCCCCCTTAAAAACCCCCAGAAAAATTATCTTCCAAAAAAGGCTTTTACTTTCTGCCACAAAGATTTTTTTTGTTCTACAGCAGGCTGTTTCTGAACATTTTCATTCTTTTTATAATCTTTCTTAGATTTCTTAGAAGAATTATTTTTATTTCCAGATTTTACATAATCTTTATTAAAATCTTTCTTTCCATTTTTCTTGTTGTAGTTATTATTTGTCTTAGTTTTATTCTTTTTCCCGTTTTCAAGTTTTTGCCCTTTTGACTTTTCATTTTGCAAAGAACTTTTGGTATACAATTCCTTGTAAAGCTTCATACGCTCTTCATAAGACATACCTTCAAGTTTTGCAGGATCAATATAAGGCATTTTCTGTTTTTTAGAATCACCTTTTTTCTCACCATTTTTATAATTCTTTTTACCTTTTTTATCAGCATAATCTTTTTTATACGATTTTGCATTGCTTTTATTATGAAAGTCGCCGTTTTTACCTTTTTTATAACCACCGCGATTATCATATTTTTCATCACCATGCCAGTTTTCAGTTTTTATGTAAACACCAGCAGACTTATCTTCTTCCATTTGTTCAGGATAAGCCACTGTTGCTGGAATCTGCATTTCAATATAACGCTCAATTGCTGGAAGATTATAAACATCCTGTTCAGAACAGAAAGTGTACGCTTTACCAGATTTTCCTGCTCTTGCTGTACGACCGATTCTATGCACATAATTTTCCGCTTCCACCGGTAAATCATAATTGATAACCATAGCTAAATCATCAACATCAATTCCACGCGCAGCCACATCAGTTGCAACAAGGCATCTAACTTCGCCAGCTTTTAAAGCTTTTAAGATTTGAAGACGTTTCGGCTGAGGCAAATCTCCAATCAAAAACTCTGCTTTTACATCATTTAACTGAAGACGTTTTGCTACAACTTCACACGAACGCTTTGTATTGCTGAAAATAATCACACTTTCAGGATTTTCGTGTTTCAAAATTCCAAGTAAAAGTTTCATTTTTTCATCAGAAGATACATGCAATAATTCCTGCTGAATTTCGCTTACAGTAATATTTTCAGTTTCAATCGTAATTTCCACAGGGTCTCTAGTATATTCCCACGCAAGATTTTTTACATAAGAATTTAGTGTTGCACTGAAAAGCATAGTTTGCCTGTTTTCTGCTTCCGGCAAGTTTTTTAAAATCTGTCTTAAATCAGGATAAAATCCCATATCAAACATTCTGTCCGCTTCATCAATAACACAAATTCCAGTTTCTTTCAATTCCAGATTTTTACCTTCAAGCAAATCTATTATGCGGCCTGGTGTTCCAATCAAAATATCAACACCTTTTTTTAAATTTGCAATCTGCTTTTCGTAACCAACACCGCCATAGACACTAAAAGCTTTCAATCCAGTTTGACCGGCAAGAACTTTTGCTTCTTCTTCAATCTGCACAGCAAGTTCACGAGTTGGTGCAAGAATAAGACACTTTTTTCCAGCATTTTTCTCTTTAAGCATTTGAGCAATAGCAGCTACAAGATATGCAGCTGTTTTTCCAGTTCCAGTCTGAGACTGTACATACAAATCAGGACCTTTTTCATTGTCCCCGTCTTTTTTTGAAGCCTTGATAACTTGCTCTTGAACAGGAGTACAACTTACATAACCTGCAGCTTCAATTCCCTTTAGCAGTCTTGGATCAAGACTAAATTCAGTAAATTCCATACACTTTCCTTCTGCCACTTGGCAATATATATTTTCCGCACAACACACAGGTTATGGGTTAATTTACAAAAAAAATTATACAATAGAAAATAATAACATTTTTATACAGTTATGGGAAGAGAATACAAATTTAGAATTCAGCCATTTTGAAAATTAAGGGCGTGCATAAATTGTAAATTGTGAATAAGAACTAAGAATTGCTGGTTTTGATTTTAAGTTTTTTTGTACTATTGAAAGATTTTTAGGGAGCTATCTCCAAATGCATTAATAAAAAAAGATTGATATTGCGACATAATAAAAAAGCGTCAGTCTTAAACCTTCGAAGACACCTTTGCCTATTTTCTACCAGCACAAGACTGACAAATTCAATTCGCGTGTTACCGCAGGAAAAGACTGGTTCTAAAAACTATTATTGTGGATTACGGTAAACTTTACCTGCCACAAAATAATTAATGAGCTGGAACGCACAACACGGAAACCAAGCACAATCATACGCACCTGCTTTGATTGTGTGTTGCGGTTGTTCGGGTTGTTGTTGTTACGGTTAGAAACCGACGCGTTGTTAGCATTGTTGTTCCAACTACCACCGCGGTTGACGCGGTTAGAGCCCGAAGCGGCACGTTCTCTTTATAGCCATTCCCTTTATATATTTTATGAACAAAAGTCCATAAAAAGCAAATTTATTTGGGCGCCCTTACGGGCGCTTTTTTTTCGTGCTGCTTTTTTTCGCAGCCTTTTGGGCTGCTCTTTAAAGCAGCACGTTGTTTTTAATTAGAACTGGAACGCACAACACGGAAACCAAGCTTGTAGTCGCGGTAGTTCGGGCTGCCGTAGTCACGGAAAGAAACCGACGCGAAGTTAGCATTGTGGCGCCAACTACCACCGCGGCTGACGCGGCGAGAGCCCGAAGCGGCACCAGTTGGGGCAGTTTCTGTTCCTGTGTTTACTGTTCCATACCAGTCATAACACCATTCCCATACATTTCCACTCATATCGTATAATCCAAGTGCGTTTGCTGCTTTTTTTCCTACCTGATGTGTTCCGTAGCCTTGACTTGTTAGCGTCGGGCAATTTTAACCACTCCGGGTCGGGAGAAAATCGCCAAAAAA
>SAMEA104315430__coassemble_270_pt1 | contig 25452 bp, 18 predicted proteins | sample SAMEA104315430__metabat2_low_PE_026 | metagenome-assembled genome bin SAMEA104315430 (sample SAMEA104315430) | gut metagenome | biome: Monkey gut; feature: monkey-associated habitat; material: faeces | place: China | collected 2013 | reverse complement strand
AAGTTACATTTGATATTGATGCAAACGGAATTGTTCATGTTTCTGCAAAAGATTTGGGAACTGGAAAAGAACAGCACATTCAGATTACTTCATCAAGCGGATTAAGTGATGCTGAAATTGAAAAGATGGTAAAAGATGCAGAAGCAAATGCTGCAGCAGATAAAGCAAAACGTGAAAGTGTTGACGCTCACAACGAAGCTGATTCAATGATTTATGCAACAGAAAAATCATTGAAAGAACTTGGTGATAAAGTTGACGCTGCTGAAAAACAGAAGATTGAAGATGCAATTGCTGTCCTCAGAAAAGCTCTTGAAGGTGACAATGTAGAAGAAATCAAAGCTAAAACTGAAGAATTGAAAAATGCTTCATACAAGATTGCAGAAGAACTGTACAAACAGCAGGCTGCTCAAGGTGGTGCTGGTAGCGCTGGTGCTGCACAGGAAAATGCAGAATCACAGGATGCAGGTTCTTCAAATGATTCTGGTTTCGACAAAGGTTCAGCAGAAGATGTTGAATACGAAGTTCACGACGACAAATAAAAATTATGTATTTTGGAAAATAAAAAGTTTTCCAGATGCAGTTTAGAATCATAAAGAATTTGCAAAAGGAAATTGATGAAAACTCTTTTTGCAAATTCTAAAGACCCTGTCTTTTTTAAGGTAGGGTCTGTTTTTGATATAAAGTAGTTTTTGTAAATTATTATAAAAACTGTTTTATATACGGAATGAATTCAGGTTGGAAAAATGGCAAAACGTGATTATTATGAAGTATTAGGTGTAGATAAATCTGCAGATCAGGATGCAATAAAAAAAGCATACAGAAAACTTGCTGTAAAGTATCATCCGGACAGAAATCCAGGAGATAAAGAAGCTGAAGCAAAGTTCCGGGAAGCTACTGAAGCTTACGAAGTTCTTTCTGATGAACAAAAAAGACCTATTTATGATCAATATGGTTTTGCTGGACTTGATGGCATGGGGCAAGGCAGTGGTGGCGGTTATTCACATGCTTTCCATGACTTCAGCGATTTGTTTGGCGGAGCCGGTGGCGGTTTTTCTGATATTTTTGACAGCATTTTTGGCGGTGGATTCAGTGGCGGTTCTTCCCGTTCAAGAGGCGGTGCAACACAGGGTCAAAGCCTTCGCTACGATTTGCACATTCAGTTTAAAGATGCCATTTACGGAACAAAAGCAGAATTCCGTTTTAAACACGATGAATCATGTTCAGACTGTAAAGGTACTGGAGCTGCGGCTGGTTCATCTAAAAAAACTTGTTCAACTTGTAATGGAATGGGGCAGGTACGTCAAGGAAACGGCTTTTTTACAATTCAGCAAACTTGTCCAAAATGTGGCGGTCGTGGAACTGTAATTGAAAAACCATGTCCATCTTGCCGTGGTAGAGGTATTCAGGAAAAAACAAAATCAATGTCTATCACAATTCCTCAGGGATCTGATGACGGAAAGCGACTGATAATTCATGGAATGGGAGACGCCGGTGAAAATGGCGGACCTGCTGGAGATTTGCTTGTAGTTTTGCACGTAGACAATCATCCATATTTTGGAAGAAGCGGAAACGATTTGTGGTGTGAAATTCCTATCAGTTTTTCTCAGGCAGCTTTAGGAAGTGACATAACAATTACTACTTTGGATGACAAAAAAATCACTTTCAAAGTCCCAGAAGGTTCTGAAAATGGAAAGATTATCAGAGTGAAAGGAGAAGGTGTTCCAATCAGTTCATCAAGAAAAGGCGATTTGCTTATAAAACTCGATGTTCAGACACCAACAAAACTTTCTTCAAAACAAAAAGATTTGTTGAATCAGTTTATGGAACTTGAAAAACCTTCAAAAGAACCTAGAATGATTAACCTCAATCGTTAATTATTTTGATAAAACGTTCCTTAAAATCATAACTTTGAAGAAAGTTTCAACTTTCGAAAAGTTATGATTCGTTCGCGACCTCGCGAACAGTTCAATACGTCGAGTCAAGGCACGCTGTCGCTTAAAGCCTTGACTTCTCCGTTTTTAAGGTTTGTATTAAACCTTAAATAAGAGAGTTTCGAAAGAAACTCTAAGTTAAATCAAATGGCGCAATTATAGCCATTTGATTTAAACGTTTTATTAATTCATTTTTGCAAAAGATGATTTAAATTTATTTTGTCAATTCTGCAAAAAAGCGTTATTATCATTTTTTTTAAATTACTTTAGGTCATTTTTTTATAAAAAGAGTGTCCTAAAGTAATTTTTTTTAACAAATTTGCCGATTATATGATAGAATAGATATGCGAAAATATCGCTTTTTAAAGAATTGAATATTAGGTTCAATTTCAAGTTTTAGGTTTTAAACCGTGGCAAGGATAGTAGGGACGCCGAAGGCGGCCACTGGACTGAGCGAAGCGAGGGAAGCGGCTGGAGCGATAGCGGAATCCCGAATAGCCTGTTTTTTGCGAAGCAAAAAGCCACCCTGAATATAAAAATTTAAAACTTGGTATTTAACCTATTAGAAAATTAAATTGTTTTCGATATTCAATAATTCATAACAGAGGTCAATATGTATAAAACGCGGAAAAACGTTGTGTTGGGGCTGGTGACTTTTATTTCCATAATCTCATTTTTGGTCATGAGCATACTACTTTTGCCGGATCGCTCATCAACAAATCTACCTGTAGTTACAGGAGTTGTTGTTTTGATGAATTTTGCAATAATTGTATTTTGGGCAAATCGAGCTAGAAATGTTCTTCTTTCAAAAGTAAAGCATGACACTCTGGAAACTGGAGAAACTGTAATATTAAATAACTTTATCGATAAACTTCGTTTCTGTTATTCCCTTGATGATTTTTACCAGGCAATTGGTGATGTACTGGAAAAACAGGGAGACTGTTCTGTTTTGTTTATTGAACGTACAAAGAATTATACACTTTACAACAGTCCTAACAGAATTTCTACTTCTGATAGCATTAGGGCAAAACTTGACCAGAACTTTACAGAAGGCTGGAATGATGGATTCTATTTCTTTGACCGTCACATCGGTGTAACAACAAATTTCAAAAAAGCACGCGGATTTTTCATGTGTTTTGAAAATGACCATTTTTATGTTTTTTGCCGCTATACACGGTTGTTTGACCTTGCTGTTTATAACAGACTTTTTGAAGAATATAAACGTTTTATTTCCAGAACAAGAACGATTACAACTTTGTCAGAAATTTCGGCTACAACAAAAGAATGGGAACAGCTTGCCGTTACACAGCAATCCTTTTTACCTCAAAAAATACCGAATATTCCGAAATTAAAAATAGCAACTTATTTCCGACCTCTTGTAAACGTATCTGGTGACTATTTTTCCATTTTGCCGATTGATTCTGCTAAAACACTTTTGATGCTTGGTGACGTATCGGGAAAAGGTTTGCCAGCTGCCCTCATCATGGGTCTTGTAATGAATACTGTTAAAATCATCGAAAATAAAGAAGATTTAGTTGGTGTGATTCATGCAATTGATAAGGCAATTAAAGGAATGCACCTTCAGGATAAATATACTGTACTTTTTTTGGGTATTGTTGACACAGAAAAAATGAAAATCCGATACATAAATGCATCAATGTCGGATCCAATTATCTTGTCGCCATCACCAGACGGATACAGAATTAAACCTCTTACATCAAATGCTTCTCTTATCGGTATTCTTGATATGGGGGATATAACAGTGTCTGAAAAACGTCTTTTCCGTGGTGATACAATCCTTATGGCTACTGACGGTGTTTCAGAAGTAATGGATGATGATGGCGTAGAACTTGGAGATACTGATATCTACAAAAAAACGTTGATGGCAGGTGCGTCAAAATCACCACAGGAAATGGTAAATGATATTGTGGATTTGATAATGAAATACAATGGCGATAAAAAACTTCATGATGACGTTACAATGATGATTGCCAAGGTAGGTTACTGATATGATTTTTCTAGTTCTAAATTGTTTGCTGGCAATTTTCTTTCTGTTTTTTACTAATGTAATGGATAAATCTTTGAAAAGTGCTTCTATTGCAGGAAGTGAATTGTCTGTTTCGCTTTTACTCACTACAATTGAAAGTATAGTTTTTTCTTTTACTTTGATTATGCATAAAGTGTGGTTTGATGCACTTTCTTTTCAACTTTTAAAGATTGTCTTTTCTTTGGACGCAATCTTTTTTACAATGCTAAGTTTTGGATTGATAGGAATTGCAAAACCAATAAAAAGTAAGATTGTCAAACTCATAAAATATGGATTGTACGTCTATGGCATTTATATTGTATATTTTAGATTCAATGCAATTGATGTTTCTCTTGAAAATGGTGTAATCATTGCTTCTGAGTATTTGTTTTCAGGACCTGCAAGAACATTTTTCCCTTGGACATGGATGTCAGTTTTTACTACATTATACAGATATGTTTTGCCAATCATCTGTTATGTTTTTCTTGTTGTATTTAGAGAAGATAATGGTACTCAGCTTGAAAAATATCAGATAATGCAGATAGGTGAAGGATTTTTACTGATGTGGCTCATCAACATGGTAATAAAGTATGTTTCTTCTGTAAAACCTTCTTTCACATTGTTATTTTTTGTTCCTTATCTGTTTTTGTATGTTGTTATCTATATTGCCATCAGAAAAACTTCGGTTCCTTCTGGTAAAGCTGTATTCGTTACGATTTTAAAAACAATTGTTTCCTATATTGTACCGGGTTGTGCGCTTGCATTAATCTGCATGACTCTTCAGCCTGTTGGAAAAAATATTTCTCCATTCTTTTTGACTGTTTACATCATAGTTTCCATTACAGCACTTTTATTCTCTTTTTGGATAAATATGCTCATGAATACATCAACAAAACTTTACACTGCGGATTATGAAGCTTCGCTTGAAAAAGATTTGGCCAGCATTGAATATAAGAATGCTGAAATGGATCAGGTTACAGCAAGGATGTTTGAAATAATCAAGAAAAATATTGAATCATCTTCTATGACTGTTTACATTCTTACAGGAAAAAATGAACTTGAAGTTGCATATTCTTCAAATAATAGAACTGACAAAATATCTATCAATAATCCTATGTTTGATCATCTTTTGAATATAAACCGAAGTGTTGTAATTCAAAGTCAGATAGAAAAAGAACATGATTTATCGCCTGTTCATGATGAACTTGAAGAATTTTTCGCAAAAACAAAATCTGATGGATTGTTTATCTTGAATGAAGGTCATAATATTTTTGGACTTATCATTTTGGGTAAAAAAAGTTCCGGAGATGAATATAAAGAGTATGATTATAACGTATTTGTAAAACTTTATTCATATTTCTTCGTATTTGGGTATTACATGCGTAACATTTCGAATAAAGATGTAATTGCTGTTGTAAACCGTGAAATTCGCATGGCTTCGCAGATTATTACTTCTATTCAGGAAAATATTGACCGTGTAAAAAATCCAAAAATTGACATTGGATATTTGATGGTTCCTGCCCACAGTATTGGTGGTGAATTTATCGATATGATTCGTTTGACAGCTACAAGGCATCTTTTTGTTGTTGGTGATCTTTCTGGAAAGGGTATTGCGGCATCTATGAACATGGTCATCTTAAAATCTATTATCCGTTCTTATTTGACTGAGGTTCATGATTTTAAAGAACTTGTAGTAAAAATAAATGTGTTTATTCGTGATTCTTTACAAAAAGGAACGATTTTCGCCGGTCTTTTTGCACTTGTTGATTTTGAAACTGATACGATGTATTACATCAACTGCGGTATTCCAGCATTAATGCTTTATACTCAGGTTTACAATAATGTAATTGAAATTCAAGGTTCTGGACATGTTTTGGGATTTGTAAAAGATGTTTCTTCTTATCTTTCTGTAAAAACTACAAAACTTAATCATGGTGACATTATTCTTGCTTGTACAGACGGTCTTGTGCAGTCACACTCCCTGCGAGGTGAACAGTTTGGAAAAGAACGTGTACAGCAGGCTCTTCTTGATAACTCAACTTATCCTGCACAGCGAATGGCTCAATTCACTTTTGATGGACTTTTGAAGTTTATGTCAAAAGAAATGGAAGATGATGTTTCGATTCTTGTTTTGAAATATGAAGGATTACCTGAAGAAATTGTTGAAAAAGAAACTAGCGAAAATGCTGACGAAACAAAAGATGAAGCTTCTGTTAATCAGGAAAATGAAGCTTCAGAATCAATTATAGAGTCAGATGATTCACCAATGCAGGCTGTAGCAGACAGTGCACCTGAAGTAAATCCAGCTGATTTTCCAGAAAATTCTGTGAGTGCAAAAGATAAAGAAAATGAACCTGAAAAAAAAGATGATTTTGGACTTCCAGAAGGATTTGATATGTCTAGTTTAGATGATTTAGATGCACTTATGAAGGAGGCTGGTTTATAATGGAAAAACTTGCGATTACAGAAAAAGATGGAGCAAACTATCATTTATATGAACTTGTTGGAGCTTTAAATGCATATACACTTGGTGAATTTCAGAACACTTTGTATGATGCGGTTCAAAAAAACAATATAGTTTTGGATATGTCAAGATTAATTGAATTGGATCCTGCTGGTATAGGAGTTTTGATGGCAGCATTTAATGATGCAGATGAATACGGACACAAATTATATTTTATGTCACTTTCAAATGAAGCAGAAAAAGCTCTTGCATCCACAGGATTTAAAAACCTTTTTAATCTGATAAATTCAGTTACTGAAGTAAAATAATTTTTTTTATACAATGCAGATAAAAATATATTTTTGTTAAATAAAAAAGGAAAACTTGTATTTTTTTTTAAAGAATTCAAGTTTTCCTTTTTTTTGTTTCTAATCAGTCTGCTTAAAACAGACTGAAACTTTTTATTTTACTACAATTGTAACAATTTTATTTGGAACTACAATAGTTTTGACAATTTCGTGACCATCGGTAAATTTCTTTACAGCTTCGCGGTCAAAAGCCATTTGCTTGAGTGTTTCCTGATTTGTATCAACAGGAGCCTCAAACGTATCACGTTTTTTTCCGTTTACCATTACTACAATTGTTTTGGCATCATCTTTTGCAAAGTCTTCATTGATTGACGGCCAACTTTCATAGGCGATTGTGTTATTGTTTCCAAGTTTTTGCCATAGTTCTTCGCCAAGATGAGGAGCGTAAGGGGAGAGGACTTTTACAAAATCAGACCACATTGTTTTTGGAATTTCTGGAAGTTTTGATATTTCGTTTATGAAAATCATCATCTGACTGATTGCAGTGTTGAAATTGAGAGTAGATGTATCTTCAGTAACTTTTTTGATTGTCTGTGCAAAAGTTTTTCTTGCAGAAATTAATGTTTTGTCTTCGAGTTTTCCTGATATGTCAACGTCGCTAATAGGTTTTTCAGAAACTGCCCAAACTTTTTCGAGGAAACGATGAATTCCGACAATTCCCTGCGTTGACCAAGGTTTGCTCATTGTAAGAGGTCCCATGAACATTTCATACATTCGCACACTATCTGCGCCGTAAGCTTTAATTTCGTCATCAGGATTTACTACGTTTTTAAGCGACTTTGACATTTTTGCGACAATCTGTTCAAGTTCTTCACCAGTTGCTTTTTCGTAATATTTGCCGTCTTCTTTTTGTTCAACTTCGTCAGTAGGAACAAGAGTTTTGTTTTTTCTCTGGAAAGCAAATGAAGTAATCATTCCCTGATTTACGAGTCTTTGGAAAGGTTCTTTTGTGGAAACTAAACCTAAATCATAAAGAACTTTGTGCCAGAAACGAGCATAAAGAAGATGCAAAACTGCATGTTCTGCACCGCCAATGTAAAGGTCAACTGGCATCCAGTATTTTTCTGCTTCTGGAGAACAGAACTGTTTGTCGTTGTGAGCATCCAAATATCGCAGGTAATACCAGCAAGAGCCGCCCCATTGAGGCATAGTGTTTGTTTCGCGTTTTGCAGGTTTTCCACACTTTGGACATGTACAGTTTACCCAAGAATCAATGGCAGCAAGAGGCGATTCTCCTGTTCCCGTTGGTTGATAAGACTTAACTTCTGGAAGTTCAAGAGGAAGCTGGTCATCTGGCACTGGAACTGTACCGCATTCAGGACAGTGGATTAAAGGAATTGGTTCACCCCAGTAACGCTGTCGAGAATAAACCCAGTCGCGGAGTTTGTAATTTATTGCTTTGCGTCCAATTTTCTTTTCTTCGAGGAATTCAAGCATTTTTTCGATTGCATCTTTTTTGTTTAAACCGTCAAGGAATTCTGAATTGACGTGGATTCCGTCTTGTGTCCATGCCTGTTTTTGTACGTCCACTTCTGACTTGAGTACTTCAATAATTGGTAGATTGAATTTTTTTGCAAAATCCCAGTCGCGGTCATCGTGTGCTGGAACAGCCATAATTGCACCTGTTCCGTAAGAAATCAAAACATAATCAGCAATCCAAATAGGAATGAGTTTTCCGTTTACAGGATTAATTGCGTAACTTCCTGAAAAAACACCAGTTTTATCTTTTGCAAGGTCTGTACGTTCAAGATCAGATTTCTTTGCAGCTTCTTCCTGATATTTTTTTACAGCTTCTGCTTGTTCTGGTGTTGTGATTGAGTCAATAATCTGATGTTCAGGTGAAACAACCATGTAAGTTGCTCCAAAAAGTGTATCGCAGCGGGTAGTGTAAACAGTAAGTTTTTTGTCTGTCGGTTTTCCATCTTTATCGGCTACTGTGAATGTAACTTCAGCACCTGTTGATTTTCCAATCCAGTTATGCTGCATTGCCTTTACAGATTCTGGCCAATCCAAACCTTCCAAATCCTTATCAAGACGGTCAGCATATTCTGTGATTTTTAAAATCCACTGGCGGATGGTTTTGTGAGTTACCTGCGAACCACAGCGTTCACATTTTCCTTCTTTTACTTCTTCATTTGCAAGTCCTGTCATGCACGAAGGACACCAGTTGATTGGTGTTTGTGCTTCGTAAGCAAGACCTTTTTTGTAAAGCTGAATAAAAATCCACTGAGTCCATTTGTAATAATCAGGTTCACAAGTTGAAACACATCTGTCCCAGTCATAAGAAAAACCAAGTGATTTTATCTGTTTTGTAAAATGCTCGATATTTGCATTTGTTGTTGTTTTTGGGTGAGTTCCAGTTTTGATAGCGTAGTTTTCTGCCGGTAATCCAAAAGAGTCAAATCCCATTGGATGAAGAACATTGTAACCGTTCATGCGAAGATAACGGCAGTAAATATCAGTCGCAGTATAACCTTCTGGATGCCCTACGTGAAGTCCTGCTGCAGATGGGTAAGGGAACATATCCAAAACATACATTCGTTTTTCTTTTGGATATTTTTCATCCTCTACGGCTTTAAAAGTTTTGTTTTCTTCCCAAAATTTCTGCCATTTTGGCTCGATGGATTCAAATGGGTACTTAGACATAAAAGTAACACTCCTAAAAATAATTATAACTACAGGCAGAAATTCATTGAAAATAGATTTTCTGTCGAGTGTAAATTGCGGTATGAAAACTGCAAAATAATTTTAATCAAATAAATTCTTTTTTTAAGATTATCTATTATACAACTTTATTAAAGTAGTTTAAAGATATGAAATGAGATTTGAAATGAGATTGTAAAAAAAATTATTGATGATGTGGTTTATTATTTTAAGAAATTTTATTTTGTATTCAAACATTTTGAAACTGTTTCTAGATTTTTTTGCATTGCATAAATATAAGTTTTGTCATTGAAAGCATTTCTGAGCGATGATGTTTGAAGAGAATCCATTTCAAAAATGTCGCAACGAGGTTTTTCAGCTTTTAAAATAATTTTTCTTGCATTTTCTTTTGTGCTTTGGTCTAAAATTATCAAAGCATTGAGGTTTGTTTCATTTAGTTTTTGAGCAAGAAAATCAATTTGTTTTTGATTTACAGAAAAGTTTTCCGAACAGCTGTCGGACAAACTGTAACATTCGAGAGAATAGTCAAGTGCAAGATAAGAAAAAGGAAATCTATCGGCAAAAAGAAGAATTTTTGAATCAGAAGAGGATACTAAAGAATAAAAAGTGGAATCTAGATTTTCAAGCTGTTCACGATAAAGATTAAAGTTTTCAGAATATTTTTGTTGGTTGGAAGGAACAATTTCACATAATTGTTCATAAATTGCATTTGTACAGATAACGGCATTTTTTATTGAAAGCCAGGTGTGTTCTTCAAAAGAATTATCATTTTGAATAAGTCGGTTCTGCTTTTGTAAAACTTCGCTTAAGTTCAAAACTTTAGCATGATTTTCATTATTTTGTAGAATTTCAAAAATCCATTTTTCGCTTGCCCCTCCGTTTAAAATTATTAAATCACTTTGAGTGATGATTTGATAGTCAATTTGCGAAGGGATATATTTGTGATAATCAATGCCACTTTTTTCAAGCATTGTGAGAGAAGTTTCATTTTCAAGTCCGCCGATTATGGAATTTGTCCAGTCATATAATGGAAAAAATGAGCAGACTATATTGATTTTGTCTGAATTGGTTATTTTTCGAGGTTTGCAGGAAAGAAATATTAATGATAAAAACAGTATTGAAAGTAAAAAAGAATTTTTGTTTTTCAAAGTTTACCTCAAGCAGATTTGCAATTTGGAAAATGTTTTTTTTGAGTTTAAAATGTGGCAAGGATAGTAGGGGCGGCGAAGCCGGCCACTGGACTGAGCGAAGCGAGGGAAGCGGCTGGAGCGATAGCGCAACCCCGAATAGCCTGTTTTTTGGTTGATTTGTTTCCCGAGCTTGTCGAAGGGGAGCAAACCAACCAAAAAGCCACCCAAAATAAAAAATGAAAAAATAACTTACTATTTGAAAAGCTTTTTGAATTCTTCCAAAAGAATTGGAGTTTCAATAGAAGCGTCAAGATTTGTCATATTTCCTTTTTTGTTGTAATAGTCAATTAAAGGCTGTGTCTGTTCTTTGTAAACTTCCATTCTGTGCAGGATTGATTCCTGTTTGTCATCATCGCGCTGGTAGATTTCTCCGCCACATTTGTCGCAAACTCCTTCAACTTTTGGAGGAAGTGTCAAAACGTTGTAATTAGCACCGCAGGCTTTGCAGACACGGCGAGTACTTAAACGTTTGATTACAATTTCTTCTGCGATTTCGAAATTTACACAACTAAGTTCGAGTCCAAGTGTATCGAGCATTTCTGCCTGAGGAATTGTGCGTGGAAAACCGTCAAGAATAAAGCCGTTTTTGCAGTCATCTTGAGCAAGTCTGTCTTTTACAAGTTCGAAAGTTAAATCGTCAGAAACAAGAGAACCTGAATCGATAATTGCTTTAACTTTTACACCAAGTGGTGTTTGTGCTTTGATATTTGCACGGAAAATATCTCCTGTAGAAATGTGAGGAATTTTGTATTCTTCTGCAACTTTTACGGCAAGCGAACCTTTTCCAGCTCCAGGTGCGCCCAAAAAAATAAAATTATTCATTTTGTCATCCTTCCTAAATAAAAAATTAGCCTGTTTAAACACACGCGTTTTAATATTTTATTATGAAAATGCTTTGGTAGCAAGTGGATTTTTCTAAATTTTATAGCTTTTTATAGAAAGATATTTTAATAAAATTTTAGCAAACATCTTTTTTCCAAGTCGCCTTTCACAGCTTGCTAATCGCTCGGTAGAAAACGATTTTCCGTAGAAAATTGAAAAAATACCAGCACTTAATACAAGGTCTGTCCCCAGTTAATATCCCCAGTTAATAAATAAAATCGTTTTCTACTCACGCTTCGCGTGCCTGTTCAAGCCTCGGTGCGCTGGTTCACCTAAAACCTTGCACAAAACGTAGTCAACTGGCGAAGATCGTGCTGAATGAATTATGTAAAAAGGGGACAGTCCTGTGTTATTGCTAAAGCAAAGAACTTCAAAAATCAAGGTCGTACCCCATTTTATGCATTCTCGGCTGTTTCGTGGATTAGTACCTTTAGTGCTTTTTGAAGCGGTTCACTCAGCTGGGAAAATTCTTCCAGCATGTCAGAATATTTATCCATATATTTTAAAAAACTTTCTTTTTTGCTTTCAAGCTGTTCGGTTATTTTCTTTTCTTCGGAATTAAGTTGTTTGCCAGATGTTTTACCTGTCACAAGAAATTCAACGCTTACGCCCAAAACATCAGCAATGCGGCATGCAACGTCTGCAAGGGGAATGCTGTTTCGTACAATTCCCGTTGAAATGCTGTTTAGGGAAAATTTTGCTCTGATGGCTAGTTCCTTTCTTGATATTTCTTTATATTCTCTGATTCTTTCAACATTTTCCCAAAAGTTCATGGTGAGAGTGTAACACAATAGTGTCTTTATCTTGCAAAAAACACAAAAGTGTGATAATTTTTTAATATAACACAGATGTGTTATTTACCTTTAGAACACAGTTTTTGTGGAGTGAAATATGGAAAACTCAAAGGAAAAAAGTATTAGAACTTCTGTTATTGATTTTGTAATTTCTAAGCGGATTACGAGTTTACGGTTTTTTCTTACGGTTCTTGTAGTGTTTATTCATGCAAATCTTACGGTGGACAATGCCATAAATTATTATCATTATGATTTTATTCAGCCTAAGTGGATTGAAGTTTTTAAAAATTTTGTCTGTAATACGATTGGTGGAGCAGCAGTGCCGCTATTTTTCTTTTTTGCGTCCTATCTTCAGTTTTCAAAAAATGATTCTTATCCTGTTTTATTAAAGAAAAAAGCAAAATCACTCTTTGTGCCGTATGTTTTATGGACAGTCATAACAATATTTCTATTTTTTGCAGCACAGTCAGTTCCGCAGACGGCTCCTTTTTTTCAAAATCCTATCAATATTGTGAAAAACTGGAACTTTTTTGATTGGATAAAAGTTTTTACTTATCATAATCTTGAAGAAAATTTAAAAACTCCTTTTGTTTATCAATTCTGGTTTGTGCGGGAGTTGATAATTTTTATAATTCTTTCGCCAATATTTAAATTTTTGTGTAGAAAACTTCCGGGAATGGTTTTATTTTTTGTAAGTATTTGCATGCTTAAAGGAATTCCAGTATTTTTTACAGTTTCTTCAGGTGCACTTTTTTACTACCTTGCAGGATATTATTGTGCAGAATATAAAGTGGATTTTTTTAAACTGGCAGATAAATTAAAGATTTATGAGTATTTGATATTGATTGCATTGAGCGTGATTTTTTCGCTTGCTTTTGACGGAAAATATAATTTTGATTCGATTTCTGTTTTTATAACATGCTTGTTTTTCTTAAAAGTTTCTTATTATTTGGCAGAAAATGAAAAAATCTACAGAATTTTGAACTATCTTTCGGGATTTTCATTCTGGCTATATGCAGTGCATGCTCCGTTTCTTTCTTCGGTGATAAATAAACTTTCTCAGAGAGTGATTCCCCTGCATGGAATTTTATGCCTTTTTCAGTTTCTATTGGCAGCATTTTTAACTATTGCAATTGGTCTTGGTCTCGGCATTTTGCTTAAAAAAATCTGCCCTAAATTGTTTGCTCTTTTAACTGGAGGAAGAGGTTAGAGAAGTGCTGATTTTTTTAAGCGGGCGTTGCGGGCGGCATTTGAGCCCGCTAGAAGGGGGTGTGGCGAAGACTTTAGGCTGAGCCCAGGGGGAAGGCTTTCCCCCTTCATGAAATATATTTTTAAACAATTTTTTGTGATTTTTAAATATTTTCTCGTTCCAGAATGATTTTGGCAGCAGTGGAAATTGTTTTTTCTAAGATTTTTTATAACATGTCAAAACAACTTTGCTCACGGTTCGTGCAAACAAAACGTCCGTTGGTATTACAAGGTTTCAGCACGAAGCCAAAGCACGTGTCATATCTAAAAATTCATATCTTGTTTTATATTCAAAAAACTGTTAAAATATAATACTTAAAAAAACACTCATTTGGGTGAAAACTATTTGAAATCTTTATTCAGATTTAATCGAGTAGATACAAAAAGAAACGGCAATCTGGAGTTTTAGTATGGCTGATGCAAAAGTTGAGTTTAAAAATATTGTTTGTAATGGTGTAAAAGAATTTTGTAAAGAAAAAAATATAGAGATTACTGGCGAAATTGAATCTTTGTTTGAAAAAATTGTCGTGCAGAATGCACCTAATCCGGAAATGGGAGATTTGGGGTCGCCGATGTTCATTTTTTCTAAAGTTTTTAAGATGCCGCCAGTTCAAATAGCAAGTGGTGTTGTGGATTTTATAAAAAACTGTTCGCTTGGTGAAGTGCTTGCTGTGGGACCTTATGTTAATATCAAACTTGATAAATCTGGTTCTGCTTTACCTATTTTGCATGCTATTGAAGAACAGCAGGATGATTATGGGTCTTTTTTGTCGGATGGAACAAAACCTTTGGCTGGACGTCGTGTAATGGTGGAATTTTCTTCTCCAAATACAAACAAACCGCTTCATCTTGGTCATCTGAGAAATGATGCACTTGGAGAGTCTGTCAGCAGAATTTTGAAAAAAGCAGGTGCAGATGTATTTAAAGTTGACCTTATCAATAATCGTGGTGTTCATATCTGCAAATCCATGCTGGCATACAAATGGTTTCATGAAAAAAATGGTGATACTCCTGAATCTCTTGGTATAAAAGGAGACCATTTTGTTGGTCAATGTTACGTTGAGTTTGACCGTTATCTGAAAGGCGAAAAAGATAAACCTGAAACTGCTCATCCTGAAGCTGCACAAATGGCTGAAGATATGCTTGTTGAATGGGAAAAAGGAAATCCAGAAGTTCGTGCTTTGTGGGAAAAAATGAATAAATGGACTCTCGATGGAGTAAAAGAAACTTACGATAGAACGAATGTCAGTTTTGACAAACTTTATATGGAAAGTGAAACTTATCTAAAAGGAAAAGATGAAATCTTGAAAGGTTTGGAAAAGGGTATCTTCTTCAAAGCTGATGATGGTTCTGTGCGCATTGATGTAACAGATGTTGTCGGTAAGGGAAAAGATGAAGATGCTCATGAAAAAGTACTTCTTAGAAAGGATGGTACTTCTGTTTACATCACTCAGGATATTGGTACTGCAATCAGTCGTCATGATGATTGGGATTTTAATCAACTTGTTTACGTTGTGGCAAGTGAGCAGAATTATCATTTTAAGATTTTATTCCATATTTTGAAAAAGCTTGGTTTTGACTGGACAGAAAATCTTTATCATCTTAGTTATGGACTTGTAAATCTTCCAAGTGGTAGGATGAAAAGCCGAGAAGGAACAATTGTAGATGCCGATGACCTTCTTGATTCTTTGCATGCTGATGCTTTAGCTGCAATTAAAGAACGTGGACGTGATGAACAGGTTGGAGATGCTGATGATGTTGCAGAAAAAGTTGCACTTGGAGCTTTGCATTATTATTTGCTGCAGGCAACTCCAATCAAAGATATGCTTTTCAATCCCGAAGAAAGTTTGAGTTTCAATGGAAATACGGGACCTTATCTTCAGTATATGGGAGCTAGAATTAATTCAATTCTTGCAAAAGCAGGCGAATCTGGCATTAAAGTGGATGATAGCGAAGAAGCAGTTGCATTGCTCACAGGAGAAGATGAATGGGCTTTAATCAAACAACTGGGAGATTTTCCATTTGTTGTTAAACGTGCAGCTGAAAATCTTGATCCAAGTTGTGTTGCAGTTTATCTGTATGATACGGCAAAACTTTTCAGCAAATTCTATCAAAATTGTTCGATATTGAATGCTGAAAATCAAACTCTTGCAGGTGCTCGACTTTATCTTGCAAAATGTACTCTTACTGTTATAAAAAATGCCATGAATCTTGTACTTGTGCCTTATCTTGAAAAAATGTAATGTTTTTATTTTGGAGGATAAAACTTTTTTTACTAAAAATATGAAAGGTTTAATAATAGCAGGAACAAATAATCTTTTTACTGTTGAATGTGATGACGAAAAAACACGATTTTGCACAATAAAAGGCAAAGTATTAAAATCTGAAAAAGAATTTTACAATCCTTTGGCTCCAGGTGATTTTGTCGAAATTGAAATTGATTCTCTCAATGATGAAAAGGGTCAAATCATCTCTTTACAGGAACGAAAAAATACCTTTTTGCGATGGAATGTAAAAGGTCGCTGTCCTCAGCTTTTGGCGAGTAATCTTGATTATTTAATTCTTGTTACAACTCCATGCGAACCTCCGTTCAGACCAAGATTTATTGACAGGGCATTAGCTCAAGCTGAACATCAAGGCATTACTCCTGTTGTTGTCTGTAATAAATGGGATTTGGCACAAAAATTGCAGGCAGAGGATTTTTCTCAGGAATATGAAGAAATTGAATCAAGACTTAATATTTGGGAAGACTTGGGGTACAAAGTTTTAAGAATTTCTGCAAAAACAGGCGAAGGAATGCAGGAGTTCGCGGCTTTACTTGAAAATCATTTGTCTGCATTTGTAGGACAGTCTGGTGTTGGTAAATCAAGTCTTATAAATGTGATGGATAATTCCTGCGTTTTGAAAACAGGTAGTCTTTCAAAAAAATATGGAAGAGGAAGCCATACTACAACTAAAGGAACTCTTATTCATCTTACTTTGAATGAAACTTTAACAGAAGGTGTACGGGGATTGAAAGCAAATATTATTGACACTCCCGGAATCCGTCGTTTTGTTTTGGATGACATTCAGGCTGATGAACTTGCACTTTATTTTCGTGAATTTGAACCTTTTATTGGAAAATGTAAATTTGGTCTGAACTGTAAGCATGATACAGAACCAGGATGCGCAATAATTCAGGCAGTAAATGACAGACAGATTTCGCAGGAACGTTACGACAGCTGGTTGAGGATTTCTGAAGAGATTCGTACTGGGTCTTGGAGTGATTGAGATTGCGCCATTTGATTTAACTTGGAGTTTCTTCGAAATTCTTTATTGGACTGTTCGATCGGCGCGAACGAATCATAAACTTTCGAAAGTTGAAACTTTATTCAAGTTTATGATTTTTAAAGGAAATTTATGAATCATAAGACATTAACTGAAATAGATTATTATAGAATCCGTGATGAGATTGCGGATTATTGTGTTTCTCAGGAAGGAAAAAAAATTATCTTAGAACGAGAACCTTTTAAAAATCCTGAAGAAATTGAAAAACACAAAAACTTAAGTAGGGAATGGGCAAAATATTTTTCGGCTGTTCATTCAAATCCTTTATTGGCATGGGATAATATTAAACAGTTAATTCCTGTCATTAAAATGAATGGAGCTTCTCTTTCACTAGAACAGGTAAGAACAGCGGGACATTTTTTCTTGAGTATAAATAGTGTAAAAAAAGCTGTTCAAAATCATGTGATAGATTTGGAATTAAATCTTCTTTCGCAACAAATACAACTTATTCCAGATACAACTGAAACTGAAAAGAAAATATTCAGAGTTATAACTCCTGACGGTGAAATGCGAGAATTGCCGGAAATCGTAAATATCAGAAAGCAGATTGCAAGTTTGAATTCAAAAATAAAGACAATAATGCAAGGTTTTACTTCTGATTCAAAACTTTCGAACGTTCTTGAAAGCAATATTCCGGTTTTAAAAAACGGCAGACAGGTTCTTGCTGTGAAAGCAAGTTTGCAAAACAGAATTCCAGGTATTATTCACGAAGTAAGTCAAACGGCACAGACGGTTTTTGTTGAACCACAAGAAGCAGTTTTATGTTCAAATGAATTGCTTCAAAAAGAATTTGAACTTCAAACTGTAATAAAAAAAATCCTTACAGAATTAACACAAAGTCTCCAACCTTCCATTCCTGTAATAAAGGCAGCCTTACCGGTCATGTGTCTGCTTGATACTACACAGGCAGCGGAAAGATGGGGTAGAGAACACAACTGCAATTACGCACAAACTTCAAATGAACTTCCACCACTTTTATTAAAAGCGCGGCATCCTCTATTAAAAGAAAAAGCCGTTCCAATAGACATAAGATTTATGGAAGGAAAAAGAGTTTTGATAATCACAGGTCCAAATACTGGTGGAAAAACCGTGTCGCTAAAAACTTTTGCACTTTTGGCAATGCTGAATCAAAGCGGATTTCCTATTCCTGCAGAAGATGGAACCCGTTTACCCGTTTTTTCAAATGTTTTTGCAGATATCGGTGATGATCAGTCACTTGACAAAAGCCTTTCAACTTTTAGTGGGCACATGAAAAATATTGCACAGGCTGTAAATGCAGCAACTGACAGTACGCTTGTTTTGCTGGATGAGCTTGGAAGTGGAACAGACCCACAAGAAGGAACGGCAATTGCAATGGCAGTTCTGGACAAACTTATAGAAAAGAAGAGTTTTGTACTTGTTACAACGCATCAGGGAATCTTGAAGAATTATGGATACATAAATCCATGTTGTATAAATGCATCTGTTGAATTCAATCAGGATACGCTTTCCCCAAACTATCATCTTTTGATGGGTGTGCCGGGTGAAAGTCACGCACTTGATATTGCAAGAAAAAGTGGTCTTCCTTCTGAAATCTGCAAAGCAGCACAAGATTACATACTGACAGAACAGGCTGATGTTTCAGCATTAATTCGCGGATTGAACAAAAAGCATATCGAATTAAACAAAATTCAAAAACAAAACGAAAAACTTTTATCAGAAAACCAGGAAAAGTTTGAAAAACTGAAGAAAAAAGAACTAGAACTTCGCCGTAAAGAAAATGAATTGAAAAAAGGAAAACAGCAGGAATTAAATGATTTTCTGATTCACAGCAGACGACAGCTTGAAAACCTTGTGCGCACTTTAAAAGAAGGCGAAATCACCCGTGAAAAAACACTTGCAGTGAAACAGTTCATAAATGATTTAACAAAGAATACTGAGCATCTTGAACAAAAAATTGAAGCAGAAGAAGAAAAACTTGCAAAGGATGAACAGGATTTTGCAAAACAGATTGCATCAAAAAATCATCACACAAGTACAAAAAAAACAAAACGCAAAATGAGTAACTCAGAAGCATTAAAATACGCTTCACCTTTTATAATTCAAACCGAAAATTCAGATTTGCCAAAAAATACTGAAATTGAAAAAAAGAATGCAGTGTTTGAACCTGGTGCATACGTTATTGCCGGAACAAACAACAGCGAAGGAATATTAATAGAAGAAACTCGCAAAGGTGTGTGGCAAGTACAGTTTGGCAGCGTAAAAATGATGATGAAACAAAAAGATTTACGTCTTGCCGACAATCAGGAACGTACTTTAAAACCTTCTGTTTCTATAGACATAAATTCAAAAGAAGTAAACGGAAATATAATTATAGAAAAAGACATTCCTCGTCCTGTTTTTGAACTTCGTCTGCTTGGAATGCGCTCAGAAGAAGCGTTGCGTGCTTTGGAACGTCAAATTGATTTGTGTCTGCTTAATAATTTTATGCATTTCAGCGTAATTCACGGAAAAGGAGACGGTATTTTGCAACAGGTTGTTCAGAATTATCTTTCTCACAGTTCTGTTGTGGCTTCTTTTGAATTTGCACCTGCAGAAGACGGTGGAGCTGGCAAAACTTACGTAACTTTGAAAGAATAAAAATCGGATAGTAAAAATCAGGTAAGGTGGTAGACAAAAAAAATGTCACAATGGTTTGAAAAAGAAGATTTCTGGGTGACTTATGCACCAGTGATGTTTGATGATGCTCACTGGCAGGAAGCACCGACAGTTGCCCAATATGTAAAAAAAATTGCAGAATTAAATGAAGGCGACAGTGTTCTTGATGCTGGCTGCGGACTTGGACGAATTTCGGTGGAACTTGCTGCAATCAATTTGGATGTAACAGGTGTTGATATTATTCAAAGTGAACTGGATGCCGCACACGAAAGTGCAGAAGCGGAAGGTGTTCCATTAAAATTGATAAACGCAGATTTACGAACCTTTGTTTCATCAAAAAAGTTTGACTGTGCGGTAAACCTTTATACTTCATTTGGGTATTGTGACACAGAAAAAGAAGACATGCAGATTCTAAAAAACATAGCAGCATCAGTAAAAAAAGGCGGAACATTTATTTTAGAATGTGTAAGCCGCGAAACAGCAATTTTATATTTTACAAAAGGCGAAATATTTGAAAGAGCAGGAGTAAAAGTTGCCACACATTTTTCGGTAGAGGGTGCATGGGAAGGATTGCGTTCGCACTGGACACTTTATTCAAAAGACACATCAGACAGTCAGATAAAAAACGGAAATGCAAAACCACTTGCAGACCATGTTTTTGTCCAGCGATTATATTCCGCTCCAGAATTATGCAAAAAAATGATTGAATGTGGATTTTCACAGGCAAAAGCATACGGCGACTTTGATTTTTCTCCATACAACGAAAACGCCCGCACAATGGTTATAGTTGCAAAAAGGTAAAAAAAGAAGAAAAAAAAGGGAAAAGTGGTATTACAGGCGATGTGAAGTTAAAAAACTGTCACAAGTCGCCTGTATAAAAAAACTACAGATTATCAAAAAAACCTTTAGCTTTCAAAAGTTCAGCGTTTAAAATTCCACCCAAAGCAGCACCACGTTTTGTGTTATGACTCAAAGCAACAAACTTTACGTCAAAAACATTACATGGACGAAGGCGACCAATCACGCAAGCCATACCTTTTTCAGTTTCGCGGTCTCTGCGAGGCTGAGGGCGGTTGTCTTCGTGGCGCACAACAATAGGATGTTCAGGCGCACTAGGAAGTTTAAGTTCCTGAGGAACAGAAGTGTATGCAGTCCAAACTTTTTCAATTTCTTCAAGACTAGGTTTTTTGTCATCAGGTAAATCAAATTCAAGCGAAACACATGCAGTGTGACCGTCAACAACAGGTACGCGAGTACAAGTAGAAGAAACAACAGGACCAGCAGCATTTTCAATCTTACCGTCTTTAACAGTTCCAAGAATTTTGAGACATTCTTTTTCAGTTTTTTCTTCTTCGCCACCAATAAAAGGTACAATGTTGTCAATCATATCAAAAGAAGGCACACCAGGATATCCGGCACCACTAGTTGCCTGCAAAGTTGTAACAATCATACGTTTTACAGGATAACCAGCCTGAATCAAAGCATGAAGCGGCATCATGTAAGTTTGAAGTGAACAGTTTGGTTTTACAGCAATAAATCCCTTATCCCAACCATTATGTTTTTTCTGTTCAGCAATCACATCAAGATGAGCAAAGTTAATTTCAGGCACAAGCATCGGAACATCTTCAGTCCAGCGGTTAGCCGACGCATTTGAAACAACAGGAATACCTTCTGCCGCATACGCAGCTTCAAGATTTTTAATATCCTCTTTTTTTGGCAATTCCAAAGCACTAAAAACAAACTGACATTTTCCCACAGCTTTTTCAGCAAGATTTGCATCTTCAACCATCAAATCAGCAACACCGTCAGGAATATTTTCGCCAATAAGCCAGCGATTTTTTACAGCATCCTTATAAAGTTGCCCAGCCGAACGAGGAGAAGCAGCCACATAAGTAACTTCAAACCACGGATGATTTTCCAAAAGTTTAATATAACGCTGACCAACCATTCCTGTAGCACCCAAAACACCAACTTTTATTTTATTCATATAATTCTCCAAAAAAATATTCAAGGAGGGGAAAGCCTTCCCCTGGCTCCAGCCCTTCGGTCTTTCGCCACCCCTTCGAGCGGGCAAAACTGCACACCTAAACGGCCCGCAACGCCCGGCATAGTTTAAATATTACAAGCTTTAATTGCTTTTTCAATAGTCGCTTTAGCAGAATCAGTTACTTCTACCAGAGGAAGCCTTACAGAACCAGCAGGCATTCCTTTGACATTCATAGCATACTTAATAGAAGTAGGATTTCCATCGCAGAATTCAGCTTTAAAGAAAGGTGCAAGTCTGTAATTAATTTCACGAGCTTTTACAAAATCACCTTTCAAAGCAGAATCAGTTAATTCGTGCATTAATGCAGGAATCATATTTGAAGCAACAGAAATAACACCGTCACCACCACAAGCAATCAATGGTAAAGTCAAACTGTCATCACCAGATAAAACTGCAAAATCAGGTTTTTTGTTTTTAATCAGACCGATAACTTCCATCATCTGAGAAACACTTCCGCTTGCTTCTTTAACGCCAGCAATATTTGGAAGTTCTGCGATGCGCGCAAGTAAATCCGTAGGAATGTTCAAACCAGTGCGTCCTGCAATATTATAAACAATAATTGGAATTCCAACTTTTGAAACAGCTGCAAAATGTTGATAAATTCCTTCTTTTGAAGGTTTATTATAGTAAGGAGTTACAACAAGAGCTGCATCAGCACCTGCTTTTTTTGCACGTTCACAATATTCTACAGCATCTTTTGTATTATTAGAGCCAGCACCCAAAATAATAGGAATTTTCTTACCAGAAGATTTTTCAAAAGCACGCACTTCTTCAAAAACAATCTCAATGAGTTTATCTTCTTCGCTGCCTGGCTTTTCGTCCAAAGTAGGGGTTTCAGCGGTGGTGCCAAGAGGAACTAAACCGTCAATACCTTCAGAAAGCTGATATTTGACATTTTTTCTAAAGCCGTCGTAGTCAATTTGACCATCAGATTTCATAGGTGTGATTAAAGCTGTAAAAGCGCCACGAAAAATATTCATAATTCCTCCTTGAAAATTAAAGTTCGTAATGCAAACTCTAAATAATAAAAAAGTGTCGTAAACACAAAATACTAAAATTTGCAATCAATTATATCGATTTTTATATATAAATTCAATGAACTTTTATCCGTTTTTTTTATTTTTTACAAAGCTGAAATTCTGAATGAAAAGTGAGGTCTGTCCCTGCACGTGCTATAGCATTTAAACACCATCATTTGTTGATTTTTGCACGTGCTTCGAGTTTTTTTAACGATTCGCTAAAAACTCGGGAAAATCGAGATTTGTAATGAGGTCTGTCCCTGTTTGTAAAAACAAGGTCTGTCCCTGTTGTTGACCAGTGTGAAAATGGGGACAGACCTCTTTAAAAAGAACAAAACTTATGAAAAATGAGAACTGACTTTTGTGAAAAAGAAGGGACAGACCTCATTTGTTACTAATCTCATTTGCTAAATTTCAAAAAAAATGCTATTGTTTAAAATATGAAAATTATATCTCCGCAATTTGACAAAACAGAAATACAAAATCCTCAGAAAAAAAATCAAAAACCAAATCTCAAAAAATTTTTAAAAATCATAATTTCTGTTATCCTCTTGCTGATTCTAAGTTTTTGTTCAATTGTAACGGTACGAGCATTTAGTTTCAAAAAAAGCACTTCTGCAACTCCTTTGACTCAAATTCAAATTCAGCAGCTTGAATCAATCCTTTTACAAAATTATCCCCAGAATTATCAAATTTTAAAAAATCTTCCATATAATATTTCTCAACCGAATCTGGATGTCTGGGCAAATTCTGCAATTCTTGTTGATGTTTCAAACGGAAATGTCCTTTACGAAAAAAATGCCGATAAAATCATTCCCCCTGCAAGCATGACAAAACTTTTTGCGATGTATGTTGTTGAAGAAGAAATTTCAGCAGGCAGACTTTCTTATGACCAAAAAATCACTTTGCCAGCCGAAACTTGGGCCTGCAATATGCCGCCTCGTTCTTCGCTGATGTTTTTGGGAAAAGGTCAGAAAGTTACTGTAGAAGAACTTCTTTTGGGCTTGTCAATTAGTTCTGGAAATGATGCCGCATACGCACTTGCTTATGCAACTTGCGGAAACATGGAAGCTTTTGTTGAACGCATGAATCAAGTTGCGGAAAATCTTGGACTTGAAAACACACATTTTGTGGAAAGTTCTGGTTATAGCGAAAAAAATACCACAACGGCACGAGAAATGGCTTCGTTCTGTAGAATTTATATTAAAAAACATCCTCAATCAATAAAAAAATTCCATTCGGTTTTAGATTTTACATATCCTAAAGAACATAATCTTGCAGACGGAGATGTTATTCAGGCACAGAATTTTTCAAATGGTTTTCCAGAGCACATTACCATGCCTATTACTCAAAAAAATACAAATCCGCTTCTTGGAAAACTAGAAGGAGTAGACGGATTAAAAACTGGTTATATAGATGAAAGTGGATATAATCTTTCGCTTACTGCAATCAGAAATGGAACAAGGTTTTTAAGTGTCACAATGGAAGGACCTGGAAATTCTTCCATCGAAGGTCAAAAAGGACGTGTTCACGATGGAACAGAACTTATGGAGTGGGCTTTTTCTTCGTTTGCTGATTTTTCTTTAGAAATGTATAATCATCAATATTTTGCACGAGTATTTGGAGCAAAAGAAAAAGGAATAAATATAATACCAGCATATACGGACAAAACATTGACAGTTCCATACGTTTACGGCAATAATATGGAAGAAAACCTTCAAAATGTAAAAGTTTATCTTAATATTGAAAATCTATTCGGCGGTGTAAATGCAGGCGATATTTGCGGAAACATAAAGTTTTATCTAGATGATTATCTTTTGCAGGAAATCCCCCTTCTTGCAGACAGAACAGTTTCCAGGTCTAATTTTGTAATCAGACTCGCTGATAAAATTATTATGATGCTGACTTAGTTTATAAAGAATTTCTTAAAAATTAAAATGAGCAAAATTTTCTATTATAATTGTTTATATAAAAATTGAGAGGCAACAAAATGAGAAAAATTAATTCTTTTCTTATTATTATTCTTATTTATATTGAAGAAATTCTAGAACAAAAGGAATCTTCTGATTTTTTATCAATTTATTCAGATTATGAATTTATAAATCAGTCAAAAAATATAAAAACAATACAGCCTCTACATTGCCGTGTAATCCGTGATAAATGATTTTTTATTTATTTTCATAATAAAATTGATTAAGTTTGTTTTATCAACAAAGGTAAATTAAAATAAAAAATGAGATAGTAGGGGGATTTCCTTATGAATTTTTTCATTTTATACTTGATTTTTTATTGATATGTTATTACTATTAACAATATTGATTTTATAAATAGCCTTTTTTCTTTTTTTTTATAGGCTATCGGAGGTAAAAAATGTCATTGAAGAAAACATTTTCAAAAGATGGAAAAACATGTACTGTAGTTTTCACTGTAAATCCAGAAGCTGCTGCAGGTGCTGAAAAAGTATATTTGGTTGGAGAATTCAACAGTTGGGATGAAACTTCTCTTCCTATGAAAAAAAATCCTGATGGTTCTTTTTCTCTTAAAAAAATGTTAGACACAAATGCATCTTATCAATTTAGATACTGTCTTGATGGTAACCGCTGGATTAACGACTGGAAAGCAGACAGATATGTTCGTTCAGAACTCGCAAATGATGATAATTCTGTAGTTGATACAACTGTTCCAAAAGAAGACAAGGTTTCAAAAAAGCCAGCTCCTAAAACAGCAAAAAAAAACTACTGCAAAAAAAGCTAAATAATTAAAAAATATATATTTTAGTTATTGACAAAGTGAGGAAAAATTATTATTATAATACTCACTTATTCCCCGATTGTGTAATGGTAGCACTTCAGATTCTGGTTCTGACTGTGGGGGTT